>PPYF01653966.1_pt1 | contig 28267 bp, 29 predicted proteins | sample 1559871 | NCBI WGS metagenome assembly PPYF01 (sample SAMN08240021, study PRJNA423297) | Human gut metagenome, whole genome shotgun sequencing project.
CCTTTTTTACATCAGCTGCTTGAAAAAAACTTTTTAAACATTTTTCATTTTACCTATTGACATTTCTTAGCTGGACTTACATGGTTTCGCGGACCGTTTCTAAAAAATGTTTTTGGCCGTAACGGTACAGAATTATGATTGCCGCAGCCAGGACGGCCATCCAGAAGAAAGGATACGTATCCCAGCTATAGGCAGTGTAGCGCGTGGACTCATCATATGTATATCCCACATTGCACAGCGATGCATAATATCCCCACGGTATCAGACAGCGCAGCGGCCATCTGTTTAAAAACCAGGAGAACAGCCCGGTAAATGTGCCTCCTATGCTTATGAAGATTGGCGTCAGCTGGTTGGTGAACTTGAGGGAGAGGTTCAGCTGAAGGATAAATACGCACAGGGAAGTCAGACATATGGTTGTAAAATATTCCGTCAGATGGGACGCGGCCCCTCCGCCATATGACCGTGAAACAGCCCGGAACAGGAGTGTCTGCATGAGTGCAAACAGGATGATATAAAAACTGCCGGCCGCTGCTTTCCCACGGTAGACGTGTTCCGGTTTCTGCATGGTACAGATCCATTTGTAAGTATTTCCCATCTGTTCCATATCACACATCCGGCTGGCCAGAGCAGCCAGTACAATAGGACACAGGATGGTGTTCATCAGAAGCAGATTGGTAAACAGCATAGCGCTCGCATCGTTCAGGCGTGTAATGTCTAAATCGTCCATGCACCAGCACGTCCAGGCCGTGATGAGGGCAAATATCATCAGGAACAGAAGCGGGATATGCCGGCGGCGCAGCTTGCGCATCTCCAGGATGAATTCTGTTTTTATACTCATAGTCCCGCCTCCTTTACCATACTGAGGTAGATATCTTCCAGGCTCTGCCGCTTCTCCTCGGCCCGGTATAAATCAATTCCATGATTCATCAAGATGTGGAATATCTGTGCCAGCATATGGTCGGGAAGGAAGGGGAGGCGGATGCCGTCAGCAGCGGAGTAACAGAACCCGTCCGCGGCGTCATTCCCTTTCAGAAGCAGGGCGGCACGGTCCTCATTTTCCCGAAGCAGTGCAGAGAGCTCCCCGTTTTCCCTGAGCAGTGCGGCAGCGCCTGTGTCATCCGAGGTACGCAGATAAATCTGCCGGGTGCTGCGCGCCTGGAGCATGGACAGGGCATCCTGGAATATCAGCCGTCCCCTGGATATGATGCCGATGCAGCCGGCGGTCTGTTCCATTTCCGCCAGGAGGTGGCTGGATACCATTACCGTCATTCCAAACTGTTCCGGAAGGCTTTTAATCAGCTCCCGCATCTCGTGAATACCGGCTGGGTCCAGCCCGTTGGTGGGTTCATCCAAAAGTACCAGTTTTGGGGAGCCTAATAGAGCATTTGCCAGGCCAAGGCGCTGCTTCATGCCCAGGGAGTAATTCGCGGCCTGTTTCTTTTTCTGACCATCCAGGCGTACGATGGACAGGACCCGGTCAATCTCCGTGTAAGGCAGACCTCTCAGCATGCAGCTGATCTGAAGGTTTTCATATGCGGTAAGATTACCATAATAGGAAGGAGTTTCAATCAGGGAACCCACCTGTCTCAGGATGGAAATGCGGCTGTGGTCATTCAGTTCTGTGCCGTTGATGCGGATGCTTCCGCTGTCCCGGTTGATTAATCCCAGGAGCATTTTCATGGTCGTGCTTTTGCCGGCTCCGTTAGGACCTAAAAATCCAAAGATGGAGCCCTCGGGAATGCGAAGGTCCAGGTGGTCCACGGCGGGAGTGCCGCGGTAGGTCTTTGTCAGCTGTCTGGTTTCAATGATATATTGTGCCATTTTGATATCCTCCTTGTCTGCGATTAAGCGGCATACGGCATAGGGCAGAGCCTCATCCGGATTTTCTGCTGCTTTCTCTAGGATTCAGAATAACGCGGCCTCCTTATGCCTGCCTTTCTCCAACCTTAAATTTACCTTAAATGATTCAAAAAATGATTCCCTGTTCCGCTGAATCAGCTATAATGAACCCAAAGGCAGGTGATTTGGATGAAGCTTAGGGAAGCGCGTATTTTAGTGGTAGATGACAGCCGGGAGTTGTGCAGCCTGGTGGAGAGTATTTGTGAGCAGGAGGGCTTTTCCCATGTGGAGACAGCCTTTTCCTGCCGGGAGGCGGAAGAGCGGATAGAAAACGGGGCTGCTGACTTCCTGATTCTGGATGTAAATATGCCCTTTGAAGATGGATTTTCTTTCTTCCAGCGGATTAAGACAGTGCTGGAAAAGCAGAGGATTCCGGTCCTGTTTCTCTCCGCACGGGACCAGGACGAGGACCGGCTCCAGGGATTGGATCTGGGGGCGGATGATTATATGACTAAACCATTCCTGCCCAGGGAGCTGGTACTGCGCATCTCGGCTATCTTAAAACGGACTTACCGGCTGGAGGAGCAGACGGAGTGTTACAGGCTGGGAAAACGGGAGGTGGATTTGTCCGCGGGGGTGGTGAGGTTATTGGACGGATCGGGGAGAACCATTTCCCTGACAAATAAGGAATATCAGCTTTTGAAGCTGTTCCTGGAAAACCGCGGCAGGATCCTGACATTTGATGTCCTGTCGGAATCGGTCTGGGGAGAAAATTATTTCGATTATGAGAATACACTGATGGTACACATCCGTAAACTGAGGGAAAAGATAGAAGAGAAGCCATCGGAACCGGAATTTTTAATTACTGTGAAAGGATTAGGGTATCGGATGAACAGATGAAAAGCCTGATGAGGATTTATTTTAGTTATATTGCAACAGCGCTGGCAATCATTGCTGCATTTGTCGTACTGCAGGTTGTATTGCTGGGCATCGTCACCTCCAAGCTTTATGAAGATGAGAGCGGCGGGGGAAGGTATGCCATTGCCCGGGTATACCAGGCGATGGACGGAGACGGGCTGGAAGCTGTGGCCTGCCTTCAGGAGATGGGGGCCTCCTTTGCCATGCTTTTAGATGATACAGGAACTCCGGTCTGGAACTATCGGCTGCCGGAGCATTTAAACCACACATACACAACCTCGCAGGTTGCCTCTTTCACACGCTGGTATCTGGATGACTATCCGGTTTACGTATGGGGAGGGGAAAAGGGGCTCCTGGTAATCGGCTATCCCAGGGGAAGTATGTGGAATTATGCTGTTCATCAGGATATGGATAATTTAAAGGGAGTTTTCACATTCCTGTCGCTAAGCTTTGTCAGTACGCTGGCAGCCTCGGTCCTGATTCTGCTGGTATCCGGATTCCGCTACTACAGGCGGATGCGGATTATCGCGGATGCCATTGGGCAGCTTGCATCTGGCGGAAGCGTCCATTTGGCGGAAACCGGGACCATGAAGGAGATTGCCAGTACCATCAACCGCACCTCTGACCGCCTGACAGCGCAGCGGGAGCAGCTGGAGAAGCGTGATGAGGCGCGTACAGAATGGATCAGCGGGGTATCCCACGACATACGTACTCCCCTGTCCCTGGTCATGGGCTATGCGGATATGATAGAGCGTCAATCCGATACAGATACGCGGATCAGGAAAAAGGCCGCCTTAATCCGTGGGCAGAGTGTCCGTATCCGGAATCTGATTGAGGATTTGAATCTTGCATCAAAACTGGAGTATAATGCGCAGCCGCTGCGAAAGAGAAAGGTGTTTCTGGCGGTAATTCTGCGGAAGGTTGCTGCGGATTTGCTGAATTCCATGGAGCAGGCGGAGCGTTATCCGCTGTCCATCTGCATTGAACCCGGATTTGAAACATTTTCGTTGGAAGCGGATGAGCAGCTTCTGTTCCGCGCATTCCGAAACATACTGGGCAATTCAGTCCGCCACAATGAAGGCGGGTGCAGCCTTGGGGTGCGCGCCTGGATGAAAGACGGTCGTCCCCATGTGCAGTTTTATGACAATGGCCGCGGCATTCCTCCGGCCATCTGTCATTATCTGAACGGGGGGCAGATGCCTGAAGAAAATGTACATCTGATGGGGCTGAGGATTGTGCGTCAGATTATAGGGGCCCACGGGGGCACCATCTGTACCAGGGAGGATGGACATGGGATTGAGATTCGATTCCAGGCGCTCATATAATGAGAGAGAGTAAATGGACCGCGTAATCGAAAGGCATAATCCAAAAAGGACTTGACAACGGTGCTATAATGTAGTTGTAACATAATAAACTTACTTAACACACCTATTTGTTTATCAAATTTGAAGGCTGCTAAGCAATCAGAATTTTGGAGGAAAAGATAAATGACTACTTTAAAAGCTGAAAAAAGAAGCATGTCCATCAAAGCAAAACGATTGAGAAGAGAGGGTTTCGTTACCGGAAATATCTTTGGCAGGGAAATCCCCGAATCCATTCCCGTTAAAATGGAGAGAACCGTGGCGGAACGGCTCCTCAAAACCTGCAACAAAGGCAGCCAGATTCTGTTAGACGTGGATGGACAGGTGTTTGACGTCCTGATTAAAGACATATGCTTTAATTCAATGAAGGGGCTTGTTGAGGAGATTGATTTCCAGGCGCTTGTAAGCGGTGAAAAAGTCCATTCCGTGGCGGAGATCATCCTTTTAAACCATGATAAGGTGATAAGCGGTGTTCTGCAGCAGCGGATTCAGGAGATTTCCTACAAAGCTTTACCGGATGCAATTATTGACAAGGTAAAAGTCGATGTAGGAGATATGAAAGTCGGTGATATAATCCGGGTAGGAGATTTGGATATCGCGAAGAATAAGAACATTGAGCTTGTTACTGATTTGGATACAACAGTGGCAACGGTTATTGCGGTACATGCGGCGGCGGAGACGGCGGACGAGGCTGCTCCTGAGACAAAGCAGACCGGAAACGTTTTATAATTAAGTGCAATTGAAAAATGACAGAGTATAGGCGCTTAGGAACTTTATGTTCTTAGGCGCCCTTTTATGCATATACGGAAACAGCGCCCTTCCCCAAACAATACCACAATTTTAACCGTTCTTCCATTTTCGCCTCACATGCCGCCGGTCGTACAGGCCGTAATGGCTTAATGTTCCAGCACCAGGAGATTCTCGCTTGTGGATGCCCGCCTTCTCCCTTTCTTTCCGGCTGCGGGGAATCCGGTTTGTGATAAGGGGTCTCCTCCACGCGCTTCCGGAGTGCGCTGCCGGGCAGCCTCTTTCAGGACCGGAATGGGATTGCGGCTTTCACGCTGGACACGCCCGATGTTTGCGCCTGCCGCAGTGCCGCCTGCCTTTATACGGCGTTTTGTCATGGCGGCATTGACCGCATAACCGCCTCCGGCACAAACACCTAATACGCCGATGCGGTTTTCCTTCCGCAAGCTTTTGCTTATTTTTATGGAGGAGCAGCTGCGCAAAAAGATGGCCTTCATTTTTTGTGTGTTGTGTATGTGGGGAAGGAGGTGGATTGCTGTGACCATGCTGCTTGATAACTGCGGCCTCCAAGGATGCGGCAGGAGGAACAACCTGTCTCTCTGTTAAGGGAAACCATCTGGCTGCTCTGGAAGCCGGGCTATTCCGGCATGAATAGGCTTTTTGTTAATTTCCAAAAGGATAGCCGGACAAATCCGGAATATGTTACGGCAGGGGTCAGAAAGAGGAGGAAGAATGGTAAACCTGCAGGGGGTAAATCATACAGGGATAGGGCAGTAAAAAAGTCTGACTAAAAACGGAAGATAACAATAAAGTTTACTACAAAAATAAGGAGTAAACTATGTAAGGTTTACCTGCAGAGAAAACAAAGGACGGCAAGAGGATAAAATGAAAAAATAACCTATTTATGGTGAAAGAGTATGTAATATGTGCATAAAAAATAAACCAAATTACTATGCAATATGCAAGAAAAATGCTCGATATGAAAGAGAGTGTTGACATTCATTGTGAATAGTACTATACTTCAAATATCGGTAAACTGATTTACTAAAACATGACATTTACAGAAGACAGGAACGATTGCTTGCAGATGGGGTAAACAAAGAACAGGTAAACCTGGAGGAAAGCAAACAGGAGGAAGCAGACAGGAGGAAGGAAAAAGCATGACAGGAATCATTGTAACAGGACACGGGAAATTTCCGGAAGGTATTTTAAGCGCCATCTCCCTGGTGGCGGGGAAACCGGACAACACGGCGGCGGTTAACTTTGAGATGGGACAAAGTTCAGAGGATCTGAAGGGATCCATGACAAGGGCCATGGAATCATTGGAAGGGGACGAGGTCCTGATTCTGGCTGATTTGGTGGGAGGCACTCCGTTTAACACGGCAGCGGCCCTGAAGGCAGAACGGGCAGACAAGAAAATCAAGGTAATTGCCGGTGTGAACATGGCGGCTCTGGTGGAAGCTGTGTTCTCCAGAACCATGTATGGTCTGGATGAGCTGGCGGCAGCGCTGCTGACAGCAGGTAAGGAAGGCCTGCGGGATTTGGACGCCCTGGACAGCGCGGAGGAAGCTCCTGAGTTTGAGGACGGATTGTAGGAGCGGATTACAAGAGCAAACTATAAGAGTAAACTGTCGGGACGTATTACAACAGCATCAGCTGACACAGCGGCATATGCTGCAAAAGGGAGTATAAAGAAATCGGATAGCGGCGCTATCTGATTCTATTTAAGGAAAGGATGGGGATTGAGAACGTGATAAAGAAGATTCATGTGGAACCAATCAACAGAAAGGCAGAATATGAGGCGGCGCGGTTTCTGACCCGGGAAGAGGTCACGGCGGCCATGGACCGGGTGGCGGACCAGGTAAGGTGCAATATGGAGTACTTTGGCACCAGATTCCCTTCATCGGCTACCAGGAACCAGGCATACGGGATCATAGACAATATCGAATGGACGGACGGATTCTGGACCGGACTTCTGTGGCTGTGCCACGAGTACACAGGGGAGGATGCCTTTAAGGAGCTGGCTCTTAAAAATGTGGGGTCCTTCCTGAACCGGGTGGAGAAGCGCATTGAGCTGGACCACCATGATCTGGGCTTTCTCTACAGCCTGTCATGTGTGGCCGGATACAAGCTGACCGGTTCGGAGGAGGGCAGGAAGGCAGGGCTTCTGGCAGCCGACAAGCTGATGGAACGGTTTCAGGAAAAGGGCGGTTTCATCCAGGCCTGGGGTGAGCTGGGAGCCAGGGATAACTACCGCCTGATTATTGACTGCCTGCTGAATATCCCGCTTCTGCACTGGGCCTCCCTGGAAACCGGAAATCCTGTATACAGGAACGCGGCGCTGCGGCATTATGAGGCGGCCTGCAACAATGTTATAAGGGATGACGCCTCCGCATACCACACCTTTTATTTTGACCCTGAGACCGGGGAACCTCTTAAGGGCGTTACCAGACAGGGATACAGCGATGATTCGGCCTGGGCCAGGGGCCAGGCATGGGGAATCTACGGTATACCGCTGAATTACAGATACGTTAAGGATGACAGTGCCTTCATTCTGTTTAAGGGCATGACCAATTATTTCCTGAACCGGCTTCCGGAGGATGAGGTGTGCTACTGGGATCTGATATTCACAGACGGTTCAGAACAGCCCAGGGATTCATCAGCGGCAGCCATTGGTGTGTGCGGTATTCACGAGATGCTTAAGTATCTGCCGGAGGTAGAGCCTGATAAGGACACCTACCGCCATGCCATGCACTGTATCTTGCGCTCCCTGATGGAACGCTATACGGCGCCGGAGACAAAAGCTGGAAACCCGGTGCTGCTCCATGGCGTGTATTCATGGCATTCAGGCAAGGGCGTGGATGAGGGCAATATCTGGGGAGACTATTATTACATGGAAGCCCTCATGCGGTTCTATAAGGATTGGAATTTATATTGGTAAAAAACAGGCTTATAACAAGGAGGATATAAAATGGCAGTACCTAATATTGTAGCATTCAGAATTGACGAGAGGCTGATTCACGGACAGGGACAGCTCTGGATTAAAGCTCTTGGCGTGAATACGGTTATCGTTGCAAATGATTCGGCCAGCGAGGATACCATGCAGCAGACATTGATGAAGGCAGTGGTTCCAAAGACCATCGCCATGCGCTTTTTCTCCATCCAGCACACCTGTGACGTAATCATGAAGGCATCTCCGAAGCAGACCATTTTTATTGTCTGCAAGACGCCGGAGGATGCGCTTAAGCTGGCGGCAGGCGGCGTACCTGTGAAGGAAATCAATGTGGGCAATATCCATCACGCTCCGGGAAAGGAGGAAGTGAGCAAGTATATTGCACTGAGCGACGAGGATAAGGCGGCTTTAAGACAGCTGCGTGATACGTATGGAGTCGTCTTTAATACCAGGACAACTGCTTCCGGTGATGACGGAGCAGCCAGGGTGGATTTGAATAAGTATCTTTAATTGGAAAAGACACATTTAAGAGGAGGGAATTATCGTGACAATCAGTATGTTTCAATGTTTGCTAATCGGTCTGTGGACAGCCTTCTGTCTGGCAGGCATGTTGTTCGGAATTTACACCAACCGGTGCCTTGTCATGGCAGCCGGCGTGGGACTTATTTTAGGGGACCTTCCCACCGGCCTGGCCATGGGAGCTGTAGGTGAGCTGGCGTTCATGGGATTTGGCGTATCCCAGGGCGGTTCCGTACCGCCAAACCCCATGGGACCGGGAATTGTGGGAACCATCATTGCTATCACCATGAAGGCTTCCGGTATTGACGTGGGCTCTGCCCTGGCTCTTTCATTCCCCTTTGCGGTGGCTTTCCAGTTTGTGATTACAGCCACCTATACCTTTGCCACAACCCTTACAAGCTATGCATATAAGGCCCTGGACAAAAAGAATTTCCGCGGCTTCAGGATAGCTGCCAATGCGACGGTCTGCGTATTCGCGGTGGTGGGCTTTATTATCGGATTCGGAGGCGCCTTCAGCTCCGAGGGGCTCCAGAAGGTGATTTCCCTGATTCCCGCATGGCTCAGCGCGGGTCTGGGCGTGGCAGGCAAGATGCTTCCCGCCATTGGTTTTGCCATGATTCTCAATGTAATGGCAAAGAAGGAACTGATTTCATTTGTACTGTTCGGCTATATCGCCATTGCCTACCTGAACCTTCCTGTCATGGGAGTGGCTGTAATCGGTACGGCCATTGCGCTGCTTGTATTTTTCCATGCCGGCAAAGAAAACGGAGAATCTGTAGAAGAAGTGGAGGTTGAATTTGAAGATGGCATTTAATCAGCTGGAGAAAAAAGATTATATGAAGACATCCCTGCGGGCCTATTTCCTGCAGAATGGATTTAACTATGGCAATTATCAGGGTCTTGGCTATGCAAATGTGCTTTATCCCGCCCTCCGCAAGATGTACAAGGACGACGATGACAGGCTCCAGGAAGCATTGAAGGAGAATATAGAGTTTTTTAATACCAATATTCACTTTCTTCCGTTTATCACCAGCCTTCATCTGGTTATGCTGGAGAATAAGACTCCTTCCAATGAAATCCGCAACATCAAAATGGCTCTCATGGGACCTCTGGCAGGAATCGGTGATTCTCTTGCCCAGTTCTGCCTGGCGCCGCTGTTTGCAACCATTGGCGCGTCCCTGGCCCAGGACGGCCTGATTATGGGCCCTATCCTGTTCTTTGTGGCCATGAATGTGATTCTTCTGGCCATGAAGCTTCTGACCGGCATGTGGGGATACAAGCTGGGCACCAACATCATCGCCACCCTCAGCACGAAGATGGAACAGATATCCAATATCGCCAGTATGATAGGCGTGACTGTCATCTCCGGCCTTGCTGTAAATTTTGTAAAGATTTCCACACCGATTCAATACGTCGCCAATATGCCGGGAGACCAGCAGAAGGTGGTGGCTATCCAGGAGATGATTGACGCCATTGCCCCCAAGCTTCTTCCTGTATTGTTCACAGGACTTATTTTCTACCTTATAAAGGTGAAAAAGTGGACCACTTATAAGCTGGTCATCCTTACCATTATCCTGGGCGTGGTGCTCTCTGTCCTGAATCTGATTGCTTAGGGTGTATCAGGAGATTGCTTTGGGACACACTCAAAAAAGCGGGGAGGTACCCTTTGACATGTATGCCTGAAGCATGCAGCGGGGGCGCCTCCCTCTCTGTTTTATGAATATTAATGGAACGGGGGATGAAGCAGCCCTCTGAAATGAGAGAAAGACTGAACGGTATAAAAAGGAGTTATCTATGCATGATGAAAGGTATGTACATGTAAGACAAAGAGCAGAGGCCTACGAGGCCTGGTATGAAAAGGAACGTGTGTGCGCCCATATCGCCGGAAACTGCCGGGAGGAGGCGGAGAAAATTCTGGCGCAGGCAGACAGGCTGATGGCGCATACATTTTCGTTTGAGGACAGATGGGATATGGAGCCCTGCCGTGAACCATTTACCCTTAAGGAAATGATATGGGACAGAAGCCCCAACGGGGATCCGGAATGGATTTTCATGCTGAATCGTCACGAGTACATGAATAAACTTCTTATTGCCGGCTGGCTTACCGGCGATAAGGCATATGTGGAAAAGCTGAAATGGTTTCTGTTCCATTGGATTCAGGCAAATCCCATACTTCCTGAAGGAACCGTGACTACCCGGACCATTGATACGGGAATCCGGTGCATGAGCTGGCAGTATCTGCTGCTTCATCTTCTGGGAGAGGGCCTTATGGAGGAAAGAGAAGCCGCAGGAATCCTGGAGAGCATGAAAGAACAGTTTGCCAGTCTGAGGAAAAGGTACATCGGAAAATATACACTCAGCAACTGGGGCGTCCTTCAGACGGCGTCCATCTGCAACGGGTACCTGTGGTTTCACGAATATTTACCTTCAGACGGAACTGAGGACTGGGCCTGGCAGGAACTGGAACGTCAGATTGGGCTCCAGGTACTGGATGACGGAGCCCACTGGGAGCAGTCCATGATGTATCATATGGAGGTGCTTCTTGCCTGCATGAAGCTGCTGGCCTCCTGCCGGGCCTGGGTCCGGATTGAAAACAGGACGGAATTTTGGCGCGATACAGACTGGCTGGAGAAGGCCGTTGACAGGATGAGCCGTTATGTGCTTTTCGCCTCGGGACCGGATCATTTACAGATAGCCCAATGTGACAGCGATGTTACCGATGTGAGGGATGTGATGGTGAAGGCGGCTGTCCTTACCGGGGACGGCAGGTACAGGTATGCGGGATATGATACCGCGGACCTGGACAGTGCCTGGATGTTTGGAAGCGCCGGAGTCACCGGGTACAGTGCCATGGCGGGCAGGAAACCGGAGAGCCTGTCCCTGGCTGCAGCGGATGCCGGGCATATATTTTTTAGAAGCAGCTGGGAGGAGGACAGCCATTTCACCTATATGAAATGCGGTCCCCTTGGAAGCGGGCACGGACATGCGGATTTGACTCATATATCGCTGCATTACAGAGGCTGTCCCATACTGGTGGACAGCGGCAGGTATTCCTATGTGGAGGAGGAACCGCTGCGCCCGTTTCTCAAAAGCGCCCAGGCCCACAATGTATGTGTCATAGACGGAGAGTCTCATGGAAGGCCCAGGGGGTCATGGGGGTATGACAGCTTTGGACAGAGCTTTAAAAATTATTACAGGGAACAGGGCCCGGTCCATTACGGGGAAATGGCTTATCACGGATGTCTCATGTCAGGCGCGCATTATCTGGTCATCCGCAAGGTGATGGCGGTGGACCAGGGAATCTGGATGATTGTCAATGATATACGCTGCGATGGCGGTCATGAGGTGAAAGAGTATTATCATCTGGACAGTGCCGTACAGGGAACCCCCATGGGGACAGGAACGGACGGGGCCGGGGAATGCTGGAGACTGTGTTCCGGCGGGGATGATGCAATGACGGTGCTGGGCTCCCGCCCCTTTGAGGCAGTGCCCTGCGTCATATCCAAACAGTATAACCAGAAAGAGAAAAGCACCTGTCTGGTCAGGAAAACCGGATTTACAGACCGCATCACAGACTGGACCTGTCTGTTTGGAGAAGGGACAGAGGCTGAAAAAACCCAGGTTTTCCAGTACGGAAGCAGCCGGCCGGAGACGGAGGAACAGGTGACGGCCATGAGCTTTTGCCTCTCGCCGGATGAATCCTGGGATTTCCTTGTGTGGAATCAGGAAACGTGGCAGGGCGGTAAAATTCACGATTGCAGAGGGGTGCCGGTTTATGCCAAGGCAGCGGCCATTCACACCATAAATGGGAACACGACACTTTACCGATTGAGGATTTAATGGTATATTTATAAGAGCGATGCAGGATGAGGCGGGTGGAGGTCAGAATGAAGAAGTTGACAATTAATGAGATTGCTGAACGGGCGGGTGTTTCAAAGACAACAGTGTCCTTCTATCTCAACGGCAAGATTAATAAGATGTCTGAGGAGACCAAACAGAGAATACAGCATATCATTGATGAGACCGGATATGAGCCAAGTGCTGCGGCCAGAGCCATGAAGGCCAAGAGCAGCGGCGTGGTGGGGGTCATACTGGCGGACACGTCGGAGGGATACTGCGCCAGGGCTCTCAAAGGAATTGAGGAGGCTGCCAGCGCCCTGGAATACCAGATTGTGGTGGGAAACAGCGGTCTGGCCTTCCAGCACGAGAAGGATTACGTGGAACGCATGCTCAGGCTGGGAGTTGACGGTTTTATAGTCCAGTCCACCTACCGTTTCGGCATGCTGGCCTCAGACCTGGAAAAAAAGAAAAAGCCCATCGTATATCTGGATGCCAAGCCCTATGATTTCAAGGGACGGTATGTGAAAAGCAACAATTATGACTGCGTGTACCAGGTGATTTCGGAATGCATCAGGAAGGGATATGAGAACTTTCTCATGATTTCAGACGGTGATTCCAACATCAGCGCAGGTTTTGAGAATACCCAGGGATATAAGGATGCCATACAGGACGCCCGGAAGGAGGGGGCCACCCAGTACCTGCAGGAGGGCGTAAAGTCCGATCAGGTCTACGAAATGCTGAAGGACCAGATAAGCCTGGATAAAAAGACGCTGATTTATGTTGCCAGTCCGGGACTTTTGCAGGTGGTGTACCAGGCGATCCGCAGGTACCCGGACTATATGAGGCTGTTTCCGGACACACTGGGCCTGATCGGATTTGACGCAGAGGGATGGACCCGGATGACTACCCCGGTCATATCGGCCATCATCACGCCCGCTTATCAGGAAGGGGTCAGAGCCATGGAAGAGCTGGCTGACATCCTGGACGGCAAGAAAACAGATGGGGAAGTGGTATTTAAGAATATAGTCAAGTGGAGGGAAACCACCCTTTGACATTTTAATGTAATATGAGTCTGTGAAATGACGATGTCCGTGTGCCGGGACATCTGATTGGATGATATGGGAGCCGGTATAAGGAAACTTATTTTGGCTCCTGTTATTTTGGAAAATATTTATCAATTGTTTAGAAAGAAGTCAGAGTTTTTAAATATAATTGTTACCCGGTCTGCTATACTGTAGCAAATGAAACGGACTGGACAATAAAGGAAATTCTGGGCTTACTTTTTAATTCCCGCATACACGGTGTTATTTACAAGAGGATATAATTGGTTTACCACCAATTTTTCCGTTATTGGCAATTTTAAAGATACCCCAATCACCTATTGACATAAAAAAGGGATTTACATATAATAAGGCTAGAAAAAACGTGCTTTTCCAGTGGACATACACGTAATTTAGCCACTAAGAGAGAGTATATGGCACAGCGGTGTTATGACTCTCTCTTTCAATATTAGGGAGGATTATCATGCCGGTATTTGATTTCAGCGATACACCCAAAAAGGAAGAGGAGCCCCAGTGCACCTATACGGTATACTGCTCCGGCGAGGCGGCTGCCTCCCCGGAGAAGCCCATGCTTGTTCTGGATAACAGCAGCCGGGACTGGAAGCACCATTCCTGCGGCGTATTTACAAATCAGGCCAAACGGACGGCCTTTGAATTCAAGGAGGAGGACGGGACCATCAGCGCTGATATCCTGCGGGTTGACGCACGCTTCATCAGTCTGCTGCGCTGGCTGGGAGAGAACCATATCAGTGTCCGCCTGTCCGGCCAGAACCGCGGGGACGGATACGCGGTCTATAAGATTCGGGAGGTGGCCTTTGGCGGCGGGACCAAGCTTTCCGCTGAAGACGGATTTCTCCAGTTTATGATTGACAGGCTGCTGGCAAGCAGCGCGCCGGAGACGGAACTGGCGGAAGAGGACCTGGAGGAAATCGGGGACGATATGAAGCTGACCAGTCTCCAGAGTCTTTCTGATTTTATGAACTGCGCCGGCAGAACGCTGCCTGACAACATACGAATCTGGGCTCGCCGGAATCTGGCGGTAGCCCGATCCCATGAAGTGACTCCGGAGGAGAGGCGCCATGCGCAGCGCGCCCTTTCCATTATGATGAACATACAGTGGAAAAACCACTATTTTGAGTCCATTGATCCAAGGGAGGCTCGGCGGATTCTGGATGAGGAGCTGTACGGTATGGAACGGGTCAAGCAGAGAATCATAGAGACCATCATACAGATTAACCGTACCCATACCCTTCCCGCATACGGCATGCTTCTGGTGGGTCCGGCAGGCACCGGAAAGTCACAGATTGCCTATGCGGTAGCCAGGATTTTAAAGCTTCCGTGGACGACCCTGGATATGAGCTCCATCAATGACCCGGAACAGCTCACCGGCAGTTCCCGTATCTATTCAAATGCCAAACCGGGCATCATTATGGAAGCCTTCTCCATGGCGGGAGAATCCAACCTTGTCTTTATTATCAACGAACTGGATAAGGCGTCAGCGGGAAAAGGCAACGGCAATCCCGCCGATGTGCTGCTGACCCTCTTAGACAATCTGGGATTTACGGACAATTACATAGAATGTATGATTCCCACCGGCGGCGTCTATCCCATTGCCACGGCAAACGATAAGAGCCAAATCAGTGCGCCCCTTATGTCGCGTTTTGCAGTGATTGATATTCCGGATTATACACCGGAGGAGAAGAAAATCATATTTTTCAGGTACGCCATGCCAAAGGTTTTAAGACGCATGGGACTGCACGAAAATGAATGTGTGGTGACTGAAGAGGCACTGGACGCGGTCATAGAAAAATACGCGGACACCACAGGAATCCGGGATTTGGAGCAGGCCGCAGAGCATATGGCTGCCAACGCCCTCTACCAGATAGAAGTGGAACACGTCCCAGCGGTGGTGTTTGACGGGAATACGGTGCGGGGGCTGCTGGGGTAGGGATTATTCCTGTTCCGGCGTGTATACAGGAAGCTTATTATAAAGACTGCCGGGTGTGTGACGGATACAGGGGCAGCGGCGCGGGGGAAGCGCTTCATGGATAAACAGGGAGAACAGAGAGGGTGTAATATGTATTATACGACAGATTATGCATCGCCGGTTGGCAGGATTAAGCTGGCTGCTGACGGTGAAAGACTGGTTGGGCTATGGCTGGAAGGACAGAAATATTTTGCCGGTACTGTAAAAGAAGAGATGACTGAGGACCGGGAACTTGGTATTTTTAAACATACGAAGGACTGGCTGGACCGCTATTTTGCGGGAAAGAAGCCGGTACCCTCAGAGCTTTTGCTGGCTCCTCCGGGCGGAGAATTCCGGCAGGGAGTGTGGGAAATTCTCTGTCAGATTCCTTACGGCCAGCTCACTACATACGGCGATATTGCAAAGAAAATGGCGGTGAGGATGAACAGGGAAACCATGTCTGCCCAGGCAGTGGGTGGAGCTGTGGGCCACAATCCCATTTCCATCATCATCCCGTGCCACCGGGTAGTAGGCACAACCGGCAGTCTGACCGGATATGCCGGGGGCATTGATAAAAAGATATGGCTGCTGAAGCATGAAGGTGCGGATATGGAAGGCTTGTTCATGCCTAAGAGAGGGACGGCGCTTTAAGGATAAGGGTATGTCTTGAGAAAGGTTGTTCTGATTATCGTAGCACAAATGGACCGGCAGTTTCCTGACGGCCCATCCAGTATGAGAAAAGTTGTATGAAAAGCATTAAGCTTTATAAATTGAATATAGCATCAATGTATGAATAAGATATGAACAGGAACGAATTTTTTTGTATTTTATCAACTGTTTTGCCGACCATTTTGCCCATACTTTTCTGAACGGTTCATGACCAAAGCATGGATATGAATTATAATAGAATATACAGTCCTATAAAAAGGGATTGACAGCAAAAACAGGATATAGCATAAAGAAATGGAACAGACGCTGGCTGCTCTCGTGAATGTGGAGCAGCTTATAAAGGAGGCAGGAGGAGACAGGATAAATCTGCGGACGCGGAGGGCTGTGGAAGCTGGATTACAAAGCGCCGGCATCCAGTCCGGAGCTGATAGACCGAGATACATGGGGAATCTTCCGTTACAGGGCGTTCATGCCGCTGTCAGACGAGGGCTGGCAGGATATTACCCCTGGGGAGGGCATGACACCGGTCATCCGGTTCTCCGAGAATGTCCTGCGTAAGATGGACTATCGGATTCTGGAGGCCAGGGCAGAGTTGGCCGCCAAGGGCGTTTACTGCGAACATACCACGGCGGCAGCCTGGATGAGGCTAAGGGTAAAAGGTGAGCTCCGCCCCAATCCTTTACATGCTCCATTACGGGCATGAAGCTTTGCCCAAGGTCTGTCAGTGAATATTCTACCCTGGGAGGAAGCTCTTTATAATCATAACGGATACAGGATTTCAATTTCCCACTTATCTCCAAGGACGCTTCTTTCGGTTTACTTATGAATAATAACCAACAGGAGGAGAAAAAGATATGGAATCAGTGGTTTTTTATTTTTCGGCAACCGGAAATAGCCTGCGTATTGCGAGATTTATGGCGGAAAGGATGAATGGGCGTTTGCTTCCCATGTCAAAATACAGGGGAGCGGTATGCAACAGCCGGAATTTCTGAACCGCTGCGGGCACTGTGTGGCGTGTATCAACTGTTGCCCCCAACATGCAATCCAGTGGAAACATGCCACACAGAAGCGGGTGCGCTGCCGGAATCCCGGCGTGTCCGTCAGTGACATCATAGATGGTATGGGAAATGCAGAATATTCTACAAAAAATAACAGCTTTCCAATAACACTCCGAGATTGTGCAGAATCCAAATTCAGTATATAATAAGTATGCTTTATTATGAATATTGGAGGAAGAAAGAAATGACATTTACTTACCCGGCGGTATTTATGCCTCATAAAAACGATAAAGGCTACCATGTAACATTTCCGGATCTGCAGTGCTGCGAGGCGGACGGACCGGACCTGGAGGATGCGGTGGAGCATGCCAGAGAGGCGGCTTACAACTGGCTCTATCTGGAGATTGAGGAGAAAACTTTTGAGTTTCCTCCCCAGACCCATGTGGAGGATATCAGGCTGGAGGAAGGGGAGTTTCTGAAACAGATCATGGTGACAGTGAAGCTGCTTCCGGATAATGATTAATTTTATTGCTTTTTTTTACATTAAGTGGTAGGATAAATCATATCGAGTTAAGAACAACTGGTGCCGCTGTCTGTCGCTGGCAGACAGCGGGTAATAGGGAAACAGGTGGAAATCCTGTACGATCTCGTCACTGTAAGTAAGGAGCGCATGGTTCATGTCAAGGACAGTCACTGATTCGTTTGAATTGGGAAGGCGGTCATGCGTGTTGATATACGAGTCAGGAAACCTGCCAGTTGTTGGTACAGGAATATATTTCCAGATCACGAGTAATTGGTTGTACCGATTTACGGTGTTTCGGCCGCGGATTTCTGACTCAGACGGTAACGGATTTTTACGCAGGGGAAGCTGTGCCCGGACGGAAGGGGATTCCTTCAGAGCATGGATACGCTGCGTATTACATATCTGCAGAAAAACACATATCGGCTGACATCTTCCGGAATACGCCTATGCGCGTGCAGACTGCTGTTTGGGATTCATCAGATACAGGCGGCATATTCCTCTACCTTTCTTTGACCGATGAGGTTATATAAAACAAGGAGGAAAGAGAAGATGAAAATGAAAAAACTGGCAGTATTATTTGCGGCGGCAGCCCTGACAACAGTGACCGCGGCCGGCTGTTCCGGCGGACAGAAGGAAACAGCCGCAGAGACAACCAAGGAGACTGAGGCAGCGGCCACTGCTGAGGCAACAACAGCGGCAGAGACGGAAGCAGCGGAGACAACAGAAGAGGCCGCAGAAGCAGCTGCCGAGGCGGACGAGGAGAATTACGATACCGGGGATGCATCTAAGGATAATACCAGGAATCAGGATGAGATCGGTGAAAATGAACTTCTGGTAGTCAGCTTTGGTACCAGCTACAATGACAGCAGACGTCTGACCATTGGCGCCATTGAGGACGCTATTGAGAAGGCATTTCCTGACTTTGCCGTAAGAAGAGGATTTACCAGCCAGATTATTATTGACCACGTAAAATCCCGGGATGACGTTGCCATTGACAATGTGGGCGAGGCCCTTGACCGCGCGGAAAAGAACGGCGTCAGGAATCTTGTGATTCAGCCTACCCATCTGATGAACGGGCTTGAGTATACGGATTTGGTCAATGAGGTGGCGGAGTATTCGGATGCATTTGAGAAAGTGGCAATCGGAAAGCCGCTTCTCACCACAGATGATGATTTCAGGGCAGTGATGAAGGCCATCACAGAGGCAGCTGCCCGGTATGATGACGGCGAGACAGCTATCTGCTTCATGGGGCATGGCACTGAGGCAGATTCTAACCAGGTATACGCAAAAATGCAGGACATGCTCACGGAGGCAGGCTATAGAAATTACTATGTGGGTACCGTGGAGGCGGCGCCAGGCCTGGATGACGTCCTGACAGCAGTGAAGGAAGGAAGCTACAAGAAGGTAGTACTGGAACCGCTGATGATCGTGGCAGGCGACCATGCTAACAACGACATGGCAGGAGACGAAGAGGGCTCCTGGAAGACCGCCTTTGAGGACGCGGGCTATGAAGTGACATGCCTTGTTAACGGACTGGGCGAACTGGAAGCAATTAAACAGCTCTTTGTAGAACACGCTCAGGCAGCGGTTGACAGTCTGACAAAGTAAATCAAAAAGATAAATGGGCGGTCGGGGCAATTTGCTGATCGCCCTTTTGAAGGTGGGGAGATTGGAAATGAAATTCAGGAAAATGAACTTGGCTGCCCTGCTGCTTGTGGTGGGGCTGTCCGCCGGAACTCTTTCAGGCTGCGGAAAGGAGGCGCCGGCCGCCGCCGCTGCAGACATTGCCCGGGAAGCCGGTTCTCAGGCAGAGGATAAGCAGACAGAGGATAAGCAGACAGAGGATAGGCAGACAGAGGATGGGCAGACAGAGGATGGGCAGACAGGGGATGACCCGGCAGAGCGCGCCCGGGCAGGAGACACCGGAAGCCAGGAGACAGGCAGCCGGATGGATGTAGCGCAAGACGGAATGGTACCGGTTCTGGCAGATGCAATAAAAGATGGGGTCTATGAGATTAAGGTGGACTCCAGTTCCAGCATGTTCCAGATTACGGAGTGTGAACTTACGGTGCGGGATGGAGCCATGAGTGCAGTTATGACCATGAGCGGAACCGGGTATCTGAAACTGTATATGGGAACAGGCGCTGATGCGGAGCGGGCTCCTGATGCGGATTTTATTCCATTTGCGGAAAACGCGGATGGGAAGCATACTTTCAAGGTACCGGTGGAAGCGCTGGACAAGGGGATTGACTGCAGTGCGTTCAGTAAGAAAAAGGAAAAATGGTATGACCGTGTGCTGGTATTCCGTGCCGACTCCCTTCCGGCAGAGGCGTTTGCAGACGGTAGGGTGGCTGCCGCGGAGAGCCTCAAGCTGGAGGATGGTTCCTATACAGTGGCAGTCAGGCTGGAGGGCGGTTCAGGCCGGGCATCTGTGGAGACGCCGGCGGCACTCCGGATTGAGGACGGCAAGGCTTTTGCAACCATTATCTGGAGCAGTTCCAACTATGATTATATGAAGGTCGGGGGCGAGAAGTTTGACCTGGTGAACACGGAAGGGAATTCTTCCTTTGAGATTCCGGTCAGCGCCTTTGACTGGAAGATGCCGGTCATAGCGGATACCATAGCCATGAGCGAGCCTCATGAGGTGGAATATACCCTGGTGTTTGATTCAACGACAATAAAAAGGGCTGAATGATGAGACGAAAAAAGATAGTGACGGCGGCTGCCGCCGCAGGAATCCTGATGGCGGTGATATGCGCAGACTGTTCGCCGGGCGGGCGGGCTGAGACAGGACGGACGGCGGCGGGACAGACGGCGGCCGGGCAGACAATGGCCGGGCAGACAACGGCCGGGCAGACGGCCTCGGATGAGGATCCGGAAGCTGCCCCGGAAAGCTGGAGCAGCAAAAAGATAACCAGGAGTATGGAACTTCTCTATGCGGACCAGTTTTCAGTGGATTATTACGATGGCGGCTACCCGATGATTACCATAAAGGACAGCGGCCGCTATCTGGTGGTGCCGGAAGGGAAATCAGAGCCCTCCGGTCTTCCGGGCGATGTGGCTGTCATAAAACAGCCGCTGAAGAATATTTATCTGGCGGCAACATCAGCAATGGACCTGTTCTGCAGCCTGGATGGAACGGACCGGATTACACTGTCCGGGACAGATGCTTCCGGTTGGTACATAGAGGAGGCCAGGTCAGCCCTGGAGGATGGCAGAATGCTTTATGCGGGCAAATACAACGCGCCGGATTATGAGCGGATATTGTCCATGTCCTGCGACCTGGCCATAGAATCCACCATGATTTATCATTCCCCGGAAGTAAAGGAACAGCTGGAACAGCTGGGGATACCGGTTCTGGTGGAGCGCTCCAGCTATGAGAGCCATCCCCTTGGCAGGATGGAGTGGCTGAAATTATATGCCGTGCTGCTGGGCCGGGAGGAACAGGCAGAGCGCTGTTTTGACGACCAGGTAAGGCAGCTGTTACCTGTGATGAACCAGGAGAATACCGGGAAGACAGCAGCATTTTTCTATATCAGCAGCAACGGCTATGTCAATGTGAGAAAGTCCGGGGATTATGTGGCCGAAATGATTGCCCTGGCCGGAGGAACCTATGTCCCGCAGGGACTTGCGGGAAATGAAAATGCATTGTCCACCATGAACATGCAGATGGAAAGCTTTTATGCCGCTGCCAGGGATGCGGATTACATTATTTACAACAGCACCATAGACGGGGAACTGGACAGCCTGGACCAGCTTTTGGATAAAAGCAGCCTCCTGGCTGATTTTAAGGCTGTGAAGGAGGGAAATGTGTGGTGCACGGAAAAAAGCCTGTTCCAGGAAACCATGGGGCTGGGGGATATGATTCTGGATATCCACCGGATATTGACAGAGAAGGAGCCGGAGGGATTAAGGTATATGCACCGGCTGCGCTAGGGGGCGTTTGAAAACGCATTCCCGCCCGGCAAAGATACATGGCGGTCCCATGGGCTGCCGGAAAAAGGAGTTATGCCAATGCCAAAAGGTATCTACACAAAATACAGCATTTCATTTGCCCTTTTGGCAGCCATGATGTGCGTATTATTTATCTGGAACATTAATTCCGGCAGTGTGCATCTGTCCGTGGAGGAAATCGGTGAAATCCTGCTCAGGAGAACCGGGGAGGACACCTCATACCATATTGTGTGGGATATACGCCTTCCCCGGATTCTTTCGGCTGTGATACTGGGCGGAGCCTTGTCCGTATCCGGTTTCCTGCTGCAGACGTTTTTCGCAAATCCCATCGCAGGGCCATTTGTGCTGGGGATTTCATCCGGCGCAAAACTGGTGGTTTCCCTTGTGATGATTGTCCTGCTGGGAAGGGGAATCTCCATCGGCTCGGCCGGGATGATTCTGGCTGCTTTTGCAGGCTCCATGATTTCCATGGGATTTGTGCTGATGATTTCCGGTAAGGTAAAGAAGATGTCCATGCTGGTTATCTGCGGTGTAATGATTAGCTATATCTGTTCCGCCATAACGGATTTTGTGGTGACATTTGCGGACGACGCCAACATTGTCAATCTTCACAACTGGTCCATGGGCAGCTTTTCAGGTACCTCATGGGAGAATGTAAGGGTCATGACAGCAGTGATTTTCCTGGCGCTGCTCCTTGTCTTTCTCATGGCAAAGCCCATTGGCGCTTACCAGATGGGAGAGGTCTATGCCCGGAACATGGGGGTGAACATCCTGCGGTTCAGGGTGGCCCTGATTCTGCTGTCCAGCATTCTTTCGGCCTGTGTGACTGCATTTGCCGGGCCCATATCCTTTGTGGGCATTGCGGTTCCACACCTGGTGAAAAGCCTGTTTAAGACGGCAAAGCCCATACTCATGATTCCGGGCTGCTTCCTGGGCGGTGCTGTGTTCTGCCTGTTCTGCGATTTGGCGGCCAGGACGGTCTTTGCGCCCACAGAACTCAGCATCAGCTCCGTGACAGCTGTTTTCGGCGCGCCCATTGTCATCTATATGATGGTGCACAACCGTAAGAACATGTAGTGAGCGGGAAGGATGGGGACCGGGCAGCGGGAAAATAGAACAGCGGGAGAGACAGAGAGGCGGATTTCATGGAAGAAAATTACATATTGACTGAAAATATGACCGTGGGATACGGCGGTATACCTCTTATAAGGCAAATCGGGATTCATGTGAGACCAGGCGAAATTGTAACCCTGATTGGTCCAAACGGGGCTGGCAAATCCACCATTCTCCGAAGCGTAATCCGGCAGCTGGGGCTGTTGGAAGGGGCTGTATATCTGGATGGCACGCCCATGCAGCAGATGGGGGAGAGGGAGATTGCAAAGCGGATGTCCATTCTGATGACAGAACGGATTCACCCTGAACTTATGACCTGTGAGGATGTGGTCAGCACCGGCCGTTACCCGTATACCGGAAGAATGGGCATACTGACCGCAGAAGACAGAAAAAAGGTCAGGGAGGCCATGGAGCTGGTTCACGCATGGGACCTGGCCCGGCGGGATTTTTCGGAGATAAGCGACGGGCAGAAGCAGCGCATCCTTCTGGCGCGGGCCGTGTGCCAGGAACCCAGGGCTATTGTGCTGGACGAACCCACTTCTTTCCTGGATATCCGGCATAAGCTGGAGCTTCTGACGATTCTCAAGGACCTGGTTCATGAGAAGATGGTGGCAGTGCTTATGTCCCTTCATGAGTTGGACTTAGCGCAGAAATTATCGGATTATATTGTCTGCGTAAACGGGGAATACATTGAACGGTGCGGTACACCGGAAGAAATCTTTACATCCTCTTATATTACCAGTCTGTACGGAATTACGAAAGGCAGCTATCATGCCGAGCTGGGCTGCCTTGAGATGGAACCGGTGAGGGGAACGCCCCAGGTGTTCGTCATAGGCGGAAACGGAAGCGGAATCCCGGTGTACAGGAAGCTGCAGCGCATGGGAATTCCTTTTGCCGCAGGAATCCTCCACGAAAATGATATGGATTACCCCATTGCCGTTGCATTGGCTGCAAAGGTGATATCGGAAGCCCCCTTTGAACTGATTCGGGAGGAGACGTATGAGCGGGCAGCTGCGGTTATGGAGTCCTGCGGCCAGGTCATCTGCTGTCTGAAGGATTTCGGGACTGTAAATGAGAAGAACCGGAAACTGGCTGAGCTGGGCAGGGATAAGCCGGAACCGTGCGGGTTTTCCTGAAACAGGCTCCGGATTTCATTTACGGATGTAATGATTAGACGATATAATGATAAGGCAGGGACGGATATAAAGTTTGAAAAACCAATGGAGGAGCATCTGAAAGTATGGTATGATTCTACCAGAGCGTGTCTGGAAACTGCTTTTACGTCAGATGGCGGGAATGAATTTTCAGACACGCTCCGTAAAAAGTAAAATGTCAAAGCAGGACAGGTGAAGTTAGAATGATTACATTAAAGGAAATCGCAGCAGAGGCAGGCGTCAGTATGACCACTGTGTCGAATGTACTGCATGGAAAAGCAAAGAAGGTTTCTCCGGAAGTGGAAGAGAGAATAAAAAAGCTTTTGGTCAAATACAACTATATCCCCAGATTCGGGCTGAATGCCCTGACCAACAAGGACTCTAAAATCATCAGTATTCTTGTCAATACGCCGGATTTCGTGGAGCGGACCCCTTACGAACGTCCCTTTTACGGAAATATCATTGGTGAGCTTGAAAGCATGCTGAGAAAAAGAGGGTATTATATCATGCTCTTTTCTTCCAAGAACATACCCGAAATCATGAAAATGACCATGGGATGGAATGTGGATGGAATCATATCCATCTCCATGCCGGCCAAATATTATAAGCAGATTGGCAAACAGACGGGAAAGCCCATTGTATCCATTGATATGAACGAATACGACCCGGCAAAGATAGCAGGATGCTTTAATGTGACCTCCAGGGATTATGAGGGGGGGCAGACACATGATGGGGTATCTGCTGGACCAGGGAATTGAAAAGGTGGTGTACCTGACCAATACCAAGTCGGGAGCTGATTAGTGCAGGTATCTGGGAGCGTCGGAGGTATACAGGGAGCGCCTGGGAGAAAATGCGGCCCTGGAGATACGTATGCTGGGCAGGACCTATGACGAGAGGGCCATGGTTTACGATGAAATGCGCAGGCTGATTGGACGCAGGTCCGCACTGTTTTTTTCCACGGATTTCAATGCGGTGGAGGCCATCGGTTATCTGCAGCGCAGGCAGATTTCCATACCGGAGGATATCTCTGTGGCGGGATTTGACGATGATATATATGCAAGGCTCTGCAATCCAAGGCTTACATCCATGAGTGTGGATGTGAGCCGCAAGGCAGAGCTGGCGGTAAATATGCTCATGCGTCTTATAGATGGAGAAGAGGTGCGGGAGAGCGAGCCGAAAATTGATGCTGTCATAGCGGAGAGGGAAAGTGTTATGAAGGTGGAGGAGATGGGATGCAGCGGATAGAGATAAACGAAAATGGAATCCATATGGTATTGGAAATCATCCGCAGCCAGGAGGAAAAGCATGCCTTCCTTATGAAAAATGTAAATACAATTGGAACCAGGAGAGGGGGAGCTTAAGCGTCCGGATTCCCAGGATGCCCGCTGCCCGCCTATTTGAGCTGGAAGTGGTACAAAGTTAAGATAAAAAAACAGGTATTTTCAGTTAATTGGAAATACCTGTTTTTTTGTGCCTGAATATTGGATTTTTTCGTATAGTCGCAATAAAACAGAAAACAAAACAATTAGAAAATGAAATATAGGTTATATATAAAACCTACAATAAAAAAGAAATATAATTCAAATAAGACTGATTTTGCGATAAAAAAGATAATAAATAATAAAAATATGTTGACATTGCACAAGTAATAATTTGCTATAAAAGCGATGAAGCAATCGTTTATGTGCTAAAGGGAAGGAGATTATTATGGGTAGGAAGAAAAAAGAATATGTCGAGTGTGTGTTATTCACCCTGCCGGCCATTGTTCTGGTCATGATTACCATATATATTCCATTTGTGATGAGCGGGTATTACTCACTGATGGAATGGAACGGTATTTCAAAGAAACCGGTATTCATCGGCCTTAAGAATTTCACACAGATGTTCGCCGGGTCATCGGATTTTGTCAGGAGCCTTGTGTTTACCGGTAAGTATACGGTGCTTTTCATGCTCTTTACCAATGTACTGGCAATCGCAGCTGCAGTGGCGCTGGTGTAGAAGATAAAGGCTGCGAATGTTATGAGGAGCATGTTTTTCATTCCTTACATTGTGCTCAGAAATGTGTCATATTGAGGAATATGCGGACAAGCCCGACCACTACGGTTTGCTGATACATAGCATGGAAAGCTATGAAAGGATAAAGAAATGGAATGGACAAGTTCTCTCTCCAGATTGTGAAAAGCCTTGTGATACCGTGCTTTGTGGCACTTTACGGACAATAAATCTTTATGTTACAGCATCTTTGGATTGCTATTCTGAGCTTAAAATTTGAAATAGCCTGCTTGTTTGTAATTAAGGACAAGCAGGCTAAAATTGTGTAGTAAACCACACCAATGAAAGCTTTAGAAATGTTTGGTTTAGGACGGTTGATTTTTCTTTTGTAATCGTGTACAATGTAGTAAAGCACACAACCGTTGAACTGTTTATGTGCGGTTTAGTACAGGAGTGAAACTATGCTTGATGAAAAAGATATTCGATTTTTGAGAGAAATTTTTTCAAGTTACAATTATATAATGACGACAGCACAGCTTGATGCCGAAAGGCTGTTTTATAGAGATATACAAAGAATGCTTGAAGCAGGTGTGATAGAAAAAGTAAAACGGGGCTACTATCATTGGGTAGAGGGTTATGGCGATTCAGAAGTAACTTTAATCAATTGCCTTTTCCCCGATGCCGTTCTTTGTATGGAAACGGCACTATTTCACTACGGTTACAGCGACCGCAGCCCTGCTGAATGGAACATTACGATTGATAAGAATGTTTCGAGGAATCGTACTAATATTGACTATCCATTTGTAAAGGCATATCGTGTCGAACCATCATTGGTCACTCTGGGAGAAACAAAAGGACAAATTGATTTTGTCGATGTTCGCATCTATGACCGTGACCGTACCATCTGTGATGTACTGCGGAATATGAATAAGATGGATAGAGAGATTTTCAATAAGGCAATACAGGGCTATGTAAAAGACCCGAAGAAAAATGTACCAAACCTTATGGAATATGCAAAAGTGTTGCGTGTGCAAAAAAAAGTAAAAGAATTGATTGGAGTGTGGTTGTGATGGCTGATATTGCAGCATCTGTTCTTGCAAAACTTAGAAATAAGGCGAAAGCATCTGGCATTAGCTATCAGCAATGCCTACAGCTTTTTGTGCAGGAAGAATTTTTGAGGAAACTTTCTAAATCGGGTTGTGAGGACAATCTCATTCTTAAAGGCGGATTGTTCATTTACACGCTCACCAATTTTGAGAGCCGAGCCACGATTGATGTGGATTTTCTTCTGCGGGCGGCATCAAATTCAATTAATGATGTAAAAGCTCTTATCACTCGTATTCTCAATACGCCTACGGGCAATGATTATATTTCTATGAAAGCGAAAGGGTTTGAGGAAATCTCGCCGCAGAGAAAGTATCATGGTATCAGCACACAGATTATCGCTCAGATAAAAAATGTCCGTGTTCCGTTTAATGTAGATATTGGGGTCGGCGATGTTATCGTTCCACGAGCCGAGGAACGCAAAATCAATACACAGCTTCCAGACTTTGAAGCTCCTGTCATTATGACCTACTCTCTCGAAAGTACGATTGCTGAAAAGTTTGATGCTATCCTGCAACGATTTGAGCTGACAGGACGGATGAAGGACTTTTACGACATTTACTATCTTGCAAGAACTTTTGACTTCGATGGTGCAAAATTGCAGACCGCAATCACTAGAACATTAGAGCGGCGTGGAACACCCTATGATAAGGATAGCTTCAAGCGGATTATAGCCCTTGCCGATGATGTGGATATGCAGAAACGGTGGAAATATTTCTTGAAGAATATCAAGGACGATACGCTTGAGTTTTCTGTCGTGATTGATGAAATACAGGCGTTTCTTGAGCCTGTGTTTGAGAATATTATTGCTGAAAAAAATACAATTAAAGTTTGGGATAGCGAAAAAAACGAATGGAGATTTGGTTAAGAATGAGTGATTTACTATATAGTACCGATTATGGAAAGTACTACTTGGGAAAATGCGAAGAAGTAATTAAGGAATTAGATTTGAAAAGCAAAGTGCAATTGATACTTACTTCCCCACCTTTTCCCCTTAATAACAAAAAACAATACGGAAATCTTAATGGAGAAGAATATTTAAAATGGTTTACGGGATTAGCGGAATTATTTTCAAGTGTATTAGCCCCAAACGGTTCAATAGTAATTGAAATGGGAAATGCGTGGGAAAAAAATCGTCCAGTACAGTCACTACTGCATTTAAATAGCCTGTTAAGCTTTGTAAATAATGAAAATGCAGGACTTAGGCTATGTCAGGAATTTGTATGCTATAATCCTGCAAGATTACCCTCCCCAGCTCAATGGGTCACAATCAATCGTATTAGAGCCATTGATAGCTTTACTCATGTATGGTGGATGTCAAATTCAGACTATCCCAAGGCAGATAATCGTCGAGTGTTACGACCATATAGCAAGAGTATGAAAAAATTACTCAAATCAGGTAAGTTTAATTCTGGAAAGCGTCCGTCAGAACATGTAATTAGTGAGAAAGGGTTTCTAACAGATAATCACGGGAGCATTGGACCTATGTCAATACTTTGGACACAAAAAGTTGAAAGTTTATGCTGATTTTTCTAATTCCTCATCCTCCTTTTGCT
>PPYF01670608.1_pt1 | contig 28267 bp, 30 predicted proteins | sample 1559871 | NCBI WGS metagenome assembly PPYF01 (sample SAMN08240021, study PRJNA423297) | Human gut metagenome, whole genome shotgun sequencing project.
AAAATTTATGTCGTTATTCGAACGTTTCAACGTATTCCTGGAGCGGATCGTTCAAATATTCTTTGTTGAAGAGTTCCGGGGTGCAGAGCATGGCCGCTTCGAGGCGATCGATGACCGGTTCATTAAGGTCGGCCAGCATCATCCCTAATTCGGATATGGCTGCTGACGGACTCTTATCGGAGGGCAGAGCGGCCAAAAGAAGTTCAATGTCTTTGTTCTTATAGCTCATATCCTCGATGCTGGAGATTATATAAGCGGCCATGTGCAGCGTCTTAGCTCCCGTACTGAATATTTCACGGAGTTTCCGGTTCACATGGTTGACTCCCGAACGTTCATCGTCCTTCAGGCGAATTTTACCACGTTCATCGGTTGGATATCCTTTACGGATGATACCAAGCAGATCGATAGCGTTGTAGCGATCCTGCCATTCGGATGATTTCTTGGATTGAAAGGGCTTCATAAGACACCTCCTTCCTGTAATAAGAACATATCGTAGATTCCACCCATTAGGAATACACCCAACAGGATAGTGAATAGTTTGATGACCATTTTCAGGTCGGCCACGTTTTCAATGGGAATTACATCTTGCCAGGGTTCAGGAAGACGATTCTTCAGGTTCAGTACTACGGCAAGAACGGCTTGCCAAGAAAAAATTCCCGTTTCGTGGGATAACGTTGTTTGTAGGGTACTGTTATTTACCGACAAACAAATGTTTCTTCGTTTGGACATAATTAACATTGTTTTCGAATGGCGAAAAAAAACGGTTTCGCCTGTCCCTTTGTCCTACGCCGAAGAAGGCAGTTACGGCCATTAAGCCGTATCAAGGGGGTACGAAACCGTTATATCATAAATATATATGCATGGGCACAAAAAAAGCCGACACAAAGATGCTCGGCGGTCACCCGCCTTCTTCGAAATAGGACACTACAAATATGGGAATTAAATTTGAGTTGTGCAATAAAATCGTTTTATTTTTTACTGATTATCAGTGTGATTATTCGTATATTTGTGAAAAACAAAAAGTTATGAAAAGAGATTTATTTGAGTATTTATTCGAAAAATTACTTGTGTTTCTTATTTCGTCGGCAATATCGACATTGATAATAATTGTTTAGTTTTGCGCTAATGGAAAATTAGAATTACCTTTTTGGAAATAATCCTTTAAAATCCAAACGGTTAATTTTTTTCAGATCAAAACTCATTTGCGATAGACATTCTTTGTAATTCCTCCCTCTCGTAGAACTCTGGCGTTTTTTCAAAACCATATCCCGGTTCTACTATCAATTGATAACCCCATTCATTTTTTGAATGAGGTTAATGAATACAAAGCAGACGGGGAAGCTCTTGAATATCTGGATTTTTATTTCTGTTACGATGTTACCTCCTTCCTGTCGTATTACAGCAAACGTCTTTCGCTTGCCGGTCTCGAACGAATCACAGGAGTTTCGCAAGGTCAATTGAGCCACTACATGACAGGCCGCAGGAATCCAAGCCATAAAACGGTCGAACGCATACAAACTGCCCTTCGTTCGTTTGGCGCAGAACTTAGTACCATTAGCCTCGTATAGCCTTATCACAACCGCCCTGCCTTTCACGGGGCGGTTCTTTTTAAATACAAACGAATATAAATGTCAATAAAATTTGGATGAAATGAAATATTTAACACAATAGGTAAGTCTAATACTCTGATTTCTTTATAAAAAAGGAATGCCCGAACATCACTGCCCAGGCATTCTATAATTACGTTAACCTACTACATATGGTAGTAGATTTGACAAATATAGTCAGTTTATTTGTCAAATCAATCTTTAAGCCCAAAACTTCGGATTTTCTGTACTTTTTAGATTTGTATTATTATCCCTTCATCGCTTCCATATAAAGCCATATTTTCCCTTCGGGTGCATCCGGGTCGTTGAAGTAGAACGATATGGCATCTTCTATGATGCGTTTCTCGTGGTCTTCAGGGAACCATTCGCTGAATTTCACTTCCTTGTCGTGCCAATGAGCATTAAGGGCGACGTATATGTCGTAGGGAGTAGCGTTTCCAGGTATAGGATAGCCCTTGACAGCGTTCGATACCTGCTCCATGTTCCAGTGCTCGCTTTTCACGGTTTCCCCCTTCCGGTTCTTATGGAAAAGACAGGAAACGTCCTCGCAGGCAAATGCCTCGTTGTAATGCGGACCGCAAAACGAGACGTGCAAGGCACGCATCGACCTGTCATATACTTCCGGCGATTTTTCTTTCAAGCAGGCCATCGCGCTGTCTATTGCCTGTACGGCTTCCCACATCCGTTTTTCAGATACGAAGCCCTTTGCATGGTAATCCTTTATCAAATCTTTGTAATTCATTGTTTGTTTGTCTTATTTGGTGAATATAGCTTTCAGTTCCTGGAAATCAGCAGCTGTGATGCGGATGGCATTGTCGCCTCCAAGCATCATGTTCGTTAGGAGGTTGTCGGGTAGTTCCAGCAGGATACTTCCGTTCCCGAATGTGCCTTGTATGAACCCGAGGTCAAACGGATAAGGCTTCATTGTTTTGAAAAAGTCCATTGCATCGTCAAACAGCATCTCCTTATCATAGTGTCCGTTTTCATCGGCAAGAAAGAGCATGGCCCCTTCCACCTTCTCTATGATCTTCTGGTCGTGCTGGACAATCAAATTATGTACACCACGCTTCAGATACTTCGCTGCGGGCTTTACAGCCGGGTTTGATAAGGCGAACGCATCTATTCTGCCGCTGGCCCATATCTCGATTGAGTTTGCCAATTGTGTCTTCAATGACAGTGCTTGTGCTTTCAGTTCCATACGTCTTATTTTTTAGGTTGTTTGGGCTGTTTGCCTTGTTTGGCCTCTATGAATTGTTGCCAAGTAAGATGCGAATACTGCGTCATATATTCATTCATCAGCGAGGCATTCCTGTTCGCTTCTTCAGATGCAGATTTCTTTATTTTTTTTGCCATCGAAAGCAGGTTGTCCAATGCTTCTTTACCGTCCGAAGTCCCTTCGACCACCGGGCGTAGCATCTTCATGTTCTCGCGGTTAATGATGGCAGCAACCTTGTTCTGTGCCTCTTGGTATTCCGGACTGCTGTTCAGGGCTTCTACTTCCACATCCGACAATTCTTCCACAAACTTGTCTATTTCATCCCATACTGGGCTTTGGCTCTGGCTCTGCCTGGTGCCGAGATTCTGTTTTTGCATCCTTATTTGTTGCAGGGTGTTCTGAAGCTGCCTTTCGTAGGCCTCCATTTCATTGTCGGCGGCATAAGCCGGTTGTCCTAACAGCGGGTCGGCATTGCCTATGAATACATTGTTTGCCATAATTTTTTTTGTTAGTGGTGATTATATGGAAGAAAGCGGCAAGCCCCGAAGGGCCGCCACTAACTTTTCTTTTTGCGCCGGGGCTTAGTCTTGGCAGGTTTTATGCTGTCATACAGCTTCACCGGACGCGCTTGCATTGGGAAACCCGCATCCGCAATTGCGATAGCTTCCATAACCGGAAACAACCGGAGTGTTAGGAAGAACCAGCTCACCCTTGATATTGCGGCAATCCAAACGGTTCGTGTAGTTGACAGAAGCAGTGAATGCCCGGTCGATCTCGCACTGGATCAGCTTGTCCTGGTACGGGCGGATAGCAGCCCCTACGGCAACCTCTTTTTCCAGGTGGCAGATGCGTGCGTTCAATGCCGCAAAACCGTCGACCTGGCTTTTGTACAAGCCGAATGCCGCGTTGTTCAGTTTCTCCGTCTGATAGTCGTTCAGGTCACGGATTGCTTTGTAGTTGCCAAAGTCTCCAGTTACTTGAGACTGATAAAGCTGGAATTTTTCGGCTACGTCTGTATTACGATGGTCGTAATCGGCCTGCATCCCCGACACCTTCAGCCCCCACATGGCATTTGTCAATGATAGAGCTTCTTCACACCCCTTTTCCCAGGCCATGAATGCTGTAGGAGCACCGGCACCATAACCTGCACCTCCTGCCATCGTGTTGATGTTAACATTCTCGGGCATACCACCGCCCCAGTTTCCACCGCCGAACAATCCGCCGCCACGACCACCCCAAAGACGGGCCACAGCCACGCCTCCGAGCACTGTTCCGACAATACCTAACGCGCGTGCGCTGTTGTCTGTCGCATGCTTCTTGCCTTCTTCGTGGACAATTTCTTTCTCTTTGATTATTTTTTCCGCTTCCATACTGATATGAAATTTTTATGTTACATCCGGGTAACCCGGACACCACAAAAGACCTCATAAGTCCCTTGTATCGCAATTATCTTGTGGTAAGGTTGTTGATAATTCGACGTGAATTTGTTGTAGGGTGTGAAAAAGCAGATAATGACGTTTTATCCGGTCGGGATAGATATTTTTCAGTCGGTTGACCGCTTGTTGCGTGAGTCCGGTCAGATCGGAAATGAGACTTTCACTGAACTTATATTCAACTAGGATTACAATCAGCATACCACGAGCGTCCACGTAGATTTCCTTATTACTACTGAACATCATGACCGGATCGGTCAAACAAACCCGGCAGACGGTTTCCACCACAATCCTATAAACATCATGAATAACTTTCATACTTAAATTATTAAGGGTTAGAGAACAAAAAACACACTTGTATGTTTTATAAGGGAAGTCCTCTCTAAAACATCCGCGTGTGTTTTGTTCCCCTTCTCGGATCGTGGTGGTGAAGGATGGGGAATATGAGAGGACTTCTTTTTAATCTGCCTCTCTAAGATTTTTTCATGATAAGGGTTCCAAAATGGCACCCTTATCTTTTTTGCCTTATCAGCCATCGCACACAGTACGACAACCCTATTATACCGGCAACGGCCAAAAGGCTTATGGCATATCCACCGGCATCCATCTTTATCTGCTGCCAACGGGTCAATTTTTTTTCTACAGGATAAGGGACTTGTATCTCTTTATTCTTAACCGATAGTAGCGAATCATATTTAGCCTGCAATTCTGACTTTTCCTGATATAACTCTCGATACCGGTTTCTCTCCCTATACAGCTCCATCCGAGTTACATTCCCTTGTGCATCCATCACTATAACAGTAGAATCTTTGATAACTGTCGAATCGCGATATGATACTTTTTCCTTTATAGCGACCGAATCACGCACAATAGTGGAATCTCTCTGTTCCGATTGACTTTCAACTGGTACATAAACAGTTTGCGTACGACACCCTACCAGCCAAAGGGCAAGATACACATACAATAATAATTTTCTCTTCATACGTCAAGATATTTTTTGACAGACATGAACATCTGTCTCATGGTCTTGACATAATTTGGAGAAGTGGCATAACGGCTACCAACTGCATCCTGTATCTTTTCCACAAACTTATCAGGGTCTAGGCGGTATGGCCAAGCATCGGCATATCCAGGTTTCTTTAAGATGGCAAGGTAATCACGTAGGCAATCGTCTACCGTATCGTACTGCCTAAAAAGACGTTTGACCTTGTATTTGTAACGACCGTTACCAAGATCCGTTACAGATAGGACTTTTTCCGGCTGCCGAAAAGAGACATCCGACCGATTAAAATACTCCGTAGTCGTTACCAATTCTACCGGACCGTTCCAACTGCTCCCTTTCGTGATTCCGAACAGGTTATTACCTATTGCAGATTTTCCCCAGCCACTTTCAAGAGCAGCCTGGGCTGTTACAAACAAAGGAGATATTTCGCCAAGGCGCTCGGCTGCCGGGTATATCCAGGCTACAAATTCTTTTGGTGTCATGGGTTCATGTTTTTATTTTGTTTTGAATTATAGAAGTCTTCCAAAAAACTGATTTTACTGATGAATTTAACAGTCACCACCCAATAGAGAAAAGCGATCGTTTTGGAATCCGGGAACCGTATATTCAAATTTCTAAGAGTGTTCCCTACATAATAATAGATCATCACCCACGATATCCAGGAGGAAAAGGTCAAGATGGACTCTTTCGATTCCTGCATCATAATGCCGGTCCAATAGGCCAAGAATATAATCGTGAAATAGATAATTAGCAAAGTGAAAGCGCGGCGGAATTTCCGCTTTATCCAACGTCCATGATCGGCAAGGACACCGGCAACTATGTCAATAGTAGCCCATACGGCAATGACATATAAAAAATTGAATATTGGCGCGTAAAAATTAGCAATCGATGTAAAAGATACGATCAGAAAAACCTTTGTCCATCCGTAAACATCAGCTAATGCACTTGTTGCCGAAATCAATATTTGAAGAAATCTATTCATGCTGTTTGTTGCTTCTCTTATATACAAACATAGCTTATAGCTTTAGATATCAAAAGGACAAAAACTACCGTCTATTGCCTCCTCCCATTACGAATACCGGCTTCGAACTATCGTTTTTCCATCGTTCAACCAGACCATATCCCGGAACATTTTCATAATAATTCGGATACTCGGAAGGGTTAGCACGTAAGATGGATTTGGCAAGCGCTATTTCATTTTCGGCCAACATTTTGCATTCGTTCGGCTTATAGCCATGTATACTGTCCGGCTTACTCAGTTCCTCGCTTTGGGGAATGGTGAGCAAGGCAAGTGCGGTCTGCATATGTTCTAACAGATCCTTGTCTGTTTCTGTCAGTTTCTTTTCCATCTTACGGGTTATTAATTGTGCGATTACCAATGTTCCGAATGCCGGACGCAGTTTCGTCCGCTCTATAAGACGCAGGGCTGGATATATACGGTTAAACAAAATACGGCTGTTGTTGATATTTACAATCTCGTTAAACTCACGTGCTGTGAAGATCAGGCAGCCGGTTTTACACCAATAGCTGTCGCTTTGTTTCCAAAGCTCATTATCGGTCTCATCTGTGAAATGGATACTGTTGTCTTCTAGATAAAGTAGGAGTTGCTCCACTGCATCGTTGGCATGTGTAAAGGTTGCCTCTATCAGTTTGTCGGAACGATCTTTACTCGCAGGGGTCATGTTAGACGAAGATCCGACAGTCAATCCCCCTGAGGTATTAATAGTAACATTCAGTGCCGGGATCGCACCATAGATTCCGAACAGGATAACGACCGCTTGTGAACGCTCCAACAAATCCGGCGTATGTTCGTTTATATATTCTCCATCCGTCTTATATTCGGCAAGAAGGAACCGGTACAACGGTTGCCCCAATATCGGTAACAGATGGGTCCGTTCGGCCGCATTCAGATAAGGTTGGATATTAGGCGTTTCATCTTCTATAAACGAAGTGTTCGGGAACCATTGGTTGATTTCGGATGTGTTCGTTACTAACATATACTCTAGATTTGAATTACTTCCAGCGAATTTACTTCTTTTCTCCCACTATCATTAAGGACAAAAACACCCTGCGCAACCTAATGGAGAGCGCAGGGAATCATAAAATTTGGTATAATTTATACGATTGCTACATTAAGTGATGCATCTTTCTGAATTGTGTATCCGAGTAGTGTTAGCAACTGTCTTTAGATGTATAAGCATAATCCTCTATCGTTCATAAAAAAAATACCAATGCAACCAATTGACCATTTCCTTCTATAATCAATTCTTCATTTCTTCCACTCCCTGCTTGTTCTTGTCCAGCGTTGTCAAGATATGGACGGGAATATCGAACTTTAGATGCGGATCAAGTTCGTTGAAAGCTTTCATTACCTCCAATGGATAAAGGATCATTTTTTTCATCCCGAACAGATATAATTGCTGAAGCGTATTCAGTTCTCGCGCTTCAGTACCGCTCGCCATTTTGTCTTTGCCTGGTATAGCTCCTACTGTTTGCGGATGGATACCCATCGCGAAAAGCATCACATTGGCAATCTCTGCAATGTCTTCCTTTACATCACTACCTTTCATCGGATTTTCGATCAGTTCTATCTCCACCCATTTTACTTTTTGACCGTTTATGGTCTTCGAAATGGAAATCAACGTTTTTCCGTTGTTCTTTGGGTCTTTAATGAAGCTGGATATATCGTCCATCAGATCATTAAAGACTTTTTCCCTATCATCGTCCGTCTGGGCATTCCGACGTGTTTGTTCATATTGGATATATTCTTCATCGATATGGATGATATACTTGAACATGGAGCTATTCTCCATCATGGTCGCACGACGGGAAAACATGGCTAACATATATGAGAATATCTGGCTTTTGAAGATTGTCCACCAAGATGGAAAACTGTAATAAAATTTGCCAGGTGTAGGTATACACATGGGGATAACATAGCGGGTCGTCCTATTTTTGATTTGCTTGACATTTTGCTGTGCTTTCACTTTCTCACGTAAATCAGCAACAGCACGTTCCGGGTCAAGTGCGTTTATTACGATTTGTCGGAGACTGTCATCAGGATGGTCAGGCTTTATAACATTGCTATCTTGAGCAAATGAATTGCTATAAACGCAATAATTAATTTTACCATATTGATCCTTTATTCCTTTCCGAGTACAAGTCGTATCTAAAAAAGAAAGACGGCGCACCATCGGTTTCCATTCCTTGTCTGGCTCACCTACGTTCAGCTCCAACACTGGATACCAGTTCCAGAAGTAATTCGCATCAGAGGCTTGTTCATATAACCAATGAGTCAGGTTACAATCCTCTTCAAACCGCAACAAAAAATCGTTTGTCATTTTCCAGCGCTGATAATCCAATTCTAATTCTTTGATTTCCTCGGACCGGTCTACCGGTTTGCGTTTCGTACCCGGACTAACAAATCCACTTTCCACTCCGGCATTTTCCATTTCGTTGTTCAACTCGTTGATCCGTTGTCGGATCCATACGCCAGCATGTCGGTAGTCTATCTCTTCTTCCTCTATCCTGCCGTTCCGGTAGATGGGATACGTGTAAGTAATCTTGATGCCGGCCGAAAATGTGCTTTTAATCAGATGGTTTAACGACGGAGCCACATACGGACTTTCGTTTGCCCTGAAAATTATATTTTGCGGTAATTGGTTATCCGCTCCCCATTGGACATAAAGTTTATTAGCGTCCGCCTTGTTGTCCGAACGCACCTGTTGCGCAGTCTCGCCGGAAACGAAGAAATTGCTCCCGTCGTCTTTTGGGAAATTGGTAACAAGGGCGGATATTCTTTCATTACCCATATTCAATTCGACCACGCGAATCCCTTTCATGCCCATTACATTATCAGCTACCGTGCGACTCATATCACGACCTCCTTCCCATTAAACTCAATAAAATGCAACAGACGAATCTTTCGCGTTTCCTGGCTGACAGGCGTGTAAATATTAGCTGTACCATTGTGATAAGTACTGGTGCATATGGCGTTTTCAAAAAGGGCAACAGCCCCGTCCTTTTTCAGTACGCGGCCGGAAAAAGGGATTGCCTTGCCGGAATCGTCCTTACGCTCCAGCTCGGCTATTACTTGCTTGATATGGATTACTGGTGTCATTGTCATTTATTTTAATTGTTTTCCGGCAACGGAAGGTTTCTAACCCCTGTATTTCGCAGGAGTGTAGATCTACGCACCGGCAATACAAACTCATCCTTAAAGTTTCGCGTTTGAATCTGAAACCCGTTTTGGTCCAACTGATTCAAAATCTTTTTTAACGGATCAAAACCTGTTGGAGACTGGAATGCATTAAACGTATGCCGAAGGTCATTTAGCGTCATGTTAATTGTTTCCGGATCTTCCTGATTCATGGCCGGCACATAATCCCGCACGAATGCCCGTACCAGCGGATCGTCAGCCGGCTTGTCCGATTCGCTCCCTGTTTGCACTCCGTCTTCTGGATCTGAATTTCTTCGATAGGGTTGTTTTTTTCTTTCAAATGGTCTCATACACTTTGTTTTTGTGGAAAGTTATATGTTAATATCACATAGGGAAAGGACAAAACATATTTGTCAATCCGAATATTGATGCAAAGTCCTGGATGTTATCTTACACAGGTCCGGACGTCCCATAACATAGTCTATACGTTCTATCAGTACTTTCTGACCGGCGATGATCTTAGGATAGGCTATATTCATATTGGTTATTACATATACAGGCATAAAAGCGTCACAAACTATATGCTGATTGGCATGTAATAGCATATTGTCCCTCTTTTGGTAAAACTGATTATAGATATTGTCAGTTGCTCTTTTGATTGGATTAAAATTGGATTCTACGGGGATTTCGTTTGCGACCAAAGATAGATTTCCCCATTTTTCACCCAATTCGTTATATGACCATATAGTCCCGGCGTAATAAGAGTAATAATCGCTTAATATTTGATATCCTTTTCCCGGTTCAGGGCTCGTTCCTTCAATAGAATTAGGCATCTTTATCGTTTGAATACCAGGAGTAGAAAAGCACATTATTATATCCAAATTACTGTCTTGTTCTTCCTGCGGATTCAACTCTCCCGAAAGAATAAGTTCTGTGTTTTTATGCGCAACTCCCCCTATAAAGGGGAAAGTCAAAGTCCAAGTAATTTTCACCTGTGGATGACCAAAATAATAAAGGATAGCAGCTTCTGAAAACGGTATTTTATCGGATGTTCCAAGATCTTCAATCTCAATATTTGCCACTGGTTCATGTTTCAGTGTGTAATTTTCATACACCGATTCTGGAAGTGATTGAACGGGGGTATACACTATTGAGATTGACATAGGATCTTGAGGTTCCCATGTATTGATATTCCTAATGTATTGTGAAATATCTTGATCCGGGGTTTTATCTAATACATTATTCCAACTCACAATTTCAATTTCATTTCCGTGTTCTAAAAATTCTATTGCAAATTTTTTTCTCATTAATTCGAGAAAATCTTCAACTGTCAAATCATTCGGCAATAATTGACTGTAATCCAAAACTCCAGAAACAATAGCATCCGCCGTATTATTCAATAAACATAGCCGTTTTAATGATGTATCCATATCAAAAACATTAGAAACAAGCGTATAACCGAAATAGGCAAGCAAATGTCTCAACACGAATCCAACTCTAAGAAATGGAGTTACCCCATACCCGACAGGCACAGTAAATTTTGTGGCCTCTTTATCGAATCCGCTATAATAAGTTCTTTTGTTCCATGCAGAAAAAGATATCGATTCTTCATATGATGCAGTCTGATTTAAGATCAGTTTTTGCATGTTCGTTGTAAAATTCAAACTTTCCTCCTTATATATAATAAAATCATAATCGGTTACTACACTGAATATGTAATAATCCGGATTCAAATTATTCTTATTTCCCATAATATCAATAAAATGATCCATCCAGTATCGAGCTTTTGTCTCGGCATCTTCTCCCGCTCCCTGCATGACTGGCCAATTAACATCTTTCATCTTATGATCTTTGATTTTTTCATATAAGCGCCCTTCATTATAATAAAATGTACAATCTATTCCGTTCTTAGAATCAGCAGTATTGATAAAAAGTGTCCCTTTATTCCAAATGGATTTATCAGAGAGAATGGCCGGAGTTTTACGCATAGGGCGTTTAGTGGATACACCACGATGTTGCCATCCAATCAGTTTCATATTATGTTCACTAGCCGGTAACGTCAGAGGCACACTCTGGCTACCTTCATCAGTTAAGAAAGGGTTCGTGCGGCTCAGTTCGGGATGGAAGTCGGCCGGTAACTGAAATTCTTTTAGAGGGTTGCTGTTGTCGTCAATGTATATGTGCATATCGATATCATTTTTGTCTGTTATTTCCGGCTCCCTCGTTTGATGGATGCTTGCAGCCGGTTGTTTTCCTCGTTGAAATGGCTGATATTAAACCGAGTGAATACACCATTTGTCTTCAGATACGCAAGTAGGTCGTTCGTACTCTTCATGATCGCTTTCATTTCCGGATCTACAGACGGAGTGACAATCGGAATCGAAGTTCCCACACCGCCACCTTCGGCATATCCTTGCCGGGGGAGCGGATTCGCTTTCGACTTGCTCTGCCGGATATATTCAAGCGTTTGTACCGTGTTGAAAATGGCAGGGTTCTCCATCATCCATTTGGGTACGATGTATTCGCCACCGTGTACAAAGCCCTTCACTTCATACACGCCACCGTCACCGGAATAGCCTCCAACAGAAAAAACGCCGGTTTTGACAACACGCTGGCCGGTTCCACCGGAGGAAGAGGATTTTTCGCTACCACCTTTAATAGCAGACTTAATAGCCGCTTTGGCTACGGAAAGGGCAGCAGATATAAGTCCAGCCATAACCGCAGCTCTTGCTGCACCGGATGCTCCGAAAGTTAACACGGAATCAGGAGTTGCATACGATTCGGATGTGGCCTTAAAGGTTGCTTTCACTGCTGAAGCAGCCATTTCTGCCGTCCAAATATTGACCAATTGTTCCAAGACATTGAATGTGATATCGATCATAGATTCACCGAATGCCCGCATCGCATCTTCGCCCCCGCTAAATAATCCACCGAAAGCATCTCCTAAGCTCGATAAAGATCCCTTAACAATTTCGTTATACCGGTTTTGGATCTGTTCCTGTTTACGGCTTGCTGCATCCAATAAGGCAATCTGCCTATCAGCATTATTCTGTTTCAGTTGGGTTATTTGATCCTCCGTTAATCCACTAACTTCAAGTCGCTTGTTCTGGTATTCAATTTCTATTTCTAATAATCGAGTCTTATACTCTTGTTCAGTATAAATACCGTTCAGGCGGCTTTCAGAGGCTGCCAGTTCGGCTTCTGCTTGTAGCTGGTTCAATTTTTTTATTTGATCGGCGGCATCTTTGGCTCCTTTATTCTTATAATAGTTTGCTTCTGCCTCTTGTCCTTTTTGCCGAAGCATCTCGATTTGATTTTCATATTCTTCTTGCGAGATGAATTGTTTTTTCAAAGCGTCATCCAATAACAGGGAGGCATCATTATATTTTTGCTGAATCCGAATCAGTTCACGCTGATCGCGGCTTACACCTTTCAAATCAAAATCGTCATACAACTTATCCAACTTGTCCAAATATGCTTTTGTGTCCGATTCGGACTTATTGAACAGACGCAATTTCAGATCATAGAAACGCTGCTCTATCTCGGCACGCTTTTCTTTGTCCAGCCCAGAGACAGCCAATTTCTTTTCCAACCCCTCAAATTCGATTTTTTCCAGCATCTCGTTGTATTTCTGTTCGGTGGCAATCTCTTCGTCACGGAACTTATCGCGGTTCACACGGGCCTGTATCAGCTTGGTCTTCTCCTGATTTACATAGGTATCTACAGCAGCAAGGGAAGCTTGCAAGCGTTTTTTACGCTCTTCGTCGGTTTCTGTGGGGGTACCGGCATTGCCTTCTACTACTTCTTTCTGCTTTTCCTGTATCTTTTTCAGCTTTTCGAGGTCAGCATCCAGATAGTTACCTGTCAATTCGGACAGGATACCTCGTTGTCGTTCCAGTTCTGCATTCAGTTCCTTCATTTGCGCCTGAGCTTCGGCAATGCGTTTCGGGTCTGTTATTTCAGATGCAATTGTTTGCGATGTTCCAAAAGTGGATGTTTGAATAGTGCTGAATTCGGTAAAAGAACCTTTTTCGCCAGCCTGTTTCACTATATCGGAAACTTTTTTGTATTGCTTTTCAAGCTGCTTTATCTCTTTCTCCGTTTCCGTGATCAGCGTCTTGTTATTCTGCTGCATGATAAGTTTTTGCGATTCGATAAATGCCCGCGCCCTATCTGTATTGACAGAGAGTACATTTCCATACTTATCCATTTCGGTGACAGCCTGCGGAATAGCTGCCCCTATTTGTTGCATGATTTCCTTCAAGCGCTGCTGTTCATCGGCAGCCGTACTGTCCTTCAGCTTGTCATATTCGTCAAGCAGCGGGGATATGTTACGGGTCAAATCTCGGACGGTCTTTACAGAATCATCGAACTTTTCTTCGGCAGAACCCACCCCGCGCGTCAACCGTTCTATTCCCGAAGCTACACCCTGCATCCAATCCACTATACCGCTACCAAGAAACCATCGGCGGATATTCTTGCCTATCTTCTCGATTGTCCCAGCTAAGTTATTGTTCTTTTTCTCATATTCGGCTTCGATGGATGTTGCCTCGGTGAAAGCCTTGTTAGACAGTTCCACTTCGCGCTTTAATACCTCCGTATTGGAAGAGAGGGATGCGATAACGGCTGTCAGTCGTGCACCATCCGATCCTAGGTCGCCCATGAGTGGAGCGATAGCAGCCAATCCTCCTTTGCCTGACAGTTTTTCCAATACCAACATCAAGCCCTCCCATGTACTCACATCCAGAGCGTCTTGCAACTCCTTCTGGCTTATGCCTATCGCCTTCGCCACTTGTCCGGTCTTGGAAACAAGGGTCGTGATTACCTTATTCATGGCAGTAGCCGATACTTCGACATTTTGTCCTAACTGATCAGACGCAGATGCCAATGCAAGTATCTGTGGCATCGAAATCTTAGCTTGGTTAGCGATACCACCCAATCGTTGGGCAAAATCCACCAGGTAAGCTTCACTCGCCGTACTGTTCTGTCCCAACTCATTGATGGCTGAACCTGTTGACAGAAGAGCTTTTTCCACACCTAATTTTTCCGTGATACCCAGTACATCATTCAGTTTCGCTATATTTTTGATCGCATCTTCTCCCAAGTCTTCGCCCAGGGCGACATTGATCTTATTTCCGGCATCGACAAACGCCAATACATTATCTTTACCTTTGATACCAATCTTACCAGCAGCAACTGCAAGTTTATTCAGTTCTTCTACAGAAGTACGGGTATCTATCCGGTTGATATCGTTCGAAAGTTCGGCAAGTTCCTGCCCGGCGATTCCGGTCGTCTTCTCAATATCGGAAAGCTGGTCGGAAAGAGCTACGTTCATCTCGTACATCTTCCTCATACCTGCCACAAGTTCATTAAACCCAGCATACACCAGTACGTATGATGCAAGACGTTTGGCAGTCTGGGCTATTTGGTTGAAGACCTTAATATTTTTTCCGCCTTCTTCATTGATCCTTGCGAGTTCTCCACGCAGGAGAGCTAATTGTTTTTTCCTTTCAGCGTATTTAGCCGTACTACGATCTAGCTTTTGCATGGATGCTTCGGTGGCACGGATGGCATCCTTTATGGCTTTGATGGGGGCGGTAGACAGTTTGTTTAAAACAGATGAAACATCTCTGGTCTGATTTGCCAATTCTCGTGCTTGCCTTCTGGTCTCACGGAATTCTTTATTCAGAGCATCAAGTCGTTGGGCCTCTTGCCCTGAAAGCCCCACCGATAGCCTTTTGTTACCAAGATCCTTTATTTCATTTCCAAGCGTTTCACTTTTCTTCCTGAGAACGTCAAGCATTTTATCAGCTTGTTTGCCGTCCAGCGTTAAGATTACATTTGCTTTTTGAGTATTGCCGGCCATCCTTATAATGCGTTAGTGTTGTTTATAAATTTGTCTGGACTGATATTTTGAATAATCATCAACTGTGCGTACTCGCCATATTTTCGTTCTAAGATATGCGATAAAGCATATACACGTTGTTTGAAAACAGGCATTAGCCACGGTTTAACCTGGTAGGAATATCCTGCCGTTTCCGGATATGGCCACCCGGAATAAAAAATAGGATCGTGTTTTTTTTTCGTGTATTTTTCACCACGACCAACACCCAAATCTACATATCGTCCGTAATTGGCAAGAGTGAATACGATTTTGGTTTGGTCGCCTCCGGCAGCATTGTACACTTTTTTCTTTAGACTTGCTATGAGCTTGTTAGGATTCTTTATGTCTTGATATTGTATTTCCTTTATCCACCGTTGTATAACATTGGCTGCCCATCGATGAAGAATCTTTGCACGGGATTCATCGTGATGTAAATAATCATTAGCCGTCATCTGTTCCATATCGCCATAAAATTAGTGTTACAGCGAATTTAAGGCCCCTCCCATTTAGATTTAAGGACAAAAACACCCTGCATGAACCTCACGGCGGATGCAGGGTAACAAAAAATGCTTGAAAATTTATGTCGTTATTCGAACGTTTCAACGTATTCCTGGAGCGGATCGTTCAAATATTCTTTGTTAAAGAGTTCCGGGGTGCAGAGCATGGCCGCTTCGAGGCGATCGATGACCGGTTCGTTTAGGTCGGTCAGCATCATTCTCAATTCGGATATGGCAGCGGACGGGCTCTTATCGAATGGCAGGAATAAAAAAAACGGTCCCGCCTGTCCCTTTGCTCTACACCAAGGCAGTTACGACCATTAAGCCGTATCAAGAGGGAGGGTATGAAACCGTTATATTAGAAATATACATACAGGCATAAAAATGCAGATACAAAAATGTTCGACGGTCACCCGCCTTTCGTGAAATAGTGCACTACAAATATAGAAATTATATTTACAGTGCACGAGAGAAATGCTCTTTTTTAAACATGAAGAATAATGCCAATTAGATAGACGATTAAAAAAGAAGCTATTTCAATCCAGAACATAGGCTTCGTTTCTATATACTTATCTCTCAATGTCCCTTCTTCCTGTTTAACTATGCTTAATGCCGTATAACCTACATATGGCAGCCAGGCGAGCAGCATAGGCCAAAAGTTTAAAGTTGCCCATGTCTGAGAGAATAATATGGCCATCATGGCACCGGCTATATGTCCCCGATGTTGAAATTTATCCGCTTTGTAATCAGGGAAACACCCGACAACGATCATCCCGGCTAACGCCAGGTAAGCGAGAAACTCCGTCCCCGGTTTACTGACTTCTAAGATCGCTGGCATTAATACCATAGGACAAGCCCACATTGTGAAGCGGAACCATCCTTTATGTTCTATCGCATAGAACGTGGCGCTTATCGAATAAGGTACACCCTTATGCTTAACGCATACTGCGGTCGTATAAGCCGCAATAATCAAGATAGAAATAACTATTAACCAAATCATAATAACTTGTCATTAAAGAAAGTACGTGTCGAATTTAGATGCCGCCCGACACAAAAGGCGGAATAAACTTATCTACCGGGCAACTTCTACGTAGTGACCAACCAATGCGGATAAGTCCTGCACCAAGGCTATTCCGCTATCCCGTGTACACTTATAGGTTACATTATCCTGCTTGTAATACTTACCGCTTTCGAGGATCATACCAGCAAATAAGGGGTCGTGACCTTCGTTATAGGGTATCGGATCGTCAATAGTACCGGTATGTTCTTCCGTCACTTCGTGCCACAGCGAATGTGCCCCTTGTCCCGGGCGCCAGTCTTCTTGTGTTCGGTGAGCCAGGTCGCATTCAAATAGTTTGTCACCTTCCTGATATCGCTCTCCCTTGTTAACATCAATTCCAACCTTCCATATCGGGTGCCGGTTCTTAACTCGTAATGCTTCAGATGCCGTTAAGCCGTATGTATTGATCTTTTCGGTAGCCTCCTTGTCCATTTGGTCAAGGGCCAGTAACCGGCTAAATTCCCTGTTAATCTCTACACCTTCCGGCAAAGCCCATTCTTCGCTTGCCAGCAGATCTATAAACTCCGGGTCCGTAGATTCATATTTCGGAAATTCCTCTTCGCCGAAAGGTGATAGAAACTCTTCATGCAAGATCACCTTGCTCTGATCTACACTTGTCCTCATTTCCGGTAGGACTTCTATTCCGTGGGACTTTGCCCATACGATGTTTACAATTGCGTATTTCATATCCAATTATTTTTAATGTTACTTTGCTTTTAGGGTTTGGAGGTAGTTGTAGGCTTTGATACAGTCGTCTTTGGAGAGAACTGTAGGATAAATCGCTAAGTTTTTGAAAGCAATTTTATCATATTCTGATTTATTATCATAATGACTTGCAATCAATAATTCAGAATTACTACTTGTGATATCTTGAGGAGTAGTATCAATTTGCTCCGTCCAATCACTTTTATATAACACACCATTGGAACAAAAAGCCCTTAAAGACTTAGTATGAATTAGAGTAGCGTGTGATATACGATTGATAAACAAAGATAGACCTAAATCATTATTTCTAATAATAAAACTACTTTGTTTTCTTAAACTAGAAACATTAATATTTTGAAGGAGGGTCCATTCACCAACAACCGTAAAATCCTTACCCATTTTAAAAGCTGACGAAGTTATCTTATCATCCACCCCATCAGTAACCAGGTATCCTTCGTATTCACCTTCTTCATTGTACCCGCTTCCTTCTGCAAACCCAAAATTCGACAGTACAAGATCATTACCATTGCCCGTAATGTTGGCAATAGTAGCACGATCTTCGTCCTCGTTGGTTTTGCCTACCACTGTCCATGCTTGGTTGGGGAAGAGCCAGGGATATTGCTTTTTGTGCCAGTTGAGAATATTTTCATCCTCTTCATCGGTTGTAAAGTGACCGTTGTCGATGATCTGACCGGCGATGCCGGCTCTAGCAAAAGATGCATAAGTTGCATTCTTCCATAAATAATATAGCCCAGCGTTTTCCACCCAGTCCCCACACGTACCTGTTACAACTTTATTAGTTAATAAGTTCTTAATACATATATTATTACCATTTCGTTTACAAGCAAACAAATTAAGCCCATTAACAAAATCAGCATTTATATAATAGTTATTACCCGCTATAAAAGATACATAAACCAAAGACGAATATTGCATGGAAAAAGTTTTTTTGCTATCAGCTCCACACAAAATCATATTTCTTGTCGGATTATTCTGAAACGGAATAAACGCCGTGTACACCGTATAGGTATCCTCGAAGTTAAGCTCCTTCTCTGTAACTGCAAAGTCGTCTACTCCGTCACCGAGGATAAAGCCGGGGTAGAGGGGTAGTTGTTCGATGGTAAGTTTAGATCCATACCATCTTTCAGGATATTTTTCTATAGATAAATAGAGTGCTTCTGCCAAAAAGTTAGACGGAATTATTTCATACACACCATCTTCTGACATGTAAAAACGATTGCCCAATCGATCATCCAAAAAAGCATCGCAACCTTCTGGTATGCCTGTTACTTTTAAAACGCAAGATTGACGTAATTTTATATTATGGTACAATAAACCCAATGAGGCATTTTCTTTAAATGTTGCTGTTATTTTAATGCTGTTTCTTTCAAAATAAGCCGCCGTTGAATTTGTGCCCCACTCATCTATGTCTACAACATACCCGCCAACCCCGGACATCCCCTTCCAAGCGAAATTCTTGAAGGATAGGAACCTACCTTTATGGTCCGCATCCTCGATCCTCGGATCGTCCATGGCCGCCATTATCTCGTTCGTCAAGCCGCCAAAATGCCAACGCGTGACATCACCCGGGAGTACCGGAAAGCCATCGCCGGTACCGCCACCGGACCGTATTCTTTGTTCAGAAGACAGGGTATTCAGGTACAATCTGTTTAGCTGTACCTGGTTAAGCCCTATTTTGTTTAACTCGATCATGATTGATATGCTATTTTAGCCAATGTTACTTCAGCCCCACTCTCTATGCGAATGTGCATGCCGGCAGGTACATTAGGTATCTCAAAATCCAATTTATCCATCAGTGCCCATTTTCCCGAAATCGGAACACTTACCCAATCTTGTCCAGTCAATGACTGAAACAGACTCAGTTTACCATATGATCCTCCGATATTTGTTCGGGTTATTTTGATGTTAAACGGACCTGTTGCCTTGAACTCGCAAACATATAGTCCACCCTCTTTATAAAAAACTAAATCTTGTAATTCCATACTCTGTTTATTTAAATTGTACAACTCATTTTATCAATTTCACATTTATGTTAATCAATTCTTCCAAATGGGCATATACCGGATTAATCGTACCATAAAAGCAGTAATATTTCTTCCTTACACCGTCTTCCATTTCCGTGTAATACTTTTCCTGTTCAAGCGTCATGCCTGGCGCATAGAGTTTGGGATCGTATTCAGTGCCCTTATGATTTTCGTCCATGCGCTCATAAAGAGCAGCCGTATCTACCGAAGGAGGATATATTTCGAGAACCGGATTTATCGGTTGCCGGACTTTCCATAACCAGTCATCGTTAATTACCCGGTTGCCGGTATCCAACTTCCCGTTAATAAATTCTTTCCATTCCGCATGTGCGTATTTGGCACTAATCGCTTCATCATCCGTCAGCGACATTACAGACACAGATTTACGGGTGATACGGGATAACTGCTTCTCGGAATCGTGCGTTTCCGTGTAGTTTACAGCTTCCTGTAATTCGGCTGTTGTCCTATGGATTACATCGGGATAGCCTGTCACCTCAATCGCTTCTACATCTTCCACTGTCTCGGCAGCTTCAATATCAGAGAGTAACTTTTCTGATAGACCTATACAGATATCATTATAGTCTGCCATCTCATTGAGAGCTTCCAATAACAGATCTGATTTATACGAATTCCCGTTTACTTCAACCGTATCTTTTCGGGCACACAGGTCTTTTAGAGACAAACGGTCGTATGTATATACATCGTTGTCCTCTATGTAATAGTGCCGGTAGTCGGTGTTGTAGACTTCCTGACGCTTCAAGTCTTTTGCAGTTTGAAGTTTTTCTTCCGGTGTCGGTTCGGGAATAGGCGTCAATTGCATATTGAACACTTCTTCTACGGATGCACCTTCGTTTGCCTCTTTAAAGGCAATCTGTTCTTCTGTCAGCAAAACGTACTTTCCTGCAATATAATCTTCCCATGTTGTGCCGACCTCGTAGTTAACGGTATCGAGTTCTTCCGGCATTGGGACGTAGATACGTACTGCATCCTTTTGTATGTATAGATAATTATCCATATTATTTATATTTGAAATAATGTAAAACTATAATTCCAGACCCTCCGTAAGTTGATTTTTGGCGTGAAAAACTATTCCTGCCACCACGACCTCCGTCTCCTCCGTTTCCTGTATTATTAATTCCGTCTTTACCTATATCGCTATCATTTCCTCCTTCTCCGCCAGATGCATATAACTTATCGTTGAATGGACATTTAGTCGTACTCCCTTGTCCATATCCGCCTAAGTAAGAATAATAAGTACCACCATTTCCTCCATTAGTTCCACCCTGTTGATAAGGTGCGCCACCACCTGAGCCACCATTTCCTCCATGAGCTTTTTGAGTCTCTGGATTCCCTGTACCATATAACCCACCTTTACCACCTTGGGCACTATATGAGGTATTTATAAAATATGAATATTCACCATCCACACCATTTGAATCTAAACTATTATTCGATTTACCCTGTCCTATTTTTACTGTTAATTTTTGTCCAGGAGTGACCGATATCCCATAATATACTTTTGTATATCCGGCTCCGCCACCTGCCCCTGGATAATAACTACCGCCACTACCTCCACCTCCGCCTGCTCCAACTACAAAAGCATCGATAGATGTGCATCCGGAAGGTACTATAAATGTCCCGGAAGATGTTAATTTTTCTACAACTTCAATTAAAACCTTTTTCCGTCCTATCGTCCTTCTTCTCAACATATCAATCCTTCTCTTTAACGGTTATTGAATACATGACACCACTCGTAGCGATCTTCAAAATAGACATCTCGAAAGGCACGCCGGAAGTAGTGGTAATAGAACTACCGGACATTGATCTAAAACTGCCAGTAGTAGGGATAGGCTGCGTAAAAGAAGCAGTAGGATTACAATCAAGGTATATCTCTTCGCCTACATTCAGTGCCCTTGCAGACTCATTTATCGACAGGTTTGAAGCGGAAGACAGGGTAGCCTTAACCAACCTCTTGCTTGTCGGTATATTCACAAGAGTGGTGACAGAATTACTCCCTGTGCCGAAGTTTACTATATCATCCACCCTCTTCTTGTCCTCCGCCGACATATATCCCGCAGTGGTGGGAGTAGCGATAGGGGGAGTACGGTATTCACCGTTGTCGGAGAGGTACTTTGTGCCAACACCGTTATTAACAAGATTCATGGAATTCCAGGCACAGACATATGTTTTATCATCTGTATAAACGGAAATTATCATTCCACTTACTACTAAATTTGCATTTAACTCAAAGTTGTTAAGTCTAGACTTATTGATAGTCAACCCATATGACCCTTCATCCTTTGTTATACTAAGAGGGAAATACACAGTGTTAACACGTGCTAAAGACACTCTATTTTCATAAGCATCAACTACCTTTTGATAATTTTCATCTGATAATGTACCACTTTCATTTGGAAATAAAGTTGTCAAGTCAAGGTACTGATTGCTCGCCACTATCTCCGACCACGCCCCATTGTTACGCCCGTAGGTTTTTCCGTCCTTTGGAGCATCTACCGTAATAGCCGCATCTTCTCCTGCTGGGCCTTGCGGACCTTCTGGACCTCGATCTCCTTTATCGCCTTTCGGGCCCTGTTCTCCCGTAGGACCTTGAGGGCCAGGATCGCCTTGAATACCCTGCAAACCTTGAGGACCTATATCACCTCTTTCACCTTGAGGTCCTTGAGGACCGGTATCACCTTTGTCACCTTTTGGACCCTGAGCACCTTGAAGCGGACCATTGTTTTTCCACACGGAATTGATTGCATCATAAATATAAATGTCGTACGGAGCACCTGTACCAACTCCATAAGCATCACCAGCTTGTGGGGAAACTATTGTAGACCCTAATTCTTCCTGCGTGCTAAAATATCCAAGTACCTTAAAACCACTTCCCGTATCTCCTTTATCGCCTTTTACTCCCTGCTCGCCTTTAGGCCCAACAGGGCCTTGTGGACCAGTTTCGCCAATAGGTCCCTGCGGGCCTGTTTCTCCTTGAATCCCTTGTTCTCCTCTAAGACCTTGCGGACCAATATCACCCTTTTCACCCTTCAATTCTGCCTTATCTTCTTCCGTCAAATCAGAAAAATGCAATTTCAACTCGTCTTTCTGTTCCGGCGTTAGATCGGAAAACTTCAACTTCAAATCATCGTAAGGGACAAGTACACGATAAGCTGTATCTTCTTCACTGGTGTACTTCCATTCAATGCCTGTGCTACCGGTACGGAAAACAGGAGTATCACCGGCAGTACCTTTCAGATCAGACAAAGCAACAAGATTCTGCCAATTACCGTCCGTATAACGCCATTGGATATAGGTTTTATCCTGATTTACCTGCAAGAATACTTCACGTCCATCTACACCCTTCAAGACAGACAGAGCAACACGTACAAGCTTATATGTGCTACCCAATACCTGAAAGGCGGGAAGAGAGGACACACCGGTAAGTGAACTTACCTCTTCGTACTGCCCCGGATCTTTCGCCGTAGACGCAATCAAATCCTCCACCGCTGCCGCAATCTTCTGCAAGTCTTCCGGCGTGATCGTTGTCCCGTCTGATAATATGATATCTCCTGCTGCCATAGGTGTTAATCTATTTTATTCCTCTGTTCAAAAATTGATTTTGCATCCGCCAATGCCGCTGTATATATAGCCTCGCTATCAGCATCCGGTATAGACTTGTCAAATGATATATTCTTGGTCCCGTCTGCATTGATGATTATGTAGCCGAAACGAACATCTGCCTTCTTGACTGTACCCGTTACCGACTTAACGTTTTCCCCTTCATCCTGTGTGATATTGTACTGCACTTCGTAACCTACCACATTGTTCAGGTATGTGCTCTTGACCACTGATGATACTTGTTCGAGTGCCATAACTTATTCCTCCTTATCTTTAGTTTCTGTTTCGACTTCTGTTGCTGAACGCACAATGCTGTCTAATACAAATCTTTTGAAGCCCGGCTTGATGAGTTTCATCATTTCGTCAAATTCTTCATCAGGGATTTTGATATCCCCTTCTGAATAATAAATATTGCGTGCCAATTCACTCATTGGGACACTCTCTGATGCACGGTGCAGAGCGTTCCCAATCTCCTTTCGAAGATCATGATTTTGGTACTGATCAATTCCAACTTCTACATTTAACTCTTTGAAATTTACTTGTTTCATATTAATTTATTTTTTTATGAGTTTCTATTTATTATATACCAATTCTTATTGAAATACATCAAAATAGCGGAATCACCTTTACCCATCCAGAAACCAGTATTGCTTCCAGACGCTTCATTTATAGTATCTCCATTTTCATTTATGATATTATTATTTGTTCCTCCTTTAGCTGCAACATATATTCTCCCTGTAGCCCATTTTGTCACCAATAAAATGATAATAATGGCAGAGTTATCAACAACTGCATGTCCTGAATTAAAATAGCCAAATTCAGATTTTATTGCGCTATCACTCGGCAGATTGACTGTTATATCTGATGTAGGTTGATATATATAAGTCCTTTGATTTCGCAAATTCTTAGCCGATGAAAAACTGCTATCGCTTGGAGCAATATTAGGTCCAGTAAACACATCCTCTATGATCCCGAAATTTCCTTTGACACGAAGTCCTCCGTCACAATCTACAGCAATAGGCTTAACATCTGTGCTAGCATCCCCAGAAGCAGATACCGAAAGCCCATATGTCGTTCCACCAGAACTGGCCTTATTATGGTTCTTTATAATAGCCGTGCAAGTAAACGAACCTCCAGTCGACAAAGGAGCTAAATTGCGCCCAAAAGCAATACGAGTATTCTCCCCTATCATATCTATATATCCAACATCTTCTCCCGGACTTGCATTGCATTTAAACCAGCCATATTCAGTTATGGTAAACGATCCAATTTGAGTTGCACCTTTAAGATTTATCTTGGATGCTTCAAGTGTAATACTTTCAGGAGATTGATTTATAGATGATATAATATTATCTTTCCTGGCATATAAATTATTACCATAAGCGGTCGTCATTATTCCGGATTCTTCCGTAGGATTACCGTCGGCATCAAAATTAGCAACGACAACCCGCCATTTATCTTTATTTTGCAAGACAAAAGATGCAGCCGATACAGCATTGTCGTTAACCGTTTCCCATGACTGCGTTCCGTTTACACCGATATACCGCTTTGTTATTTTTGTCGACGGATTATACCACAATGCTCCTACGTGTTTAAATTCCTGACCTGATGGCCAAGATTGCCAAGGATCATTTGTTTGGGAATATTGTTCCTGTGAATACAAACCGCATTCAAAAGCTTTATTTGCTAAATCTGCTGCATCTTTTATGCCTTGAGTATTTGTTCCTACGGCCGAAGATATCTGATCATACTCCACGGACAGGTTTGCAACCGATGTTTCAAGTGTTTTTAAATCATTTTTCGATGCAAACAGAGAAACAGCATCCGCCTGCGTGATCCACCCGGCACTTTCTATCGTATTGTTGATATTATCCACCTTTGTAGATATACCGGACATCTGTTCTGCGGTAATCTGCAACTGACTGTCAAAGTGCACATAGATTTCTCCCGTCTCATTATCTACATAATCTTTTGTCGCCAACAGTTTGATGTATTCGTCTGTCTGGTCGATCTGTGTCTGCAACTTGACAATAGCATCCGCAATCTCATCAGAAAACAGCCCTACACCATAAATAAGTATCTCACCAGTGAACCTCAGTTCAAAATCACCTTTCCCGTTCCATTTCCCGACCTTAGACAGCTTTTGATAGCTGTCGCTTTCCGATAGCTGCTCTTCATGATACAACTCAGTTCCTGGAATACCGAAACCGCAAGAACCGGGACGGAGCACCTTATAGAACAAAGAGAAAGAATACGTCTTTTCTTCTTCTTCCGTGTGATCCGGGATATTCATTATAGCATTCTGCTGAAGGATATACGTGTTCCTTATTCGCAGAACGTTTTGACCGTTGTCATTATAGATATCGGCAACTTGATCCTTTTCTACATAGAAGCTACCGTCCAGCCAAAGATATTCTCCACCTACGTTGATAAAATGAACGTTATTTGCGGCTGTCCAATAGTTTGTATTCTGGCTGAAGGATGAGTTTACAAGAATGTTACCTCCTTCGGCGGATATGTCGTTACGGATGCTATCAATAAGGCTTTCAAACTTGCCGTTCATGGCAATAAAGGTCTGCTCAATGGTATCTCCGTTTTGTAAAACAATAGTTGAATTTTCAAAAAAAGCTCCACGGGCATATAAACCTACTTGCTCGGTCAACTGTATGCCATTCTTTGTCCTCACGCCAGCACAATTTCCCAAACGAGCTAAAAGGCTATCGTCTGGATTCGTTTTCATGCCATATATGGCACTTATATGAGGAGTTCCAAGTTCATCTATAGTTGTTATTTTGACTATACCTTTCCTTGTTGAATCCGTAGCGGAGTCTACACGAGTTAAAACATCTCCTTCTGCGATTTGGGACAGATTTCCAACAAAATTTTTAAATGTAATCCAATCCAATCTATCTTCTCCATCGGCAAGCGGTCCAATACCAACTTCTTCTACTTGAAGTTCATACTGTTTCGTAATATAATAGTTATTGTCAGAGGAAGGTATTCCGTTATAACGTTGCACTTCCAATAAATCACCCGGCCTAAAAGGATTGTATAAAATGCCAAGTTCTGTGTCTAAATAAAGACGTCCGGCTGCCGAATCATAATAGGCAACCTTCATTTGGCCGGAAAACATAACATTATCATTCTCGCCTCTCAATTGAGATATAATCATCTCATAGAAACGAGCACTTTTTCTGGCTACAATATCATCTATTTCAAGGCGATATCTGGTTTCTTTTACTCCTGCGGAATTAGTTATCGTATAAGGGGATAAATCCCATCCTGTTCCTTCGGGGAAACCTGATATAAAAGAAGGAGACCCCATACGCCCCCCTATATAGATATCACTCCTCACACGAAGCGAATCCAATATGGCGGCGCCCGTACTCTGGATCTCCCAGCCTTTACCTTCCCAGCCGTCTATGAAAATGGAAGAGCCGATCTTCTTGTCAAAAAGTATATTCCCGTGGGCGGTATCGTCGATATCTTTGCGAAGGAACATATCATTTACCTCGACCAGTAAGCCATCCGTGGCATCAGCTATTTCTTTAAGCGTCCGGAGTGCGGAAAAGACATTTGTATCGGAAGGGATAGTCAGGTCGTTCAACTTAATGATATCAACATTGATTCCTCCCTCTCCCTGGATAGGATTCAAGTCTAATCCGTCCAACTCCCGAATCAAGTCGTTCAGCACCGTGTCATGTATTTGTCCAGTAGTCGTTGCTCCCCACACCTCTGTATGTGGCTCCTGTACCGGAATCAGCAAGTCTGGAGAAAGAGTTGGTTTTGGGAACTCAGCGAGACGTGGGGGTAAAAAAAAAGTGTCGCCGGTCGGGATCGGGATAACTAAGTTCTCCGGCAGGTCGGTACGGCGTTGGATGTCCAAGTACGGACGACCATCCGAAAGTCTATAAGTAAAGGAATAAGAGACAGGAGGATTTGCGCTATCGGTCTTGGCATTACTGGAAGTGAAAACGATCCTATACAAACCACTAAGTGTATATACATACTTACGAGAAGCGACAAACATGTCTTGCAACCAGCGGGCTTCTTCGGGAGTTAACATCCCCGTATTTCGCGTAAGTAGCCGGTTCGTATCAATCCGATATTCTTCACTTTCATCCCCGAATACAGCCAGATTGTGCGTATATTCAGGATCATCCTTCAATGCCCCGTATGCCCGCAGACTGTCAATTCCGCCCAAGCTATTCTCAAACAAATACCAATTTTCATCTTCCCCTTGCTTTTCGCTAGCTACATACCTCTGCACATAAGACAAACGCGTCCCAGACGGATTTTCCACCCATACATCATAATACATCGGGCGTTTACCAGCAAATTTACCGGCAATAACTGCATATTGCAGATTATAGGAAACACAAGTCCCTGAAGATTGCCCAGATAAGGATATCGTACTATTTGTACCATCTTCCCAATAAGCACGAAGACGAACAGTACAATCTTCGGGGGCATAGTAAGTTAGCCATTCCGGACTATAATATGTAACAGCCTTTTGTGTGGGTTGCCAAGTAAGAAAATTGCCGGTAAGGAACTGGGTGGCAGATTCATTCAAATGCATTTTCCCGCTGCGTATGCAACGAAATGTATAACTATCTTCACCATAAGCAACCGTGAAATCTTTCGACAAGTTCGGTTGTATGAATACGTCTGAAGATGGAAGCGTAAAAGACAAGTGTGACTTAACCACTTCCGTGAGACCTATATGAATGAGATTACCGTTCCCCGGATAAAAGGTCTCTTCCAAAACAATAGCTCCTGCCGCCCGAAGAACAACCGAAACAGGGTCCACACTTTGCAGGACTAGTTCCTTAAGGTTGCCGCTCATCGAGAGACTGTCGGGTTTCTGTACGGTTACTATTGCCATATTAACAAGAAAAAGGGTTAGTGTTTGCGTTGCTAATTATGAACACAAATATAAAAAGTCCATTCGGGACAATTAAGGACAAAAACGGGTAACGCGAAGAGAACCGCATATCACGCATGTTCTTCCGTCAAACGTCAGCCCTATAGGGTAACGAG
>PPYF01171868.1_pt1 | contig 28251 bp, 29 predicted proteins | sample 1559871 | NCBI WGS metagenome assembly PPYF01 (sample SAMN08240021, study PRJNA423297) | Human gut metagenome, whole genome shotgun sequencing project.
GTTCAGCCGGTTCAGGCCAGAGGTGCATTAGAGACTGTTCGCCGCCTTTGTCAGCGTATTAACGAAGTCATGATTTATGCGCAGAACACAGGCCTGATTGATGCAGTTCCCAGTGTAAATATCGGAAAAGCGTTCGAGAAACCGCAAAAGAAAAACATGCCGAGTATCCGTCCGGATCAGCTTCCACAGTTAATGCAAACAATGCGTACAGCAAGTATCAGTATGTCAACGCGGTGCTTGTTCATGTGGCAGCTTCTCACCATTACCCGCCCTGCCGAAGCCGCTGAGGCACGATGGGATGAGATCGATTTCAGTGCTAAAGAATGGAAAATTCCAGCAGCTCGTATGAAGATGAACCGAGACCATACGGTTCCACTATCGGATGAGGCTCTTTCTATTCTGGAAATGATGAAGTCACTCAGTGGTGGCCGAGAGTTTATCTTTCCCAGTCGCATCAAACCAACCCAGCCAATGAACAGCCAAACAGTTAATGCCGCACTTAAGCGTGCTGGCTTAGGAGGCGTACTCGTATCACACGGTTTACGCTCTATCGCTAGTACGGCACTCAATGAGGAAGGATTCCCGCCTGATGTCATTGAAGCAGCACTGGCTCATGTAGACAAAAATGAGGTACGTCGCGCTTACAACCGCAGTGATTACCTTGAGCAACGTCGTCCGATGATGCAGTGGTGGGCTTACTTTGTGAAAAAGGCAGATAGTGGCAGACTCACTGACGTTGAATTAACAACATTAAAGCTCACTGGATGAGACCAATTCTTAATCCACACAAGCGAAAAACAGGAGTGTGCGGTAATGGCGCAATCCTGTTATATAAAGTCTAACTCCCTAGGCTTCACGTATGATTTGACCGGACAGCATTGACTCACACTACGAAGAATAAATCCTAAGGAGCCTGCCATTGGCACGTATGCTTACAAACACTCATATGCTAAATCAGGGGGATAATATTGTTTACCATTGAGACTGCACGTGAAGAGGCGAATAGGTTTCGAAAGATACTCGAAACATGTGATCCGTCAACAACCTACCTTGTACCTCACGGCTTCCCGGTAATGAGTTGCAAGCTTTGCTCAATGTTACTTTCCTTCCACTTTCTGCAATTATGGCCCGAACTGGAATTGAAAGGGGTCACTGGAGTCACCGGTAAAAATGCCGCAATAACTCACTTCTGGCTGGAAGTGGAAGATTACGTTATTGATATCACCGGAGATCAATATAACATCATCAACGCCCGTAAACTAAACGAAAATATCGTAAGAAACAGGCCCTTTATGCCTGTTCACGTCGCTCATCGAAAGGACAGCTATCTCTATGATTTATTTAAAATACAAGGGACAGAACTCTTAACCTATGGGTTTCCGACAATCGGTAATGATTTTATTGATGAGATGGAATGTGATTATCGCCAGCTTGTCGGGTGATTGTGGGCACAGGACCAGAAAATAGTTGCAGACCTGCACTTTTATCGGCAAGTCTGCATCATAAGTTCTACTGGCCTTTCAGTATCCGTCATATAAGCTGGCTTGTGCCAAAGTTGCGATAACCGTCATAGAAGTCTTTGCTGTAGTCTTTGCTCAGATAGGCCACCCGTAGCAAAAAGTCATAATAATCATCACTTAACGTTAACGCGTCGTGTCGTGTGAACCAAATGCTGTTGTTCTTCGGAAAATGCGGGAGATAAGCATATTCAGGATAATCAAGCCCAATGGCGCTGCACCAGGCTTTCTGTATCCGGACGCCCATATTATCAGTATCCGCTTTAGTGTAATTCCCCAGATAGGCATAGACCTCTCTGTCAAACAGCAGAACCAGATGGTAGTGAGGATGTTCCCCGGTAACACGCTCTCTGGCCCAGATATAGCCGAGTGGCGCACACTCACCAGCCCTGCCAGAACGCTTGTGTTCTTCCCTTAACTGGCTTTTAAGGGATTCCATAGCCCGAGTGATGGCTTTCTCATCATCTTTCTGAAAGCATGTCGGCATATCTGGCTCTCCTGGCACATGGGACTGAGCAAACCTCAGATCAGCACGTAATGCAAATACTCGGTTATAGTTTTCCAGATAATTAGATATCACAGCAAGTGATCGACGAAGGATATAGCTTGATATTCTGGAATCATATTTATCTTCAGCTTCCTGCTGCAAGAATTTAAACTCTCTCTCAGTTAAATCATACGGTGACTTCATAATAATCTCTTTTAGCGAAATTCATTATATAATTTGGTAGCAAGCTGCTACCCAATTAAGCGTACAGGCTCCCCTACAGGGATGTATTATCTCTGCTGATATACAGGTTTGATTATTATGCTGGCATATACCGACGTTTAGTGTATTGACGTAAGAGCACCTATCAACAATAGGTATATTACATATACCGACTAATCAATACGGATAATAATCCCACTCTCAACAACGAAACCCGCAGCACACTAAGGGTTATTAGATGCATAACCACCTGATAAATCATAAAAATCACTCTGAAGTTATTCTCTCAAAGGGACGCGACTGATAGCGCTACCTCCCCCGTGATAATGCGGTATACCTTTCATTACTCTATGTTTTTCATCCAGTTCTGAAGGTGTCATTTCGGAAGCAAGATATTTGACATAATGCCTTCCACTTGCGTCTTCCCACAACTGGACTTTCCCTTCATCAGCAAGCTGTTCCAGAACAGGCTCAAGATCAGCTTTTTTTCTGAGTGAACGATGTATGTCTTGCATCATGTCTCGCCTTAAAAAATCATAAGACCCATTTTTGACAAGATTATTTTCAAGCCACTTGATAACTCTTTCAGAATGGGAAGGCCCTCGGACAGCATCCATTTTTACAATAAAATGATTAAGGTGCCATTCCGATATTAACAATGCAGCTTCCAGTGTTTCCAGCGTAATAACGGTTGAGTCAGGAGTGATAAACAACTGCATCACAGCAGCACTCCTGGCGGTATGTTCGCAGTACCGTGCAGCCCAGTCGTTATAATGGTACAGCTTTCCCCCCGGCTGCATCAGATACTTAACGTCCCTGCCAACATCACGTAACCGCTTCATTGCATCAGGTGCAAAAGTCATACAGATACGGGGTTGATTTTTTTTTCTGCGTTCAATCCCGGCAAGTAAATATTTTTTCTGAATGGCATAAAACTTTTCCAGGTCGGACTCATCGCCAGAAACCAGCTCATCAATATCAATTAGTTTGGTGAGCAACGTAAGATCCATGGTTAACGTACGCGCATAAATTCCCGTAGATCGTATTGTGTTACCCAGTGATTTCAGTGTGCTGTCATGTGGCTCCGGCTGTGTCATCAACAGCATACCAAGCCGGGGATCTTTAATATCTGTGATACCCGTTGACGCACGACTGACCCGATAATCATCACCACACCACAATGTATTAGGAATTGCGATCTTACGCCGCATGATGCTTTCATGCAGAGCACTTCCCTCGTCAGAGGTGATACCCAAGCTGGAGTATTGCCCCAGCTCTTTCAGAAGGGCTTCCGGCGTGGGATCCGTTACCGTCAGATGCACCCTTACAGGCTTAACCGGTTCATTTCTGAGACATTCATCCAGTTCATTTCTGGCCGTCTCCACTCCCTCTTTCTGGCGCACTGCTTTCTGAAGCGATTTCTTAAGGCTCTTACATTCTTCATCCCATAGCACGTATTGCCGTTCATACTCCTTCAGCATGACTGAAAACACCTCAGCCAACTCACGTTCAGTTTGATGAATTTGCGCCATGATGAGCCTGTATACCGTCGTTTTTTTGCTTCCGGACCTTGCCAGTATTATGTGAAAATGCGATACAGGAACGATAATATCATCATCAATTTCAACATCATACATATCCTGGCAGGCCAGAGCCATGCTCCCCTGGAGGGTTGCAAAGATAAGCTCAACCGCCGCGCTGGTTTTGCCATAAATGAAAGAAATGATTTGTTGAAAAAAAGTCAAAATTGCTCTGGTGTTCAGATTAACATGATGATTTTCAGTTTTTTTATGGGTAAGTTTCATTGCATAGTCTCTTTTGAGAAAAAATTAAACGCTTCTGGAAGCGATCCACTCATCAACGGAAGTGGAACGCCATCCAACGGAAGCAGCACCAAGTCTCACGGGTTTTGGAAACGTTTCGTCGTAATACCTGGATTCGGGATTTAGCTTTTCATAGATAGTTGACCGGGACAGACCAACTATCTTCGTCAGTTCTCTCATGCGCAGAATGCGCTGCTGTGGCTCTGGTTGCCTGGTGTAAACAGATGACATTTTTGATTCTCCTGTTGGATGTCTCTGGCTGTAGTCGCACTTTTGCATAGGATCTGGAATAGTGTCCCCGTAAAAGAAACGAAACCAACTGCAGGGAGTCACTGTGCATACTTTTGCAAACCTGATGTACGACGTTTACGAGTCCTTCGGCCTGTTCCAGAAAGGGGCTCGCCAAGCAGACATACGTGGATCCGCTAACTTTTCAGGTCACCAGCGTTTTTTCGATAACAATGATGACGAAGAGCTAATGCAAGAAAAACGCTATGATGAAATCATCAGACACCTTGATGAGGAGGGGGTGTTCAGTACGGAGCAAAGAAGGAAGATTTTTTATAAATATGAGCAACTTTATAATGCTCTGATGACTCGGCCTGTTTTTACTGAATTAAGTCGTAAACAAATACAAATCCGCTACGCCCAGTATATACTCCCCAGGCTCATCGCACTTGATATCTATAAAACTTACAATGCTGAAAACAAAAATAGCTTTTATCACCATATACACATTTTCTTGCAGAAAGAGTACTGCCCATGCTGGGAGGAGAAAAAAAAAGGTGCTTTTTCTGCCGTTCGGCAGTATCTGAAGAATTCAGTAAGAGAACTAGAATTCTCTCATACAGAAAATCTGACACCTCTTTTTAAAGTCATTGAAAACATCCGCCCTGGTAACACACAGAAAAAAGGTGCGCTGGATACATCAATTATAGAATGCCTTGAGGCGTATTCTGGTATTGTCGACGATAAGACACTGAACAGCATCAGAGTCAACCTTGATAATATAAAAAAGGCCCATTACTCCCTGACCGTACTCCTGAATACTGAGCGAAAACTCCCTGTCATTAATATCATCTCACGGTACTACAGAAACTATGTAGATAATGGAATAAAACCCGGAAATATATCAGCAATGTTATGCAGACTACTGTATGAACCAGAACCCCAAGATTTTATCCATCATGATACCATGATTAACTCAATTGCGAATTATTATCATAAGAGAGCAATAAAACCGATTTCTCTGAATATAAACGAGGAATGTTTACAGAGTATCAGCGCATTAAAAAACATCGTTTTCAACTTCAATAATAAAACCATTATCTCCGAAGCACAGTTAACTGACATCGCTGTAAAATTAAAAAAAGACCCCCATGAACAAGTTATTCAACCGTATTTTGAACTCTGGAAACTTATAGATTTAATCAGTAAAGGGGAAACAGAGGAAGCCTATGAGAAAGTCAAAATTTTTTCTCTGGATGATTTACCTGTAGGATACCTGGCATCCGCTTTTTTAGTTATCCATATTGCATTACGCATAAAGTTCGAGAGGAAAACCGTTAAAAAAGGTGTTTTCTCATCATCTGTAACAACTATTCTTGAAAATCAGGGAATTTATACTGACTATATCCCCGTCAGTTGGGCTTATATAGAAACCCAAAGTGACGGCTCTGTTATGAAAAGCCCCCTTCTTTCTGAATCCATTTTATCAGATGCCAACAATCTGACCATCATGCGTTCGGTAAGGATGTATAATAACATGGTCAGGAGAATAAGTGACTGGAATGACCTTGAGCTGGAAGGTATTTATCCAGAGTCTGTTTACGGGCTTCTTGATAAATTTGACACTATCCTAGGTAAGATACTCAACATTATCTTTGTTGAAAAAATCACTTCCAGCCATGATTTAGCTTTCATTCTGAAAAATAAAAAAGTTTTGGCTCGAGGTGAACTGAATGATAGCCTTATCGGCATACTGATTAACTGCCCTCTTTTGACGTGCGTACGGGACCTGAAGAGCTTAATAAAATATCTTCGCTGTCCGGGAGAGGAAATAAAAAATATAATTCTTTCAGTTGACAAAAAAACCTGGAATTTGACACATGGAGCCCTGAAGATTCTGGAGGAAGAAAGAAAGATACAGGCGGGAAAAACACAGGGAGGTAGAAAATAAGTGCATATTTTTGCATCTCCCCCCGGCTACAGTGGCTACGCGTAGCCACTGTAGCCGCCTTCCCTCCGAGAAAAGGCCATTTTCAGATTTACTGATGAGTAATATGTTCCATATCTCTTAGAAAAACTCTTATAGGCCAGGAGTTCTGCCAACAGCTGGGGCGAGATAGCCAGGAACGAAGATATATATATCTACTGCAAGAGTTCGTTCATTCTCTTTTGAAAATAATCTGGATATTTTTCCATTACCATTCGAGCTCCTTCCCTGTTGCGTTTCAGCTCTTGTACAAGATCCCTCTTTTGAGTCGAAGCCAAGTTCAAAGATACGGCAAGATCTTGAGAAATAATTCTGTCCGAAAACCCAATCTCGTAAAGGGAGATAGTAGTTGCTGTAGGTAGACCATATTTCATGCGTTTTTGAAAAAGTTGCAGATAATTTCTCAGCTGTACGGTATCAACTTGTGTGACGATTTCGATGAGTTCAGATACAGCGCCTACAATAAGAGCGCCATCATATGCGAGAGCCCCTTCGCAAACTTCGACGACGTGGTCGATCTTGAACTCTCTCAGGCGGTTACCCCAAATCATCTTAGCTTTTCGCTTACGGATGATTTTAAGAAGATCACAGAATGGCTTTCCACTGATCCATCCATGCGATATTTCCTCAAGCACTTCCGGGTTATCGAACTTGGTGAATACACCACTGTTGATATATCGGGTAAGCAATGGCCAGACGATGGCGAGTGTTTCTGTTTCATCAACCATTGAAAGCAGGCTTTCAGTGTTGGACTGAACCCAACCCTCAATAGCCTGAGCATCCTGAATTCCGTAAAGCGTCCTGCCATAGATTTTGCGGCGAACAGGATCGGTGATATTTGCGGAGATATTCTCAGCGAGAAGCTTAAACAACTCTCTGATGTTCTCCTTCTTCTGCTCATCAGCTAAATGGAAAGCCAGCGTCCCTTCGGCCAAGTCGGTCACATCAATTTCCGAAAGACCATCTTCAGACTCATCCCAGTGGGATAGCAGGAAGCTCTCGATGGCACAGATAAGGTTGATTCTCCAGGTAACTTGGCGCTCGACACCGTCTTGTGAGAAATTTTTGTCTCCATGTTGTGCTGCTATCCCAGCAGCCAACTTGGTAACTTCATCAGGATGATCGATATAAGCCTTGGCAAAATCTAAAGCTTTCATGGTTAAGGTGTATTTCTCGTCATCGCTCTTGATGGGGGCGAAAATCGATAGAAGATTGCTGATGCACGGCTCAGAATTGCTCGGCTCCAGAAGTTCCTTTACTTGCTTCCAGCGCCATTTATCATTACGTACCTTTCGCTTGTCATAGATCACCGGGTCAGCAAATAAGATACTGCCTTCAGTATGCATCCCAGCGCGACCCGCTCGTCCAATGAGGTTGTGGAAATCGCGGACCTTGATGCGCTCCATCCCTTGGTAAACACTGGTTACGATGAGGTATCGAATCGGAAGGTTTACACCTTGCGCCAAAGTGGAAGTGCAAACAACGAATCGGACAAGATCATCGCGCATGGCATGTTCCACCGCCAACCTAATACCATGAGGTGTGTTGCCATGATGGGAAAAAATACCGTATGCCGCACTTCGGGAAGCAGGGGCATCAATGCCTAGATTTGCGACGTGCAGATGTGACAATCGCTCAACTTCTTGGGAGTCTGAAAAATCAGCCGGAAAGGATAGGGGGGCACCTCGTTCTATAATATCAACAGCCTTTTCACAGATGTTAGCCGCTGTCGACTTACGTCCGCAGAAAATAGCGATGCTGCCATTCGGAACCAATTTCAAACCAAGGTAAAGTGCAATTCCCTGCCCATCAGTCTTTTCAGGAAAGACGCGGTCCGTTCTTTCTCGATTTTTTTTGCCAAGATTAATACTCTCTATCACCCTAGGGACAAAAAATTCGTTTTGTTCAGCATCACGACTATCTACGTACTCAATTCTTCCTAATTGGTCCATCCAACTTGCGAATCCAACAGAACGGAATGTGGGGATAAGGCTTGTACCTTCAACAACATTAGATTCGCCGTTAAGCCATTCACCAACAGCTTCTGCATTGCTAATAACTGCTGAAATAAGTACTTTTTGTGTATCTTCACGTATCATAGAACGGAGTGAAGTTAAAAGTAATTCGTATGTGATGCCACGTTTGCCGCTATCAAATTGATGACCTTCATCGAAAATTAGTAATCCAAGATGCGAAGCAAGTTCTGGTGCATGGCGTAGAACATAAAGTAGCTTTTCAGGAGTAACAACTAAGATCTGTTGTTGAGCAAGGATAGACACGATTTCAAAGTCAGTTTGTAACGCATCGGACAGCTCATCCACCAGAATTGGTTCATCGTAGAATGCTTCCACAAGACTATTTTTAATCTCATGGCATAGGGCTCTAAATGGAGCGATGATTATAGCTAGTAACACGCGCTCTGAAATAAAGGCGCTTCTTAGTACGATTTCTATAGCCTTAGTTTTTCCTGCACTAGTAGGCATTTGAACAATGGCTGATTTGCCTTTGAAAACATCAGCCTTTCCTAAAAGATGTTGTGCTGGCCATAATTCTTTTATGAATGATTCTTTTTTAATGGACTTACTCCAACTATTTTTTGAAAGTCCAGAGTAAATAGGCAGAGCATTCCAACAGGAGTTTTCAATTTTCTTTCTAACTAAGGCTACAGCTATATCGCCAAGTAACAGCTGACGGGGAGTTCCGAATTTGTAAGCAGCCTCTCTAAGCTCGATAGCTTTATTTATAAGTTCTTTTTCATTATCACCATTATTTATAAATAAAACCAACAAATCAAATACGGAATCAATATAGTTTCCAATCTGTCCCTCAGCACCACCAAAATACACTGACGCATCACCTCGAAGCATCCATAGAATAATATTTTCAAGCCCATCAGCATTTAAGTCAGGAAAATCAGCATCTATTTTATTTGCTAATACGGAAGAGCTTCCCGGTAGGTCACACAGATAATAAGAGGATGCACCAAGAAGTAATAAATATGAATCCAGTTCCTCACCTAATCTAGATTGGATGTATGAGTCGAAAAAATGGGCAGAAAATAGCAAATTTCTTCTTAGCTCTGATAATAAACCAGATTCTGTTTGGTCCCTATTTATTGCTGCGGCAAGATCACCTAATATTCCTATAGATATTGTAAACAATTTAGCTGGATCTTGAGGAATTTGAATATGATGTTCTTCAGAAATGCCATATTCGTACATTTTTCCTTTTGAACGTGCAATACCAAGTAACTGTAAAGATTTCCGTTCAGGCCTCATCAGCAGCCCTCCTATAGAGTTCATGTACCAGCTGCATCATATTAGCCCCTCTAATGACCAAAAGTTTAAGATTTCCGTAATTTGGATGGGGGGTGTATTCTTTCGACTTGGCTGTTGTAGGTATTTTGTTGCAATCAGAAGAAGTTAACTCTTCAACATCAAAAAAATCTGAAGAAATTATCGCTGCGGCACCATAATTTTCTTTAAATGGTATATCAACTGGATTCTGGAATCTTTCTATTTTTTTTGCTTGGTTTATTTCTCGATATTCATATAACTTTTGTTTTATAAAATTGAGTGATTCATCAATTCTAATATGGTCTTTAGCTGAATCATTGATAGCGTTTTGTAGTCGGTTAACAGTAGAGGCAGAGAACTTCGTCTTCGATTCAAAAACAAACATTACATCTTCAATAGAATATTCACCATTTTTATGGTGAAAACGAAAACCAACAACATCACTACCCTTTGGTGATTCGTCTCGAACTACTTTTGAAGACCAACGAACTCTAGGCACCCAGCAATCAAGTAACCATTGTAAATAGTCACAAACTAGTATTTCACCAAAGTCTCCGGCTCTGATACCTGGTCCAAGCTTTGAGGTCTCAGAGGGAAATTTAATATTGTTGAGATAATCTTTCCTAGCTAGTTTTCCTCGTAGAAAGTCTATGTCTGTATCTAAACAATAATGGTTTCTAAAATGTCTCGCCCATGCGCTGAGCACAACATCATCCTGAGCATGATTAAACTCCCACACTTCGATCTCCTTGCCATCAGAGGTCGTTAGTCTTTCTCCATTATCAGAAAACCATTTTAGATGTTCAGAACTCCATGGCATTTTATTCACTCATCTTTAATAAAAAATCCAACTTTTAACTAAAATTTGGGGAGACATCCCCGCTCTAAGCTCAATAATTATTGCCGTAAGGGAATGAACCCGACTCTTTGGCCTGCCTGTGCTGTATCTCCAGCGAACCATTCATAATGAACGGCTTTAGCGACATCACTTAAGGGTTCTTTGTTCTCAATTACTATAACTTGAACTTCAGCACTTAGTTCTTTTAACGACGCCCAAAAACCAGTCTCAATACTGGCAGATACTGCAGTGTCCTGCTGCCCAATTGATGGTGATTTTCGATAACTCGTTAGTGGTGAGTCAAGAATCACAAAGCCGGGGTGTGGTTTACCTTGTTTAACACTATATAGTAAAAGACCAATGACAAATGCAGAATAAAGAATTGAGCGAACTCCTTTGCCATGTGACTGTCGAGATTGTCCATCTACCACTATGTCATACAATTTATGATCAAACTCAACTCTTGGGTCTTCCCCCCAGCACCAACTTTTCAGCACGTCCTCGATAGATTTGCATAGAGTACGTAACGCCACTGTCGGTAAGGGTTCCCATTTAGAGACCTTAGATGTCTTGTTAGTTGTCGATTTTTCAATATCTTCCTTCATCAACTTAAGACTATTCAGTTGTTCTCTATCATTTCTTATACCCTCTAATGTTATACGTCTCTGAATTAATTTCTTGAGTCGATTATTCAGTTCGCTTAAATTAGATGATAATATTTCATTCAAGTAGCTTTCGTATTCTTTAATATTATCACGATTAGATTTTACTTTTTTTTTCCATCCAAGCAAACGTTCTTCGAGAGTGTGAATTGCATCAATGAGATCGATCTTCAAAGCCTTAATCTTAGATGCTTCTGCTCTGGCTCCTTCATAAATATCTGCGCTGTTTTGCCCAACCCCATGAACATGTTCTTCATCCATTTTCTGTTCACAAAGCGGACAATTTACTTCCTGAAGACTGGTAAAATAATGAACGCCTTCGGCGATAAAATCCAAGCGACTTAGATCAGACTCGTAGCGTTTATCTAACAGGTTATATCTCAACAATACTTCTTCAATTGCAATAAGCTGTGTTTCTGCACGTTGCAACTCCGCTGTTTCTTTTTTTAATGACTCTAAAACCCCCTCACGTTCGCTTGTAGTTTTGGTTAGCTCAGAATAAACATTCTGAATCGCACTTTCAATTTTTTCAATTGTTTCTTCCGGATCATCATTGAAGTCTTGAACCTTGTTCTCGAGAGGCTCCAGCATATCTTCGATAAGACTAAGTCGTGCTCTATTTCGTGTAATAACAATATCACGATGTTCAGTTGCAATAATACCAGTATCATCTTTACCAGAAATCAAATAGGAAAACATACGCTTACGCGCTGTAGCATCAAATGTACCATCGCCAACAACAGGTGATTTTTCGTCAATCATGGCAACTTCATTGACCATGAATACAGGTAGAAGAGTACGTACTGTTAGACGCTGAACATCACCATTATCATTTTTACGAAGTTTAGCCTCATCTTTCATGCCGCTGAAAGGTAGCAACACTGAAGTAATATCTTTCGATTGACCTTTACCTGAACGACGAGTTGCAATTTTCTCGCCAACTTCTGTAATTTCTTCGAATTTGCAATAATAAACAACCACTCCGCCGCCAGACAGGTTCCGCTCGAGTGTAATACTATTTTTTTCCGAGTTTTCAAATTCTACATACAACTGAGAATATGGTTCTGCAATAGGAATATTTTTTTTGAACTCATCTGCCCCAAGAATATAGTCTATACAATGAAATAAATAACTTTTCCCTGTATCTGATTGACCTGCTAAAATATTCGCACCAGCAGCAAAATCAATGGTTGCATCCTCTACCTCTGAGCCGCCTCTAAGGATTATTTTTCTAATTTGCATGTTAGAGCTCCAATTCTCGCGCAGCGGTAAAGCGTGGGAATTCCGTCCCCCACCGACCAACGTTTATGCTCATGTAATTACTCAATTCAGCATTGCTAAAATGTTCGAATTTATTGATAACCCAAAAAGAACGCTCTCTTATTGCATTAGAGTAATCGGTTGTAAGAAGACTAATGAAGGCTGTAGTAAGTTCGTTAGAAGCGTAAATTATGCCATCATTTGTGAAGGCTTTCTTCAGAAGCTCCCGAGCGAACATTTGATTAAGACCCGCTTCTATCAAGTCTCGTTTGACTAGTAACTCATTACCTCTGAAAGGAACATCAGGATGGAGGCTCGGAGGACCACCGTCAACGTCACCTGAATGAACCAGCAAGTAATCGTAGGAGACAAGGCGCTGTAAATCAGCACTTTGCTTGGACGTCGCGGCAAGAATGAAAAGCATACGCAATCCACACTCAAACGGAGAGTTAAATGGCCTTGGTATATGCGAATTTATGGGGGTAATCATAAGTCACACCATATGACACGGTTTTCGTTGGCCATGTGATGACAGATCCCTTCACGATCATTGGCAACGACATGCGGAGCCAATGCATGCCCACCTAATTGTAAACTTTGTGCTGCTAAAATTGTTGATCGCATTTTTTTAAGACCTGTATCTGCCATTTCATTACATACGTGATAAAGGCCATCGCAAAACTCATCAACCAGGCTATCGAAAAATGCGGTATCTGCCATTTGATCACGTGCAAGCTCTTTTAGATTTTCCGCACAATAAAATGTAATACGCGAACGTTCAAAAAGGTTCTTGAGTGGTGCATGAGCTACAAAATCTGCAACTTGAGTCACCTGCATTCCCAAGCTTTCTCCGATAACAGCATATAGTTGTGTGATGTAACCAATTTCACTAGCTGAAACTGTTGAAGGGGGCGCAGGAGGTTTCGGGCGATTAATTAATGGCAATCCAAAAACTGTAAGATGAAAACGAGTTTTTGCATGCTCGTTAATAATTTCAATAGGTTGCTTTGACCGAAAAATACTAAATGGGAATGACAAAATGTGAAATCTTAGTTCTGGGGTAAGTGGAACGGAGGCTTTCATTATTTGGTTTGCACATTGCTCATCCCAGTTATCCAACACATACTGCCGCATCTTGTCAGGGTCATCTAGTAAGTCTTGCAGCGGACCTACAACACCTTGATGAGTTACAAACCAATACTCTTCAGGAATGGTATAGTCGCCTCGAAGTGTGTAGTAGATAACCTTTCCAATCTCGGCGATACCGGCAGCTGTCCCCAATCTTGTTCCATAGTGTTTACATTGATATAAGCGCCATCGCCGAGGGATTACCTCACTAGGGTCCAACCAGACGATAACGTCTCGCCCTTTGTCGCCCGCACCACCTCTTTGTTGGACCTCATTGACTTCTTCTAATTGCGCTAGATAGTCGGATGCCCACTCAAGTGTAAATCTCTCAAAATCTGAAGCACTAAATTGTGCTAAGCGATCTAGAGGGTCCACGGGTAAACCAGCTCCAAGACCAAGTAATCGCGCGTTAGCATTTGGCCACGATGTAGGCACAGTTAACGGCTCACTATCCAGCATACCCTTTATTGGTCTAAGTGATTTTACCAAGTGCCCTCCAGCTTAGTCATACCCTGACTTTAAATAACCATTTTGAGAAATAAGCTTATTGAATAATCCGTCAACTAAACTAGATAAAACAGCTAGTTATCACAACTTACACACATTTTGAATCAATGCGTAAGATCCTTTAATTAATCATCTACAGTGCCATGCCTTCGTTGAATGGCCAGCAGGATCCCTTTACTCTTTGTAGAATATGAATTTTTTCTCTTATTATCAACTCGATAAAAATAAGATTGTGGTAGTAGACCTGAGCGATGGCTTCAGAAGAACTAAGCCACATAAAATAATAACATTCAAAATAATTTCAGAAGTATATTATTCCCGTGATTCCCCCCGACGCCTTTTTGGCTCGGGGGTTTTGTTTTTCTACTGAGGTCGTATCATGAAAAAATCAGAAGGTCTGCAGGCCATCGAAAAGCCGTTAGCGTCACTCCCACATGCTATTGGCAAACATATTTTTGGCCATATTCAAAAGCTCATTCACTACGAGCCGGTGATTGGAATCATGGGTAAAACCGGTGTCGGTAAGTCATCTCTCTGCAATGCCCTGTTCCAGGGCGAAGTCACGCCGGTCAGCGATGTGGCGGCCTGCACGCGCGATGTGCTGCGCTTCCGGTTTCGCAATGGCAATCACAGCCTGATGATTGTTGATTTACCTGGTGTTGGTGAAAGCGAGCAACGTGACGAAGAATACACCGCACTGTATCGTCGCATCCTACCCGAGATGGATTTGGTGTTATGGGTCATCAAAGCTGATGATCGGGCACTGTCAGTGGATGAACACTTTTATCGCAAAGTGATGCTGGCGTATCAGCGCCGTGTGCTGTTTGTTGTTAATCAGGCTGACAAGGCTGCCCCCTGCCATCAGTGGAATACCACCAGCAATACACCATCTCATAGCCAACAATCGACTATTGAGGCCAAGCGGAGCGCAGTACAGCAGCTCTTTCTGCCGCATCATCCAGTCAGTGTTATATCGGCCCAAACTGGTTGGGGGCTGGATGCGATGGTAGAGACGATGATGCACAGCCTGCCTGACCGGGCCACCAGTCCACTAACGACACAGTTGCATGGCAGGCTCTGCACAGAGCCAGTAAAAAAGCAGGCACGCGAGCGCTTTGGTAATGCAGTGGATGAAATGATTGGCACTGTGGAGTCATCATCTTTTCTGCCAGCGCCTGTAAGGGCTGTAATTCGGACCGTTCGGGAAGCCGTGGTGACCGCTGCCCGTGCCGTCTGGGACTGGATTTTCTCATGACAAACCGATTATGGCGGACACTCCCTGTCCTTTCCGCGCTCAATTAATGAGCAGAAAACCCATCAATTAAGCGCAAAGCCTCATCACAGCTGAAATCCACGTACTGAAAAAATACGCCTTCCCATGTCCATACCCTGTCCGACCCCTTCGTTACACTAATCACTTAATTTTCAGCCTGTTAACAGGATGGAGAAAATCTAATGTCCCAGACTGAGCGTCGCCATGAGCGGCTGGCGGTTCGGCTATCCCTCATTATCAGCCGCCTTGTTGCTGGCGAAACACTGGATATGGGCCTTCTTGCCGCAGAGTTTGGTGTATCGATCCGTACCCTCCGCCGGGATTTTCGTGAGCGACTGATGTACCTGGACCTGGAATATCGCGACGGCACCTGTCGTCTGCTCTCAGGTAGCCATCAGCGCGAACTGGCGGTGCTGACTTTTGCTCGTCAGTCAGGTGTGGAGGCCTTGTTTCCTGACATGGATAGCCACATGGTCAGCTCACTGCTGAGTGGGCCCGGTGAGTCTCCGTGCCTCATATGGGCAGAATCGGAGTCATTGTCGCCGCCCAGGCCAGGCATATTTACACGCCTTGTCAGGGCTATATCAGAGCATCGTCGCGTGACGCTGCTGGCTGAAGGTTGTCGTTGCTCAGGGCTTGCACCATACCGCCTCGTACTCTGCGGCGGGCATTGGTATCTGACTGGAGAGCATCATCATCGCGTGGCAGTGTTTCCGCTGAACGATATCCATGCGGTTACCTTGCACCCGGAACTGTTCGTGCCCGACCTTCAGATTCGTAACGTTCTCGCCGAACCGGAATTACTCAGAGCCCTTCCTCATTTTCACGTTTTTCACTCACTGCTCGCCAGAACTGGCGACGGTCTTTTACCTCATAAGGAATCATGATGAAGAAATTACTGATTACAACGGCACTGGCCGTCAGTCTCTGCGCTGGCGCTACCTTTCCGACGTCTGCCGAAACTGTCGTGGGTACCGTCAAATTCTGGCAGTACATGCAGGCGGATGGCTGGAAGTCGGCCGATGGCATGGATAACGACACGCTAAACAATACGCTCTATCAGGCCAGTGTGATTGGCAATTATCCCTGGACCAGGCAATTCCTGCTGCGTCAGCGGGGTGGTGGTGCTTATTTTCTCGCCGATAAGAAAACGCATACTGTGCGCAAGCTGAATCTGAAACCTGCCAGCGGTTATTACTCCGACCTGACATCGGTCTATCAGGGCGAAGACCAGGGGAAAGGGTGTTACTTCACTATCATCGATACCCAGTATCAGCTGGAGCTGGCTGACGAACCTCACAGCAACCAGATACTTGCTGCATTCCCGGAAAACTGTGTCAACAAACAGCAGCAGGCTGCCCTGGCGGCGAAGCGTTCTGCCTCAGAGCAGAAACTGCAGCAGTGGGTAGCCCAGCAGAGTCTGGCTGAGTTGTGCCGACGAACTGGCAACTGCTGAAGCAACGGAACGGACGAATAATAAGGAATCTGCACCATGAAGAAATTGTATCGACCTGTTCTCACTGTTTTGATAGTTATCGGTGCCATGGGGGTTTCTGGCTGCGACCGCAAGGAAGATGCGGGTGTGAAAACGATAGCCAGTTTTAAGGACCTGACTCCGCCACCGTTCAGCAAGGTTGTCTCGCATAAATCCGATATTGCCCAGGAATGGGTAAAGAAGGATGCTTTCGGCACACCGCAATATACGGTGATGAAAACCAACCAGTCGCCGGAAGGCTGTGAGTCAGGCAATTATTACTACATTGCGGATATGCAGCAGAAAACGGTGCAGCCTCTGATTGCTGCCCTGTGTCTTGCGGACAATATCACCCTGAGCTTCCGGATTGAAACCGACAGCTACACGGGTGAAAAATCGGTGGTGTATTCGCACGATGGCAAGGAAATGGGGAAACTCTATCTGCCGGAGAATCAGGAGAAAAATCCATGAAGAAGCTGAAAGGCGTTATCTCAGTTTTCGCTCTGAGCCTTTGTCTGCTTTCACCGGCTCAGGCCGAAGAACAGCGTTACATCAGCATCCGCAACACAGACATGATCTGGGTGCCGGGCAATGTCTGCATGTGGCAGTTTCGCCTGGACAACGGCGGAAGTGGTGAAGGATTCGGGCCTCTGACACTTTCCCTGCGTCTGAAAGATAAAGGGGGAAACACGCTGGCCATGGGGAATATGGCAGTGGCTGCATTTGGCGACAGCGATGCCACTCGCTCTCAGGAAGCCTCGCTGGAGAACGAATGCGTGGAAAACGTTAGCTCCGTCGAAATCATGAAGGCAACAGAAGAGCGTAATGGTTACCAGATTGACCTGCCGCTTTCCGTTTTCGACCCGCAGTACTACCGACCTGTACAAGTCACGGTTGTCGGTGGTAAGGCATCTTAGCCGATTCGCCATCTGTTTGATTCAGCCCCTGTTGCTAATGCCACAGGGGCTTTTTATTTTAGGGGGCCTGTATGACTGAACTCACTGAATTGCCTGATGGACCGTTTACTCGCCAGCAGGCAGAGGCGGTTGCGTCTCAATATTCCAACGTTGCTATAGAGGACGACCTGGGGACACATTTCCGTCTGGTTGTCCGTCATGAGCGTTGCATGGTCTGGCGAGCCTGGAACTTTGAGCCGGATGCCGGTTACTGGCTGAACCGGTATATCACTCGTTATGGCATCCGCAAATTTCCTGCATAACCACCACCAGCACATCACCGATACAAACAAAGTCAGGCCACACCTCTTTCGGGAAGTGTGGCCTTTTGTCTTTTTACCCACTGCATAAGGAGTTACCCATGCGATTAGCCAGCCGCTTTGGCCGTATAAACCAGATACGCCGTGACCGGCCTCTGACCTACGAAGAGCTGATGAGTCATGTCCCCAGCGTGTTCGGGAGTGACAAACATGAATCTCGTTCAGACAGGTACACCTACATCCCGACCATCACCATCCTTGAAAGCCTGCAGCGTGAAGGCTTTGAGCCGTTCTTTGCCTGCCAGACGAAGGTTCGGGACCAGAGCAAGCGGGAGCACACCAAACACATGCTTCGCCTGCGCCGTGCCGGACAACTGACAGGGCATCAGGTACCGGAAATCATTCTACTTAACAGCCATGACGGCTCATCAAGTTACCAGATGCTGCCGGGGCTGTTTCGAGGCGTGTGTACCAACGGCCTGGTCTGCGGACAGTCATTTAGCGAAGTGCGGGTACCACATAAAGGGAATGTTGTTGAGAAGGTGATTGAAGGGGCTTACGAAGTGCTCGGGGTCTTTGACCGGGTGGAGGAGAAGCGCGATGCAATGCAGTCACTGGCGCTGCCAGCCCCGGCCCGTAACGCCCTGGCGAATGCCGCGCTGAAGTATCGCTTTGGTGAAGACCACCAGCCGGTCACGGTATCGCAGTTGCTGACCCCACGTCGCCGGGAGGACTACAGCGATGACCTGTGGACCGTCTACCAGCGCGTGCAGGAGAACCTGATGAAAGGTGGATTGTCAGGGCGAACCGCTCAGGGGAAAAGCAGCCGCACCCGTGCTGTTACCGGTATTGATGGCGATGTGAAGCTCAATCGCGCCCTGTGGGTAATGGCAGAAAACATGCTCGATTTTTTCGGGCGTTAAACAACCGCTCCGGCATAAGGAGATAGTTTAATGAATACACAAAATCATCAGTTCGCGAAGCATACAGCAATTACTGCCTCGGTGGTCCCTGACGAGTTACGCATCGGCTTCTGGCCGCAGCACTTTGGCTCCATCCCACAATGGATAACCCTTGAACCTCGCATTTTCGCCTGGATGGATCGGCTATGTGCCGATTACCAGGGTGGTATCTGGCGCTTTTCGACACTCAGCAACGGCGGTGCTTTCATGGCTCCTGAGTCAGAGCACGATAAGACGTGGGCATTGTTCAACAGCATGAACGGCAATGGAGCAAAACTCACCAGTGAAGCAGCAGGAATAGTCGCCTGTCTGATGACATACAGTCACCACGCCTGTCGCACCGAGTGTGATGCGATGACTGAGCACTATTATCGCTTACGCGACTTCGCGCTGAACCATCCAGAGTGCAACTCCATTATGCATCTCATCGACTGAGGAGAGCCAAGCATGAGTACCGCGTTATCCCAATTGTCATCACAGCCTGAACTCTTTCCGCTGTCGGTTATGGCTCAACATGGTTGCCTGCTTCCCGCGACTTCCGGATTGACACCCTATGCCCAACAGACCATTCGCCGGGCTATCAATCTGCTGGATAAATATCTGCGTCAGCCCGGTATATCTTTTACCTCAAGTGCTGCTGCCCGTGACTGGCTTCGGTTACAGCTGGCAGGACAAGAACGGGAAGTGTTTATGGTGCTCTATCTTGATAATCAGCATCGTTTACTGGAGAGCGAAACGCTGTTTGCCGGTTCAGTTAATCATGTCCAGGTTCATTCCCGCGAGGTGGTGAAGTCGGCGCTTCGTTTCAATGCTGCAGCTGTCGTACTCGCGCATAACCATCCCTCCGGAGATCCGGAGCCCAGCAAAGCCGATCGCCAGATGACTGACAGGCTAAAGGAGGTACTGGAGCTGGTTGATGTGAAGACGCTCGATCATCTGGTTGTCGGCCAGGATGGCATTGTGTCGTTCGCTGAGCGAGACTGGATATGAAAATCATCAGTAAGCGCCAGGCCATGGCTCTGTACCGACAGCATCCTGACTCCCGCCTGTTTCGCTTCTGTACCGGCAAATATAAATGGTCAGGCAGTATCTGCCATTATGCTGGCCGGGAAGTTCAGGACATACACGGCGTTCTGGCCGTGTTTGCTGAACGTCGTCAGGACCGCAATGGTCCCTATGTCATTCTTCGAAGTGTCACTCTCAATTAATCCTTCCCTTTAATCAGGAACAATAATGAACAATCACTCAGAATCCGGTACCAAGCCGGAGAATCCCGCCATCCAGCAGTGGGGACTGAAGCGCGATATAACACCGTGTTTTGGCGCACGTCTGGTTCAGGAGGGCAACCGTCTGCATTATCTGGCTGACCGTGCAGGATTCAGCGGGGCGTTCACTGACGATGTTGCAATGCGCCTCGATCAGGCATTTCCGCTTATGATGAAACAACTTGAGCTGATGCTGACCAGCGGCGAGCTTAACCCCCGCCATGCACATTGCGTCACGCTGTACCACAACGGCCTCACATGCGAAGCCGATACACTCGGCTCCTGTGGCTATGTCTACATTGCTATCTATCCTGAGCAGACTAAGCCGCAGTAACCCCCTGCTTATTCCCTTAACATCTCAGAGTAAACATTATGCAAACCATATCATCACACCCGACGCGGGCGACTCAGCCCTGCCTGTCACCCGTTGAAATCTGGCAGTTGCTGCTAACTCATCTGTTATCGCAGCACTATGGCCTAACGCTGAATGACACACCGTTCAGTAATGAAACCACCATACGGGAACATATTGATGCTGGAGTATCGCTAAGCGATGCGGTGAACTTTCTGGTAGAAAAATACGGGCTTGTCCGTATCGATCGGAAAGGATTTTCGTGGCAAGAGCAGACCCCGTATCTTTCCGTAGTGGATATTTTGCGAGCAAGGCGCTCTACCGGCTTGCTAAAAACTAATGTGAAATAAACGCTTAAATACAGAGCAGACTAAAGGAAAGCAAAATGCTAATCTCACAGACGAAGAGACTTCTACTGTAACCTACCCTCCCCTGCAAAAAACCTGACATTTTCTTTTAGGACCAACAATGGGACCAAATTGAAAATTGAATTGAAGATTACAAACAATTAAACAACAAGTTACACAACCAATTCAGACTCCGCCAGCCCACTTTTGATAGGACTGCAACCGGACAGCGGCAATAAAAACAGCCACTTAAGGACACTGACCAGACAGTGCGCAGACCGAGAAAAGACAAAAATATACACGTGAAGTGCACGTGCACTTTAAAAGAACCCCAGATCTCACGGTCTGGGGTTTTTCTATTTGTAACTAAAGGTAACAAAAACACATCCCCCTTTCGCGCTCCGCTCACCTTGACACTGTTTATTTTTACAGTAAAAATACTGTATACAATCACAGTAATTTTCCGGGGGGCTTTTATGTTCGTTGAACTGGTTTATGACAAGCGTAATGTCGAGGGGCTACCGGACGCAAGAAACATCATTCTTAACGAGCTGACAAAGCGCGTACACCGGATCTTCCCCGATGCCGACGTGAGAGTTAAGCCAATGCAGGCTAACGCATTAAACAGCGATTGCACAAAGACCGAAAAAGAACGACTTAACCGTATGCTGGAAGAGATGTTTGAAGAAGCCGATATGTGGCTGGTGAACGAATGATGTGCATGGACAACATGATTATTGCCGGGGTAAGAATATATTTCCCGCCTGGCACCGCTCTCCCTGTTCCAACGCCTGAACTCAGGACATTTGCCATCATCAGCAAAGACCTGCCTGGACATCTGGTGCTTGAGTACAAAAACAGGCAGTAGGTTCCTGTACTGGCCCGGCTTTTTGATGATTCAGCACATGCGATTTCAGCTATAACAAGCCTGAGTAAAAAGACGTGGCATTAATACTTAAAACACATTGATCCGTCATGCCGGGAAGATACAATCCGCGGCGGCTGGCAACCATTCTATATTCGCACGCCAGCTGTCTGCACCATGCTCTTCCATGCGACGTGGTTGCTGCTCTATTAATTCTACTGATGAGAATCTTGCTGTAGATCGCATACGACCTTACCGCTCTCACCACTTTCACAGCCTTCCTGTTACGCCATATAAAGCAACTCGATTGGGAATTTCCAGTTACTGATGCAAATACGGAACATACAATCACATACACATCTTTACATTTGGTGGTTTTCATGAATACTACTAAATGATTATGTTAACACGATGAAATTCAACGGATGAAATATGAATATATTTGAACAAACTCCACCAAACCGCAGGCGTTATGGCCTGGCTGCATTTATTGGGTTAATCGCTGGTATCGTATCAGCATTTGTTAAATGGGGCGCTGAAGTACCTTTGCCACCCCGCAGTCCGACTGATATGTTCACTGCTGCATGCGGGCCGGAATCATTAATCAGGGCTGTCGGGCAAATTGACTGTTCCCGCAATTTCCTGAATCCCCCTTATATTTTCCTTCGTGACTGGATGGGGCTTGCTGATCCTAACGCTGCCGTCTACACCTTTGCCGGGCATGTGTTTAACTGGGTTGGTGTAACACACATCATCTTTTCGATTGTCTTCGCAGTGGGTTACTGTGTTGTTGCTGAAGTTTTCCCAAAAATTAAACTCTGGCAGGGTTTGCTGGCTGGTGCGCTGGCACAGCTTTTCGTACATATGATTTCCTTCCCTCTCATGGGGCTGACTCCACCTTTGGTTGACCTTCCATGGTATGAGAATGTATCCGAAATTTTTGGACATTTAATCTGGTTCTGGTCTATCGAAATTATCCGTCGGGATCTGCGTAACAGGATTACTCATCAACCAGACCCGGAGATCCCTTTGGGAACAAGCCGGTGACAAATTCTTAATGTGGTAAAATGGCGCAAACACAGCGCCATTTTTTAGTATCCATTTACTGAACTCCTGAGTTGCCTGTTTTAATCTCTCGCTAATCCCCTCTTCCCGGCTCTGACATTCCTGTTCTGTGAAAAAGAGAATAAACCACTTTCCATCCGTGCACCCGAATGTTCTTAATATCAAGGAGGAGATTTATGTCTGGTATCTGAGTCTGTTAAATAACATGATAAAAACCCGCGCACTTCCTGCATTGCTTTCCCTGAACATTTAAGCGGATCACCGGCACCTTGCCGATTAATACCTGTAGTGGATGTCCCCTCCTGGCAAAAAGCGGCCTGAACGAAGGGCTATCAGGTCTGCTATGGGCGACAAACCTACAGCTTCCATTGAAAGCATCAATCAATACGCAAAACTCCCGCTCCTGACAAACTCAACCACCTCCCCCACCAGTCACACTGCCACCAGGACAACGTTGTTGCTCCTGCCCGGAAGAGTTGTGTTGCTGCTGCCGTAACACGATGTTAGCATTTGGCAATCAAGACGCTTAGATGTCTAAAAACTCCATTCCTGACCCCGAGAGAGGCTAAAAGGAAGATGACAGATAACCTGCAACTCACACAACTGGTCGAGACCTGCCGCTGGATAGGGGCAAAAGGCTGGGCTCCCGCCACTGGCGGCAATATGTCTGTCCGCCAGAACGACGCTTTTTGCTGGCTCAGCGAGTCGGGAAAAGATAAAGGCAACCTGACTACCGACGATTTTTTGCAGGTGGAAATCGCCACCAGTCACGCACCGTCCGGTCGCAAACCATCGGCGGAGACCGGGCTGCATACCCTGATTTATCGCCTCTTTCCCCAGGCAAACGCGGTGTTGCACGTCCACACCGTCAACGCCACGGTGCTCTCGCGCATCGTTAAAACGCCGGAGCTATATATCAGCGGTTTTGAAATGCAAAAGTCGCTTAGCGGGCAGACTACCCATCTTGATACTGTCTGCGTGCCGGTGTTCGACAACGACCAGGATATCGACGCGCTGGCGTCACGTATTGTGCATTACGCGCAAGAGCATTCTCTGAATTACGGTTTTCTTCTGCGCGGTCATGGCTTAACCTGCTGGGGACGCTCAGTGGAGGAGGCCCGCCGTCATCTGGAGGGGCTGGAATTTTTATTTGAATGCGAAATGCGTTTGCGACAACTGGAGAGATTATGATTCGCGCGATTGTGACGGATATTGAAGGCACCACCAGCGATATCCGTTTTGTTCACAATGTTCTGTTCCCCTATGCGCGCGAGCGGCTGGCGGCGTTTGTCACCGCCCGGCAGTATGCCGAACCGGTAAAATCAATTCTTGATAATCTGCGCAACGAGATTGCCCGGCCAGACGCCAGTACCGCAGAACTTATCGAAACGCTTTTCACCTTTATGGATGAAGATCGCAAATCAACGGCGCTAAAAGCCCTGCAAGGCATTATCTGGCACGACGGTTACGTCAATGGCGACTTTACTGGTCACCTCTACCCGGACGTTCTGCCAGCGCTGGAGAAATGGAAAGCACAAGGCATTGATCTCTATGTTTATTCCTCCGGCTCCGTTGCGGCGCAGAAACTGTTATTTGGCTACAGCGACGAAGGTGATATTACTCATCTGTTCAGCGGCTATTTTGATACCCATATCGGCGCAAAGCGAGAAACGCAGTCATACCGCAATATCGCGTCGTATATCGGCGTCGCGCCGTCGCAAATCCTGTTCCTCTCCGACGTATATCAGGAGCTGGACGCCGCTGAAGAGGCGGGTCTTCGCACCCTGCAACTGATTCGTGGAGAGGGTGATGGCGCCAGCCGCCACCACCAGGTACATCAATTCGACGACATTAACCCGGAGCAGATCCTTTCATGAGCGCATTGACTATTTATTCCGATAAAGACGCCAGCCAGCCCCAGTGGCACAGTACCGACGCCGCAGAGATCGCCCAACAGCTCAACGCGAAAGGCGTCCGCTTCGAACGCTGGGTTGCAGACCGAGACTTAGGCCAGGCCCCCGCGCCAGAAACGGTGATCACCGCCTATCAACATGCGATTGATAAGCTGGTTGCCGAGAAAGGCTATCAGAGCTGGGATGTGATCAGCCTGCGCGCCGACAATCCACAAAAAGAGGCGCTGCGTGCAAAGTTTCTCAATGAACACACCCACGGCGAAGATGAAGTGCGCTTCTTCGTTGAAGGCGCAGGACTGTTTTGCCTGCACATTGGCGACCAGGTTTACCAGGCGCTGTGTGAGAAAAACGATCTGATTTCAGTGCCCGCCGGTACGCCGCACTGGTTTGATATGGGCTCCGAGCCAAACTTTACCGCGATCCGTATTTTCGATAACCCGGAAGGCTGGGTGGCGCAGTTTACTGGCGACGCCATTGCGGATGCCTATCCGCGCCTGCTTTAACGATCTGGCCGGGCGACGCTATCGTACGCCTGGCCTGCTCTGCATCAGGCCGCCTCCGTCCTGAAAACTCCCTTCGCCACGTTTTCTGGCGTCACCACACCGCTATCCAGCACCCAGCCGCTAATCAGCGCTGCTGGCGTCACGTCAAACGCCGGGTTATAGACCTGCGCATTTTCCGGCGCCCACTGTACCGCGCCAAAACTGCCCGCCACGCCGGTGACTTCTCCTGCCGCGCGCTGCTCAATCGGGATTGCGTCACCATTCGGGCAGTGGGGGTCCAGCGTGGTTTGCGGCGCGGCAACGTAAAACGGAATACCGTGGAATTTCGCCAGCACCGCCAGCGAATAGGTGCCGATTTTATTCGCCACATCGCCATTTGCGGCGATACGGTCGGCTCCTACCCACACCGCGTCCACCAGCCCTTTCGCCATCAGGCTGGCAGCCATTGAGTCAGTAATCAGTTGATAGGGAACCCCCAGTTCGCCCAGTTCCCAGGCAGTGAGTCTGCCGCCCTGCAATAACGGGCGCGTTTCATCCACCCAGACGTTTTGCACGTTGCCCTGTGCATACGCGCGGGCAATCACCCCCAGCGCCGTCCCCGTGCCCGCTGTCGCCAGCCCGCCGGTGTTGCAGTGGGTCAGCAGACGGCTGCCCGGTTTCACCAGCGCACTTCCCGCACGCGCGATATCGTCACAGAGTTGTTTGTCTTCATCGATCAGACGCAGCGCTTCCGCCGCCAGCGCCGGAACAAAGTCTTCTTGCCTCAGCGCCTGCTTCATACGATCGAGATTGTTCATCAGATTGACCGCCGTCGGGCGCGCAGCGCGCAGCGTTTCCAGCGCTATCGCCAGTTCATCCCGGCGATGGCCTGACTCCGCCAGCAGCGCCAGTAGCAGACTGGCGGAAAGACCAATCAGCGGCGCACCGCGCACGCGCAGCGCGTGAATATGCCCGACCAGCGCTTCTACCGTTGAGGCATCCAGCCAGCGTTTCTCCTGCGGAAGCGCCTGCTGATCGAGAATAAATAATTGATTATCCGCCACTCGCAGGCTGGTCGTCTGTAATGTCTGCATGTCGTTAATTCTCTGTTGCGTTGTTGTATCACATTGTGTCAGGATGAATTACAGATGTATAGACGTCTACATGTCTTTATTAGTGAAATGAGTGAGGAACAGGCAATGTCGCAATACCGTACCTTTACCGCCCAGGATGCCGTGGAATACGCCCGAACGTTTGGCGGCATCGATGATCCATCCACACTGGTAGAGGCGCAGGAGGTGGGCGACGGCAACCTTAATCTGGTGTTTAAGATTTTCGATACCACAGGCGTAAGCCGCATCGTCGTCAAACAGGCGCTGCCTTACGTGCGCTGCGTCGGCGAATCCTGGCCGCTGACGCTGGATCGCGCTCGTCTTGAAGCGCAAACGCTGGTGGCGCATTACCAGCACTGCCCGCAGCATACGGTGAAAATCCACCATTTCGACCCTGAACTGGCGGTGATGGTGATGGAAGATCTCTCCGACCATAACATCTGGCGCGGCGAACTGATTAAAGGCGCCTGGTATCCGCAGGCGGCACGCCAGCTCGGCGAATATCTGGCGCAAACGCTGTTTCACACCAGCGATTTTTATCTCCACCCGCATGACAAAAAAGCGCAGGTGGCGACATTTATTAACCCGGAGATGTGTGAGATCACCGAAGATCTGTTCTTCAACGATCCCTACCAGATCCACGAACGCAACAGCTATCCTGCGGAGATCGAAGGCGACGTCGCCGCTCTGCGCAGTGACGCTCAGCTTAAGCTGGCGGTGGCGGCGCTCAAACATCGTTTCTTCTCCCATGCCGAAGCGCTGCTGCACGGCGATATCCACAGCGGCTCGATCTTTGTCGCCGACGGTCGCCTGAAAGCCATCGACGCCGAGTTCGGCTACTTTGGGCCGATAGGCTTTGATGTAGGCACCGCCATCGGCAATCTGCTGCTGAACTTCTGCGGCCTGCCGGGTCATCTGGGCATTCGCGACGCCGCCGCCGCGCGCGAGCAGCGGCTGACGGATATTCAGGAGCTGTGGAACACCTTTGCTGAACGTTTTCAGGTGCTGGCGACGGAGAAAACCCGCGACGCGGCGCTACGCGCGCCGGGCTACGCGTCGGAATTTCTGAAAAAAGTCTGGGCGGACGCCATCGGCTTTTGCGGCACCGAGCTGATTCGCCGCAGCGTCGGGCTGTCGCACGTAGCGGATATCGATACCATTCAGGATGCGGAAATGCGCCATGAATGCCTGCGCCATGCCATTACCCTCGGAAAAGCGCTGATTGTGATTGCCGACCGGATTGAGAGCGTGGAAGCGCTGATCGCGCGGGTGCGGCAGTACAGCTAAGTGCAGGCCGTTTGCCCGGTGGCGCTACGCTTACCGGGCCTACGATCCGAATGCAGGCCGGGTAAGGCGAAGCCGCCACCCGGCAAATACTTACCCCAGATACTCAATCACCGATAACCCACCGTTGTAATCCGTGCTGTAGATAATCCCCCGCGTATCGACAAACACATCGCAGGACTGGATCACCTGCGGGCGATTTGGCCGCGTATCCATCATCTTCTCAGGCGCCGCAGGCACCAGCGCGCCGGTTTCTACCGGACGATAAGGATTGGAAATATCATAAGCGCGCACCCCTGCGTTCTGGTAAGTGGCGAAAATCAGCGTCGAGCTAATAAAGCTGCCAGGGCGGTTTTCGTGCAGGTTATGCGGCCCGAAGTGCGCCCCTTTCGCCACGTAATCAGCCTCATCCGGCTGCGGGAAGGTGGCGATGCTCACCGGATTCGACGGCTCGCGGATATCAAACAGCCAGATCAGCTTTTCGCCGTCTTCCTGATTGTCGAGCACCGCTTCGTCCAGCACCACCAGCAGATCGCGGTCCGGCAGCGGCAGCGCAGTGTGTGTGCCGCCGCCAAACGGCGGGCTCCAGTTGCGATGGCTAATCAGTTTCGGCTGCGTACGGTCTTGCACATCCAGCAGCGTCAGACCACCGTCACGCCAGCTACCGTAGGCGGTATCGCCAGCGA
>PPYF01507127.1_pt1 | contig 28250 bp, 29 predicted proteins | sample 1559871 | NCBI WGS metagenome assembly PPYF01 (sample SAMN08240021, study PRJNA423297) | Human gut metagenome, whole genome shotgun sequencing project.
GGGTGGCGGGATCAGGGTCATACGGGTCCGGGTAGTACGGGGTCTCGATGGCCTTGTAGCTGTTGTTGAAGGTGATGCTGCTCACCTTTTCGTCCATCAGGTCGGCCTGTGTGTGCACGGCCATCCGGGCCACCAGCTTGTCGTTGTCCCACACCACAGAAACGCGCAGATAGTACACGGTTTCATCGTAGGTGCCGCGGGTGTTGACACCGGCGCGCTGGCGCACGGTGTAAACATAATAGCCAGGCTTGGTGTAGCTGATGGGGCCAAAGCTGCCAGTCTCGCCGTCGGTGATCTCCAGAGTGGTCACCTCGGGCAGGGGCGCATTGTCCACAGCCTCAAGTTCCACAGTCAGTGTTTCCTTTGGGAGAGGTGTTTCCCCCGTGGACTGAATGGAAACCGGAAGCTCCTGCAGCTGTGTATGCTGGTCAGCCGCGGTGGCCGCAAATGCCGCCGGCTGACACAGGCAGACCCCCAACGCAAGCGTCAGGAGTGCTGCCGCGATTTTACGGAACCTCATTTCATCCTCTCCTTTATGAATCCGACGCGGACGGGATCATCCACGCCAGAAGAATGGTGCGTGCATCGGTAAACTCCGTTGAACAGGTGGACAGCGCCAGCACCTGAGCGTCATCGCCCGCCGCTTTCATGGCGGCCAGCGTTTCGGTGTTCAGGTTCAGGGCGTTCTCCTGCGCAAAGGTGTACAACCCCTGCAGGTCGCTGTCCCAGCGCTGGGGCTGGAAGATCGCGCTCTCAGACGAAGGGACCAGCAGACATGCAAAGGTTTGAAGATCATAGGTGCGGTCGGGCAGGATCAGCTCACCGGTGGTGTTCTCTGCAAAGAACTCTGCGTCCTTGTAGAGATCCAGATCACCGAACATCTTGCTCTCTTCCATGTGGTGACCATACAGCAGAGAGTAAGGGTCGGTGAAGTTCTTGTCGCAGTTCACATCCAGAAAGATGCTGCCTGCCAGCGAGAAATCACCGTAGACATCGGTGTTCACATAGGTAAAGTTGTCCTCGCCCTGTACCACAGGGTAGTCAATGGCGGTGTTGTCCAGTGTGACCCACGCGCAGACATCCGGGTTGATGCCCAGCAGCTCCTCAAAGCTCGCGCCGTTATCCGCGCCCGCCTTGGGCTTGAACTGCAAAAGCTCTGCCTGAACATTGTCTGCGGCGGCGTACACCTGCGAGTTGTCCCACAGGGCATAGGCTGAATACGCCCCGGCGACCACCAGGAACAGCACGACCACCGCGCTCACCAGAAAGTCGGCTGCCCTCAACGCTTTTCTCTGCCAGTTGATACAGCCCACCTCCGGTTAAGCAAATTCAAATAAATGGATATACCAGAAAGTTTCCGGTTTCGTCAGAAGCTCTCCCTTTGGGAGAGCTGGCGCGCAAGCGCCTGAGAGGGTGAACCAGTTGGCGGGGAACTGCCTGCGTTACGATAAGTTGCTCTAGTAAAAGTACCAGACAATCACCTACCGATAGACTCTTGGGCAGCGTCCTCACCCTCTCCGTCACGGCTACGCCGTGCCACCTCTCCCGAAGGGCGAGGCCTTGGCAAAACCGTCAAGGAAGTTGTTCGCGCCTGAGAGGTTCTTACTCCTCGTCGCGGCGGCGCTTGTTCAGCATCAGGGCCACACCACCAATGGCAACGATGGCCAGCAGTGCAATGTAAGGAGCGTTGTCGAGGATAACGCCGGTGTCGATAGTGCCACCCTTGCTGTTCTCGAATGCGCAGGATGCAGCGGCAGCAGTCATAGTCACATTGCCAGAATCCCGCTTTTCCTCATTATTCAGCTTGGTGGTGTAGCCATCAGCGGTGTAATTATCCTCAAACACAGTATAGGTCAAATCTGCAGGAACATTCTCAAATACAACTGTCTCGTCATCTTTCAGGGTGAAACCACCGTCTTCGTCCAGAGTAATCGTAGAGGTCTCACCGTTCTGATTAGTCTTCTTTACGGTGATTGCATCAGTCCAAGTCTTTTCGGTGCCATTAGCAAAGCTCACATGGAACTGGAAGTCCTTAGCCATATCACCCAGAGCGCCAATAACATTCTTGCTGACGCTCAGAGTGTTTGCACTGTAAGTGTTCTCAAAAGATACAGTGTCAGCCTTTTGTTTGGTTGCACTATCAATGAACTTAACCGAATTAATCTTATAGGTGCCACGAGTTTCGCCATTTACAACAACTACTCGCATGGTATAAGTCTTGGTGTCGTAAGCAACACCAAGAGTTTTTCCAGCATTCTCAGAAACAGTATAATCATAGACACCAACAGCATTATAAATCAGCTGCCCATCCTTAGTAAAGTCAATGGTAACATTTTTCGAGTTGCCATCAGTCTTTGCGCCATCATCCACAGTATAAGCTGCAGAACCAATAGAAGGCACCGGCATATTATCATTTGTCACGCCGGTTCCTGCATTGGAAACTTCCTTCCGTGCAATGTCAAAAGTAAAGGTCTCCTTAGGAGAAATGCCAGCACCATTTAGCGTGTAAACCTTCTTTACATCAACACTCGTAATCGGTGCGGCTTCTTCCTCTGCAAACGCTGCGGTTGCGCCGACGGTGAGCATCATGGCGGCAGCCAGAACGCCCGCGAAGAATTTCTTCAGTTTCATTGTTATTCCTCCCTAGTAAGAAATAGTTCGTACTCCTGTGCCACGGCCCAAACTCCGCGGTTCACAGGCAGGATGCCGGCAGCTTCTTCCGGCTTCCGTGGTATTACAAACTGCGTCGCCGCAGTAGTGTAATCACTTTTGCTTGCACATCCTCCAGCGGAACCGGGCCAAAGTCCCGGCTGTCCTCGGATTGTGTGCGGTAATCGCCCAGCACAAAAAAGCAGCCTTCCGGCACCGTGTAGGGGTACTCCAGCGCGTCCTTTGCGTAGGTGGGGTAGAGGATCTCGCCGCTCTGCACCGCGCCGTTCACCACAAGGGTGCCGCTGTCGTCCAGAGCCACAAGATCGCCCTCACGCCCAAGGATGCGGCCCACCCGGAGCTTGCCGCCCTGGGTGTAGACCACAACGTCGTTTTTTGCGTAAGTTTTTTGCAGGCGGTAGCAGATGAGCAGGTCGCCATCCTTTACCGCGGGGAACATGCTGCTGCCCTTGGCCTGCGTGAGCAGGAACACCTGCGTGAACAGCACCCAGGCGCACAGCAGGATCACCACAACGCGGCCCAGCAGGCTGATAAAATCCTGCCGGTTCTCAGCGTCCAGCCTGCGGCGGCGCACCGCCTTTGCCCCCAGCTTCAGGGCTTCATTGTCCAGCGGGTGCATCGGAATGCGCCTCCTTTTGGGGGTCAGAGCTGTCAGTCTCGCTTCGCTCACCAGCGTCCGGGCTAAACCTCTCAGTCACGGGCTTCGCCGTGACAGCTCCCCTAGTAGGGGAGCCCTTGGCAAAACTGTCAACTTTGGTGGGAGCCAGGTTTACGTCCCCGGGTTCACCGGTGCCGGATGCTTCCGGCTGCGCAGCACCTGTCTTGCCTCCCCTATCAGGGGAGGTGGCAAAGCCGTCAGGCTTTGACGGAGAGGTTTCCAGCAGCACATTGTACCTTGTGCGCTCGGCGCGGATGGCGGCTTCGTACAGGGCGTAAAGCTCTTCCAGCTTCTTCCACATTGCCGCTTCGTCCACGCCGCCCAGCAGGTTCTTGCGGAATTTCACCGTCCGGAACCACTGGATGATCGCTTCCTGCTCCGGGCTGATACAGCTTTCCTCTGCACCGGCCAGCCGCTGGGGCGCTTTCTTCTTCGCCATGCGGTCAGCCCCCCTTTAGTCATCTTCCTTACGGTGCTTGCGCAGCATCAGCAGGGCAACGCCGCCAGCCACCACAGCAAGGATGACAATGTAAGGCAGGGTGTCGAGGAGGACACCGGTGTCGGGGAGAAGGCCACAGTGGTTGGTGACAATGATCTGGTTGTTATCTACTTCGATTCCAGAATCATAGGCCACCGCGTCACCGTCAGCATCCACTGCCGTGTCCTCGTCCATGCTCAGGAGCATCAGCTCGGCTTCATCTGCATTACCGGCTGTGGCGGTGTTGGTGTTGGCAGCTGCAACATAGGTAAAGGTTACATTGTTACCACCGTTCTTCTCACCGTTATGTCCGGTGGCAGAGACGTTATAGTGTTCACCGGGAGTAACTTCCGTTACCGTGATGGTCGCACCAATGGGCACATTTTCCAGCGTCACAGTCTCGCCATGCTTCAGCTTGATGTCGTTCAGGGAAACCTCCGTGTTGCCCTTCCATGCTTTCACGCCAGCACTGCAATCAGCGCCGTTCTTCTGCGTGATGCTCACATTAAAGGTAAATTCCTTGTTGGTATCACCCAGCAGACCGGTGACCTGCTTGGTAATGGTAACATTGGAGGTTGCTTTCTTGTAGTGTGCGTAGAAGTTCACCACACGGTCGCCGCCGTAATTGGTCAGCTCGTCCTCGCTAACTTTGTAGGGCCATTCGATAATGGTAGCGGTCTCATCTGGGCCGGTGCCAGCATCGTTTTCAGGATACCAACCATCAAAGACCCACTTTGAGCCGTCCTTCTCATTGATCTCATGCGGAACCGTATCGTCGTTTACATATTGAATTACAGTGTTGGCCTCATTGTCCTTCCACAGGTACAACTTACTGTTGACAGTTGTATAACCACTTTCGCCGGGTTTCTTCACGTTGAACTTTGCGGTAAAGGTCTTATCACAAGTCACCGTTACGGTACAGTCAATGTGCTTTCCCGGGTTAGTAGGGTCGCTCTCCCAGTTGTCCTTAGAAATCTTGTGGGGAGTGATGGTAAAGGTAATGTCGCTTGCTTTCAGTTGTTTAACAATATCGTTTGCTTGCGCTTCAGAATAGCCATTATCCGTATACATTGTAACCAGCTTACCCTTGTACATTTCAAAGATCATGTTTTCAAGGGTAGCACTCTTTCCGTTATAGGTTACATCAGTCTGCCGGAAAAGATTACCCGGCTCAAGCACTCTGGGGCCGTTATACGCCGCACCATCCGGCCAGTACTTAATGTACTGCTTCGCTGTATCACTATCGGCACCGCCAATATTCCTGAAGAAAATGTTTCTGTTTCCTGTCCATGTAGCACCGTTCAGGTCACCAAGCTTTGCATGTTCGCCACCTACCGTCACAACGCCGGTCCACATAGTAGTGTCGTTAGAGTCCGGTTTTGCCTCAGGGTCATACATAATGTAAAGGCCAGCTTTATCATACCAGTCCTCAACGGTAACGGTGAAAGATTGCGAACGCTCCTCAGGATCACTCCAAGGATACTTTTTGTATTCATACTTGTGAATAATCGTTACCGTTCCCTTGCTAACACCAGTAATAGTAGCCTTATTGTCCTTGTAGCTGACAGTTGCAACACCACTCTCACTGGAGCTCCAATAATGGTTCTGTCCGGATTTTCCATTTATTGAAATCGTTTTATTAACCTTTACAGTATAGCCCGTTTCATCGGCATAAGATGTCCGCTCATCCAGCAGTTCAGTATCATACCCACCCGTCAGTGCAATCACAAAGGGGCTGAAGCTGGTGGTCTCAAAGGTCAGGGTGCCGTTGGTATAAGTAAGGACATCCAGAATCTCCACATTGCCATCAGAGGTCTGGTGGAGCACTTTCAGCGTGTCGGCAGTTGCACCTTCCATTTCCGGCAGTTTGTCCAGACCGGAGACGGTAACGGTAGCCTTCTGGCCCTTGGCAGGCTGCACCGTTTCGCCCTTGGCGTTCTTGGGGGAGATCTTCAGGCCCAGAATGGGCATCATTTCCCCAAAGCTGTCCTCGTGGCTCTCATAGAAGCTCTCCATATCATCATCACCCATGTGGATGACGCTGAGGCTATGGGCGGCAGAGGGCAGATTCTTCACCTCCACCGGCAGGGTCGTGGTCTTCAGTTCGCCTTCCTCGTCCTCGTAGGAAGCAGCGGCCTTGGCAGTCAGATCCACAGGCACGGGGTTCTTGTCCACCAGATCCTCGTGATCCACTTTCTCTTCCTCATCGGAGCCCACGGTTCCGTCCTTCCATGCGGCGTAGACGTTCACGGTGGTGGTCTTGTCGTCCAGAATGTTGCTGGTGGGGTCGGTGAGGTTCAGGCGCACCCGGTTGCCAAACTCGTCCAGCGTGTACCAGTAGTCAAACAGCCGCAGTTCGCCCTTGGGGTCCTGGTTGGAGGAGGGGTTCTTGATGTAGCTGCTGTAGTCCGCGATGGTCTCTACCCGGGGCACAGCCTGAATAAAGTACAGGTTCCACAGAACCTCACCGTTCCGGGCCAGATACTCGCTCTCCGTCATATTGTTGATCTGTGCCTGAGCGGTAATGTCCTGCAGGTCGTTGGCGTTCAGCTCCTTCAGCCAGAAGCGGTAGACCACCATGTCCTGCAGCTTTTTGATCTCGTCGCCGGAAACGACCACTTTGTCATCAGGCTTTTCCACCACGTCGTCCTCGCCGGACCACTGGGTCTCGGTGCTGGAGCTGGGGTCGGTACTGGTGCTGGTGCTGGTGTCGTACTCAATGACGGTGCCCCACTCTGTTTCCTTAACGTTGGGGCCGCCGTCGAGGTTGTCCTCGCCGCCTTCCACAGGCCGGGTGGCAACTTCGTCCTCGCCAAAACCGGCAGCTTCGCCGCCGTCTACAGGCCGGGTGGCTTCCTCCTCGCCGAAACCGGCAAATTCGTCGTCAGGATAGGATGCCTCGCCGTCATCTACGGGCCGGGAGGCCTCTTGATGAACCTGAGGATCGATCAGACCCTCCGTTGCAAACACCGGCACAAGGCAGGTGCAGATGACCGCAAGCGCCAGACAAAGCGCAAAAACGCGCTTCACCAGCCTATCTTTTTTTCCGTGATGATTTTTCCGCACAGTGGAGCCCTCCCTGCATCATAGTATTTTTGGCAAAACCGGAGGAAAAGATATCCAACTTTTGTCGGTTTTCTTTCCCTTGGCAGGTTATTTTTACCAGACACATCATTATTGTAATTATAGCATGTATATCCAGTATTTTCAATAGTGAAATTTTATTTTCCCTTCCCCTTCTCAGACAAAATATTCCGCGATATACAGCACGTTATGAACCGTCGCAATATCATTGTGGGGAGTAGAACAGTCCGACTTATCCGCACGCCCGCCGCATTGATATATCACGCAGTTTTGTGTTGTATCTTCGCAGTTTCACTCTCTATAATACATGAAACGCAGATTCCTTTCACTTTTTTTCGGGATTTTTTAAAAAAAGTTTTCGGGGCCCTCTCAGTCAAAGCCTGACGGCTTTGCCAGCTCTCCCAAAGGGAGAGCCAATTGCGGCTCGACCTTCAGCGGCATTTACCACCCAAAAGCCTGCCCAAAGCTCCCGTTTCCCTTGCAGATGCGTTGGCTCCCCCCTCGGGGGAGCTGTCGAGCGAATGCGAGACTGAGAGGGCGTGCCCCACCAAAAAGCGCCCCCATCACTCAAAGGAGCAATGGGGGCGCTTTACCATATTACAATGGGTTCCGCTTATTCAGCCTTGGGGGCTTCGGGAGCCTTTGCCTCCTCAGCCTTTGCGGCGGGCTCTGCCGGAGCGGCCGGAGCGGCAGCGGGCTTCGGAGCCTGCTTCACCACGGGCTTAGGGGGATTCGGATCGTCCTTCAGCGGGAAGAGGATGATGTGCTTGGGGCACTTCTGGGCACACATGCCGCAGCCCTTGCACTTGTCGTAGTCCACACGGGCCACGCCGTCCACAACGTGGATGGCATCAAACTTACAGGTGCGCTCGCACATGCCGCAGGCAATGCAGGAAGTGGTGCAGGCCTTCATGGCAACGGGGCCCTTATCCTGATTGGAGCACATGACCACGGGCTTGCGGGGGCCGCCTGCGTCGATCATAATGACGTGCTTGGGGCAGATGTTGGCGCAGGCACCACAGCCGGTGCACTTGTCCTTGTCCACCTTGGCCACGCCGTCCACAATGTGGATGGCATCGAACTTACACACCTTGGTGCAGTCGCCCAGGCCGATGCAGGCAAAGGTACAGGTCTTGGGGCCGCCGTACAGGGTGGCAGCAGCGGCACAGGTCTGGATGCCCTTGTACTCGTAGCTGGGCTTGCAGTGCTCGGAGTTGCCCTGGCACTGGACCACAGCCTTCTTCTCCACAGCGCTTGCCTCACCGCCCATGATCTTGGCAATGGCGGCAGCAGCCTTGGGGCCGCCGGGGGCGCACTTGTCGCAGGGAACACCGTCCATAACAACGGCCTTTGCGTAGTCGGCACAGCCGGCGTAGCCGCAGCCGCCGCAGTTTGCACCGGCCAGGCAGGCAGAAACTTCTTCAATACGGGGGTCTTCCTCAACCGCCATGAACTTTGCGGCCAGCACCAGAACAACGGCACCGATCGCGCCCACGATGGTACAGAGGATCACAGCAGATACAATATTCATAATCCTGTTCCTCCCTTACAGCGTCACGTTGAACAGGTTTTCGACGAGGCCGCCGAAGCCCATAAAGGACAGGCTGGTGATGGCTGCTGCGATCAGGGTGATGGGCAGGCCCTTGAAGGGTGCCGGGGGATCGCAGGCTTCCACACGCTTGCGCACGCCGCTGAACATGACCATGGCCAGCATAAAGCCGACACCTGCACCCACGGCACAGACCAGAGCCTCAATGTAGGCAGCGGCAAAGCCAAGGGTAGCAACGTCTGCACCGTAGTCGTCCACGACCAGAATGGTCACGGCCAGCACGCAGCAGTTGGTGGTGATCAGGGGCAGGTAAACGCCCAGAGAATTGTACAGTGCAACAACATACTTCTTCAGGAAGATCTCGATGAACTGCACCAGCACTGCAATGACCAGGATGAACACGATGGTCTGCAGGTAGCCCAGGTCAGCGGGGTTCAAAATGAAGATCTGGATGGGGAAGGTGACAGCCGTTGCCACCAGCATAACAAAGATAACAGCGCCGGACATACCAATGGAGGAATCCAGCTTCTTGGAAACGCCCAGGAACGGGCAGATACCGTAGAACTTCACCAGCACGTAGTTGTTCACCAGGATCATGCTGAAGAAGATCGCAGCAAGTTTGACTAACATCTTATTCTGCCTCCTTCTTCAGGTTGTCGAGGTCGCAGCAGCTCTTGCGCTCGATGCGGGCATCCAGCTTGCCTTCCAGCCAGACACAGCCGGCCATCAGCACGCCGTAGCAGAAGAATGCGCCGGGAGCCTGGGTCATAATGCTCATCTTGGCCATGCTCTCGGGCAGGACCTGGAAGCCCAGCCAGGTGCCGCTGCCCAGGATCTCACGGATGGAGGCCATCAGCACCACGGTGAGGGTGTAGCCGATGCCCATGCCGATGCCGTCCAGTGCGGAATCCACCACATTGTTCTTGCAGGCAAACATCTCGGCACGGCCCAGAATGATGCAGTTGACAACGATCAGGGGCAGGAACACGCCCAGTGCGGTGTACAGGCTGTCCATGTAGGCGTGCATCACCATCTGAACGATGGTCACGAAGCCTGCAATGATGACGATGTAGCAGGGCAGATGGACTTTAGCGGGGATCACGTTGCGCAGCAGCGAGATCAGGATGTTGGAGCACACCAGCACGAAGGTGAAGGCTGCGCCCATGCCCAGCGCGCTGGAAACTGCCGTGGTAACAGCCAGGCAGGAGCATGTGCCCAGAACCAGACGCAGAACGGGGTTTTCTTTGATGATGCCGTTGGTAAGGATGCTTACCTTGGACTTGTTTTCGCTTGCCATTTCTTACCAACCTCCTTTATGCCAACTCGTTGTAGCAGTTGATGCAATCGTTGATGGCGGCAAACAGAGCCTTAGAGGAAATGGTTGCGCCGCTGTATGCGTCGTAGCCCTGGCCCAGGGTGATGTTCTGGGTGCCATCCATGCCATCGAACTGAGCAAGGAAGCTGTCGGTGGCAACGTTGCTGCCGATGCCCTTGGTCTGGGTAGAAGCGTCCACCCAGATGCCGGTGACAGTGCCGTTGGTGTCGAAGCCAATGATGACGGACAGGATGCCGCCGTCAAAGCCCTTTTCCTCAGCCTTGATGGCCAGGGAGCCGTCGGTGGCCTTTACAGCACCGGTGATGTTCTCGGTGGTGTAGTCGGTCACTTCCTCCAGATCGGAGGCGCTGGAAACGGTGGGCATCACGTCCACATAGGCAGCCAGCGTTGCGGCCTTCTGGTTATCCTCAATGATGGGAGCCGTAAAGGAGTTGACCATAGCCAGCAGCAGGCTGACGATCAGTGCGATCACGCTCAGCACAACAACAGGCTTTACACTGGTCTCCCAGGAAGAATTCTTATTCATTTGCCAGCACCCTCCTTTGCTTTCTTTGCAGGCTTAACATAGCCGTAAGGAGTCTGACGGGTCCAATCGTTGATAAAGGGGACCCACAGGTTCATAAACAGCAGCGCGAAGGAAACGCCCTCGGCGTAGCTGCCCCACTGACGGATGGCGAAGGTGACGATGCCCAGGCACAGGCCGTAGATCAGCTTGCCCTTCAGGGTAAAGGGGCTGGTAACATAGTCCGTTGCCATGAACACAGCACCAAACATCAGGCCGCCGGACAGGATGCCGACCAGTGCGCCGTGCAGGCTGCCGGTGGAGATCAGGTAGAAGATAAACATGCTGCCGATGTAAGAAGCGGGGATGGCGATGCTGATGGTCTTGGTGGCCACCATATAAATCAGGCCCAGCAGGATGGCCAGAGCGCAGGTCTCGCCCAGAACACCGCCGTGCACGCCCATGAACAGATCCAGCAGGCTCAGCTTACTGGTGTCAGCCACAGCCAGCGGGGTAGCGCTGGACAGCTGGTCAACTGCTGCATCGGGGAACACCCAATTGTTCATGGAACCGGCAAAGCTGATGAACAGCACGATACGGCCGACCAGTGCAGGGTTTGCAAAGTTCATGCCAATGCCGCCGAACAGCTGCTTGACCACAATGATGGCAACCAGGTCGCCGATGATGAGCTGGCCGATGGGCATGCCCACGGGCACGTTCATGGCCAGAATGATGCCGGTGACCACAGCGGACAGGTCGCTGATGGGGTTTGCCTTCTTCAGCAGCTTGCAGTACAGCCACTCAAAGGCCACACATGCCACAACGGACACTGCGGTGACCAGCAGGGCACGCGCACCAAAGATGATTGCAGAGGCCACCACACAGGGGCACAGGGCAACGATCACGTTGGCCATCAGGCTCTGGGTCGTTTCCTCACTGCGCAGGTGCGGGGAGGCCGAAACAATAAGCTTCGTATCCATTACTTATTGCCTCCTTTTTTGATTTCACCAAGGTAGAACGCCTTTGCCAGGCCCATCATCTGGGTGCAGGGGCGCTTTGCCGGGCAGACAAAGGTGCAGGAGCCGCAGTTGAAGCAGTAATCAACATGCAGCTTACCCAGCTCCTGAACGTCGCGGGCAGCGTAAGCCTGGTTGACCTCCACGGGCTCCAGACCCATGGGGCAGTACTCCACGCAGCGGCCGCAGCGGATGCAGGGGTTGACCTGCGGGGGCTCTGCAGCAGCGGCGCTGAGCATGATCAGGCCGGAGGTGGTCTTGGTGGTGGGGTAGCTCAGGTTCTCCACAGCGGGGCCCATCATGGCACCGCCGGCAACCTGATGCCGGCAGCGTTCAGAACATCCTCGTAGGCAGTGCCCACGGGAACGATCAGGTTCTGGGGCTTTGCGCAGGCATCGCCGTCCACGGTGATGGTGCGCTCGACCACCGGCATACCGGTAGCCAAGTACTTGCCCAGGGTAGAAACAGAGGTCACGTTCATCACGATGGCACCTGCATCTGCGGGCAGACCGCCGTGCGGAACCTCGCGGCCCAGGCACTTCTCGATCAGGATCAGCTCTGCGCCGGTGCCGTAAACACTGGGCAGTGCCTTGACCTCGATGGCGGGCTTGTCTTTGGTCTTCTGGTTCAACAGCTCGATGCACTCGGGCTTGTTGTTCTCAATGCCGATGATGCACTTCGGGATGCCGGTGTACTTCAGCACGGCCTCGATGCCGCGGACGATATCATCGCTGCAGTTCAGCATCTCCTGCGTGTCGCTGGTCAGCCAGACTTCACACTCGGAAGCGTTGATGAGCAGGGTGTCCACGGTCTGCTTGGGCTGCAGCTTGACATCGGTCGGGAAGCCTGCGCCGCCCAGACCCACCAGGCCGCACTCACGCACGGCTGCCAGGAAGCTGGCCTTGTCGGTGACCTCAGGTGCCTTCACGGCAGGATCCACGGTCTGCTTGCCATCGGTCTTGATGACAACAGAGTCGCACATCCGGCCATTGGAGAGACGGAAGGGTTCCACAGCGGCCACAGTACCAGAAACACTGGAGTGGATATTTGCAGAGACAAAACCGCCTGCTTCACCGATCTTAGTGCCAACAAACACTTCGTCGCCCTTTTTGACCAGGGCTTTCGCCGGAGCGCCGATGTGCTGGCTCATCAGGATGCGTACCTGCGCGGGCAGAGGCATCGGAACTGGTTTGCTTGCAGCGGTTGCCTTGTCATGCGGCGTATGCGCGCCAAGCGCCGCACGTTTCAGCTTGTTCAACATGGAATAAATCCCCCATTCTGCTTGAATTGCCACCCCTGCCCTCATGCGGGCGCACTACGGCAGGGACAGCAGCTGCTTAACACAGTTATTGTATCATTTTACAGCCGGAAGTTCAACGACAACAGCACCAAAATGATGCAATTTCCTCATTTTTCTTTGCCATTTTTAACGATTAGTCGCATCTAACTAATTGTTTTTTTATTAACAACCACCAACTTCACGCAACTTTACTGCCGTTTGCCTTTCTGCCGGGATTATGGTATACTGTTGCTAATAACCCTGCGGAACGTCCCCTGCTCCGCATTTGAACGACCGGGCCATGCCCGCCAAGGAGGATCGGATACCATGAAAGTTCTCAAAGCTCTGCTTGCCATCTTCACGTTCTTAGCCGCCGCACTCACCTGCACGCTTCTCTTTGTGCAGGACAGAAACGCCCCCCACTATATTAAGATCTACGAGAACGAGCAGTAAGCAGTTTCTCTGACACAAAAGCCCCCGGAAAGCGGTTCGCGCCGCTTCCGGGGGCTTTTTATGCGTTATGCTGTTTTGGCGTTGTGTGATGCTCAGTTCACGTCGAACAGGCAGACCGCCTGATAGACAGTGCCGTTAGAAGTGGGAACGTATGCAACGCCGATCTTTTCAGCCAGATTGAATGCGCTCTCGTCCTTGAACAGAGAATCATATTTGAAGCTGGTTCTGGTAGCCGGATTATAGTTGGCCTGCGCTGCAAGCGGAGTTGTATCCTTGGTCAGACCAACCACGATCTTGACATTGCCCAGCTCTGCCGTGATCTTATCATAATTCTCACGATACTTTGTATTGCTGCCGTCATTACGCCATTCCAGCCAGTTTTTCAGCAATGCCTTGGTCACAGCACTGTATTTTGCACTGTATTCGACCTGACCCAGGCCCTTATTAGCTGCGGTATTATTGATCGTCATAACCACTTCGACCGTGCCATCGTCCGGCATGATCTTATCCGAGTCGGTGGTGCCACCGTCGCAGGCGGTCAGCATTGCCAGTGCCAGAACACCGGCCAGAACAAGTGCCAGAACTTTTTTGAAACGTTTCATTGCAATGCCTCCTTGATGTTATTTAATCGTTATCTTCACACCCGAGCAGGAATCTTATGTAGGCAAAGGTGCGCTCCTGCCCCAGATCCCGGACCATCAGCAGCAGCTTTTCCAGCAGTGCTCTTGTTTCGGGATGGAGCAGATAGTGATCCTTGCTCTTTTCATAATACTGCCACGGGGATGCGTCGGTGTACTTGTCGCCCAGATAGATCCGGCTGGCCGCCACGCGGTCGCAGACCATCTCGCAGACATAGCGCAGGGGCATTTTCATGCCGCCCAGGCCGGATTTGTTGGTTGTGTAGTCGATCCAGTATTCCAGATGGTGCTTGTTGCGGCCCTTATGGTGGAGCCATGCCGAGGAATAGCCCCGGGCGGCGCGCTCTGCCTCGTTGGGGCTGTGGTCGCCCTGATAGTAGATGCAGCCCGGGATGAACTCGGTGGGGCTGTACTTGCTCAGGTCATGGGTCAGGCCCTGCCGATAAAGGCCGCATTCAAAGCAATACTTCATCACCAGCAGTTTATGCCGGGTGATGGTCTCAAAGTGTCCCTTGATGTTCATTGGAGGGTACCTCCCCGGAATCTTACCGTTACCCTGCCCTCTTTCAATCTGCGCAGATCGTCGCTCTCCGAAAAATCCTCCCGGTCGCGGGTCAGGTTGGGGTTGTAGTAGGGGTCATCCAGAATGTTTTCCTTGCCGTGGATGGTGTAGAGCCGCTGCTGCTCCGCCGCAAAGCGGGCCGCCTTGACAGGGTCTTTTTCATCCCCGCCCCGGCTCTTGCTCTCATAGTGGATGAGCTCGGCGTAGGGGGTCCAGGCAATGCGGTAGCCCGCATCCCGCACCCGCAGGCAGAAGTCCACATCGTTGAAGGCCACGGCAAACTGCTCGTCCAGCCCGTGCATCTCGTCATAGACGGCGGTCTTTACCAGCAGGCAGGCACCGGTCACACCGGAGAAGTCCTGCACGGTAGAGGTGCGGAACAGATAGCCGCTGCCGCCCTTCTTCTTATACTTATGGCTGTGGCCCGCGTAGCCGCCCAGACCGGTCACGATCCCTGCGTGCTGGATGGTCTCATCCGGGTACCAGAGCATGGCACCGCAGATCGCCGCACCGCCGGGGTGGGCGCACTGCCGGAGCAGCTCCGTGAGCCAGTCGCCGTTCACCACTTCCACATCGTTGTTGAGCAGCAGCAGGTAGTCGCCCTCTGCCGCTTTCCGGCCAAAGTTGTTGATGGCCGAGAAGTTGAAGCCCTTGCCCGGGTAGGTGACCACCTTCAGGCCATCGTACCGCTGCCGGGCCTTCTCGTAATAGGCAAAGGTGGCCGGGTCTGTGGAGTTGTTCTCGATGACGATGACCTCGAACCGGTCCCAGGTGGTCTTTTTCCAGATGCTCTGCAGGCACTTTTCCAGATCCTCGGTGTGATCCTTGTTGGGGATGAGGATGCTCACCTTCGGCTCCCCCACAATGTCCCACCTGACCCGATAGGTGCTGGGGTACAGGCCATCCTCTATGGTGCCGGTGCGGCCGGTGCGCTCCAGATGGTCGGCCAGCGCCTTCTTTGCCGCTTTGGCAACGTAAGGCTTGGCATCTGTGCCGCCGGAGGTCGAGCCTTCGTGCACCCGCCAGTAGTAGAGCACCTGCGGCACATGGGCCGCGCCGCCCACCTGCTCAATGAGCCGGAGGAAAAGGTCGTGGTCCTGACTGCCATCACATTCGGGGCGTTCCCCGCCTACCTGCTCGAACAGCTCCCGCCGGAACACGGCCAGATGGCAGATGTAGTTGCAGCAGAGCAGGTAATCCGGGGCGTAATCGGGCTTGAAGTGGGCCACCAGCGGCTTTTCGATCTTTTTGGTGAAGAGGGCCTCGTCGCTGTACAGGAAGCCGTCCGGCTCCCCTGCCTCACGCAGCTGTCGGATCGCCCGGCCCATGGTATACATGGCGTGGGGCGCAAGGATGTCATCGTGGTCGACCAGCGCCAGATATTCCCCCGATGCCAGTTCAGCGGCGGCGTTGGTGTTGGCCGCAATCCCCTTGTTTTCGATCTTTTTGTATACGATATGTTGATATTTTGCCTGATATTCCCTTACGATATCCCCCACACTGCTGTGGGCGGCATCGGAGGCATCTGCCAGGCAGAGCTCACCATTGGGGGCGGTCTGGTTCACGAAGGAATCCAGAAACTGCCGCAGAAACACCTCAGGAGTATTATACAACGGTGTCAACACGGAAATCGTCGAAAGTTGGCAGTTTTCAAAATTTTTTCCTGCCATTTCGGCTCTCTGGGCTTCCAGCACCTTTTTTGCGGGCAGGTAGCGGGCCTTTTTGCCAAAGCACCGCCGCCTGACAAAGCCTGCGCCCCGGGCCAGCATGGTGCCCAGACCCTCGTCCTTTGTCAGCTGGACCGCATAGCCTGCCAGCTCTCTGGCACGTTTCAATCGCACATTCATGGCTCAGGCCTCGCCGCGCTGGGTGGCCTTGTAGGCCGCGCAGACTGTCTCGGTATCGCCGTTCATTTTCAGGTGGCCGTGGCTCAGCCATGCCACCTTGCTGCACATCCGCTCGATCTGCTCGATGGAGTGGGACACCAGAATGACGGTGGTGCCGCCTGCCATCAGCTCCTTCATCCGCTTTTCGCATTTCTGCTGGAACAGGAAGTCGCCCACCGAGAGCACCTCGTCCGCGATCAGGATATCGGGCTTGGTGATGGTGGCAATGGCAAAGCCGATGCGGGCCACCATGCCGGAGGAGTAGTTTTTCAGCGGCACATCCAGGAAGTTCTGCAGCTCGCTGAACTCCACGATCTCGTCGAACTTCTCGTCCAGATACTTGGGCGAGAAGCCCAGCACCGTGCCGTTGAGGTAGATGTTCTCCCGGGCGGTCAGGTCCATATCAAAGCCCGCACCCAGCTCGATGAGCGGGGCGATGGTGCCGTTGACGGTGACCTTGCCCTTGGTGGGCTTGTACACGCCCGCAATGGTCTTGAGCAGGGTGGATTTGCCCGAGCCGTTCAGGCCCACCAGACCGTAAAAATCGCCGGGCATGATGTCCAGGCTCACGTCCTTCAGGGCGTAAAACTCGTCGTACTGCAGGCGGCCCTGCACCATGGCCAGCAGATATTCCTTCAGGCTCTCGTGCTTTTCGGTGGAGAGGTTGAAGCACATGGACACGTTGTCCACTTTGATGATCGGTTCCATTCTTCTCCCCTCCTTAAATATGCAGCACAAAACGATCCTGCGTTTTGCGGAACATGTGCACGCCCACCCACATGGAGACCACTGCGCAGATGCCGCAGACCGCAAACATGTTGAGGTCCAGCGGGATGCCCCACATCAGGGTGCGGCGGAAGCCGGTGATATACCAGTACATGGGGTTCAGCTTGATGATCTGCTGCATGTTGAACCCGCCGATGGAAAAGGTCATCTGGGTAGGGTCATAGAAGATGGCGGAGAAGTAGAGCAGCGCCGTGATGAACACGCTCCAGATGTGCATGATGTCCCGGAAGAACACCGTTGCCGCCGCCAGGAACAGACCCACCCCCAGGCTGAAGAAGAAGAGGGTGATGAGCGGGTAGAGCGCTTCCAGAAGGGTCAGGTGGAAGGGCGCACCGGTAAAGATCATCACCAGCAGCAGGGCCACAAAGCTGAACACGCAGTTCACCATGGCAAAGCAGCACTTTTCCAGCGGGAAGATATACTTGGGGATATACACCTTTTTCAGCAGGGGGGCAGCGCTGAGCACGCTGCTCATGCTGGAGGAGGTGGCCTCGTTGAAAAAGTTGAAGAGCAGCTGACCGCACATCAGGAACACCGGGAAGTTGTCGATGCCGCTGCCCCGCATATCCATCAGGCTGCTGAACACCGCCCAGTAGACCAGGCACATCAGCAGGGGGTTCAGCACGCTCCACAGCACACCCAGCACGCTGCGGCGGTATTTCAGCTTGAAATCACGGCTGACCAGATTCCACAACAGATAGCGGTAGCGCCAGAAGCCGTTGAACATTCCTTTCAGTTTCGCCACGGGCTATCACCACTTTTCAAAGAATTCAAACTTCTGGGCTGCAAAGGGCTCATGCAGCTTGTCCTTTGCGCTGGTCTTGTGCTCACAGCCGCAGTCGGGCCACTGCACGTTCACGGTGGGGTCATCGTAGGGGATGCCGCCCTCGCTGGTGGGGTCATAGACATCGGTGCACTTGTAGCAGAACTCAGCCACATCGCTCAGCACCAGGAAGCCGTGGGCAAAGCCCTCGGGGATATAGAACATCTTCTTGTTCTCCTCGCTCAGGGTCACGCCCACCCACTTGCCAAAGGTGGCGCTGTGGGGGCGGCAGTCCACGGCAACATCATAGACCTCGCCCTTGGTCACACGCACCAGCTTGCCCTGGGTGTGGTTCTTCTGGAAATGCAGGCCGCGCAGCACGCCGCGGGTGGAGCGGCTCTGGTTGTCCTGCACGAACTCCTTGTCGATGCCGGCAGCAGCAAACTGATCCTTCTGGTAGGTCTCCATAAAATAACCGCGGTCATCACCGAACACCTGCGGCTCAATGACCACAACACCAGGGATCTCGGTCTCAGTAAACGTAAACTTGCCCATATTTCTTTTTCCTCTCTGTTTTCTTTCAGAAAATTTTGTCTGTTTGTAGTATATGGAAAAGTCCTTGCGGGCTTTTGCGCGATTTTCAGACGGCTCGTTGCCTGTCAAGCCCACCCTCTCCGTCAGCGCTGCGCGCTGCCACCTCTCCCAAAGGGAGAGGCAACGCATCTCCTGGATCCAGCTGCTGCTGACCATGAGCTGCTATCGGCTCTCCCTTCGGGAGAGCTGGCGCAAAGCGCCTGAGAGGGCGAGGCCGTCAATGTCTCGCCTTCCGTTTCCTGCGGAGCTTCGCCCTCAGCCGCACCACGCCGAACGCAGCAAGAGCGGCCAGCACGGTGGCACCGACCGAGATGGCCAGCAGGCCGCCTGCGATCCTCTTCGGCCCCACATCCCGGGAGGCGGGCAGGGTGGCGTTGGCGCTCTTGGCCAGCAGCTCCTCCAGCCCGGTCACAGCGGCAGGCACCCGGACGCTGGCCGTTTCCTGCACGTCCCGCCCATGAATGGTATACACCGCATACACCGCCGGGTCAACCCCCAAGAGGTATCGTTCGGGCAGTTCCAGTGTGACCGAGACATCCGCTGCGGTCAGGCCGTCGGCCAGCAGCAGCTTCACGCCGGGGTCAGAAACCGTCACTGTGCCCAGCGTGCTGCCGCCGCCCGCCACTTCCAGCTCCCCGGTCACGCCCTGGGCAGGGATCTCGGTGTAGCCGGTGTAGCGGGCAAAGGCATCGTCCAGCAGGGTGCGGACATCGTTGTATTTGTCGGTCTTGATCTGGCTCTGCATGGTCACGCAGATCAGCCGCACGCCGTTCTGCTCCGCCAGGCAGACATAGCTGTACCGGGCAATGTTGGTGTAGCCGATCTTGGAACCCAGGATGGCCGGGATATAGTACCGGCTGGAGCCCACCCGCATTTTATCCTGCTGGTGGAAATACCGGGTCACGGGCTGGACATTGGTCGGGCCCATGGTGTACATCTCGTTCCGGGTAAACAGGGTCTCGAACCCGGGCTGGGTCAGCGCCCAGCGCAGGATCTGCGCCATGTCATAGCAGCTGGTGTAGTGGTCCTCATCGCTGATGCCGTGGGGGTTGGCAAAGTGGGTGTGTTCCAGCCCCAGCTCCTTTGCCTGTGCGTTCATGGCGGCCACACCGCCCTCAATGGAGCCGCCGCCGAAGTATTCGGCCAGCAGGTTGGCCCCATCGTTGGCGCTGGCCATCATGGTGGCATACAGGGCATCGGTCAGGGGCACTTCCTCCCCTTCCTGCAGGGCGATATGGCTGGAATCGGTGCCAGCCAGCGAGTAGACATCCTCGTGGCTGACCGTCAGCTTGACATTGTCCCACTTGCCCTGGGCCTTTTCACAGGCAAGGCCCAGCGTCATCACCTTGGTGATGGATGCCGGGTGCAGTTCCTCGTTCATGTTCTGCTGGGCCAGCACCAGACCGGTGTCGGCATCGATGATGCAATACGCTTCCGTAGCCGTCAGTGCAGGCCCGGCAGCTGCCGCGCCCGGCGCAAACGCCGCCAGTGCGGTCAAAAGCACCGCACACAGCATGGCGATGTGTTTTTTCATTCCAGTTCCTCTATCTCAAGATATTATGATATAGTATACCACATTTTTATCCCTCTGAAAAGAGAAACCCTCAGTTCCACTCCCGGAGCACCGGCTGCAGCTGCTGACCGTGCAGGGCAGCCTCCAGTGCAGCGGGCAGCAGGGTGAGATCTGCCTTCAGGCTCTGGGGTTTCTGCGCTGCATCGTCCTGTCCGTAGGGCACAAAGTAATAGTGCTTGCGCTGCATCAGCCGGGCGATGTTCTCCCCGGAAGCCCCCAGCCCATCGTTGGTGGAGACAGCCAGCAGCACCGGGCACCCGACCCGCAGCAGGCTTTTTGCCGCCAGCGTGACCGGCGTGTCGGAAAGGCCCGCCGCCAGCCGGGCCAGTGTGGTGCCGGTGCAGGGGGCCACCACCAGTGCCCGGGCCAGCTGCCGCGGCCCCAGCGGCTCCACATCCTGCAGGGTATCCAGCACCCTGTGACCGGTCAGGGTCTCCAGCCGCGCCTTCCACTCATCCGCCCGGCCAAAGCGGGTGTTCAGGCCGGAGGCCGCATAGCTCATCACCGGCAGCAGCTCCCAGCCCTGCCGCACCAGCTGTTCAGCCTGAGCCACCGCCGCGCCCAGCGTGCAGAAGCTCCCACAGACCGCAAACGCCACTGTCCCGCACAATTGCCTTTTCATGGTGTTCCCTCCCTTTCCGCCAGGATCTCACAGACCGTCCGGGCCAGAGCCTCGCCCGCCGTTTCGGGAGCGCAGGCCGTGGGCAGGCTCAGGGCATGGATGGCCCGGTGCCCCAGCCGCCGGGCCGCGGCAAAGTCAGTGCCGCCCGGCTTGGATGCCAGATCCACGATCAGGCTCTCGGGCCGCAGGGCTGCCAGCACGGTTTCCGTCAGGACAGGGGCCGGGATGGTATTCACCACCGTGTCAAAGGCCGGAGCAGTCTGTTCCAGCCGGGCCAGATCCACGGCCCGCAGGCTGAAACTCTCCGCCAGTGCCCGCTGGGCCGGCCGCCGTGCGGCCACCGTCACCTGTGCGCCCAGTGCCGCCAGCCGTACCCCAAGCGCCTGCCCCACCGGCCCAAAACCGGCCAGCAGGATGGCGCTGTTCCAGAGCGTCCGCGTCCGCTCCGCCATCAGGATGCCGATGCAGCCCTCTGCTGTCGGGATGGCGTTGCAGAGGATCAGCTCCTCCCGGGCAAAGTAGTCCACCAGCTCCACGCCCGCCTCCGCCGCGATCTGCCTTGCCTGCGCCGAGAGCTTTCCACCCAGCGCCAGCGCCCCCGGTTTTGCGGCTCGCAGCAGCTCCGCCAGCGGGGTGCGGCTCTCGTCCAGCGGCAGCGGCAGTAAGATGTAATCGGCCAGTGCCGTCTGCTCCGGCCCGCCCACCGCAAACCCGGCACGGGCCAGCGCCCGGCCTGCCGCCGCCAGCCGCGCGTCCGTTCCGATCACCGCAAATCGTCTTTGTCCGTCCATTCCCGGCCCCTCCTCCCCATGGTCTGCATCATCCTATGCCCACGGAGCGCCGGGTGTGAAAAAGCCGCCGCTCTCCGTCAGGAAAGCAGCGGCGATCTGTTTTTTTATGATATCGGCTTTTCGGTCAGAGCGGCGGCAGAGATTGCCTCCGGCTCCTCCATGTTTCGCGTCCGCTCCACGGCCTCACGCATCCGCGGCAGCTGGACGGCTTCATCAAAATCCGCATATCCCTTTGCGTAGGCAGGCACCATCTCCAACCGGTATTCTGCACTTGCAACGCTCCATTCCCGGATAGAAAAGTGCTCCGGCGGGAAATTCAGCCAGTTTCCACTCTCTCCAAACTGCGAGACCGCGTCCACCTGAATGCGGAACAGATTCTTCGCATAGTAAGCGGTCCTTGCGATATTTTTCCGGTAGAGCTTCTGCAGATTCTTTTCCCGGCTCGTCGCCTTGCAATACGTCACAAATCGGGTGTCTGCCATCCGCTCTCTGGCTTCCAGCAGGCTCAGGATCGTGCCCTTCTCATCTACCAGATACCCGTTGGTCGTTGGGTCCAGCATATACCACTTTTCCTGCGACCGGTCGTAGATCTCCGTGACAACGTGACAATCAAAATCGAAGGGAGAATAGGGCAGGAAGCGCACACGCCGTGCGTAGATTCCCAGTGCCAGGCAGACCTCCTCCAGAATTTTAGCCTTATTCAGGCAGTTGATGCCCTGTTCCGGTTTATCCAGACTGTAATCCAAAAGCGCCAGGGCGTTGCAGTCCACATGGCCGTCGTACCACGGGCTGTGCGTCAGCTTAGGCGAGAGGTATTTCAGCACCCGAATTGCCCGCTGCAGATCCGTGCCTTTTCCTGCAATTTTCTCAAAGGGATACTTTTTCAGGAGGTCGGCATACTCCGGGCAGTCCATGCGATATTCCACCGCCGTGCTCTTTCCCGGTTGAAAGCTCCGATTGTTCCGCAGAATTCCACGGTAAACATTGTAAAGGACTTCTGTCTCTTCAAAATTCATTGTTCTTTTCCCCTCTCCTTTTTTGAATAGACGAACGAATGGCCGTAAGTGTTCATTTTCCCCTCTATTTTCAGGCCCTATCGTTTTTTATGATACCACGGTTTTCCTGCTCATGCAATGCAAAATGCCCGGCCATGCGGGCGTTCCCACACAGCCGGGCGGCTTCCTTTTTCATCATTCGGGTCTGCTCAGGGCCGCTTATATTTCAGCGGTGTCTGCACCTGAGCACGGATCTTGAGCAGATAGGTCCGGGTCTGCTCGGTGCCCCGCAGGATGGCCTCCACCTGTTCCCGCTGCTCCTGGGTCAGGGCCTCGTCCTCGGCCAGCAGGTCGGCGTTGCCCTCAATGATGGCCAGCGGCGTTTTGAGCTCATGGGAAAGCTGGATGATCTGCTCCCGCTGTTGCTGCTCCATTTTCCATTGGGCCTGCAGGCTGGCCGTCAGCTCCTGCCCCATGGTCTGCAGGGCAGCCAGTGTCTCGGCGTATTCCCGCACCTGCGCCCCGGAAAAATCGATCTCTTCCACGCCCTTTTTCTCAGCCACCTGCCGGGAGACCTCGGTCAGGCGGGCCGTCTCCCGGGCCAGAAACTTTCTGGAGCGGTGGGTGCTCCACACCACCGCTCCCACCAGCAGCAGAATGCCCAGAATGCAGTGCACCGTCTGCACATCTGGCAGCTTTCCCCGCAGCGCAGGGGCGGCGTAGGGCACGGCATAGTCAAATTGCAGCAGACAGACCGTTCCGTCCTGCAATTTTGATGTCATATAATACTGCGTGTATCCAAAATGCCAGCGGGTTTTCCCCTGCCGGTTCTCCATTGCCCGCTGCAAGTGCCCGGCATCCATGTTGGTGGCCAGCACCTCGCTGCTGTCCGGCGCGGCAAACAGGGCGTAACGGCACAAGGAGTCCAGCTGGGTCTCATCAAAGGTGGCGGCAGTCATGCCCGGCAAAACGTCCTGTGCAGCCTTCTGGCAGGCCTGCGCGGCCTGATTGGCCGGGAGCGCCAGCCCGCTGTTGATGACGCACATCAGCGCCGCAAACCACAACAGCAGCGCCAGCACACAGCAAAAGACGGTCTGCACCAGATATCGCAGCAGTACGCCTCGCAGGGAAATCAGCCCTCGTTTTTCCATTGATATCCCACTCCCCAGATGGTTTTCAGCAGTGTTTCCGGCTCTGTTACCCCCGCCGCCCGCAGCTTTGCCCGGATATTTTTGATGTGCTGTGTCACGGCGGTGTCGTCCGCTGTGCCGTCAATACCAAAAACCGCTTCGTAAATTTGCTCCTTGGTAAAGGTCTGCCCGGCGTGGAGCGCCAGATACTCGCAGATGGCATACTCGGAGCGGGTCAGCGGCAGAGGAGTTTCTCCCACCGCCGCCTCCCGCGCGGACAGGTCAAAACTGACTCCGCCGCGCACCAGCCGATGCACCGGGGTGCGGTTCTGCCGCCGCAGATGCGCCGCCACCCGGGCGCGCAGCTCTGCCACCCGGAAGGGCTTGGACAAAAAGTCGTCTGCCCCGATGCCCAGCCCCTCCAGAACAGACGCTTCGTCTGTCCGGGCCGTCAGAAACAGAATGGGGGCATCGGTCAGGCCCCGGATGCGGCGGCAGACGGCAAAGCCATCCTCCCCGGGCATCATCACATCCAGCAGGATGCAGTCCGCCCAGCGGCAGAGTTGTTCGGTGAGCTCCGCGCCGGAGAGCCGCGTTTCCACCCGGTGGCCGTCCCGCTCCAAGGCAGTGCGGATCAGCTTGCAGAGTTCTATATTGTCATCCACTGCCAGAATATTTGCCACAAGATCACCTCAAAACGTTATAAAGCAGGCAGGACGCACCATACAGCAGATACACATGGGCCGGGTAGAACCAGTAGAACAGCTGCTTGTGTCCGCTGCCACGCTGCCCGTTGTACAGCAGCATCAGCAGCACCGCCGCCACCCCGAACCACTCATAGTTGTTGGTGAACATCTGGGTCCAGACAAAGCCCTCCTGCCGGCAAGCCATCCCGAAGGTCAGCACAAAATCACACAGGAAAATCACCAGTGCCCATACCGTCAGCTGCACTTTGCGCCGTCCACGCAATGCATACAGCAGCGCACCGCCCAACAAAAAGCTCCAGCTGCCGTCTGTGATGCTGGTCCACAGGGGCAGCGGGCTGGTGATGACAAACGCCACCACCGTGGAAGCCCACGGCATCTGCTGGATCTGGGGGAAAGCGCTCAGGAACGCCACCATCACAAACGGCCAGCCAGCCACCGCCGCGATGGCCGCCACGCCCCTGACCCATTTCTTTTCCCGGAGCCAGTCGATGCCCTGCCAGACGATGCACAGCAGCATCAGATCCTGAAAAATCGCGTTCAGCGGGTAGAAGCCATCCCCGCGCCGGAAGGCTTTAGCGTAGATCATAAAAAATTCCAGCGCCGCCATGGCTGTGCCGATAGCCCAGATGCGGATAAAATACCGCCTGCGGTCATGGGTGTGGGCAAAGCCCTCCACCGTGCAGAACAAAAACAGCGGTGCGCTGAGCCGCCCCAGCATATTGAACACCGTTGGGATGCAGCCGGTGAATTCAAAGAAATAATGAATGTGATCCAGCACCATCAGCGCCAGTGCAATGGTCTTGAGCTGGGTACCGTCCAGCCCGTTTTTCAATTTTGTCAACATACAAATTCCCCTTTCGATGATGCTATCATTGTAACAGGGAAATCTGTAGGAATTCTGAGGGAAAACTTATTTTTCCAGATAATAGCGCACCAGATCCGTGGGGCCGTGCTCTGCATGGCGCATGGCCTTGTGTTCGATGCCCTCATAGGTGAAGCCCAGTTTTTTCAGCAGCTCCCCGGAGATGGTGTTATAGGCATAATGCCCACCCGTGAAAAGCACCGTATCCGTTTTCTCGAAGAATGCCTGAATCACAGCCGCCAGCGCTTCCCGGGCATAGCCCTGCCGCCGGACATCCGGGGCCATCTCAATGCCCAGCTCCCAGCCGGGCACGGCACGCTCGGCATCCATCAGCGAGATCACGCCGATCACACGCCCATCTGCCTTGCGGACAGCGCTGTAACGGGTCTGTCCCGCAAATTTCTGCATCAGACGGTCATATTCCTCATCCATTGCATCAAAGGCATGATAACCGCCACAATCCAGCGTGGTCTGCTCATCCGAGAAAATCGCAAATACGTCCTGCGCGTCCTCCACCCGGAACTGCCGCAGCTGCAGACGCTCTGTCTCGATTTCAAATACTTCCATTTGCACCTCGTTATTTTCAGGTTTTATCGTACTTTTTAATGATACCACTGTTTCCCACCCCATGCAACGTAAAAAGCCCGGCCATGCGGGCACTCCCACACAGCCGGGCCAATTCAATTTCATTTTGCAGAACACTTTTCGGCATCAATAGCCAGCACGAACATCAGCACATGGAGCGCATCTGCCGGGTCAACGATATCCAGCACATAGGTATCCGTCCATTGCAGCAGCTCCTTAGAAACCGTTGCGACTGTCTCTCCCACCGGCTTTGTAATGGTGTAATCCCACCCAGGGAAATCTCCCTCCACATGCCAGCCGTTGAAATCGATGTTGTACTTGGGCTTGAACCAGCCCAGTTCCTTTTCGAGGCAGCCGATATAGTTTTCCCCTTCATAGAGTTCAAACTTGGGCAGCCAGGTCAGCACTTCCTGCTTGACAGTACCAAGCTCGTTCTCTTCCGTGTCGAAGATTTTCAGGCAGTGCCCCCACGAGAGCTGCCCCTTTACCACATAAACCGTGTTCTCGTTTTCATCATAGATATCGTAGCTGTCGAACCACGAAAACATCCGTTGTTTGAATAAAAGCTTCATCCTGCCCCTCCTCTTTTGCGATTTCACCGCAGACGGAATACATACTTATCCCATATACGATTCAGGGACGGGTTTTAAGGCGCCCTCCCGACAGAAAATTCGATTTTCTCCTAACAGAAGGACTTATCTCAGATTCTAGTTCGTCGAAATCACACAGCCCGCCACGTGAAATGCTCGTGCAGCAGGGTCGCTTTTTGTTCTTTGGTCATTCGCAGAGTTTCTTGTACGCTTTCTGCACGATTTGTGCCATCCGCAGTCTGCGCTCTTTCAAAAACTCTATATATTCCATCTTTTCAAAATCCGGTGGAAGGGCATGATCCTCGCAGGTTTTGTGGTATTCTGTTTCCCCCATCCGGTTCCGATAACGTTCCACATACTCCACCGGCGGGTCATCAGAGATATCAATGTTGGTCACATAATCCAAATAAGTAAAATTTGCAATCTGATTGCGTTCTCGGTCGGTCATATAGCCAATCTGTGTCAGGTAATTTTTAGGGAAAATGTGATGCTTGTCGACCGCATTCTTGGTTCCGCTTGCTCCAAGAATGAAATACTTTGACACCGGCGTCGCACTGAACAGCATCGGTGTATTTAATACGACCTGCGCTGCAATATAGCCGTTCCAGGCCGGAGAGATTGCCGCAGCGCTGTTCAGTTCGTTCGGCAGCGTCAGTCGGAAGTAATCTTCCGTAAACCGCGTTGTAATCGTCCGCTCAATGTACGCGATAAACTGCTCCGCATCATGAACATTTCTCAGGTCAGCAAACTGCTTTTCTACTTCGCTTTCGGTCGATCCGGTGTAAAAGTAGGTAATAGCACCCATAAAAAACCATTTGGCAATCGTCTTTTTGAGCCTGACCGCATCCAGTTTATAGTCATATTTTGCAATCAGGTAAAGTACATAGCTAAAAACCACCGCATTGGATGATGCAATCTGTGTTTTGCTGATGTATCCTGCCTCTCCAATGCAGTTCAAAAATGCATGCCAGTTGTTCAGATCCATCACCTTGAGCAGGGCTTCTTTGAACTTCGCAAGATTCTCCTGTCGCTCCTCGGCAGAATACTTTCCGGTTTCCAGATTTTTCCCTCGTAGCAGCATATATGCATAGCGCAGTCTTGCCCTGCGGAAACCAACACCGACAGCCATTCGGATCAGATGGGATGGCTCGATTGCAATGATGTTATTATAGGACGTTCCACTTGCCGGGATGCGGGATTGCTCGCAGAACAGGTTCATCTGGTCACTGGTCTCATTTTCATAAACCGAGATCAGGGTCTGGATAAAATTATTCTCTGTCAGGCTTTGTCCACCAGAGTTGACCCGCACAAAAATATCTGCTACATCTTCCTCTCTGGCATTGTAGCTGATTTCCAATGTCGGAAGTGAATACTCTGAAAGGTTAAGCAAATCATTTATATTATTTTCGATCAGATCTTCTTCCGCATCTGTCAGCGCTTTCTCTTCACGCTTGTTCCTTGCTTCGTTTACTGCCCGGATATACTTACGTCGAAAAGCACTAATCGTATTATTTTCTTTTGCCAAAAAGACATCCGACACTTTGGGAATCCATTCCGGCGTCCGCTCAAACGCAGACGTCCACACCGCAAATTCTCGCGTCAACGGATTGAAAGAGATTTTAATTTCACGCTCCACAAAGTTTTTATCTTTTACTTTCACGCCATACATCGACGCTACAAGCGCCGTCAGGCGTTGCTGCCCATCAATAACCAGTTCTTTTGGCTCTGTATAGATTTTACCGTTAATGCCTATGCCGCTTTTCTTCTCATCATAATCCGCTGGTGACTCCCACAGCATAATGTATCCGATTGGATAGCCTTTCAGCATCGAATCGTAGAGCTCACGTATCTTATTATCTTTCCAGACAAACGGCCTTTGCAAATCAGGCAGTCCGATTTTTCCGATTCGGACATCTCGTACCAGATCGCCGACTTTGCTTGGAATATTTTTAAACAGTTCCGTTGCCATTTTTTCTGCCTCCTTTTCTTTATTATAATAAACCGATGTACAAAACACAACAACAAAAACCGCCCTGAGAAATCCCTCAGAGCGGTTTTACATTAAGTCGGCGACTACCTATTTTCACGCGCCGTTTCCAGCGAACTATCTTGGGCACGAGTGAGCTTAACTTCTGTGTTCG
>PPYF01602848.1_pt1 | contig 28241 bp, 35 predicted proteins | sample 1559871 | NCBI WGS metagenome assembly PPYF01 (sample SAMN08240021, study PRJNA423297) | Human gut metagenome, whole genome shotgun sequencing project.
AAGCCAATATAGCTATATTTAAATATATTGAAGGTTGGTATAACAGAAAAAGGATACACTCTTCTATTAATTACATGACACCAGAACAATGTGAATTATTAGCTAGAAGTGCAGCATAAAAAAGTTTGACTTTTTGTGTCCAAAATATTGACATAAGACCATTAATATCTCTTTTATCATCTAAGTCACCTCATATATCTAATATCTTTTTTACTTTTTTCAAATATCTTCTTGATATATATTCTTTTTCACCATTTTTAAAATTAATTGTTATCATACCATTAATACTAGCTTCTAAATTTTCTATTTTATAAACATTGATAATAGCTGAATTAGAAATTCGTACAAACTTATTTCCATCAAGAATTTCTTCCAATTCATATAACCTATGATTAACTATATATTTTTTATCTTTTGTACGTGCATATACCTTTTTATTTTCTGCATAAATTGAATATATATCATTAATATTTAATAAATATATCTTCTCTTCGCTGTACGCATTTAGTACAGATTTTTTCATTTTTAGATCTTCCAATATAAACCTTAAATTTTCATCTTCTTTACTTGGCGTATATATCTCTATAAAAATTTAATCTATTTTTTCATCTATATTTACTTTTACTTTCATTTTGCACCTCCTTACCATCATTAGTATATCTAATTACTTACACATTGAATATATTTCTACGATATGTGGCATTAGATACACGATATATGGTCTATTTATATTACTTATGATACGTTATTTTTGCTTATAAAAATAGCCTTAGGCAAGTTAATTCAACGCCTAAGGCTATAAACCGCATTTATTTATGATACGGTTCTCCGTATCGGTTATAAGTGAGGTTTTTTTATCAGCCCTTACTAGAACCTCCAAAAAACTTTTTCTTTACTAATCCAATCGTAGCAACTCCAATAACCATACACACACTACGAATCTTTTTATTTCTGTCTTCTATTTCTGCTTGATGATAGTTGCAATATTTCCCATCATAAGCTAGATTTTTACACTCTTTCTTTTTACACTCCATTTTCTTCTTCCTCCTTCAATAATTCTGTAATGTTATATTCTATTACAATTTTATTATCATAATTTGACATATTTAATATCTTATGTTGCCATTCATTATTATTATTCCTTGGTGGAAGCCAACTCTTTATATTAGTTTCCTCTATCCTTTTATCTTCCTTATAAAATTCATTTAGTAAAGAATGAATTTCACATTCTTTTATTCCTAAACTTAACTGAAGCTCTATTAGTACATTTTTAGCTTTTTTGATGTATAAATAATCTTTACATAGCCCATAAAAAACTCTTTTTATATTTTTAGTTGAATATTTACTCGGTCTTAAATTTTTCTCAATAAAGCCTCTATTTTCCCACTCCTTGAAGAAAGTTATTTCTTCATTGAAAGATTTATATATTGAATCTAACGCATAATTTAATTTGCTATGTGCATTTGCCTGTAATATTTCTCTATAGTTATCATTTTCTATAAGTAATGATTGTTTTATATCCATTATTGCACCATCTATATTAGCGTATCTATTATTTCTCTGACCTTTTTCAATATCTTCTAAAAGGCAAACTACTTCCTCTATCTGCTCTCTAATTGCATCTAATTTCTGTTCTAAAGCATATTCCCCTAATTTATCTACTTTTTTATCATCTAATTTTTGTTTTACTTCTTCTAATCTTACTTGCTTAACTATCTTATTTTTATGATTAACTATATTCGGGAGTATCTCGCCACCCTTACTCTCCATTAGTTTAAAATCACCATTTTTTATAGCTTCTATAAACTCTTGAGGAATAACTGCTTTAAATATAGTCTCTACTTCTTCATTTTTTTCCTTTGCTATTCTTATTACATCCTTAACTGGTCCAATAAATATATCCTTTATAGCTTCAATATCTTCTTCATTAACTATCTTTATTTTCTCTTTTTTCTCTATTATTTTAATTATTTTATTATCCATTCATTAACCACTCTCTTACTGAATACATTTATACAAATATATTATACCAAAATTTTCTTAATAGATTAGTAAAGTAACAAATAAATACAATTTACTCTAATAATTTAAGTTATATAGCTATATCTAAGGTCAATACACTCATCCCAACATTTCTTAGCATAAAAGAAGAAGGAGTATCCTTTATAGACACTCCTTCTTCTTTACTTATATAGTCAACCAAGCTATCATTTATTTTTAGTTTTATTGAATCTATTTCTCTTGCTTCATTTGCTTAGATATTAGGTCTTCTTCATATCCCTCGAAAAGCTTAGTTTTCTTCCTATCTATCTTTTCAAGCTCTTTATCTATTCTTTCTAACTCCTTCTTAGCTGGATTTATCTTTTTATGTCTTTCCTTATTAATGTTATTTACTATAGTTTCAACCATTTTCTCATTAGAAAGTAATTCTGAAATCTTATTGAATACATACTCATTAGCTTTATCAACTCTTATTGTATTAGAATTACACACACTTGTACCCTTATTTTTCCATGCTCCACAACAATAATAAGCTATTCTCTTCTTAGTTCCATCAGCTAACTTATTAGTAGTTCTTGAAATCACCATTCCTGCTCCACACTTAGGACACTTTAGTATTCCTGTTAGTGGATATTCTCCATCGTATATTCTTGCTGGTTTTCCCTTCTTACTTTCCATTATTGCTTGTACTTTATCCCATAATCCTTCATCTATTATAGGTTCATGTATTCCATCCGTTATTATTGGATTTGAATTTATTGCTCTTCTTCTCTTTTCTGACCAGTCCTGTCTAACATTGTATCTTATCTTTCCTATATATACTGGATTAGTTAGAATATCTCTTATAGAACCTACAGAAAAATCATTTCCTTTCTTAGTCTTGTATCCTAACTTATTAAGTTTATTTGTAATTGCCTTATAGCCCTTCCCATTAGAATACTCATTAAATATTAATCTCACAGATTCTGCTTCCTTTTCATTAATTATAAGTTGTGTATCTTTTCTTTTCTTGTTTTCTGTACCTTCAATTGGAACTATGTCATATCCTAAGACCCTATTTCCTCCCCATCTTCCATCTCTGGCACGTGCTAAGCATCCCATTTTTACATTCTGAGAAATAGTATTTCTTTCGAGCTCTGCTACTGCTCCCATCATATGTAATGAGAATTTTCCCATAGGTGTCTCTGTCTCAAATTGCTCTGAATAAGACCTAAATGCTATACCTCTTCTATTTAAAATATCTATAATTTCTAATAGATTTAACATATCTCTCGCAATTCTGCTTATCTTCCACGTTATTACAATATTAAATTTCCCCTCCTGTGCATCTTTTAATAATTCTTGCATAGCTGGTCTACCTTTTATACTCTTTCCGCTTATACCTCTATCAGAATAGCACTTATAAATTTCATAATTCATTTTCTTACACCATTCGGTTAATAGTCTTTCTTGCTCATCTATACTGTAACCCTCTTCAGCTTGTTCCGACGTAGATACCCTGGAATATATTGCCACTAGATTTTTCTTAGTTCTTTTTGAATCATTCATGAAACTATCAAACTTCATCATTCTATACCTCCACTATTACTTATCATTATCTATCAAATTTATAATATATACTTATCCCATTATTTATAACGGAAAATACCATTACTATTGTCATTTCAATAATAATGATATTTTCAATCATTTAATTAATCTCTCCAAGTGTAGAAGTTACATACTAATTTAAAATTACCTACTTTAACATTACTTAATTTATTTCTTATACTATTTACCATAATTCTAATATGTTCTTGGATTTCACTTACTGTTCTTATGAATGTAGTTTCACCTGTAAAATAATCCATACTAATTTTCTTTTCGGTTATCTTAACATTACTTATACATGAGTTAAATTCCATACGTAATTCATCTAGTGATACTTCTTCTGCAATAGCTTCAGTTGGAATTACTATTGTATATGTATCTATTGCCATCTCACTTTCCCATTTTCCATTTTCATTAATATCCATATCAAAATTTATCAATACCTTTTCTTTAATTGTTTCATTTATCATGTTTATCTTCTCCTTTTACATTGGTTATTTATTTTTTCATTTTCCCAGTACCCCTTAAATTTTCAATATCTACTAAAAATTTAATTATTAATGTAAGTTAAATAATTGATAATTTATTAATATATACTTATCATCTTATTTTATAACGGAAAATATCGTTATATTGTCATTTCAATAACTAGACATTTTCCGTCATTAATTAACTATACAGCTTGTACTTACTTACTCTAATCATTTATCTCTATCTCTCCAGTATTATTAAAATTTTCTACTGTAAATCTAGGGTTAATTATCACCTCTGAGTTATCAAATTCAACTGGTAAATCATCACCTAGACATCCTGTATCAAATATCCATTCATCAAACCCTATGCTATCTACATAATCTAAAAATTCTTCAATTAATTTAATAAAATTATTAGAATCAAGAATAATTTGACACCTCATTGTCCACCACTCTATTATAAGTCCACGACTAATCTTAAATATTGCTCTTGGTACTATAGATAACTTTTTAAGTTTATGAACTAATTCTTTTATATTTTCATTAGGTATTTGTATTGATAGTCTAAATAGAAGTTGTTCTCCAGTATACATATGCTTTCCTTCTCCTTTCTCTATCACTTCTTTAGCTATTTTCATTTCTCTTTCTTTCATATTAATTTCTCCTTTTTCTTCTTTTTTTGTTATGCTATTATTGTTTTTTACTATGTAACTTACTGCCTTTTAAACTTATCTATATTATCTATACTCATCGTTTTTGATAAGTGATTAATTATTATTTCTGAAAGTAAATCTATTATTTCATTACTTTTATTATTGGAACTCATTACTTTCCTCCTCAGTTGTATATTTTTAATAATGATACTCTTTCATCCAATTTATAAACCATTCACTGTCCATTATTTCTTCCTGTTCTTTTATTGTTATATCTGATTCTATAGCTTCTCTGTATATTGAATTTTCTACATTACTATTTCTTACTTCATTGCTTAAACTCATTTCCTTACACTCCTCTTATGTTTATTTCACTAAGCATTGAGCTAACATAGCACAATGCTTAGCAATTAATGTTTTTATAAAATGCCCCAATTACCTTTACTCTACTGTTATTATTGCGACAACATTATCCTCATATTTAACATATTCAACATCCAAAAATGTAATAGAAGTCTTATTACTGAAATCTAACTCATAGATGTCGGTTATTTCCTTAACTATTCCTGCTGAATAAATAACTCCCTTAGATTTTAAAGCTTTTATCTTTATGTAATTATCATTATTAGGTAGTTGTTCACCTATAGCAATTTTATTCACTGCAAACGACATCACTACTCTTTCTGGATTGTTTAATTTTTCCATTACTTCCCGTGATACTATTATTCTTTTTCCAGTTTTAGCATTTATTATTGACATTGCTCCAGCTTCCCCAATAGACTTACTTCTAACTTTACTTTCTGATGGTTTAAATAAATCTAAATCTACACTTTCTTTAATCTCATCATTATGCTCTTCAATTAATTCATTATTGTTGCTTACCATTTTATTATCCTCCTTATTTTTAGGTCTTACCTTTGGTGCTGGTCTCCTTCCTCTTAATGTTGCTATACCTGTATTTTTTTCTCTAACTATCTCTGACATTTCTATTCCTCCTTTTAATTTGAGATGACTTAGTAAAACCTAAGTCACCTTATAAATATTAATCGCCAATAAGCTCCTCATATTCATCATCTAATCTAACTTCGTTTACCTCTACCTCTTTTGTATTATTAAAGTTACTTACTATCTCTGCCCTTCTCTCATTCATCATTTCTATAAAATTCATATCTAACATACCATTTCTTCTCTTTAATTCATCTCTTGCTTCTTGATATTGTATAAACTCCTCTGCTTCTTCTAAGCTATATACATTGATTACATTTAAATATCTCCCCCCTCTAACTGATTCATAATCAAGCTCTAGTACAATCTCCTTATCAAACATTTCAAAAAAAGGAAAATCTACATACTCATATATCTTATCCTCTAATCCTACTGCTTTAACAAACTTATAAAAGAGATAATTATCATATGGTGATACCATAATATATTGACTTAAAGACACTCCATTATTTAAAAGAATTTCTAAGTTTCCACATTCAAAAACATAACCTTTTTTAGTTTTCTTGAGTCCTCTATAATTGAAATCTTTTACATTTCCTCTATATAGTCCTCTTGATAGATTCACTGCTTTACCATCTCTTCTTAAAATAGCCATTTTGCTTTCCTCCTCATAATTAACTTGTCTGCATTTATAGATTATCATTTCTTACTATGAAATTTTAATGAAACTTACTTAGAATTCGTTCCCTTATTGGATTAAAATGGAAAGTGGAGTTACTACAATCTGTAACTCCACTTTTATTTACCTATTTTCTATTGTTCTTTAATGATTTAATAGTCTCATCCCTATTTTTTAATAATTCTTCTACTGATTTTTTACACGCCTCTGGCATTTCATCTTTATGTATTATTCTATCTATAAAAAAATCATTTATTGCTTGTTCAAAAACACCCTCACTTAGTGCATTTATAAATGACATATCCTCACCTTTATATTGTCTTACTTCTGAAAATTTCTGTGCGAAAACTTTCATATCATTTAATACTACTTTTATCATCCTTTCATACATATCTAAAATTAGAACTCTATCATTTTCGGTTACTGTGTTGTATCCATAAGAAGTATCTCCTAATTTTTCTTCAATCATTTCATCTAATTTATAATATTCCTTTAAGTTATTATTATGTAAAGCTTTTATCTTTTCTTTCTGATACCATAATATATCTTCTTCATCCCTAGTTAATTTTCTACTTCTATGTTCTTGTATTTGTAATTTCTTAAATTCTATTTTTGTAAATTCTTCAAGAGTCCTTCTTATTGAATATGCCTTATATTCACTTAATATATTACTATATGCATAGAACTTCTCTTTTTGTTTTATTAACTCTTCACCTTTATATTTACTCTCTAATCTCTTTTCAACTGCTAATAGAAACTCAAACCTATCCTCTTCACTGTATTTACGTGGATTCCCTAACCTTACTCCTTTAGCATATCTACTATTTGCTTCTAAAATCAATTGTTTAACCAACTCTTTATCATCAATCGGAATTGCATACTCTTTACCTATTTTAATTTGATTCTTATTAATACTTGCTATTTCTAGTATTTTATTAAAACGCTTTTTAACTGTATCATAATATTGAGCCTCTTCATCAACTCCATTCTCATCACAATTAAATGTCAATTCTTCCTCTTTAATTATTTCACTTATTAATTCTGTAAGATTTATTGTACCACTCATTCGTAATCTCCTTATTTTTAAATATTATTTTTTAGTGTAAATTAAAAGTAACTAAAAAAAAAGAGGTTTCCCCCTTTTTTTAATCTAATCTTCTTATTTTGCCATCTGAATATATTCTATAAGCATCATTTAATTCATCTAACTCTATTATGTAAACTCCTACATTATAATATTTTCTTCCCTCTTCATCATATTGTGGTGTCTTATCAACTTCTACTCTAAGTGTATCTAAACCAGTTCTAAGACTATAGTCTTCTGCATACTCAATTGCTTTTTCTACAGTAAACTCATCATCTTGTTTCTTTATCTCTTCTTCCTTTTCACTCTTTTTTTGTTCATAGTATAAATCTCTAGCTTGATTCTCTAAATCCATCATAGTATTCTTATCTTTTTGACTTATTTTTTGCCAATCTGGAGTCTCCTTACTTAACTCCATAGCTTCTTCATAACTCCCTTCATCAATCAACCTTTGTACCTCATCAATTTTTTCTTTAAATTCTTCTCTAGTATTTTTTACATCTGATAACTCTTCTTTTAAATTATCTATTTTTTCTCTTGTTGGCTCATAGTCTTTATAGCTCTCATCAATTTTATCTAACATTTCTTCTGCCCACTCTATGTTGTCATATAGATTAAACTTGTTAGAAACTTGCTCATATCCATAAGCTATACTCCATAATTTTTTAAACTCTCTATTGTTAGTTTCTCCAGCTTTATCTCTAAGCACATATTCAGCTTCGCTTATCTCTCCATTATTTAAATACTCCTTAGCTTTATTTATAATAACTTTTACTTCATTATTAGATTTACCTATTGACCCAATTACTATGAAAGCTAATATTGCTACTATTCCTATTATTATCTTATTGCCCCTCTTCAATTTTTGTATCTCCTTCACCCTTTTTAGATTTAAATTTCTGATAAATAAATATCACAGCAGCAATTACTGCTCCTACTTTTATTAAAAACCATAAGACTGAAAAGAATCCTAGTATTATTCCAGAAAACCAATTGGTTATAAATGCTCCTACAACACAACATACTAGCCATTCTCCAACCATTGCACCAAATCCTAGATACCATATTTCAAATATAGTATTTATCAATGCAAATATTCCTGTTCCTATTATTATTGTTGCTATTACTGCAATAGCTGTAGTTATTCCCCCTGCATCAAAAATATTCATTATTCCTTCTCTCCTCTCACATTTTGGTTTATTCCATTTTTATTTATTACTTTTTGTAACCAATTACACGTGTATCCTAATTTTCTTGATATCTGTTTTAAGTTCTTTCCATCATAGTGCTTATTTAAATAATCAATTACATATTTATCTGAATATAATCTCATTGGGAATGTTATCTGCTGACCTTTATAATTTTCATATACTTTTAGGGTTATATCATATCCTAGAACTTCAACCATATCTTTATAGATGCCTCTGTAATTTTCACTTTTCTTACTCATATATTCTTTTTCCATCATCTCCTTTTTCTTTCACATTAAATATTACCTCCTTTCAAAAGTTTTCATAATATTGAAAAGACAAGTGATTTTACAATGAAAAATCACTTGTTTAATGTAAAAAGAGTTAATGCTTCTTCTATTAGAAACATTAACTCTTTATCAGATTTATAATATATATTTGACTACATCAGTTAAAACGCTTGATTTACTATTTCTTTGTTATTTTTATTTTGAGTGTTATTATTTATTCTCATTTTCTGAAATCTCTGTTTTCTAGTATGTCATTGTTGCTTTTTGATGTATTTCTCTTTTATTGCTACATTACATTTTTATCTATTCTTATTATTATATATAATTCTTTTATTGGTATATCTATTTCTTTATTATTATTTTATTATCTATTGTAATTGGTTAGACATTCTTAATTTTATTTATATGAATTGATATAGTTATTATATCTTCTTAATTAATTACTTTTGTTGTTATATTATCTTAATTATATCATTATATATTGATTAGATTTTCTTTATCTTATTGTATCTATTTCTTATAACTTTATATCTTCTTTATTATTCAGTAACTTTAACTGTTATAATCATTAATTATTACTTGATATTATTGAAATTTCTTAATTAATTATTTTTAACTTGTACTATTCTTAATTATCTTCTTATTATATACTTCTTTCTATTATTTTTATTTACTCTTCTCATTCTTATTATTTATTTTATTTTTTATTGAAATAGATTTTTATTAATCTATTTCAATTCTTATTTTATTATAAGGCTTTAGCCCCCCTATCCCCCCGTTCCTCTTCCCGAGTCCCAAGTCCTTAGTTCCTATTCTCTAGTTCCAAGTTTCATTATTTTTATGTTTTATCATTTCAATTCTTTTTATTTTTGAGTGAAATTAGATTTTCCCTCCACATATTTTATGTTATGAATTCCCCTTGATTTTAAGTGGAATTATTGAACCTAGGATTTCCTATACCTTCAAGCTCACATGGTCTTTCATGCCTTGTTATCCTAGGTTGTAATGTTATGAAAGTATTATTTACTGATTTTTCTTTATTACCTACCAGCTTATTTAGAAAACATTCAATTTACCCCCTCTTCGCAGTTTTTCATTCATATGGCTACATTTCTTCACAGTTTCTAAAATCTCTGTTTTCTGATGTCTTATCGTTGCTTTTTAGGTGTATTTTGACTGATTATCTACTCAATTTTTCTACTTCATTTTTTATTTAGGCTACATCTTATCTCTTTTTTGATTTCAATCTTATTTATACTGGAAATATCGTCACTATCGTTACATCAATACTACTATTACAACGATATTTTCCATAAGTTTATTATTGTTATAAAAAAAATTAGCTTATTGTTATAATATCATCACAATTAATTTATTATTCTTATTAATTGTGATGATACCTTACTTCTTACTACTTCTTAGTTGTTGCTTCTATTGAAGTTGCCACAACTGTTAGTATTGTTCCAACTACTTTTATTACTGTTACTATATCCATGACTTTCTCCTCCTATCTCTTATACGTGTATATGTATGAGTAACTATCTTTTACAGGTATTAACTTTATTACATACTTACCTTCTTCAAGTTCTATATACACTAGAGTTTCTTTATCATAACCTGTACCATTACATAGCTCTACAACTTTATTGAATTCTTCTATCAATGTGAATTGAATATAATTAAGTTCTTGTTGTAATTTTTTTAGGTCTATTAACTTCCCATCATTCATTTCAATTATTAACTCTCTAGGATTCCATTAGTTAGATAGCCTTCCATCATAGAAGTCGAATCTAATTACTCCAAGAAGTTCTTTACTATCATACTGAAAATATTTATATTTGCTTAACTTATTCATACTTCTTCACCTTCTATAATTGTTAATATTCCCCAGGAAATAACATTGTAGAAAATTCTTCTCCACTATCTATTACATAAACTTTAATCTCATCATCTATCTGAACATCTTCTATCTCTATTTCATATGTGCATGAGTATTCAGGAACTTCTTGGCTTTGATTTATTAGAATCTTATTTCCTTCCCTTCTTAGCTTGAAAACCTGTAAGTAATCCAGTTCAACATTCCCCTCATCCTTTAACTTATCAATCATGCTCCACATTATAAGTTGTAATCTTATATCTACTTCATCATTTACACCTCTAGTTACATATCTATTATCTTTCTTGAACATCTTTATTTCTCTCCTTATTATTAGTTTTCATCTCAATCTAAAAGTAAAAAAGGCTATACCTTATCAACTAAGATATAACCCTATTAACAATCTATTTCAGAATATAAATATTTATTATATTCATCTTCATATATCGTTTCTGTAACAAGTCCTAATAGTTCTTCAATATTACTTCCTCTAATTAAGTCATCTATTACATCTTCTTTACTTGTTTGCTCTATCCAATATTCAACTAGTGAGTCCTTATCTATTAAGGAATCAACATAAATCGCATCATCAAGAAGTTCATCTAATAACCTTCTTGCAACATCTTTTAGATTAGCTGAACTTTTATAAATTATGCTATAATCATCAATCATTACATAACCTTGTTCATCTAACTCATTACACCAATTAATAACATGACCTATTGATAATTCTTCTAATCCATTACTTTTTAGATTTTGGTACATAGAAATTATCCTGTCATCAACTTCATTTTCTCCAATTTCTTTTGCTATCTTTACTGACATACTCCAATCATTTAGGAATTCCTCCTTTAACTCTTCATTGCTTACACTGTTTATTAATTTTTCTACACTACTTATTTCTTCTGCTGTTATACTCTTGTATTTATCTAATATCTTCTTAATTTCTCTTATTATATATTGCTGAATTATTGAAGAAACTTCTTCATTAACTGTAATGAACACATTATCTTTATTAAACATTTATACTCCCTCTTTCTATACTTTTATTTAAATGTAAAAAGCCTTAATCACTATTCTTATAGCAATTAAGACTTTTAGATTTTATTTATTTCTTGTTTTAACATTTCAATGAATCCTTCTGAAAATACTTTCTCTCTTATTGACTCTTTTATTAGCTCTATTAGTTCTAGCTCTGTTACATCAAGACTTCTTGGAATGTATGTTTCGTCACCTCTTCTAGTAGCTTTGTAGACACAGAACCTAACTTCATCTCTCTTTAGTTCTTTGATGTAGATTTTCTCTATTGAGTATGTGTACTCTCCTTCTCCAACTTTTCCTTGGCTTATTATCTTGCAGTATTTAGTTTCCTTGATTATCTTTTCTTCACTCTTCTTACTCATGTTATTCACCCGCCTTACCTTATTCTAGTAGGAACTTAGAAAGTTCTTCTGTAGTTACTACTACTATTGCAAAATCACTCGAAAGTATATAGAGAATCGAATTATAATTTATCCCTCTACTACACTCAATCATATCAGCATATTCTGGTATTAACCCTTGCAACTTATCTTGTTTCAGTATTTCGATATCTACGATATTTTCTGCTATAACTAAATATCCACCTAAATCAGATTCTACATCTCTATCAGCTCCATAGTTTTCATTCAGTATATCTATTGTTATTTTTATACTTTCAATTACTTCTGATGGTATATTATTTACCTCTAGTAATTGATTTTCTTTATAAACCTTCTTCATCATCAATCCTCCCTAAAATATAAAAACTTCTATATGTAATCTAATTACACATAAAAGTTTATTATAAGTAATGTCTTATTAAATATATTATTCTAAAATATAATATATATTTATATTTTAGATTTAGTTCTAAAATACAATTATTTATCAAAACTAACTACTAAAAGTAATTTACCAATTAGTTTTAATAATTAATGTTTCTTTTAAATGTATAATATGTTCCTATAAAGTAACAAATATAAATAACAATCATTAAAGCAACTCCAAAGATTATACTTAAAATAAATTCTATATTCCCAACAAAAACTGTAATTATATCATTATAAATTAGATAATAATTATATATAAATATAGCATCCCCAATCATTGCTATAACAATAGGCACTATGAAATATATGGAAATTTGTTTTAAAATAATCCTATTTATTTGATTTTCTTCAACACCTAATTTTCTAAGCACATTAAACCTATCTTTATGCTCAATAGAATCAGTAAGCTGGCTAAGTGATAAAATAGTTAAACTTATCATTAAAAGTACTATCCCTAAATATACTCCAAGAATTCTCATGGCTAAGGTTGTTGTTAAAATATTATTAATTTCTAGTGATTTGATTCTTATATCAATTACCCTATATGTTATGTCATTTTCATCACTATACTTTGTTACAAATTCAGAATTATTACTTCTAAACCAATTATAAATATAATTTTGTCTAAATTCATTAGCCTCTTCATATTTCATCTTATTTTCAATATTAGCAACAAAATTAGTTTCTATAAAGTCAAGGTTATCACATACTTCATCAGGTAAAATTATAATATTATCAGAATTAAAGTAAAAACCTTCTCCAATAGATTCCTTATAACTTGAATCTTGGCTAATATTATATGTTACTCCATTGATATTCAGCTTTGAATTTTTGCCTACATAATTATTTATTACTTCATCACTAACAACATTATGCCATTGGGTTGTAAATTCCTTATCATTAAGTTTAATTTCATCATAGCCTAGCATGGTTCTTAATTTATTAAAATCACTTAGTTTTATTGCTAAAGTTGATTTAATATTATCATCGTGACTTATAATATATTTTTCTACCTGACAATAACTCTCTATGTCTTTCCCATTATTATTTAACCAGTCTACAATCTCACTATAATCTAATTTAGGAATTACTTTAATATCATCTATATTAGATTGAGCTAAAAAATTAGTACTATAATTATTTCTTATCTCTATATCATAAGGAACTCTCATATCTAAATATCCCATTGACCACTGAGACATTACAAGTGTCATTATAAAACTTATCATAGCACCTAAAAAAGTAATTGATATTGTAGCCATTAATATTGGAGCTGTCTTTACTTTAGATACTATTGCCCCTATTAAAAATAAATTTGTTCCTTCATATTTAAAATTAATGCATTTATTTTTTATATAAATCATAATATAAGCTATTGAATAAAATAATGCATAAGTCCCTATTATAAAAGTAATCAAAGATATTCCTATATACATCAATGATTTTACACTATAATCAATCTCTGAATTTATTAATTTAACAGTATAGCTACCACTAATAATATACATAATTATTGATACTACAAATATTGCTATATACACTTTGTTACTTCTTTTAAATTGAAATTCAACTTGTTTATGTGCATTTATCATATCTATAAGCTTTATTTTTCTTAAAACTATAACATTATACAGTCCAATTATACAAAACATAGATATAAAAAATATAAATGTAATTACCACTGTATCAGCATATAACTTTATACTAAAGACTACTTCCTGCTTTGCACTTATTAACACTATCGCTGTAATTGCTTGAGAAAATAAAGTTCCTACCAATATTCCTGTTATTATAGCTAAAAATCCTACTACAATTGTTTCAATAAAAAACATCAATGATACACTTATTTGTTCAGCTCCAAGTAACACATATGTGGCAAATTCTCTCTTACGTCTCCCTATCATATATTTATTAACATAAGCTATAAGTAAAATAAGAATTGCTGTAATCAAATAAGTTGAATACTGTAATATTATCTTTAAAGCTCTAAAGTTATAGGATTCTTCTGTAATTAATTCATAATCAGAACTAGAAAGCGATGTAATTGCATAAAACAAACTTACACATATTGCTATAGTTATAAAATAAATCAAATAATCTTTAATAGATTTTCTAACATTAGTTTTGGCTAGCTGAGCGTACATCTCTAACATCACCACCTAATAAAGCTACTACATCTAATATTTTATTGAAAAATTGTCGTCTTGTATTTGTACCTCTTACTAACTCTGTAAAGATTTTACCGTCCTTAATAAATAATATTCTATCACAATAGCTAGCCGTAAATGAATCATGAGTTACCATTAATATTGTTGCCTCTAAATCTCTATTTAAATTTGATATCATTTCTATTAACATTTGAGCCGCTTTTGAATCTAATGCACCTGTAGGTTCATCTGCTAATATAAGTTTAGGATTAGTTACTAATGCCCTTGCACATGCAGTTCTTTGTTTTTGTCCACCTGATACCTCATAAGGATATTTTGAAAGCAAATCTTCTATTCCTAGTTCTTTTGCTACGTTTATTACTTTATTATCTATCTCACTCTTTTTAGTTTTATTTATAGTTAGTGCTAAAGCTATATTTTCATGTATAGTTAATGTATCTAACAAATTAAAATCTTGGAATATAAAACCCAAATTTTCTCTTCTAAACTTAGCTATTTTCTTCTGGTTTATTTCAGTTAAATCTTTTCCATCTAGATAAATACTTCCTGCACTTACATCATCAATTGTAGCTATCAAATTTAATAATGTTGTCTTTCCTGACCCTGACGGTCCCATTACCCCTACAAACTCACCTTTTTTCACATTAAAGCTTATTCCATCAATAGCTTTAACTATATTCCCTTTATTTCCATAGTATTTTTCAATATTGTCTATTTTTAATACTTCATTCATTAATTATCACCTCAAAGATATTTTAACTTATATATCACATACTAGATTCGATTTAATATTACTTTTAGGTGACAATATTGTAACATTAGTAACTTAGAACTTACAAAAACTTCCCATAGGAAAAGTAATACTAACTTTTGTATAAGTATCTATTTCTGATTCTATACCTATTAATAGTCCTAATTTATCACACAATTTTTTACACAAATATAATCCAATCCCTGTAGATTTACTGTTTATACGACCTATATTCCCTGTAAATCCTTTTTCAAATATTCTCTCTATTTCATCTTTAGAAATTCCAATACCATTATCCTCAATAATTAATTTAGTCCCATTTTTAATTTCTTGTAAATAAATCTTAACTTTTGGATTTATGTTATTTCTATACTTTATAAAATTTACTATTATTTGATTTAAAATAAATTCAAGCCACTTACTATCACAATATACCTCTGTGTCTATGTCTTCAATTTCTATATCAATATTATTTAAAATAAAGCCTTGCTTATTTCTTGTAATAACGTTGTTTACACAACTCTTAAGACTTATCTCCTTTACAAGATAATCTTTATCAACATCTTCACTTCTTGCATAAAATAAAGCTTGCTCCACATATCTATCTATTTCTTCCAGTTGCATAAGTATTGCTGAACTGTTAGCATTTCTATTATTTTCTTCAATTAATTTAATAAGAGAAATTGGTGTTTTTACTTCATGAATCCATTGTTCTATATACTCTTTATAATCCTTTAATCTTAATTTTTCTTTATTAATCTCTTCCCTCATTGCTTTACTAGATTTTTTCAAAAGGAAATAATAGGGCTTTGCCTCAATAAAAGGTGGTACCTCTAATACCTCACTTATTAAATACTTTTTATCTATATTGCATATACACTTTTCTACAAAGATAAAATAATCTTTTCTTTTTATATAGGCGATAATCAAATATCCAAATAAAACACACCCCCAAATTACTGCTATAATTATTAATGGTTTTAATTCATTGTCTATGCTTAAAAGAAACACTTCTAAAAATATTAAAGACATGATATTTAACAATATATTTCCTATGTTATATTTTAGATACTCTTTAAAATTCATATTATATAACCCTGTCCTCTTTTAGTTTTAATAAAATCCTTTAATCCTATTTCTTCAATTTTATTTCTTATTCTTGTTATATTTACTGTAAGAGTATTATCATTTACAAACATAGAGCTATCCCATAAGTATTCCATAATTTCTACTCTAGATACTATCTTTTCTTTATTTATTAATAAGTAATACAATATTTTCATTTCATTTTTTGTAAGCTCTTTACTATTTCCCTTATACTCAATAGTACTTGATAGAATATTTAACTTTAACCCATTGTACTCAATAATATCTAAGTTAGAATCATTAGGATAAGCTCTTTTTATTAAGGCATTTATTCTAGCTAAAAGTATTTGGGTATTATATGGCTTTGTTATATAGTCATCTCCACCTAAGGTGATTGCCATAAGCTCGTCTATATTGGTATTTCTACTTGTTATAAAAATTATAGGCACCTTTGAAAAGCTACGTATCTCTGTACATAATTTAAATCCATCATCACTTGGTAGATTTATATCTAATAATACTAAATCTGGACTATCATCTTTTACCATTTTAGGTATCTTATCAAAATCTTTTGGTTTTAAAACTGAATAACCATTTATGGTCAATAAATTCCCAATTTCATTTTGAAGTTGTTCATTATCATCTATTATCATTATCGTAATCATATTTTTCTCCATTAATTTTTATCTTACTTCTATATATAGTACTAATATTTTATTATACCATATTATTCTATTTTTTATAAATATAACTTTCTTATTTTAATAACCTTTATTATTTTATTCTGGACAAAAAAACTCTTACCTGTATATTTAAATACAAACAAGAGTTTTAATATCTTATAACATTATTATATTTACAATTTCAGTAAAAACCTCACTTATTTATGGTACGGTTCATTCTTCATTATTCTAAATGCTCTATAAATTTGTTCTAAAAGCATCACTCTAAATAATTGATGTGGAAATGTCATTTTAGAGAAACAAATTTTATGATTAGCTCTTTTTATAACATTTTGAGATAGACCAAGGCTTCCTCCTATAACAAAGGCTATATTGGAGTTTCCCATTACACCTTGTGTTTCAATAAACTTAGAAAATTCTTCAGAAGTCATTTGTTTTGCATTTAAATCCATAGCCACCACAAACATATTATCTTTAATCTTAGAAAGGATTAATTCCCCTTCCTTATCTTTTATCTGAAGTTCTTCTTTTTCTGAAGCATTATCAGGTGTTTTTTCATCTGGTAGCTCTATTATATCAACCTTACAGTATCTTCCTAATCTTTTAGTATATTCATCAATAGCTAGCTTTAAATATTTCTCCTTAAGCTTTCCTACTGAAATTATTGTTATGTTCATCATTTTTCCTCCTTAAGTTATATATTATTTCACTGTATACTCTACATTAATTATAGTAGCTTTATCATCAATCTTATTTTTCTTAGGAACATGTACAGTAAGCAAATTATCCTTAAACACAGCTTTAATACTATATGGATCAACATTTCCTACATAAAAATCCTTTATTTCTTCATTTTCCGGCCCTATAATTGTTACTGAAAAATTTTGTCCATTAGAAAAAAACTGATTTCTTTTAACCTTTATGGTTACATAGTTATTATTGTAATCTACATCAATATCCGACTTCCTAACTCCTGGTAATCTTCCACTTATTATATATTCTTTTTCCCTTTCACTAAGATTTATATCTAAAGATGCCATATTTTCTATTTCATTTATCATATTATTAACAGTTTCATTATTTAAAACGCTATCAATAATACTATCTATAAAATCACTATTCATTAAGGTATTAAAAGTTGTCTGAAACACATATGGAAATATATTAAACATTTGTCTTTCTCCTGTCTTTGAAACTCTTATTATAATTTATTTAAAAGCCTCATTAAAGTTGACAGTAAAAGTAATGTATTTCTTATTCAATACATAGATTTCGATAAATATTAGCAAAAAGAGACTTGACATACATCAAATCTCTTTTATAATTTATATTACTTTCCACAGCATTTCTTATATTTCTTGCCGCTTCCGCATGGACAAGCATCGTTTCTACCAACCTTGTTATCATTGATAACCATGTTTGTTGTCTTGTAAGCTTTTTGAATTTCTTTTCTCTTTTCTACTGAGAATATTCCATCCCATTGTGGTAATGTATAAAGGTAGTTAGCTTTAGCTTCTAACATATTGAAATATAATTTTTCTAAATTAACATCTAAAGTTAATTCTGTGTTTTCATCTAAAGTCTCTAAATCATATGAATTATTTAAGCTATCATTTATTCCATCAACAAATCCCATGATGAATTCCACTGAAGTTTCATATTTTTTAGCTAAATCAGCAATTGTAGTCTTTACAGCTTCTTTGTGGTTAGCTAATAAATCTTTGTATATTGCTGTTTCAACTTTTGTATATTCAGCCCAAAAAGCTTTTTCTCCTTTAGTTTTTACATATTCTACAACCATTTCTGTCCATTGTGTATATAAACTCATAGTATTTTCTCCTCTTTATTTAATGTTGCTACTAAAATTATACTTTATGTAACATATTTTTTTCAATATTTTTATAACAATATTATTTCACTTGGATTATGTCTACTAGCCAATTGTAAGATGACATCATCCCCTGGCCTTATACCATTTGCAGAAAGTACATCTACAACTGTCTGATAAGCCAGATCAGGATGATTGTTTGTTCCGCTTAAATGCCCTAGCACTATCTGCTTCTTTTTATCATTTTTAAGTAAACTTACAATAGCACTGCCACAATCTTCATTGGATAAGTGGCCATTTTCCCCTAAAACCCTAAGCTTTAATTTATAAGGATAAGGTCCCATTCTAAGCATATTAACATCGTGATTACTTTCTAATAATATGATATCTGAATCAATTATGTTATCTCTTATTTCCTCAGTGAAAACACCAAAATCCGTAACTACACTTGCGTTTTTTCCAGCATAAGATACAGTATATCCTACTGGTGCTATTGCATCATGAGGTATATTAAAAGATCTTATTTCTAAATCATTGATTGTAATAGATGATCTTCTATCCATTATCCTTATATTATGTTCTTTTATCTTTCCTATGTTTTTTTCCATAACAGCCCATGTATTGTCATTAGCATATATAGGAATATCATACTTTCTTGATAAAACACCTACACCTTTTATATGATCAATATGTTCATGTGTTATAAAAATTCCATCTATACTACTTGATTCTTCTCCAATATGCTTTAAGGCATCATCTATCTTTTTGCCCGCTAAGCCAGCATCAATTAATACTTTAGCATTATCTGATGCTATAAATATACTGTTTCCACTACTTCCGCTATATAATGAGCAAAATTTCATCTTAATTCCCCCAGAATTATCTTACTACTCTTCTTATGTCTGCTCCTAAGCTTCTGAATTTTTCTTCAATATGAGGATATCCTCTATCTATATGCTCAATATCTACTATTTCTGTTTCTCCATTAGCTATTAGCCCAGCAATAACCATTGCAGCACCAGCTCTTAAGTCAGTAGCAATTACTTTGGCTCCTTCAAGATTTTCTACACCATCTATAATAGCTGTTCTTCCCTCAACCTTTATCATAGCACCCATCTTCTTTAATTCATCTGTATGCTTATGTCTGTTTTCCCATATACTTTCTGTAACTAAACTTCTTCCTTTTGTTACACTTAATAATACTGACATAGGTTGTTGTACATCTGTAGGGAATCCTGGATATGGTGCAGTTTTTACATTAACACCTCTTAATTTATTATCTACCGTAACTCTTATACTATCATCATCTTCTTCCACAATAGCTCCCATTTCAATAAGCTTAGCACTAATTGATTCTAAATGTTTAGGAATTATATTAGTTATTGTAACATCACCTTTTGTTGCTGCAGCAGCAATCATAAATGTTCCTGCTTCAATTTGATCTGGAATAACACTATAATTGCATCCAACTAATTCATTAACACCTTTTATTCTTATTACATCTGTTCCTGCACCTTTAATATCTGCACCCATTGAGTTTAAGAAGTTAGCAACATCAACTACATGAGGCTCTTTTGCTACATTTTCTAAAACAGTTGTTCCTTCAGCCATTGTTGCTGCTATCATAACATTTATTGTTGCACCAACAGATACAACATCAAAGAAAATGTTTGCTGCCTTTAAGCTTTCTGCTTCCACTAAAACAGCACCATGCTCAATTGTAACTTTAGCTCCTAAAGCTTCAAAACCTTTTATATGTTGATCAATAGGTCTTACTCCTATTGGACATCCTCCAGGCAATTCAACTTTAGCTTTTTTAAATCTTGCTAGTAAAGATCCAATGAAATAGTAAGAAGCTCTCATTCTTCTCACATCTTCCGTACACGCATTAACAGTATTAATATCTGTAGCATCAATTTCTAAAACATTTTTAGAAGTTTTTTTTACACTGCAGCCTAAATCCAATAAAATTCTTTCCAGACAATGTACATCTTCTATATCTGGTATGTTATCTATAACACATTTACTTTTACTTGCTAATACAGCTGCAGGTAAAATAGCTACTGCTGCGTTTTTTGCTCCATTTATTTCGACAGATCCTCTTAAAGTTCCGCCTCCATTAATAATTAATGTTTCCATCCTATTCACCCTTACCTAAAATTATATATAATTAATTTATCCTTACTTCGTAAAATATATCCATATTTGCATCAAAAAGACAATTTTTTTCATTTTCATAAAATCAACTCTAACCATTATAACATAAAGTCTATCAGTGTTAACAGGTTTTTTTCTTCCAAAATATTGTTTATTTAGCCAATATAATAGCCTTTTGATTTAAACTTATAGTAATTGGTAATATTATTGGTAATGTGATATAATTTATTACAAAGTTTGCATATAAAAATTAGCTTGTGAGGTCATATTTATGAAATATTATTTAGTAGCTTTGTTTGATGATGAATCATACAAAAACTTAAGTCCAATTCAAAAGAATCTTTCTAAGAGATATAAAGCCAATAGGAATTCTCCTATTCCTTATATTCCTCTAGAGGTATTAGAAAACCCTAACATTGATAAATTAAATCTTGTTATAGACAAAGTTCTTAAACCATATAAATTTTTTAAAGTGGAATTATCTTCAAAAGTTAGTGTGTCTGATACTAGTAAAACTTTAAATTTACAAGTACATGATATAGGATATATTAAAAAATTAAGTAGATTATTATCTGATAACCTTAAACTGCATGGATTTAATACTAAAAGTTTAAATGCAAATGAAAATATTCACCTAACTCTAGCTAATATGAACTACTTTAATAAAGAAGTTAAAAAAATTGATGGACCAACTGAATTAAAGTCTAATTTATCAACTCTAAAAGTTAATAGATTAGAACTTTGGAAGATTTCTAACAATAGAAGAGAAATTTTAATTCAAACATATCCATTAAAGCATTTCTAATAAATTTAAACTTCCGTGAAAAATATTCCATATATAGATATTATGAATCTATATTGGTCTATTTTTCATGGTATTTTTTTATTTTTTCAAAATTTTATTTTTTGTATTCGTTTACTAACCTTTTCAATCGTCAAATGTTTTTGTAAAATATAGTTAGATTAATGATATTATTTTAATATAATCCTATAGGAGGATAAATTATGAACATTTTATCACTTGCAGAATATCAAAAAGATAAATCCGCTAAAAAAATAATAGATACCAGCTTATCTGACTACAAGCTTACTGCCAGAAAGCATTTAGAGTTACAAGTGAAACTTAGTTTTCTAGCTCAAGAAACAAGCTGCTATAAATATTGGATTGATAATAAATCCCAATTAAATCATGATGTTATATTTGAAAAATATATTGATTTTCTAGCCCATGTCATTAATTTAGGGCTTTACAAGAACTATTTGAGTTCCTATGAATTAAATTTAAGACCTAGCGATTACTGCTTAAGTGATCAATTTTTAAATCTATTTATTGATATAAATGATTTGATTATATCCCCTTCAACGGACCATTTTAATACACTTTTAGAAGATGTATTAAGCTTAGGTGTCACTTTAGGATACGATGAAGAACAAATTAATAAAGCTTTCGAATAATATTGGGTATTTGCTTATTGCAAATGCCTTTTTTTAATCTTTAAAATACATTAAATATGAAATTATTTGGCACAATATCTTTGAGGTGATGTAATATGTTTGGTTTTATAAGTGCCATTATTTCTGGCATTGCCATGAGCATTCAAGGTGTATTTAACACTCGTGTAAGTGAAAGGATTGGTGATATGGAAACTAATGTAGTTGTTCATGGTTCTGCCTTAGTCATAGCTATTATCCTAGTACTATTTTGGGGTAAGGGTGACTTTAAATCCATTAAAGAAGTAAATAAACTTTATCTTCTTGGTGGAGTACTAGGAATTATAATTACACTTACAGTGATGCTTAGCATAAAATCATTGGGAACTACCATAGGAATAGGTACTATTTTAATAGCTCAGCTTGCTGCTGCTGGAATAATTAATGCCTTTGGCTTATTTGGTAGCGAAAAAATATCTTTTTCATTTTCGCAATTTTTAGGTTTAGGATTGATGATATTAGGTATTATTATTCTTAAATGGAAGCATTAGCTTTCTTATTTCGGGTATTCTTCTAATCTATTAACAAATTTAGTCATATTCTTATAATATAATACTAAGATTAATTACAGAGGTATTTTATGTTCTCTTTTAATAAGAAAATTGATCCTGATTTAAAAGCTATTATGGTTTTATATCCTAATAAGAATCATAGAATATTGATTAAATATGCCAAATTTCCAGATTTTATAATAAAAAAAGTTTTATCTTATAAAGGTATTATCGTAAGAAAAATCGAAAGCTGTAATATTATATGTGTAAAATTGAATTCAAAATCAATAGAAAGATTATTAGAATATCCTGAAATTCAATATATATGTCTTGATCAATATTTATTTCTTTGTGGCATGAGCGTACTGTCAGCCAACAAAATAAGGCTCCACACAAATACTTCTTTAAGCGGCAAAAATATAGGAATTGGTGTAGTAGATACAGGTGTTTATCCTCATAAAGATTTAACTCTTCCTCAAAATCGAATTCATACTTTTGTTGATTTAATCAATTCCTTTACTAACCCTTATGATGACAATGGCCATGGTACTAGCATCTGCGGAGTAATTGCTGGCAATGGTGAATCGTCAAATGGTATCTATAAGGGAATAGCTACTAGCTCTGAACTTCATGTTTTCAAAGCATTTGATAAGCTTGGTAAAGGATTGGTATCTGATGTGTTATTTTCTATTGAAGAACTTATTCTTTTAAAGGATCAATATAATATACGTATCTTATGTCTTCCGTTTGAATTATTGACCTTTAATAATTTTATATATACTCTATTTGATAATATTTTTACTAAAGCTGTAAACTCATCAATTATTCCTGTTCTTCCTAGTGGCAGTAACAGAGATGAAGCTAGCACCATTACTGGTCCTGCATTAAGTCCACACTGCATAACTGTTGCTGGACTTGATACTTCTGGTGAAACAAAATCATATGCTTATTCTTCTTGTGGAGATGTAAAAAAAGATATCAAGCCTAACTTTTCTGCTGCTTGTGTAGATATTATTTCTCTTAATAGTAATATATCTTTTGTTCCTGAAAAGAATAATATAAAAATGTATGCCCCTAAACTTGATTCCTCTTATAAGTCTTTTTCTGGCACATCCCTTTCTGCTGCTTTTATTTCAGGTGTATGTGCACTTTTATATGAAAAAAAACCTGATTTAACTTTTGATGATGTAATCTCCATGTTAAAATTAAATGCCGATGTTATGGATATTGAAACCTATAAACAGGGCTATGGTAAAATAAACTTAACTAAACTTCTAAAGTAAAAGGGGATGTCGCACTAAAAATTTTATATACAATATATTGTATTATTTATTCTTAATGCGACATCCTCTTTTAGCTTTTACACTCTCTAATTTACGATAATACTGAAACTAAATTCATAATATATATTGAGTTGGATCCACAGGATTCCCCCCTACTCTTAGTTCAAAATGAAGGTGAGGCCCTGTACTATATCCAGTTGTACCAACAGTCCCTAATACTTCTTCTGTTCCTATATACTGTCCTTTTGAAACATATATCTCATTTAAATGAGCATAATATGTCTGCATATCATTTTCATGTTGGACTATTACCAAGTTGCCATATCCACCATTATTATAATCAGAAAATATTACTGTTCCCTCATAAGCACTATGTACTTCCTCACCTAAATTCTTAGCTAAATCAATTCCCTTATGATAACTACTAGTTCTTGCTTCGCCAAATATTGAAGTAAGAACTGCATCTTTAAGTGGATTATTTAAAAATCTAATTCCATCATAATAGGGATTTTTTACACCTTTTTTTACTACACTTGGTTTTGCTTCCTTAATCACTACTTCATTGATTATATCTTCTGAGATTTTATTAATGCCACTATAATGCTCTTTAGTATATATAACCTTCTTTCCACATCCCCCTTCTTCTAAAATACTTTCACCCATATATAATTCATCACTTTTTTCTTCCACTACTGCTGGTGCAATGATTTCTTCATGATTATTGATAACTTCCATTTCCATATTTAAAAGATTTTCATTTATTACCACTGCATCATATAAATTTTCAGCAATTTCTACACTACTCTCTAACTTTGCTATACTTACTTTTTCAGGAATTGCTTTTAAATTATTATTTACGTATACCTTTAATACATTTTTACTATCAATACCTAATTCATTTATATAGCTTAAACAGACCTTTTGCAATATTTCATCACGCTCTTCTTTATTGCTAACATAACCAAAAACACTATCTGCTACTTGTATCTTATAACCATTAACTTCTATATTAAAACTATCAACTATTATAGCTGCTGATGAAGCCATACATTTTATAGTGCTTAAATCATCCAAAGCATTGTTATTGATGGTATTTCCACTTAACACTCCTACAACTGTATCATTTTCTAAAGAATATATATCTATATTTTTAATAATTATTTCTTTTGTTGCAAATACTAGAAAAATAGTACAAATTATAGCTATAGTATATTTGAGCACTGACTTTATATCATCTTTTTGTTTTGAGTCCATTACTACTCCTCCTTTGTAACTTTTCAGCACATCAATTAATTTTCCCATTTTAAAAGTTATTATTCATAATTAATATTACTAAGCTTAGTTGAGGCTTTTATTTAGCTTTGTTATAATTAATCTAGTTATTACACCAAGAAAGGTAGCGAAAAATTATGAGCACATTTATGCTAAAAAATAAACATATAAACTTTACTCCTGTAAGTAACATATTTATAGAGAAATATATGCCTAATGCCCGTGGTGAATTCGTCAAGGTATATCTACTACTTCTTAAATATAATGTTGCAGGCGAAATGGGAGTTAGTTCATCTATTATAGGTGCAAATCTTAACATATTAGAATCTGATGTTATAAATGCTATTAATTATTGGAATGATGAAGGTGTAATTGAATTAGTTCCTATAGATAAAATGGGAAATTTTAATATAGAGTTTGTAGATTTATCGAAAGAAGATAATACTCAAAATAAAGAAGTCAATTTACTAGAAGCCCTTAACAATAATTCAAGAAAAGATATGTTAACAGATATTGAAAGGCTTTTAGGACGTCCTCTATCCCCTATTGAAATGACCAACTATTTAAGCTGGGAAGAAGATTATAATTTATCTACAGAATTGACTCTTCTTTTATTAGAATATTATATTCAACGTGGTAAAACCGATTATAGATATTTAAATAAAATAGCTCAATCATGGCATGAAATGAAAATCACAACACTAGAACAAGCTCAGCATTATATTACTATGAATGAAGATAAATGGGTGAAAATACGCCATATATTAAAATACCTAGGAATTACTAATACTGAAATCATGAAGCCACAAGAAGAAATGCTAGAAAAATGGATTATGAAATTTAACTTTCCTATTCCAGTAATAGAAGAAGCTTGTAATAGATGCTTCAAAAGATTAAATAGAGCTGAATTTAAATATATAGATGGAATTTTATCTAACTGGAACAAAAATAATTTAAAAACTCTTGAAGCAATTGCTGAAAAAGAAAATAAACTAGCACCTTCATCTATAAATAAAAGTAATTATACAAGTAATAATAGTAAGAGGATGAATAACTCTAATATTAATGTAACGGCTGCTAAAGCTCATGATACTTTAGAACAAGAATTATTAGGATGGTATGATAATGATTAAAGGATATCAACAAAAAATAACTGAACTATACGAAAAAATACAAGAAGATGAAAAGAAAGCCTTAAGAAATAGAAAAGAAGAAATCAAGCTTACAGTTCCAAAAGTTATGGAACTAGATAATGAAATCCAAAAGCTTTCTATCTCTTTACCAATGTCAATTTTACGTGGCATTCCTGAGGAAGAGCTTAATACTGTCCGTGAAAATATTACTACCCTTAGGGAAAAAAAATATGAACTACTTACAGCTAATGGCTATCCTATGGACTATTTAACATTGCATTATCAATGCACTAAATGTAAAGATACAGGATTTATTGGTAATAAGAAATGTAGTTGCTATAAATCAAAATTAATTAAGTTATATTATCAAACTTCAGAACTTGAAAATTCTTTACATAATTGTAATTTTAAGAACTTTAATATTAATTTATTTTCTTCTACTTATGATAACAACCATAAATACACCCAAAAAAAGAACATGGAAATGATTTATGAATTTATTATTGGTGGGTATCTTCCTAACTTTGAAAAAAGTAATACTAATTTATTATTTTATGGTGAGTCAGGTACAGGTAAAACCTTCTTATCATGGTGTATTGCTAAAGAATTATTAGATAAAGGATATTTAGTAATCTACAAGACTTCTGATGAATTGATTAAAGATTTAAGATCTATTGCTTTAGAAAATAATTCTACACTATTAGATCTTCTTATTAATTGTGATTTGCTTATCATTGATGATTTAGGAGCTGAACAAGTTACCGATTTTACCACTAATGAATTATTTAATTTAATAAATAAAAAGCTTTTAAATAATAAAAAGATGCTGATTTCTACAAATTTAAATTTATTAGAAATATCAAATATTTATACTACTAGACTATATTCTAGATTGCTTGGTAATTTTAAATTATTTAAATTTTACGGAGATGATGTGAGAATAAAGCTGAATATATCTAAAAAACGACTTTAATTAAATGTAAAAAAAGTAAGAGTTTATTATAACTCTTACTTTTTTTCTGTATAATTTAAGTGTTTACTATATAAAATTTAGCAAAATAAAAAACTCTAGAAAAACTAGAGTTCTTTGGAGCTGGCAATAGGAATCGAACCTACAACCTGCTGATTACAAGTCAGCTGCTCTACCGTTGAGCCATGCCAGCATGGATGCTATATAAATTTTAAAAGTGGCGACTCAGAAGGGGCTCGAACCCTCGACCTCTGGCGTGACAGGCCAGCACTCTAACCAACTGAGCTACTGAGCCGC
>PPYF01544801.1_pt1 | contig 28237 bp, 17 predicted proteins | sample 1559871 | NCBI WGS metagenome assembly PPYF01 (sample SAMN08240021, study PRJNA423297) | Human gut metagenome, whole genome shotgun sequencing project.
GAACTGCCACTGGGATGTAATATATCGTTGCTGTTCAAACGCAAGCTTGACACCACGCTGTCAAGCTATGCGCCAATAAATCAACTATTGTCAGATTACAGCCCCTGCCTCGTAGAGGCACTTTTAATGGGCTGTAATCGTTACTGGTCACACTGATGGTGTGAGCAGTAATGGGCAAGGAGAACCGCGCCACGGACGGCGCGTTTCGACGGTTTCGTCAAGCATAGAAAATCTAAAAGCATAATTCCTACAGTATCTTGGCAGTGTAGCGTAGCTCTTACGAGAGTGTATGCGTTAGCCGGTCACATGGGATGAAGCCCCTTATGCTGTGGCGGAGTATAGCTCTGGAGAAAATTTTTATTGAAAAATATGATATAAATGCAATAAAACGGATGAAATTTGGTTGAAATTGCTAAAGAAAGCGAAAAAAGTTGTGCGCCAATAGTGCTATTGTACTAGAAAATAACTTGCATTATGCTTTGATTTATGGTACAATGAGCGCATACAAACCAAAGAGATGCTGATAGGGCACAGCTCTTTGCACAAAAACCATGTTATAATGAAAAGGAGAAAAGAACTATGGTAAAGAATGTATTTAAAAAGTTAGGAAAGAAACAGAAGAACAACAAAGGTTTCTCTCTCGTAGAGCTTATTGTTGTAATCGCCATCATGGCAGTGCTTGTAGGTGTACTTGCTCCACAGTTTATCAAGTATGTTGAGAAGTCTAGACAGTCAACAGATATGCAGAGTGTACAGCAACTTAAGTCTTCGGTAGAAACTGATATTTCAGATAATGAGAATGTTACTTCTGTAACTATTGCAATTAGTGGCAAAAAAGCAACTACTACAATTACTGCAAGCTCAGGTACGGTCACACCATCTACTTCAAGTGCTGCATTAAAGTCTAGTGGATGGCCAACAATAACATATACATTAGATCCGGGAACAGGCGCGTGGTCAACAAATGCTACTGCAACTACAAATACAAAAAATCCTAAGAAGGATATGAATGAAGTATTTTCAATAAGTAAATAAAAAGATATAGCTGAATAATTACTAAAAGGACCACCAACCATGACCACAGAACTGATACCCATCTACATCTTAATATTTGCATTCGGTATAGTTATAGGCAGCTTCCTAAATGTCTGTATCTACCGCATACCGCAGCATGAGACAGTGGTGACCGAAAGGTCCCACTGCATGAGATGTGGGTATCAGCTCGCGTGGTACGATATGGTGCCGGTTTTCAGCTGGCTGTTTCTTCGTGGCAGATGCCGCAAGTGCAAAGAACAGATATCACCTCAATACCCTATTATTGAGGCGTTAAACGGTATATTATACATAGTAGTATTTGCAGTAAATGGACTTGAACTTACGAGTATCATCTACTGCTTTCTTACATCTGCACTCATAGTTCTGAGTGTGATAGACTGGAGAACATATGAAATTCCATTCGGAATCAATATATTTATACTGGTGCTTGGAATCCTGCATGTGTTTATAGACCATGATAACTGGTCTGAATATGTGATAGGATTCTTTTGCGTCAGTTTATTCCTTGAACTCCTTCTTCTTGTAAGTGGAGGAAGAGCCATAGGTGGCGGAGACGTCAAGCTCATGGCATGTGCAGGTCTTGCGATAGGCTGGCAGAATATTACATTAGCATTTTTCTTAGGATGCATCATCGGTTCCGTGATACATCTGATTCGTATGAAAGTAACAAACGCAGGCAACAGGCTTGCGATGGGACCGTACTTGGCAGCCGGAATATTTATTTCGATGCTATGGGGTGAGAAAATGATATCGGCATATTTGACACTCGCAGGCTTTTAAAAAACGTGTTATAATATAGCGTACTTAATATAAAACAGGCAGTACGACCAGCAGTGAGACAAAAGCAGAGAAGACACAGATATACCGAAATATATATATAGAATGTTTGTAACTGAGCAGTTACGAATGTTTTACAGATGTATACAGTGTAAAACAAAGATAAACACGGAGGACTAGGTTATGGCAAATAGGGTACTCGGTATTGAAATAGGGGAGAACCTTACCAGAGTAGTTGAGATTGATTACAAAGCAAAAAATCCCAAGATTTACAATATGTTCGGCTTTCCGACACCGCCGGGGATGATTGATGATGGAGTGGTACAGCCGGATGGGATGTTTCGTTCTATCTTATACAGTAAGCTGAAGGAAAAGAAGATTTCCACCAAAAAAGCTGTTTTTGTTTTAAATTCAGCGCGTATAGCAAGCAGAGATATTGAGCTTCCACTTGTTAAGGAAAAACAGCTTAAGGAAATGATTGCAATGAATGCATCAGATTATTTTCCGGTGGATTTGAGCCAGTACAAGCTGGTACATCAGATTATAGAGAAGATTGACAGACCGGAAGAAAAGAAATTACGTCTTTCGGTTATTGCTGTGCCTAATGATCTTATTTTGTCGTATGGTGCTCTTGCAGCTGATTGCAGGCTGCAACTTGTAGCACTTGACTATAGTGGAAATGCCATCAAGCAGCTCATGAGAAGAGAGATTCCCGGAGATGTGAAGGTGACTGTCAAGGTGGATGAGGTTTCTACCACACTGACTGTAATGGATGGAAGCATGGTAAAGCTGCAGCGCAATGTCAACCATGGACTTGCTGATGCTATTGAGGCGATTCAGGATAGTGAGCTTTTTGGAGAGTATCTGTCATTTACCGATGCAGTTGATGTGGCACGCAGAAAGACCTGCCTTGCAATAAGGCCTGATGGCACAGTACCTGATGAGCCGGCGGGCGGCGGCATGGATCCTATGGGGCATGAGATTGATTCTGAGCGCTTTAAGAAGCTTCGCCTGAATGTATCATATTCACTTTCCAATCTGATAAGCAGTCTCGGACGAGTTATAGACTATTATCAGTCGAGAAACTCAGATACTCCTATCGAGAGAATTTTCCTCATTGGCTTAGGTGCTGATTTCAGCGGACTCTCAAAGCTTTTGACCAATGAGCTGAATGTCAAGGTGGTTCCGCTTCAGCAGTTTGACGGTATACATGTGGCAAAGAGCATAAACCTCGCAGAGGCAAAGCTGGCAGAGTATTTCAACTGTGTCGGATGTTCACTGAGCCCGCTTGATATACTTGACAGTAAGAAAAACAAGGGAATCGGTGCTCCGATTATGGCAGGAACAGCTGCAGGTGCTATGCCACCCGGCGGTGCACAGGCAGGTATGCAGGGAAAACCACCTGTCGGTCCTGATGGGAAGCCTCTTCCCGTACCGGCAGGGGAGGAAGCAGAAAAGCCTGTTTCTTTTGCGGTGCAGCTTCTCATTTTTGGATTGTGTGTGGTAGTTGCAGTTGGTATCACAGCATACAGCATTTTTTCAAATCTTGTTTTAACTTCAGACAATATGACGCTTAAAGCACGTGTTTCTGATTTGTCATATGCACAGAATATATATGATGTGTACAACCAGACCAAGAAGGACTATGACTGGACTAAGCTTCTTGAGAGCGCCTCATCCAACAAGAATGATGAGATAACGGGCTTCGTGGATGAGCTGGAGCAGAAGCTTCCGTCAGAGGCCAAGCTTGTGAATATGTCTGTTACGACTGATGGTGTTTCGATGACCATAAAGACAGGCAGCAAGGATATAGCGGCTGATGTGATTGCACAGCTTCGTACATTTGAGAGTATCATGGTATCCAATGTGTCAACCATTACAGAGGAGGTTGATGAGACCGGTGCTTCAAAGGTTCAGTTCACAGTAGATTGCACATATGTAAAGGCTGATGACAGTGCTGCTTCTGAATCGGCAGATGGCACAGGCAGTGAGCCAGATGATACATCAAAAGATGCGTCATCACAGGCACAGACGGATAGTAATTCATCATCAGATACAGACAGTACAAATCAGTAGGGGGTGTTAGGATGTCAACGAGAGATAAAAAGTTACTTATTATATTAGCGGGTGTTGCCATTTTAGCACTGACATATTTTTTGATTTTTATTCCACAGTCCAATAAGAGGGATTCACTCAAGAGCGAAAACATGAACCTGAAATCACAGTACAATCAGCTTTCAGCCCTTGCGGCAAAGGCGGATGACTACACAGAGAAGACAAAGGATATGTCTGATGCTATGCAGCAGGTATATGACAATTTTCCTTCATATTTACAGATTGAAAACGGCATCATGGATGCGGTTGCTATAGAGAAATCTACCAATACAAATATTACAGAGCTTACAGTCGGCTCACCGACAGCTATTGATGTGAATAATCCGACAGGTGAAGCCGGTACAGATTCTTCGTCAGGAAGCAGTTCAGACAGCGGTACCACGGATAGCAGTAATGCAGACAATTCGCAGAGCTCTCAGACCGCTGATGGCAGCAGCTCTCAGTCACAGACAGGCGACGGCGGTGCAGCTGATGGCAGCACATCATCAAGCTCTGCAAAGTCTACGGTTACAGGCTATCAGCTTTATGATGTCAGCACAGTTATGGCATTCAAGACAGAGTATCATGGGCTTAAGGCTATGCTCGGCGAGGTGATTGGTTCATCACAGAAGAAAACTATCAGCACGCTCAATGTGAGCTTTGATGATTCGACAGGTAAGCTGACAGGTGAGATGCTTGTGGATTCATATTTCCTGTATGGACTTGATAAGCCATATGAGGCACCATACATACCGGCAGTACCACATGGTACAAATAATCTGTTTGGTACAACAAACTAATTGATTATTATAATATTAGATTATTAGATTAGCGGGTTATTGAGACCGTAAGTGATAAATATGAGATAACAAAATACAAGAGGGGAGGAAGCAGATTTGAGAAAGCTAAAAAACGATGATCGAGGAGTAACACTTGTGGAGATTATTGTGTCGATTGCTATTCTCGCAATAATCGTGCTTCCTTTTTTGAATGCATTTGTCACAGCTACAAAGACCAATGTGAAGGCAAAAAACGAGATGAATGCTACACATCTGGCGACAAACATTATGGAGGGTATTGAAAAGAACTCCATGAAGACACTGGCATATCAGTTTAACTATCCGTCGGAGGGCTTTGATGTGGCGGACGGTTTTAATATATCAGATGGAAGCAGTGCATGTGAGCTTCTTAAGAAGTCGGGTAAGTTTGATAATGTAAAGAGGCTTGAGGATATCAGTGCTGAGATTGTAAACAAGGATGATGTCATTACTAGCTGCATCCACAAGACTGATGCATCAGCCAAAATAAGCGATACATCGCTTTGGAATTTCAGGGAGTCGGATGCGCACAAGTATTATTTCTATATGTCTGGTGTGCAGTCAGGCACAAAGAAATACAATGCTCTTGTGACAGTGGATGCAAAATCGGACGCAGAGTCGGACAATAAGGTTAAAAAGTACAACATGGACGAGGTAGCGGATATGTCGGCCATGGATGCAAATTTTGACTGCATGAGTGCAGACAAGTATTCTGCTACAAATATTATATATGCATTTAATAATATGCCTGGTGTAGGCGGCATCACTCAGCAGGATATCAAAAGAACTATCACCATAGATATAGAAAAGTATGGAGCTTCGAGTAATAAGGCTACCAAGGTTACGGTGTCGTATTCATATTCTATCAATAAGAATGGAGTAAGAAAGACTTTTCCGGATCCGAATAGTGCACTGAAGGATGATTATACCATGGTGATTTATGATAATTCTTCAGATACTGTGAACCATAATCTAAGGAATGTCTATCTGTTTTACAATCCATGGTACACATCTACAGGAACACTTTACAATACCTGCAACGATGTCATTATAATCAATAATAAGGACAAGCTGGACTGCACGGTAAACATTGTAAAGCAAAAGACTATATCGGATCAGTCAGAGTTGAGCACGAAGGAGAGTACATATAAGGCATATGTGAAGGTAAGTGAGCCGGGAAATCGTACAGGTCATGCTTATACTCATATAGCCACCAATCTGAATGTAAATATGGGAGCACCGGATAATCCACTACAGCCCGATCAAGCTATATATGGCTTTAATAACAATGTAATTCAGAATGATGTAAAGGCAATTGTCGATATAAAGAATCTGACAAAAAGCAATGCATCTGAAAGGCTGTATGATGTGAAGGTGGCTGTATACGAGAGCAAGGCTTCACTGGATGATATATTTAAGGATAAAGACCCGGTTGTTACGATGACCGGAAGCATGGGGTATTAATTATGAAGCGTAATGATAACCGTGGTGCCTCCTTTGTGATGGTTGTAGTTGCAATGGCTATAGTGGCTGTTTTAGCTGTGACTGTGCTGTGGATAGCACTTATGAACCTCCAGATGAAGGTGACGGACGAAAAAAATACAGACAACTTTTACTCGGCAGAGGGTGTGCTGGATCAGATATGTACCGGTCTGCAGGGAGATATTTCCAAGGCTTACTCAGCAGGATATACAAAGGTTATGGAGAATTACTCTGACAGCAGCATAAATGAGGCCGGCAGACAGAGTATATTTGCGCAGGAGTATTTAAAGAGCTTAAAGGGAAGTCTTGAGTCTGACAATACCGGTATGCACTATAAAACTGAAAAGCTTAAAGACTATGTGGATAGTAAGCTCACAGACGAAAACTCAAAGCCACACGCTGTGGTCAAGGCGGTAAATGCCGATGAAAATGGAAATGGACTGCTCAAGGTATACAACAGCCGCGCAGTCATTAATGGCATCAGGGTAGAGTATACCGATGAAAAGGGATTTAAATCAATAATAGAAACAGATATTTCTCTGGGAGTTCCATCCATGAGCTTTACAGCATCGGGAGGAGTTCCGGAGCTTTTTACATATTCTCTTGTCGGAAATGAAGGACTGGATATTATATCAGGACTTAATAAAGTAAATCTATCCGGCAATCTCTATGCCGGCTGTGAAAATGCGGCAGACACAGGAACTTCTACTACGAGTGTTATTATTCCAAACAATGCCACACTTGACGTAAAGGATACCAGCTATATGATTGCAGAGGGCGATATAGAGGTGGGAGACTTTGCCGGAAAAGATACTGCTACGATAAAAAAGAACATGGCGGGGGTACACAATAATAGTACACTTTCTGTTGATTCACAGTGCCAGCTGTGGACAAGCAACATAAATGTAAATGGTGCAACGGTCAAGCTGGATGGCATGACATATGTGGCAGATGACATGACCTTAAAGGGTACAGGCTCAAAGGTCACACTTGGCAAGAATAATAAGAATAACAATGCGAAGTACGTCGGCTTTGGCAACGGAGGCGATGATAAGGAAAATCCTGTCGCAGGCGATAGCTCTGCTATTATCATAAACGGCAGGGAGGCATCTCTTGATATGTCAAATATCAGGGAGCTTATGTTAGCAGGAACTGCATATATCAATACACAGGCTATTGTAAACTCAAGTGGTGTGGGTACACAAAACAGCAATGTGGCTATGGGTGAGTCAATCTCTGTAAAGGGTGACCAGATAGCATACCTTGTGCCGCCTGAGTGTATAGGCACAAATGGAGATGGTGCGGATGCCAAATCACTTTACAACAAGAATCCACTCTCCTATAAGGAGTACAAGGATATTACTGCAACCGGACAGGATCAGACAAAGTATACTGAAGTTAATGCCAATGTGGTCAGCACAAAGACAGGCAAGGCGCTCTCGGCATATCTGCCGGAGGGCAGGACAATCGATAAGTGTATAAAGAAAGTCTTTGTTCCTTCTACTGATAATAGTGATGATGGACTTGTATACTATTATGTCAATCTGCCAACGAACAAGGCTGCTGAGTATTACAGTGACTATTTTGGTGCAGACAGTGACAAGCTCAATAGATACACTAAGTTCTATACTGACAGCATACAGGTAAATGAGGCTGCAAGCATCTATACTGCCGGCAATTACAGCATCTACGATGGCAGCAATTTAAGCCTTTTGAAGGGGATAGCTGATGGTGTAGACATGGATGCACAGTCAGATGCCTTACAGCGCACATATACTGCATTAAATTCAAAGCTTTTGACGAATTATGCGGATTTACCGACAAATGCAGCAAGTGTTTCGCTTTTTACAAATATAGTTAACAATACCAATTTGCTGAAAATAGTGCCAAATTCCGGTAATAAACATATATTTGAGACTGAGTATCAGGGAAAAACGTATCAGGCAATTGTCAAAAACGGTAACTACACCTATGATGCAAATGACAAATCACACAATGTGGATATAATTGTTGCTACGGGAGATGTGACACTGAATGCTGACTTTACAGGTACCATAGTTGCAAAGGGCAGGATAATTGTAAACAAAGACCAGTGCGAGATTGATAATGGTACTCAGGAGTTATTTAAGGCATTGCTTCTTGAAAAGGTAAGTGATGCAGACGATGCACTGCACCTGTATGATGTGTTCATGGACGGTGCCAACTATCTGGGTAATGTTTCTTCTTTTTCAAATAAGAAGGAGGCAGATACAAAAATAGATTATGCTACGCTCATTACATACCAGAACTGGACCAAGGAGTAGAAAACAAGCGGCTTCTAAGGCGCAAAACAGCTGCGAAATATTTATATTTGACAAATTTTGACGATATATACAAGGGAGGAATCCAATATGTCTGTAAAAGAAAAAAAGAATAATGGTGGTTTCTCTCTGGTAGAGCTTATAGTAGTGATAGCGATATCTGTCGTACTCATAGGTGCGGCAACCATATCCATTCGCTCGGTAATGGGGGTTGAGGTGAAGCAGTGTGCCAGAAATATTGAATCGATAATTAATAAAACAAGAGTCACCACGATGGGAAAGGACAGCGCAGTTCTTGAGATATACAAGGATGCATCAGATGGTGCCTACTATTATAAGACGACTATAAATGGTACAGTATCTGATCCAAGCAAAATCGGAAAGAACAGGATTGATGTATATTATTCCGTGAATGATGATTATACCGGCAAGACACAATTGAACGGCTCAGACAGTATAGTGCTTCAGTTTGACAGAAGCTCAGGTGCACAAAAGCCTGATGCCAATGGTAAGTGCTGCAGCCGTATCTGGATTCAAAAAAACAGCACCGAGAAGGTTATCACGATATACAAGGAGACCGGCAAGGTGGTATGTGAGTAATTTACATAGTTTAATGATGAATATTTTATTTTGACGCAAGGCTGTTATAAGGTTGTATGATGAAATCGGAGAGGAAGATGAACCATGAAACTTTTAAGGCGCATGAACAAATCAAATAATAGGAAAAACAGTGGCTTTACACTTGTTGAGCTTGTCATTGTCATGGCGATAATGGGAATACTGGGGCTGGCTGTTGCAGGCTTTATCGGTACGAGCACGAAGCAGTATAAGTACGCTTCAAAGGACGTAGATTTACAGTATGAGGCACAGCTTACGATGAATCAGATAGGAGACCTGATAATTGATGCGCAAAAGGGTGTCAAGTATGAGCCTGCTACAGTGGCAGCGCCGGTGGAGGTGGCATCAGCAGCCCCTGAGGCCGGTTATGTTGCAACTGCATCAGCGGAAGAAGCGTCATCCGAAGAAGCATCATCTGAGGAAACATCATCCGACAGCAAGCTGATTATCTACAACAAGGATTGTACATACAATATCATATACAGACCATCAGAGCACAAAATCTATCTGCGAAAGGATACACTGGATCCTGCAACAGGTGCGGTGAAGGCAGATGGTCAGGGCAAGGAATCGCTTATGGCAGAAAATGTCACAGGCTTTACACCTGATTTAAGCGAGGCAGAAAGCAAGAACTCTGTCGGACTTGTCGTGGACTTTAAAGCAGGGGACAAGAAGTATACATCAAAGCAGAACTTCACTATGCGAAATAAGGTACCGACCGGGGCAGATGTGGAGTATGTGGCACCGGCAGAGCCTGAAGGAATAAGGATATATTATAAAGGCAAGGATGTAACCAACGGAACGGTATACTATGAAATGAAGAAAAATCAGAATAAATTAGAGTTTACTGATAAGATTCTGGGTGGAAAGTATGATTCAAAAAATGTAACGTGGGATCATTCTGGAACAAAAAATGGTGGAAACTTTAATGCTAATGGTGATGTATATAATGTAGAACTTATGGATAATGAAACTACAGATCAATTTGTTATCACAGTAACATCCAAAGACGATACGTCATTGACGGCAAAGGTAACTGTAAACGTAGCACATCCAATCAATATTCTGCATTGTGATGCAGATAAGCATTTCAATTTAGGACAGACGCATCAATTGTTTATTGATGAATGGGAGTTAAAAAATTCTTCATTAAATGGTAAATATCAGGTTAAGGATTTTGTATGGCATATGGAGGTAGAAAGTGTCAGCTCAACAGGTGCAACCGAGCACAAGGGAGATATATCCTTTAGAATGGGCGATGATGGCAAGCTGATTTATGGACCGGAGGGCAATGGTGAGCCTGATGGAATATTTAAGTTTAGTTCAAATGAGATTGCAGGAGAAACAGGAGCACAAGGTAAGCCAGATGATCCTAAATATAAGAACTATCTTAATTATTATATTTTAGGTTATAATAAAGAAATGCATATCACTCTCGGAAATGATTTTCTTACCGGAGAGAAATTAAATATCAGCGTCTGGCTTGGACTTGAGGATATGCCGGAGTTTAAGTCAAATACAATTACGTTTTATACATATTAAGAAACAGAGTAGTTTTTTACAAAAGGAGCAATCGCAATGAGCAAATTAAGAAAAAAAATAGTGGTTCCAATATCGCTCACACTTACAGGATGTCTCGTTGTGGCAGCTTTTGTGCTGAATGACAGCCTTACAAAGGTCGATGCAAATGTAGCGTTCAATGGAATATCGGATATAGTCAGCTCACATGGCAAGGACAAGCCCTTCAATATAGTTGAGGTGGTGCCTGACAAGAAAATGGCATCCATTGGCTATCTGATTGACGGTCAGGAGCCTGACGATTGGTTTGGAACACTGTCAAAGATGTCTGATAAAGATGGTGCCGGTGTAAAAAACAGGTCTGCCTATATGGAAGGTCTGAAAACAAAGCTTGCACCTATTACTACCGAGAAAAAGGATAACACAAAGCCTCTTTACTATGAGCCGTATGAGGAGAGCTATGTCAGTCAGGGCGATGACTGGACAGAGCTTGCCCTTGTAGATATGGACAGAATAAACAAGGGTACCACCGGTTATAAGATGACAGAGCAGGCAGAAGGAGATTATAAGTTCAATACCGCTTACCAGCTTGCAGTAAATGAGGAGGGACTGCCTACAGGTCATTACAGACAAAATGTTGACCATTATGTTTTCATGCAGGGCGAGGATGAGACAGAAGATGGCTCAAATACAGAGACTGAAAATGGCAATCAAATTAAGGCACCCGGAAAAAGAGGCTACTACAGTGTTGCTTTTACTGCAGTCAAATTGCCGGATGGCATGACAAATACCCAGTATCTGGTACCGTCTGATAATTCACAGAAAGCTGATGGAAATACAGACAGCGGTACAGATGGTAACATCGATAGCAGCACAGACAATACGACAGATACAGGCACAGGTGACGATACCGTTGAGAAGCATGTGGTTTATTCTATAAAGAGCGCATATGCCATTGGTTCTGCTGAGGGCATGCAAAACATAGCAAAATATGACCCAAAGGCATATATTTACAGGATTGACAATTCAGATATCACATCACCATATGAATTTGTTGCAAGAGCTGACCGGATGGCAGGTTTGCCTGATGGCAGTAAGCCGGATTATGAGAAGTATACATACTGTACGGTTGAGATGGAGTATGTGCCTGCAGATAAAATCACTGATGACGAGACCTACTACGAGGTGGACACTGAGGTACCTATTGAGTTTAATTACGATGAGACCGGCGAGTATGGAGCAGTGCTTGACTCACAGAATCCATACGAGAAGATAGATGATGGCACACCGGACAATCAGCCGGCAGGTAACACAGGAAAGGTAATCCTCACTGATACAGACGGATATTTTGATATAGTTAAGGACAGCCAGACATATACCTATGTGGGTAAGGGAAAAGGTGACTATATAATGGAGGCTGATAAAAACGGCTCGCTTGATTATCCTGTAAATACCACACACATATATTATAAGGGTGGTTTCAAGAACAATAACTGGTTCAGAACAGGTGTGTTCAATCAGGAGGGCAAGACAGGCGATGATGATAAGACTGCCAATATGACCTTCAAGGTAAAAACGGTCACACCCAAGGAGCTTGAGCAGATAGATGTGTCAACAATTGATTTACTCTATCTTTCCGGCTCAAAGTCCGTCCTTTCAAATGATTTAGGAGACGATGCAGCAAAATATAATACCGGTAATGACATTACATGGGATAAGGTAAAGCAGATAGTCCAGCGTGTACACCAGAGTGGTATAATGATGCCTGTTATAGTGGATAATGGTATTGTGTGGGCTTCTTCACCTGCAGATTACTCAAGTAATATTAAAAAGCTTGCAGGTCTTTTAAGCTGTAACAATTTCAGCTCGCTGAATTTTACTAAGGACTCAGCTGATAATTTTATTAATTGGAATAATGACATAAAGTATTATAAAGTTGACAGTAAAACCCATACAAAAGGTTTTGTAATTGGCAACGAATATGTCATTCCACGAAACTATAATCCTAGTACGGATGTGCCATTTGTTTTAAGAGATGATTTTGCTTCTGCATTTATTGCAAATGAAGATGAAACTCAATTTGTCGAAGCAGCTAAAAATGAAAATTTTGACGAGATAGCAGAGTATATCAACTCAGAGAATACAAGCAGGAAAAAAGAAAATGATACTCTTGGAAAGGACGAGTATGCATACTATGACAAGGAGATTTCAAAGGCGATAGTTTTAAGCTATATCATATCGTATGCCGATAAAAGAGACATTATAAATCCGACAGATAGTCTGAACATACTGGATATAGAGCCCGGAACTGTAAAAAATGAGTCTGACGCTTTAAATTATGATAAGCTAAAAAATTGGCTTGGATCAAGATGCCCGGAGAAAAAAAAGGTTACAATAACAAGGGTTACGAGTGCAGAATTTATTGGAAGAATAGAGGATCTCAATAATTATGATATGATATATATGGGACTCGTAGCCGATAATCTGAATTATAGAGATGGTCATACAGTATATAATGATTGGAAGATGGATGGGCTTAAATACTCAAATGTTGGTGATATTGTTGTTATAAATCCGAAAGATGTGGTAAATTATTGGGGATATGATATGCTCAAGAATGGTCATGCTGGATTGCTGGATACTGATTATATAAATAATGGAGAGGCGCTTAATACTCAGCTTACATTAAGAGGAAATGGAAATAATGCTGATTATTTAACTGCTCCAAACACATATAGAGGTTCAGGCAATGATATTACTAAGCAGAAGGTTTCAGAATTGGAGGATTATATAAAGGCGGGCTTTCCTGTCGTCTTTTCAGATGGCTTTTTCAGCAATGATAGCAAGTATGAAAGTGGAATTAATGAGGATTACATTGATAACTGTTCAAATGTTTTTACTCTTTTATGTTATGCAAAAGATAAAGACAATGTTCTTAAAGTGGACAGCAAGGGAGCTTTAAGAAAACAGTCAAATGAGACAGCTGAGCTTGTTACCTACCTGACTACTGAAAAACCTGAAATATTACTCAAGGAGCAGGAAAAAGTTAAAGATACAGATTATGTTGAGATTAGTAATAATCAGGTTACATTGGAATTTTCAATAAACAATGCAGGCGGTGCTGATTCCAAAGCAAGTTTTAATGCACAGCTGTTTTTGGATTCGAATTCCGATGGTAAGTTTTCGACAACCAATGAAGGAATAGATGCAAATAAGATAAAAATATATTGTGATGGCACTATTGTGAATCCGGTAATGGGTGATAATGGTAAATATATGTATAGTCTGAATGCAGGCAATTATAATTATAAACTGGTCTATGATTTGCCGAATGGCTATGTAGGAGTTATGCCTTGGCAGCTTCGTGTAAGTCAGGCTACAAATAGCTACAGATATGATCAGAAATCCGGATATGTGTATGTCAAAAATTCAAAAGGTAGTCCTACAAAAGTCAAGATTCTTCAGATTAATTCAAAGTTGGAGCATAATGAGGGCTTTAGGGGAAATTTTGATATGCAGGCGCAGAAGAATGATAGCAATACAAAGTTTAATAAATTACTTAGTCAAGTGAAGGATTTTGATCTGGATATAGAAACAGTTCGTTATGACGACGTACCTAAAATGGATGAGGTATGTGATAAGCTGCAGACATACGATATGCTTGTGATTGGATTTGGTGATTGTTATGATATTGATAATACAAATAATCATCTCGATAAAATAAAAGCATATATCCAGTCAGGAAAACCGGTATTGTTTGCTCATGATACAACGTCATTTTGTAATAATAAAAATGATAATAAATATAATAATGTCTGGGGATATAAGTTTAACTCTATAATTCGCGATACTGTCGGACTGGATAGGTATGGAATACTGTCAAATGAGTATTTAAAGAAGGGCAATAGATTACAGAGTACTGATGAGGATTTTGATAAAGCTGTACAGACTGCTGAAAAGAATAACACTGATATTGCATATGAGCCAAAATCTGGTAATACAGTTATTGTCAGACAGAATCAGGGATTTACTTATGCGGATTTAAATCAGTATCAGTGGAAAGATAATGGTAGTGATCATGGCGAGTACAGGCTGTATTCAGGGCTTGATAATTATGATGTTGAAGCTAAGACTAATAAGGCAGTCAAGGTTAATTCAGGACAGATTACCACATATCCTTTTAAGATTGCTGACGAAATAAATATAGCTACCACTCATAAGCAGTACTACCAGCTGGATATGAATCAGGATGCTGATGGTGATGGTGAGAGTGATATTGTTGTATGGTATACCTTGTCAAACCAGGGAATTTATGAGCAGTCTCCAAAGGATGTAAGAAATAATTATTATATTTACACAATGGGAAATGTAACATACTCAGGTGTAGGACATTCCGATTTCTCAAATAATGAGGATGAATTGAAACTTTATATAAACACTATGATTGCTGCATATAGTGCATCAGTTCATGAGCCGTCAATTTATCTTAAAGAGAATGCAGATACTGATTCAAATGACATAACTACATTATATGCAACTATTGATGATGCCATTGAAGAAGAAGCAGCTAATAAAGCGGATGCCAGACTAGATGGTGCAGACAGTACGCAGGATGTTTATTTTACGGTAAAGGATTCAAACCTTGTGCGAAATCAGATTGATGAAAAAACTGTTGTTTATTTGGACTTTTATATCGAGGATCCGCAAAAAAATCCAAAAGATGAAACGATTGGCACCGGAAATGATAAGATTTACTTAAAGAAGGTGGACTGGGATATCTATACACTGAATAATGATGGAACAGAAAATGAACAGATAAATAACAGTAAAGAAAACAGTCAATTAAATAAGGATCCAAGGGACTTCTTTGAAAATAACAAGACATATAAGGTAAAGGTACCATTGAGTGCTTTACCGGAGGGAGCTAATTCTATAAAGATTTATGCCGTAGGATATAGTAAGATTTACCAGTCACAGGTGAGCGGTGGTGATAAAGAAACTACAACAGCAAAGGCATACAAGACCTTCCAGATACAGCGTGTAGGTCTTGCTGATTTGGATTAGTTTTCAAAGGCTCCTGGCTATCACATACTTTTCGTTTAAGCACAATTTATCAAACAGAGACTTATATAAACCATTTATATAGTCTCTGTTTTTTTACTGTTTCTTTATACTTTCTTTATTGAATTATCCGCGCTTATTGATAAAATAGATAGTATGCGCACGATTGCGGATATTTTTGCATTCGTGTATGGGGGATAATTAACCGGAAAGAAAGGAAACGTTTATGAGTAAAATTTTCAAAAACCTGATTCCATACTGGCGATGGATCATATTAATATTTGTTTTTCTCATTGCTCAGGCTTACTGTGATCTGGCTTTGCCTGCGTACACATCTGACATCATTGATGTTGGTATCCAGGATCATGGCATTGAGCATATCCTGCCAAAGGAGATTACATCGGAGGATTATCAGATGGCACAGACATTTATGCTGTCTGACGAGAAAGAAAAATTTACGGACTGTTACGAGGCGCAGGATGCTTCAAAATCTGATGACGGTGTGGCAAAATACAAGCTGACAGCTGATTCGGACACACTTGATAAGCTGGATGAGGAGCTTTTGGTTCCTCTTGTCATGGCATATCAGGCTTTTCAGTCGGGTGAGCAGATGGATGTGGATGCATCGGCTATCCCGCAGGGAGTAGCGCTCGATGATAACATGATAAAGCAGATAAGAAGCAAGGTGCAGGAAAAAATCGATGCGGTGGGTTCAGCTACTTTAAAGTCCATGGGTGTAACTTTTGCGACAAAGTGTGATGAGAATGCAGGAATCGACGTGGATGCCAATCAGGTTGCTTATCTGTGGAAGGCAGGCGCCAAGATGGCAGCCTTTGCAGCTATTATGCTTATAGCAGCATGTGTTGTAGGTTTTGCGGCTTCAAAGGTCGGTGCCGCTGTCGGCAGGGATTTGAGGGAGAAGACCTTTTCAAAGGTTGTAGGTTTTTCAAATGCCGAGATTAACAAATTCTCTACGGCATCACTGATTACTAGAAGCACGAATGATATACAGCAGATTCAGATGGTTACTACTATGATGCTTCGTATGGTGCTTTACGCGCCAATCGTTGGTATCGGTGGTATCATCAAGGTGGCACAGACCAAATCCGGCATGGAGTGGGTGATTGCCATTGCGGTTGCTGCCATCATGGTTTTTATTTTCACACTGGTTGGCATTGCGATGCCAAAGTTCAAGATTATGCAGAGTCTTGTAGACAAGGTAAACCTTGTTTCTCGTGAGATTCTTACAGGTCTTTCCGTTATCAGGGCTTTCGGCCGTGAGAAGGAGGAGGAAAAGAGGTTTGATGAGGCTAACCGTGAGCTTACACGCACACAGCTGTTTACAAACCGTGTCATGACCTTTATGATGCCGGGTATGTCCATGATCATGTACTGCATCACACTTGGTATCGTGTGGGTTGCAGCAGGCAGAATAGACAAGGGTTCTATGCAGGTAGGTACCATGACTGCGTTTATTACATATGCCATGATGATTGTTATGTCATTCCTCATGCTTTCAGCCATGTCCATCATGCTTCCGAGAGCTGGTGTTGCGGCAGAGCGTATCGATGAGGTTATAAAGACAAACAGCACTGTAAATGATCCAAAAGAGCCTGTTACTGAGGCTGATCACAGAGGTGTTATCCGTTTCAACCATGTGGATTTCAGATATCCGGGAGCAAAGGAGGATGTGCTTTCAGACATTGATTTTGTGGCGGAGCCGGGCAAAATCACAGCTATCATCGGAAGTACCGGCTGTGGAAAGTCTACACTTGTAAACCTGATTCCGCGTTTTTACGACGTGACGGGAGGCTCAATAGAGCTTGATGGACACGATATCAGAGACTACACACTAAGCGAGCTTCGCGAGTCAATAGGCTTTGTTCCGCAGAAGGGTATTCTTTTCTCGGGAACCATCGCCTCAAACCTGCGCTTTGGTAAGGCAGACGCGAGTGATGAGCAGATAAAAAAGGCTGCGGATATCGCACAGGCTTCTGAGTTTATCGAGACAAAGAATGACAGGTATGAAAGCTCAATCGCACAGGGCGGCTCCAACGTGTCAGGAGGTCAGAAGCAGAGGCTTGCCATAGCAAGAGCTATCGCAAAGGATCCTCATATCTATGTGTTTGATGACAGCTTTTCAGCACTCGATATGAAGACTGATGCGCGTCTGCGTGCAGCTTTAGCAGAGGTTACAGAGAATGCTTCCGTCATTATCGTGGCACAGCGTATCAGCACGATTATTCATGCTGACCAGATTCTCGTGCTCGATGACGGTAAAATCGTAGGAAAAGGCACCCACGAGGAGCTTCTTAAAAATTGCGATGTATATATGCAGATTGCACAGTCACAGCTTTCAGCCAAGGAACTTGGAATTGATGATAACAAAAAGGAGGGCATGTAAGATGAGTGAGAATAATAACGAACAGTTTAAGATGCCTCCTAAGAGGCCAAGAGGACCAATGGGACGTGGCCCCGGAATGGTCACAGAAAAGGCCAGGGATTTCAAGGGCTCTACAAAGAAACTCATAAAGTATCTCGGCAGATACTGGGCTGCTATCATTGCAGTTATGATTTTTGCAGCAGTTTCGACTGTCTTCTCCGTTGCAGGACCGAAGGTCATGGGTAAAGCCACCACTGCGCTTGCCGAGGGACTCATGAACAAGATTGCGGGAACAGGCGGCATAGATTTTGATTATATTGCAAAGGTTCTTTTGTTTACGCTGGCTTTATATGTGGTGAGTGCCATCTTTATGTTTGTCCAGGGGCTTATCATGACAGGCATCACGCAGAAGACCTGCTATAGGATGCGTAAGGACATCACGAGCAAAATCAACCGTATGCCGATGAAGTATTTCGAGTCAAGGACATACGGTGAGGTACTTTCGCGTATCACAAACGACGTGGACACACTCGGACAGAGCTTGAACCAGAGTATCACACAGATTATTACATCTGTTGCCACTTTGGTCGGTACACTGGTCATGATGCTGTCTATTTCACCGCTCATGACGCTGATTTCACTCGTTATCCTGCCAGTTTCGATGATACTTATTTCGTTTGTCATAAAGCATTCACAGAAATACTTCAGACAGCAGCAGGAGTATCTGGGACACATAAACGGACAGGTCGAGGAGGTGTACGGAGGCCACCTCGTCATAAAGGCATATAATAAAGAGGCAGAGACTGTAAAGACCTTTAAGGAGGCCAACAATGTGCTCTACAAATCCGCATGGAAATCACAGTTCCTTTCAGGACTTATGATGCCTATCATGCAGTTTGTAGGAAACTTAGGATATGCGGGAGTAGCCATCTCAGGTGGTATACTTGCCATAAAGAATGTCATCACAATCGGTGATATCCAGGCATTTATACAGTATGTGAAGAATTTCACACAGCCAATCCAGCAGATAGCACAGGTGGCAAACCAGCTTCAGTCGATGGCGGCTGCATCTGAGCGTGTATTTGAGTTCCTCGATGAGGAGGAAGAGGATATAACAGTGGAAAATCCTGTAAAGCCAGACCATATCGAGGGAAGTGTAGAGTTTTCGCATGTACACTTTGGTTATAATCCTGACCAGATCATCATCAATGATTTTTCTGCAAAGGTAAAGCCGGGACAGCAGGTTGCTATCGTTGGACCGACAGGAGCGGGAAAGACTACCATGGTCAAGCTTCTTATGAGATTTTATGATGTAAGCTCAGGTGCCATTCTTGTAGACGGACATGATATCAGGGATTACAACAGAGCCGATCTGCGAGATGCATTCGGCATGGTATTGCAGGACACATGGCTCTTTAAGGGCACCATTATGGAAAATATCCGCTACGGCCGTCTGGATGCCACAGATGAGGAGGTCATCGCGGCAGCAAAGGCAGCACATGCGCATCACTTTATCCAGACATTGCCGGGTGGCTACGATATGGAGCTCAACGAGGATGCATCCAATGTGTCACAGGGACAAAAGCAGCTTTTGACAATAGCAAGAGCCATTCTTGCAGACAATCCAATCCTTATCCTTGATGAGGCCACATCCTCTGTCGATACACGTACAGAAATCCGTATCCAGAAGGCACTCGACAATCTGATGAAGGGCAGAACAAGCTTTGTCATCGCCCACAGGCTGTCTACTATCAAGAATGCCGATATGATTCTTGTCATGAAGGACGGAGACATTATCGAGCAGGGTACACACGATGAGCTTCTTGCAAAGAACGGATTTTACGCAGAGCTGTATAACTCTCAGTTTGAAGAATAGAGAAAGCACGGGTATCGTGCAGTTTTGCGAATATGCGTGGGCTGAATGGTTACATAAAATTAAAAAAAAATACGCTCTCGACAAAATTCGACAAAATGTGTTATCATAAAAGCATACAATTTGTTTTGACATGACAGTAATTGGCGGCATAGGAGAGTTTGATGAGCACTTTAAATGTCGCAGTAGCAGACGAAAAGAAAAACATGCAGAGTTTATTAAAGGGCATGGAGTTTTTAGGAACAGCAAGAAGTAGTGATGAAGCATACAACATGATAAACGGTAATGCCGGTTCTGATGTGGTACTTGTGTATGTAAAGAGAGCATCCGGTGACACTGAGCCACTTGATGATACATATATGGAGAAAAAATCCCTTGAGACACAGGTGACGGATATCATTCATGAGATAGGTGTTCCGGCTCATATAAAGGGATATCAGTATCTTAGGACTGCGATAGTGATGTGCGTTGAGGATATGGAAATGCTTAGCTCTATCACAAAGCTTTTGTATCCCACTATTGCAAAGAAGTACAAGACTACCTCAAGCAGGGTGGAGAGAGCCATAAGGCATGCTATCGAGGTGGCATGGAGCAGAGGCAGGATGGATACGATAGACTCTATGTTTGGATACACTGTAAACTATGGTAAGGGCAAGCCTACCAATTCGGAGTTTATTGCCCTGATTACAGACAAAATACGTCTAGGGATGTAAAAATCGTCATTATAGACAAATAAAACCACGTTTTGATAAATTTACTAGGCAAAATGTACTCCCGCGTGATATAATATAGTATACATTCTATTGGTTTCAGGATGTATACTATATTTTTTATCAGATTAATCGTTGTTTAAATAACTGTAATCTGGGGGAGGTTTCAGCATGGACAAAATGAAAATATTAATGGCCGCATCAGAGGCAATACCTTATATGAAGACAGGTGGACTAGCTGACGTAGTGGGATCTTTACCGAAATATTTTGACAAGGACAGATATGACGTGAGAGTTATACTTCCGAAGTACAAATGTATGGATGATAAATTACTGCCACAGCTTAAGTTCGTCTGTCATTTTTATGTCAATCTCAACTGGCGCAGGCAGTATGTGGGGATTTTTACATCGCAGTATGATGGTGTGACATATTATTTTGTCGACAATGAGTTTTACTTTGCAGGAGATAAGCCATACAACAATATATACGAGGATGTGGAGAAGTTTGCTTTCTTTTCAAAGGCGGTGCTTGAGGCTTTGCCGGTTATAGATTTTGCCCCGGATGTGATACATTGTAATGACTGGCAGACAGGACTCTTGCCGGTTTTTCTAAAGACAGTATACGGCTCAGACAATTTCTATGCCGGTATCAAGACAGTCTTTACCATTCACAATATGAAGTTTCAAGGGCGATGGAAGATTAAAGAGGTGGCTGATGTTACAGGACTTCCGGAGCATATTTTTAATTCAGGGGAGCTGGAGTTCTATGGTGAGGCTAATTATTTAAAGGGCGGCATAGTATATGCAGATGAGATTACGACTGTCAGTCCGACATATGCAGATGAAATCTGTACACCTGAGGGCGGAGAGGGCCTGGATGGCCTGATGCTTGAGCGGCGCAGGCATTTGAGAGGCATTGTAAACGGTATAGATTATGATGTCTTTAATCCTATGAAGGATACATATCTGGATAAGCATTTTTCTGTAAGGGAATTGAGTGGAAAGGTCGTTAATAAGCGTCAGCTGCAGGAGAAGTATGGTCTGGCTGTGGATAAGGATGTCATGCTGATTGGAATAGTTTCGCGTCTGACAAAGCAGAAGGGCTTTGATCTGGTGGCATATGTGATGGAGGAGATGCTTTCCACCATGAATGTACAGTTTATAGTGCAGGGCACAGGAGAGCAGCAGTACGAGGAGATGTTTAATTATTTCCATGGCAGGTATCCGCAGAAGCTTGGAGTATATATCGGTTACTCAGAGGAAAATGCACATGAGATATATGCAGGCTGTGACGCATTTCTCATGCCGTCTCTTTTTGAGCCGTGCGGCTTGAGCCAGCTCATGTCTATGCGATATGGTACGCTGCCTATAGTCAGGGAGACCGGTGGTCTTAAGGACACTGTAGTGCCGTACAATGAGTACGAGAATACGGGCGATGGCTTTTCCTTTGCCAATTATAATGCGCATGATATGCTGCATGTCATCAAATATGCTCTTGATGTGTTTGAAAACCATAAGGACAGATGGCAGGAGATGATGCAGCGCGCCATGAGGCATGACTTCTCATGGAAGGCATCTGCGAAAGAGTATGAGAAGCTTTACGACATGCTGCTTGGCAACTAGTACATCGTTCTGCAAATAACAGGCCAATAATTTTCATGAATTTCCAAATATGTTCTTAGAAAGTAAAATACCGGATACATATCTATGATATGATATCCGGTATTTTGTGTTATCGGGTTATATGATTATCAGTAGACAGTGTCTGTTTTACTATCGTATATGTAATACCTCTCGCCGAGTACTTCCTCGTCGCGTACCTCTGTAGAGTTTACCTCACAGATGAATTCGCTTAGGTTGCAGACATCTATATCGCTATCCAGCGACATTACCAGAAATTCATGGATACTGCTTGGTATGAGCAGCATATTGCCGCCGAGCTTTTTTGCCAGCGAGCTTAGCACACCCGGGTAGAGTATGGCGGATGCGCCGTTTGTCTGCCTGCTGTTTGTAAGGATATACATAGGCAGGCTGTCAAAATCACAGACTGCGCGCATCTGATTGGCATAGCCCGGACATTTTTTGGCAAGAAACTCTGCCATGTTGATTATTGAGCATGGAAGTATCCTTGGGGTATTTTGCATTGAGGCGCGGATTAGTGTTTCTGTATCTATGCCCCAGCGTGACAGAAGCGCATCTGTGACTGTAATGGTGCCAAATTCAGGCAGTTGCGCTCCTACATATACTTCAAATATGATGGCAAAATCCAGATATTTGATATAGGGCACGTCCTTTAGCTGCTTTTGGTTTTTGTCGTAGCTTATGAGCTGGAAAATTATTTTCTCCTTTACCTTGGAAAAATCATCACAGAAGCTTATGTCAAAATCTTCAGTTGGCTTGAAATCATTGTAGGTGGATAAAATTGCATCGAGAATAGAATCAATGGATACACCATCAAGATACCAATGGTAGTAAGGATTGAGATAAATAGTCGGTGCTATATTGAATTTGGGATTGATAATCACCAATCCGTCGTAGATCATCCCGTTGTTCTTTTTGACAGGATGGATGGTAAGCTTGAAATTATTGTCAAGTCTTGCAGTTATTTCTGTTTCTATAGTATGTAAAAACTCCGTGTATTTCATGAATCTCCTTGCGGAGCATAAAAATATCGGATCTCGTGGAAAAGTAAAACCCACGAAGCAGGGCGCTTCGTGGGTTTTACTCTATCATTGTTTGTTGAAGTTTGCAATATGTATTTTTGTACAATTTTTAGACTTCATTTTTGTGATATCATACAAAATACAGCTGCGCAATCCATTTTTAATCTGATTTGAGCCTCTGCCACAGTGTGTTGTAAAGTGTTGCGTCATCATCATTTAAAGCTCTGTATACTTCACAGTTTTTGAGCATATCGGAAGGAGGATTAATCGCCTCATTTTCCTTCGTTTCTGCATCCTGGTTTTCGATGACAGACTGGATAGGTGATGCATAGTATACATATTCAAAGTTGAGCTGTGCCGGCTCATCACTGCAGATATAGTTCAAAAATTCCTGTGCGCCCTCTTTATTCTTGCATGTCTTTGGAATAAACCATGAGTCAATCCAGAGGTTTGAGCCCTCCTTTGGCACGATATAGTCCAGGTTGTCATTTTCAGCCATGGCTGCAGCTGCCTCACCGGAGTAGCACACTGCGATTGCCGCATTTTCAGCAACCATCTCATCACAGGTTTCATCCACGTAGTAGGCGAGCACATCACTGCTTTGTTTGTTCAGTATATCAAATGCTTCATCGAGCTTTGCTGTATCTGTCTCGTTTATCGAGTAGCCAAGTGTGCGAAGGGCGGGAGTAAAGGCATCACGGACAGAATTAATCATAATCATGTTGTCCTTGTATTTGCCGTTCCACAGGCAGTCCCAGGTATTTAGGTCTGATGCATCAGCCATCTTTTTATTGTATAGTATACCGAGTGTGCCGTAGAAATAAGGCACAGTGTATTCATGTGTCGGGTCAAAGGATGCGGACATGTCGATTATATCCTGATTTACATTTTGATAGTTTGGCATTGAGCTGTAGTCTATCTTGCTGACCTCACCTTCACTTATGAGCTTCTCGATGATGTAGTCAGAGGTGCAGATGACATCGTAATCGATGGCACCGGACTTGTACTTTGTGTACATCTCCTCAGGCTCCTCGTATTCCTCGTATTTCATGGTGATTCCGGTTTCCTGCTCGAAGCTGTCGATTACTGATTCATCGATGTATTTACCGTAGTTTAGCACTGTTATGGCATTGTCATTGTTCGTGCTTCCGGCGCTTATGGTAAATACCGAAAAGCAGCCGATTACGAGTACTGCAACAATTGCGATGCTCACACTACGCTTTACGATGCGCAGCTTTTTAGCCCTTGCAGGCTTCTTTGAGGCGCTGACAGGCATCCGGTTTGAGTTGATGTTTATCACAACCAAAAGCAGCAGCACTGTGAAGAAAAGTATGGTTGACAGAGCATACAGCTCCGGCTTTACACCCTTTTTCAGCTCTGTGTAGAGCATGGTTGAGAGCGTGTTTACTCCGGCACCCTTCGTAAAGTAGGTGATGGAGAAGTCATCGAGTGACATTGTGACCGCCATCATAAAGCCGGAGAACACTCCGGGGCTTATTTCAGGCCAGGTGACCTTGAAAAATGCATATAGAGGTGATGCGCCCAGGTCAAGTGCGGCCTCATAGGTGTATTTGTTGGTCTGCTTGAGCTTTGGAAGCACATTGAGTATCACATAAGGGATATTGAACGTGATGTGTGCGATAAGCACTGTCACAAAGCCCAGATTCATGAATTTTACAAACAAAAGCATCATTGAGATACCGGTCACGATATCTGCATTGAGCATCGGGATGTTTGTAGCGCCCAGATAGATTGTCTGGTTACGTTTCTTCATGGCGCTTATACCCATGGCTGCGAGAGTTCCTATTATTGTAGAAATCACAGCTGCAAGCAGTGTAATCTGCAGTGTTGTAGAAAATGCCGACATAATCCGCTCACTCTGAAAGCACTTTATGTACCAGTCGAGCGTGAAGCCTCCCCATTTAACCTTGGATTTGGAGTTGTTGAAGGAGAGTACTATTAATACAACGATAGGTAGATACAGAAACAAAAAAATCAGTCCCATATATACCCTGGATGCTATTTTTTTTACCATAATGCGCTCTGGTCTCCTTCCTTATCAAACAGATTGACGAGTGCCATACTGATTAATACGAATACCATGAGCACGAGTGAGAGACCGCTTCCTGCGCCCCACTGCGAGCCATGGACGAAATCCTGTTCTATGATATTTCCGATGAGCAGGACCTTGCCGCCTCCGAGTATCTGTGAGATGGCAAAGGATGTGAGTGATGGCACGAAAACCATTACGATTCCGCTTATGACACCGGAAACTGTAAGTGGCAGTATAATCTTGAAAAATATTGTGACTTTGTTTGCACCGAGGTCAAGAGCCGCCTCAATCCAGTCGTTTTTGATTCTGGTCATGGAGTTGTATATAGGCAGCAGCATGAATGGCAGAAAGTCATAGACCATGCCAAGCACGACGGCTCCGGAGGTATTCATGATGTTGAAGCCTGGCAGTCCGAGAGTGGTGAGTATTGAGTTGATGACACCGTTTTTGGACAAAAGCTGTTTCCATGCGAGTATTCGAAGCATAAAGTTCATCCACATAGGAAGCATGAAAACAAATACCACAAAGCTTTGGTTTTTAATCTTTAAGCCGTTTAAAATCATCGCAAGCGGATAGGACAGCACCAGGCATATTATGGTGCATATTACTCCAAGCCGTAGGGATAAAAGCAGTGCCTTGATATTGGTGTGCTGTGCTATTGCAGCCACATATTCAAATGTGAAGCCTCCGTCAGAGCCTTTAAATGCATAGTACACAATCATGAAAAGCGGAAGTATGATAAATCCGATAATCCATATGAGGTACGGCCCTGCGAGCAGCTGTTTCTTTATTTTAGACATCTATCTCCACCGCCTTTTCATCTGAGGACTCAGGCTTGTGCATTACCTGGATATTAAATGGAATCACCTTGATACCCACATGACTGCCGACCTCTACATATTTGGTGGTGTGCACCATCCAGTCGTAGCCGTTAGCCTTTACCTCAAGCTCATAGTGCACTCCCTTGAAGATATTTGACACGACATCGCCCTGCATGTAGCCGTCCTCCGCAGGCACCAGCTCCACATCCTCCGGGCGGATGACTATATCGACAGGCGTGTTCTCACCAAAGCCCTCGTCCACACAAGGCATCTTTACACCGAGTATCTCGACAAGCTTATCCTTTATCATAACACCGTCGATGATATTGCTGTGCCCGATAAAGTCAGCGACAAAGGCATTTTCAGGCTCATTGTAAATATCCTCTGGTGTGCCAATCTGCTGGATATAGCCCTGATTCATGACTACGATGGTGTCAGACATTGTAAGCGCCTCCTCCTGGTCGTGTGTGACGTAGACGAAGGTGATACCGAGCTCATTTTTGAAGCGGATAAGCTCATACTGCATGCTCTGGCGCAGCTTTAAGTCGAGAGCGCCAAGCGGCTCGTCTAACAGTAGTACCTTAGGCTCGTTTACAATAGCTCTTGCAATAGCGATACGCTGCTGCTGGCCTCCGCTAAGAGAATCCACAGAGCGGTTTTCAAAGCCGTCGAGATTGACGAGCTTTAATGCATACTTTATTTTGTCATCTATGTAAGCCTTGCTTTTCTTCTTTATTTTAAGACCAAACGCGATGTTTTCAGCTATTGTCATATGAGGGAAAAGAGAGTATTTCTGGAAAACAGTGTTCAGATTTCTCTCGTTTGCAGGTACATTTGTGATGTCCTTTGAATCAAACATGATTTTTCCCTTGTCCGGAGTCTCAAAGCCGCCGAGCATGCGAAGCGTGGTGGTCTTTCCGCAGCCTGATGGTCCAAGCAGCGTCAGAAACTCATTCTCCCTGATGTATAGATTTAAATCGTCGAGTACAACATTGCCGTTGTATGACTTTGTGATATCGATAAAATCAATTAATTTCTTTCCCATGGTGTAAACCTTTCTCATGTAATTATAGTACTGGTAGGAACTGTATGTTTATAATTTGCTGCTGTACACACTAAAAATGTGGCCGGCAGTAATTACAGCCCTATAAAAGAGCTTCTGCAGTGGAAGCGTCAGAAGCTTGGAGGATTGCTGACCCATATGAGCATGGCATCCTTTGAAGACTTATTTTCAATAAAATGCTTCTTACCGGCTTTAAAATAAAAGGACTCACCGGCCTTTACGGTGTGCACTTTGCCACCATAGCAAAGCTTCACTGTGCCCTTTATCACATATCCAAACTCCTCACACTCCTGAGGCAGATATATTTCAGAACTGCCACCCGGATGAAGAGTGAGCCTGACAGGCTCCATGGAGCGGGTCTGTGCGTTTGGAATGATCCATTCCACCTTGCTGTTTTTTTTCTCGTCAATTTTCTCGAAATAGTCGTTTGCCTTGTATACAATCTGCTCAGGCTCCGAATTTGTAAAAAACTCCGCCGGTGTCATACCCAGGCACTGGATGATATCAAGCAGGGTGCCGACTGACGGTGAATTCTGATTTCGCTCAAGCTGGGAGATAAATCCCTTCGTCAGCTCAGCTCTGTCAGCAAGCTCCTGCTGGGTAAGTCCGTACTGGATACGAAGCTCCTTCATACGATGTCCGATATCCATGTTTACTTCCTTTTCTAGTACATATGATGCTATATTTACTGTAGGCTTAATAATAGATTTTTTGTTTACTAAAAATAAACCAATGAGATAATTTTAATATATTTTTTATAAATGTCAAGAGGGATTTTTGTTGCTTCTTTTATATGGTGCGGTTATAATAAATGTATAAATTATATTTTACGTATGGGGTGTTATGAAAATGGGGTTTAAAGAGAGGAAAAACTATGTACAATAATTCACAAAGTCCCATTATGGTTATATCTGGGAAAAAAGCGGAGAAAATGTTAAGTAAATCAG
>PPYF01242140.1_pt1 | contig 28217 bp, 25 predicted proteins | sample 1559871 | NCBI WGS metagenome assembly PPYF01 (sample SAMN08240021, study PRJNA423297) | Human gut metagenome, whole genome shotgun sequencing project.
AGCCCACGCCAATCAGGTCTGCCAAAGAAAAGTTGATTACCACAAACGGCATGGCCAGGTTCAGCGCCGCAAATGCCGTGGTGCCAAGAAACTGGCCCACAAACACGCCGTCCACCGTCTGGTACAGCGCCGAGGCCAGCATGCTGATGGCCCCCGGCACCGACGCCAGAAAAAACAGCTTCACCGGCGGCGTTTTGGAAAACAATGCTGCAGAGTTCACACGTTTCTTCCTTCCCTTTGCGGCATGCCGGGCGCGGCGCACGCCTGTGCGCCGCCCAGCTCTGCGCGCAAACATTCCGTATATTGTTTGGTAAGCGCCCACAATTCGCGCGCCTGCCCCGGGCCCATGCGCTGCAGGGCGTTTTGCTCGGCCCGCACGGCCGGGCCCACAAGGCGCCGCATGGCCTGCTGCCCTTTGGCCGTCAGGGCCACCAGCTTGCTTTTGCGGTTGCCGGGCACGGCGCGCAGGGCCACAAGGCCCTGGCGCTCCATATTTTTCAGGGCAGAGTTCACCGTCTGCGGCGGGTAGTGCCAGGCCTGGCACAGCTCGTGCTGTGTATAGGCCCCGCCCTCATACAGCGAATACAGCAGCCAGAACACGGTGTCCGGCACGCCGCAGGCCTTTGCATAGGCATGGTACAGCTCGTCCATCTGTTTATACAGCTGGTTGAACGCCACCCGCATTTCTTCCGTTTGCTGCGCCATCTTTTTTCCTCCTTCCGCTTCCATACGGGGCCGCAAGTGCTAATTATAATCCGAAAGCGGATTATTGTCAACTCAAAAAGGCATCGGGCGGCGCCCAAGCGCAAAAAAGCGCGGCGGTTTTGCAACCGCCGCGCAGGCATTCTTTCTGGGGTTCAAAGCCGGGCTCAGCCGGGCGTGGGCGTGGGCTGGCCGCCGGCGCCGGCCGTGCCGTCATCCGTGGGGCCGGGCGGGTCGCCCACCACCACTTTCAGCTCCACGGTGTCCACACCGGCCCGCAGGGTGGTGCCCTCGGCCACGTTGCTCTCAATCACGGTGCCGGAGGCATAGCTGGTGGTGTTGGCCACCTCGGTGATGTGGTATTTGATGCCCGCCGCGTTCAGCGCGCTCTCCACATCGGCGCGGGCCTTGCCCACCACCGCAGGCATTTTCACCTGTGCGGGCGGCTTGCCCGCCACATAAATGGTGACGGTGTCGCCGTTGTCGCCAATTTTCACCGCAGTGCCGGGCACCGGGTCCATTTTGATGAACTGGTTTTCCGCATAGGTGCCGTCGTTCTCCTGCGTCACCACCTGCACCTTGTTCTCGGCAATGCCAAGGCTGTACAGCTTCGATTTGATGTCGCCCAGCGACATGCCGCCAATGTCCTCGGGGATGGTGGCCGTCTCGGCGCCCTTGCTTACCACCAGCTTCACCACGGTGTTGGCGCCAATCTTGGTGCCCGAAGCGGGCGTCTGGCTGATGATTTCGCCCTCTTCATACTCGTCGCTGAACTCATATTCCGTGCTGAACATGCAGTATTTCAGATATTCGCTGTTGTTGATGACGTCCTGCACCTGCCTGCCGGTAAAGCTGGGCAGCGTGTAATCCAGCGATGCGCCGGAAGAAGAGCTTGCCGGCACCGAGGACGTTGTGGCCGGGCTGGAGGAAGAGCCCGGGTTGCGGGGCCGGTTCATGTTCAGGATGGCGATGAAGATGATAATCACCAGCAGCGCCGCCGCGGCCACAATGCCCAGTATCTTCAACTGCCGGTCTGTCATGCCCAGCTTTTCGCGCAGCTGGTCCCATTTCGAGCCCGTCACCTCGCGGCTGGGGGCCGTCAGGGCGGCCAGCAGCTCGCTGGCGCTTTGAATGCGCTCGGCCGGCACCAGGCGCATGGCGCGGGCCAGCGCCGCCGAGACAAAGCCGGGCAGCTCGCGGTTGGCCGTGCGGGCGCTGGGCATGTTGTCGTCCATGCGGCGCAAATTGGCGCCCAGCGGCTCCACGCCCGTCATCACGCGGTAGAACACCGCGGCAAGGCTGTATACGTCGGTGTATTTGCCGTCAAACTCCGCCACGGAATACTGCTCGGGCGCGGCATAGCCGTCCGCCAGCTGGCATTTAATTTCGCCGCCCGCCGTGCGCAGGCCCTGCGTGGCAAAGCCGGACAGCTTGGCGCCCTGCGGCGTAATCCAGATGGTGTCCGGGCTGATGCCGCGGTGCAAAAGGCCCATGCGGTGCATGGCGTCCACGCCGTACACCACGGGGCGCAGCAGCACAAGCGCCTCCTCCTGCGTCAGGGGCTCTTCCCGGCTGGCAAGGTAGCGCGAAAGCGGCGCGCCCTCGTCCGGCTCGCGCACGGCATAGGCCGTGTCGTTCGTCTCCACCACGTCCAGCACCGTCACAAGGCCCTCGGTGCGGCCAAGGCGCACCAGGCTGCGGTAAAGGTCGGCAAAATCCATGCGGGTGGTTTTAAACAGCACCTCGCGCCCGGCGCGCGGCAGCACGCGGCCGTCTGCGGCGCGCGCGGCGCAAATCGAGACGGGCACATACTCCTTAATGGTGACGCGGCGCATCTCTTTGCCGTCAATGGCGCTGTAAGTAATGCCCTCGCCGTCCAGGCCAAGGCATTTGCCTATGGTGTAGCGCCCTGCAAGCAGCGAGTGCGCCGGCAGCGCGCCGGCGGGGTTGGTGTTCACAAAGCGCTTGCCGCAGTACGGGCAGCTCTGCGCGCCAAGCTCTACATTGGACATGCAGTGGTCGCAGATGATCTGCTGGGCCACAGGCCATCACCTCTCCTTTTCTGAATACTTTCCGCCGTGCGGTGTGGGCTCAGCGGTCCAGGTCTTCCTCGTTTTCCAGGTTGTGCCAGATGTTCTGCACATCATCGTCCTCTTCCAAATGGTCCAGAAGAAGGCCCATTTTCTTGAGGTCGTCCGGGTCCGTCAGGGCCGTGCGCGTGCTGGGCACCATGGCCACGTCCGCGCTGATGAATTCATAGCCCTTTTCCTCCAGCGCCTGGCGCACTTCGCTGAACGCCTCGGGGCTGGTGGTCACCTCGGCCACGCCGTCCGCCATGTCGAAATCGTCCGCGCCGGCGTCAAAGGCGTCCTCCATCACGGTTTCCTCGTCCTTGTCCTCTACGTCCAGCACAATGACGCCCTGCTCGGTGAACAGGAACGACACGCAGCCGTTGTTGCCAAGGTTGCCGCCGAACTTATCAAAATAATGGCGCAGGTTGCCCGCGGTGCGGTTGCGGTTGTCGGTCAGCGTCTCCACCATCATGGCAATGCCAGAGGGGCCGTAGCCCTCGTAGGTGATGCTTTCGTAATCGTCCTTTTCCGCACCCTCTGCCTTTTTGATGATGCGCTGGATGTTGTCGTTGGGCACGTTCAGGCTTTTGGCCTTGGCGATGAGGTCCCGCAGTTTGCCGTTCACCGCGGGGTCTGCCCCGCCGGCCTTCACGGCCACCGCAATCTCGCGGCCCACCTTGGTGAAAATTTTTGCCTTCTGGGCGTCCGTCTTTTCCTTCTTGCGCTTGATATTGTTCCACTTGCTATGGCCGGACATATCGATAAAAGCCTCCTCATATGTGTTCGGTTCTCACAGCGCCGCAACGCGCGGGGCGCGGCCCCGCATGCGGGCACTGGGCGCATTTTAACTGAATAATTATAGCATATTCAATTTGCAAATTCAACCATGCGCGGCGCTTCAGCCCAGGTTGCGCAGGCCCTTGGGGTATCGGTTTTTCACCATGCCGCCGCTTGCCTTGCCAAAGCCCAGGGGCAGGCCCGCCACCGTGACGGCCGCCCACCCGGCGCGCGCCGTGTGGGCCGGGATAGCCTCGCCCCGCAGCCATGCGGCGCAAAGCGGGCTGCCGGGCTGCAGCTCTTCGCGGTTTTCGCACAGCGCCCCATAAGCCATAAACAGCGCGTGCGCGGGCTCGAAGCGGCCCTTTTCCTCTTTGCCCACGGGCACGCCTGCGCGCACCACGCGCAGCTGTGTGCCGTGCGGAAAGGCGCCCGGCGCCAGCAGGTGCACGGCGCTGCCAAACGTTTGCAGGGCATCGGGCCCGGCGCCCAGCTGCGGAAAATATTCCCGCAGAAAGGCCAGAGCTGCGGCTGTGCCGCCCCGGCCCGCCCTTTCGGCCCTGGCCGCCCTGGGCGCCGTGCGCGCGGCATGCGGCCGGCCGGGGCCCGGCCAGGGCGCGGCGGCGCTTTTTTCCAGCACAGCCATAAAATGGCCCTCGCCCCCGTGGCACGGGTAGATGCGGCGGGTGTGCTGCGCGCAAAACGGGTGTTCGCCGCAGCGCGCGGCCTCGCCCGGGCTGCCAAAGCCCACGCCGCAGGGCACGGTGGAAAACTCGGCGTGGCGCGCCAAAAACGCGCCCACCTGCGCCTCGTCCTCCTCGGGGGCAAAGGTGCAGGTGGAATACACAAGGCGCCCGCCCGGCCGCAGCGCGGCGGCCGCGGCGTCCAATATCTGCGCGCCCAGCGCGGCGCAGCGCTGCACCAGCACCTGGCTGTGCTGGCGCACGGCCTGCGGCTCTTTGCGGAACATGCCCTCGCCCGAGCACGGCGCGTCCACCAGCACCCTGTCAAACCAGCCGGGCAGCGCCGCGGCAATGCGCGCGGGCGCCTCGTTCAGCACCACTGCGTTTGCCACACCCATGCGCTCCAGGTTCGATTTTAAAATATTCGCCCTTGCGGCGTCGTATTCGTTGGCCACCAAAAGCCCCCGGCCGCCCAGCGCGCCGGCCAGCTGGGCGCTTTTGCCGCCCGGCGCGGCGCACATGTCCAGCACGCGCTGGCCGGGCTGCACGTCCAAAAGGGGCGCGGGCGCGGCGGCGCTGGCCTCCTGCACATAATAGGCGCCCGCGTGGTACAGCGGGCTTTTGCCCGGGCGCGCGGTTTCGTCCAGCAGGTAAAAGCTATCTGCACAGAAGGGCGCGCGGCACACCGAAGGGCCCATCAGCTGCAAAAAGCGCGCCTCGCTGCAGCGCAGCGCGTTGCGCGTCAGCGCGCGGCGCACCTCGCCCTGCGGGCGGTACACCTCGTCATAGCGCGCGCCCAGCAGCGCGCGCTCGCGCGCTTCAAAATACGTCTGTTCCGGCACGCAGCGGCGCCCTCCTTTCCGGAAAAAAATGGCTGCATAACGCGCCCCCGCCTGCACAAACTAAGCACAACGGGAGGTGAAAACCATGGAAAACAAAACAACCAGCAAGTATGGCAACCCCAACAACAAAACCAGCAATAAAACCACCGGCAAAACCATGAACAAAACCGTGAACAAAACAACGAACAAGGCCGAGAACAAGGCTTCCGGCAAGGCCAGCAACTGCCACACGAAATAACGGCGGCACAAGCGGCCACAACAGGCCCTGCCAACAGGGCGCGAAAGGCAGCGTGTTTTTCTTTTGGCCCCGGCCCCGGGGCGGAAAAACGCGCTGTTTTTCTGCCGTTTTGCCCGCGCTGTGCCCGGCCCGGCAAAGGCCCTGCCGCCCGCCGGGCCGCGCGGGGCCAGCGGCGCTAGGGCCGCGCCTGCCCGGCCCCGCTTTCCGCCGCCCGGCACACGGCGGCAAACAGCTCTTCAATGCGGCGCACCTCACCCTTTAAATACAGCCAGCCCAGCAGGGCCTCAAAGGCGGTGCTGGCCCGGTATTCCTGCGCGGTGGCGTGCTTGGCCACCGTGGCCTTGCTGGCGTTTTGCCCGCGGCGCACCACGTTCTGCTCGGCCTCGGTCAACATGGGCCGAATGGCCTCCAGCGCGGCGCACTGCCCCTTTGCCGAGACAAAGCGCACCGTGTGCCGGTGCAAAAGGTTGGGGCCAAGGCGCGTGTGCTCTACCAGCATGCGGCGCACCAGCACCTCGTACACGCCGTCGCCCACAAAGGCCAGCGCCAGGGGCGACATTTCGCGCAAATCCACCCTGGGGGCGCCGGGGCGCAGGTTTTCAAACAGCAAAAGCCCGCTGTCATTCTGCAAGGCTGCAGCCTCCTTTTCGCCGTGCTCAGAACACATAGTCAAACTCGTATTCGCCAATGCGGATGGTGTCGTCCTCTTCCACGCCCAGCTGCAGCAGCTTTTCCAGCACGCCGGAATCGGCAAGCTGGCGCTGGAAATACTGCAGGCTCTCGTAGTCGTCCACGTCGCTGCCGGCCAAAATGCGCTCCAGCCAGGGGGCCTGCACCTCAAACTCGTGCTCGGCCACCTTGCGCACCGTAAAGGCGCGCGGGCCCTCGGCCGCCTGCGGGCGCACATACTCCGGCTGGTAGGTTACCACCGGGGGCAGGTTGCGCAGGCGCTCGTACACCATGCCGGGCAGCCCGGCAAGGCCTGTGTGGGCCGCCGCCGAAATGGGCAAAAAGGCAAGCCCCTGCCCCTCCACAAAGGCGCGGAACTGAGCAATCTGCTCTTCGCTGGCAATGTCGCACTTGTTGCCCAGCACCAGCTGCTCGCGCGCGGCAAGCTGCGGCGAAAAGCGCTGCAGCTCTGCATTGATGGCGGCAAAATCCTCTTTTGGGTCCCGCCCTTCGCTGCCAGATACATCCACCACATGCAGCAGCATACGGCAGCGCTCTACATGGCGCAGAAAATCGTGCCCCAGGCCCACGCCGTCGGCCGCGCCCTCTATAAGGCCCGGAATGTCGGCCGCCACAAAGCTGGCCTCGGGCCCCACGCGCACCACGCCCAGCACGGGCGAAAGCGTGGTGAAGTGGTAATTGGCTATTTTGGGCTTTGCGGCGCTGATGGCGCTGATGAGCGTAGATTTGCCCACATTGGGAAAGCCAATCAGCCCCACGTCGGCAATCAGCTTCAGCTCCAGCTGCACCTCCAGCTCTTCGCCGGGCAGGCCGGGCTTGGCAAAGCGCGGAATTTGCCGCGTGGGCGTGGCAAAGTGCACGTTGCCCCAGCCGCCCTTGCCGCCCTTTGCCACCACCACGGGCTCGTTGGTAGAGATGTCGGCAATGACAAGGCCGCTTTCGGCCTCTTTCACCAGCGTGCCGCGCGGCACGCGGATGACAAGGTCCTGCGCGTTTTTTCCGTTGCAGCGCGCGCCGCGGCCGTTTTCGCCGCACGGCGCCGCATACTTGCGCTTATAGCGGAAATCCATCAGGGTGGAAAGGTTTGGGTCGGCCACAAACACAATGTTGCCGCCGCGCCCGCCGTCGCCGCCGTCCGGCCCGCCGGCCGCCACATATTTTTCCCGGTGGAACGAAACGGCGCCGTCGCCGCCCTTGCCCGCCTTCAGGAATATTTTTGCGGTGTCGATAAACATAGTTTTCTCCTTTTCAGTATAGCGCGCCGATACGGAAAAAGCCGGGCCGCTGCGCGGCCCGGCTTCACACGGTTCTTACTGCTTGATGCTGACCTGCTTGCGGTCGCGGCCCACGCGCTCGAAAGAGACGCGGCCGTCCACAAGGGCGAACAGCGTGTCGTCGCTGCCGCGGCCCACGTTCTCACCCGGATGGATGTGTGTGCCGCGCTGGCGCACCAGAATGTTGCCGGCAAGGACGAACTGGCCGTCGCCGCGCTTCACGCCCAGGCGCTTCGATTCAGAATCGCGGCCGTTTTTTGTAGAGCCTACGCCTTTTTTATGTGCCATATCCTATTTCCCTCCCCGGCTTTTAGCCTTTGATCTCGGTGATTTCCACTTTGGTGAACGGCTGACGGTGGCCCATCTTGCGCGCCGAGCCCTTTTTGGGGCGGTAGGTCAAGATGTGCAGCTTCTTGCCCTTGCCGTTCTTCAGCACCTTGCCCGTGACGCACGCGCCCGCAACAGTGGGGGCGCCAAACTTCACGCTGCCCTCTTCGCCCACCGCAAGCACGGTGTCGAAGGTGTAGGTGCTTTCGGCTTCGGCATCCAGCTTTTCCACATAGATGACGTCGCCTTTTTCCACGCGGTACTGTTTCCCGCCGGTGACGATAACTGCGTACATGTGTTTACCCTCATTTGCATAAGTCTCGCTGGACAGATAGGCGGGTGCGCAAAGCACCACTTCAGGCGCCCAAACCAAGCGGCTTATATACTATACCACAAGCGGCGGAAAAATGTCAACGGGTTTTGCAAAGAAAGCGCCCCTTCCGGCGTGCCGGCGCAAGAAAACTTTGGTTTTAGGCGGCTGCACGGCGGCAAAATCCACATCGCCGCACAGCTTGCCCTGGGCGTTGCGGTTGATGCCCACGTCTATCACGGCCGCGCCGGGCTTCACCATGTCTGCCGTCACAAAGCCCGCCTTGCCCACCGCGGCCACCAGAATATCCGCCTGGCGGCACACTTCGGCAAGGTTTTCCGTGCGCGAATGGCACACGGTGACGGTGGCGTTTTCGCGCAACAGCAAAAGCGCCATGGGCTTGCCCACAATGTTGCTGCGCCCCAGCACCACGGCGCGGCGGCCCGCCACGGGCACGTTGGCCGCGCGCAGCATGGCAAGGCAGCCCGCGGGCGTGCAGGGCACAAAGCACGGCTGGCCCAGCAGCATGCGGCCCGCGTTCACCGGGGTGAAGCCGTCCACGTCCTTGTGCGGGGCAATGGCGGCAATCACGGCCGCCTCGCTGATGTGCGCGGGCAGCGGCAGCTGCACCAGCACGCCGCTGACGGCATCGTCCTCGCTGGCCGCGCGCACCTGCGCCACAAGCTGCTGCTGGGGCGTGTCTGCCGGCAGGCGCACCACCTGCGAGGTGATGCCGCACTCGGCACAGTCCCGCTCTTTGCCCGCCACATAGGTGGCGCTGGCGGGGTCGTCCCCCACCAGAAACACCCGCAGGCACACGGGGTGGCCCTGCGCCCTCAGCGCGGCCACGCCCTGCGCCACGCGCTGTTTCACTTCGGCCGCAAGGGCCTTTCCGCTGATAAGCTGCGCCATGGTGTCTCCTCCTGTTCTGCCCCTCAGGGCTGCTGTGTGTGTTCGCAGGCGCCGGGCTTTTGTGCCTCTTTCTCTGCCTGTTCCGCCGGCCCTGCCTCGCTTTTTGGCGCTTCTTCCGCCGGTTCTGCCGCCCCGGCCTGCTGCGTTTTTTCGTCTTCCGGTTCGGCCTGCGGCGCTTCCTCTGCCGCTTCGGCCTGCCGGGCCTCATGCCCCGGCGCCTCTTCCGGTTCGGCCTGCGCCGCCTTTTGCCCCGGCGCTTCTTCCGGCGCCGCCGGTGCGGGCCCGGCCTCGTTTGGCACGGTTTCGCCTGCCCCGGCCTGCTGCAGCCGGGCGCGGGCTGCGGCCAGCTGTTCCTTCAGCTGCGCCGCGCTGGGCGTCTGGCCTGCGGGCCAGCTCACGCAACAGGCCACCGGCCCATCCTTGCCCTTTTCCACGGCCGTATACGTCACCATCAGCGGCACGCCCGCATATTTTTTGCGCAGCACCAGCCACAGCGCCAGCGCCGCCAGCGTGCTGGCCGCGGCCACCACCTGGCTGATGCGGAAGGGGCCCACCATCAGGCTGTCGGTGCGCAGGCCCTCGATGAAAAACCGCCCCAGGCCGTACCACATCACATACATCAGCATCACTTCGCCATGGAAGCGGCGGTGCTTTTCATAGGCGGCCAGCAGCAGAAAGCCCACCAGGCACCAAAGCGATTCGTACAAAAACGTGGGGTGCACGGGCAGGTTGGGGTCTACCGTGATGCCCTGCGCGGCCAGCGTGGCCTGCACAGAGGAAAGGTAGGCCGTGGTGTTTTCGCTTATCATGCCCCAGGGCAGCGTGGTGTTGGTGCCAAAGGCCTCCTGGTTCACAAAGTTGCCCCAGCGGCCAATGCACTGGCCAATCAGAAAGCCCATGGCCGCCAGGTCAAACATGGGCAGCACCGGCACCTTGCGCCATTTGCACAAAAGCCAGCCAGATACAAACGCCGCAATAATGGCGCCGTAAATGCCCACACCGCCCAGGCGGATGTCCAGCATCTGGGCAAAGCTTTCGTATTCAAACGGCGCCGTGGCCACATAATAGGCGCGCCCGCCAATGATGGCGCACACCGTGGCGCCGAAGATGACGTCCACCATGCGGTCGGCGTCAATGCCGTAGCTTCTGGCCTTCCAGAACGCGAACAGCAGCGCCAGCAAAAGCCCGCTGGCAATCAGAATGCCGTACCAGTACACGGGCATGCCGAACAGCGTGAAGGCCACGCGGTTCAGCGTGAACGAAAGCCCCAGGCCGGGGAACTCTACATGATTGGTCATTGGTCTGCCTCCTGTTTTTCGCGCGGGTAAATGGTGAACACCGCGCTGTTTTCCGGCCGCAGGGCAGCGCGCAGGGCCTCGTTCACGTCCGCCGGGGTAAGGGCGGCCAGCGCCTGCAGTTCTTCGGCGGGCGTGCGCCCGCGCAGCCAGGCCGAAAGCAGGCCGGTGGCCGCGTCCTCTACGTTTTCAAGGCCCGCCAGAAGCTCGCCGTACATCTGGTTTTTGCACAGGCGGAACAGCTCTTCGTCCACGCCCTCGCGCGCAAGGCGCGCAATCTCTTCCATCAGCAGGGCCTCCACGCGGGCGGGGTCTTCTGTTTCGCCGCCGAACAGCACGCTGAACGCGCCCGTCACGCTTAGCACCTCGCCGGAAAAATCCGGCCCGGCCAGGTGTTCATCATATAAAACGCGGTACAGCGGCGTCATGCTACCGCACACAAGCTCTGCCATCACTTCTGCGGCCATCTCGGCGCGCAGGCGCCCGGCCGCGCCGGGCACAGCCGCCTTGAAGCCCACGGCCACCAGGGGCTTTGCCACGTCCATGCAAACGTGCGCGCGCGGCACGGCCACGGCCTGCGGCTCGGCGGGCATCAGGCGGCGCACCGTGTGCGCTGCCTGCGCAAAGGGCGTTTGTTCCGCCGCGGCCACCACCTGGGCCAGCGTCACATTGCCCGCCACGGCCAGCACCAGCTGCCCGGGGCTGTAGAAGGCGTCTGTGCACGAATACAAAAGCTGCGGGGTAAGGCTGGCAATGCTTTGCACCGTGCCCGCAATGTCCTCGCGCACGGGGTGCACGCCGTACAGCCCCCTGTATACGCCGAACACCAGGCGCCATTCGGGAGAATCTTCGTACATTTTAATTTCCTGCCCAATGATGCCCTGCTCTTTGGCAATGGTTTGGGCCGTAAAATACGGCCTGGACACCAGCCCCAGCAAAATGGCCAGGTTCTCTTCAAAGCGGTCGGTGCAGGTGAACAGATAGCAGGTTTTGTCAAAGCTGGTGAAGGCGTTGGCGCTGGCGCCGGTGGCGGCATACAGCGCAAAGGCGTCGCCCTCTTCGCTTTCAAACATCTTGTGCTCTAAAAAATGGGCCGTGCCCGCGGGCACCTCAACGCGCGTGCCGTCCAGCTCAAAGGCGGCGTCCACGCTGCCAAAGGCCGTGCCGCACACGGCGTGAATGCCCGAAAAGCCCGGCATGGGCCGCACCAGCACGCGCATGCCGTTCGACAGCACGGCCGTTTCAAAGGCCGCGCGCTGCACGGCGGCCGTGTGTTTCTCATTCGCCATCTGCCGCGCCCCCTTTCGTCAGCACATACGATACGCTCAGCGTCAGGCCGGCCAGCACGCCGTGCACGTCGGCCTGCGTCACGGCCATCACCTCGGCCAGCACCTGCCGGGGCGTCTTGCCGTCCCCGCGCAGGCGCGCCATGCGCTGCCAGGCCTCGGCGCCGCCCTGGCTGTCGGCCACGGCGTTCAGCTGCGTGCGCAGGTAGCGCTTGGCCGCGGCCAGCTCTTCTTCGCCAATTTCGCCCGTGCGCAGCGCCTCCAGCTCGCGCAGGATGGCCGCCTTGGCCCGGGCGGCGTTCTCGTGCTCTATGCCGCTGTCGATGCACAGAAGGCCCGTCATGGCAGAGTAAGACGCCGCGCAGTAATAGCACAGGCTTTGCTTTTCGCGCACGTTCACAAACAGGCGCGACGTGGTGGTGCCGCCCAGCAGCGCCACCGCCACCCGCATGGCGGAAAGCTGCGCCGCCGCCAGCGGCGTGCCCGCCGTGAACAGCAGGCACAGCTTGCCCTGCACGGCGTCCACCGGCTCGGAAAAGCGCTGTTCGCGCACATGCGGCATGGCGCACGCCGGGGCCAGCGGCCGCGGCGCGCGCTGCACGCCGTCCAGCGCGGCGCGCAGCTTTTCTGCGGCCATGTGCGCGTCCACACCCTGCAGGTATACGTCTATCTGCGCCTCGCGCAGCATGGTGAAAAAGGCCTGCGTCACATCCCCGGCGCACAGCCCGTCCACTTCTTCCAAATAGCCGTAGGCCTCAATGCCTGCGCGCGAAGTGCCGAAAAAGCGCCGCCGCGCCTGGCGCAGACAATACACGCGCTTGTCGTTGCGCTCGCTTTCCAGCTGCTGGCGCAGCTGCTGTTTTTCAATGGCCACAAACTGCGGGCTGATGACGCCGTTTTCCATCACGGGCGTAAAGGCCGTGCCCAGGGCAATGTCCACGCAGGCCTCGCCCAGCGCCTCGCCGTGCAGGGCAAAGGCGTCCTGCAGGCCCGTCACCGTCACGCGCAGCACGCGCATCTCGCCGTTCACGGCCGTGTCCACGCTGAGGGTGGCGCCGTACAGCCCGGCCAGCTTTTTCGAAAGCTGCGTCATATCCGGGCAGGCGGCATAGCCGCGCTCCATCACCAGCGCCAGCAGGGCGTCGGCCGTGGCCGTCTGGCGGCTGGCAGGGTAGATGAAATCCAGCGTGACGCGGCTTTTGCAGAATTTTTCCGCCGGCAGCGTGGTAAGGCGCACGCCGGGGGCCAGTTGTGTCTGCTTCATAGGGGGGTCTGCCTTTCTCTGCGCGGTGCGCGCAGCTTTTTCTGTGTGCGGGCGGCCGGGGCGCGCTTAAGCGCCGGGCGCGTTTCCGCCTGCGGCGGCCGCGCCGCCGTTTGAAAGGGCCTGCGAGCCCGAGGCGGGCGCGGCGCTGCCAGAGGCCGCATTCTCCGGCGCGGCGCTGCCAGAGGCCGCGCCCGTCTCGGTGTCGGTGCCCGCGACGCCCGCGTTTTGCAGCGCGCCGGCCACCTGCGCGGCCACGCTGTCGTCCACCTTGGCCAGATATTCCTCTAGGCACAGGCCCTGGGCCATGATTTTCTGTGCGTCCTCCACGCCCACATAGCGGTAGTGCCACGGCTCGAAGCTGGTGCCGGTGATGGCCGTTTTGTCCTTCGGGTAGCGCAGAATAAAGCCGTATTCTGCCGCGTGCTCTTTCAGCCACTGGGCCTCATACGTCTCGGCATAGCCCTCGTCCAGCTGCCAGTAGCTTTGCGAGATGATATCCACCGTAAGGCCCGTCTGGTGCTCGCTGGTGCCCGGCACATTGCGCAGGCGCTTGGTGGCGGCATAGGCCTCGGCGTTTGAATAGCCCATGGCCAGATATTCGCGTATCATAGAGACAAACAGCTCTTCCTGGCGCTCGTAGCTGCGGTAGGCCGAGGTGACCACCAGGTGCGCGCCGTCCTCTTGTGCGGCGGCAATCATCTGCTGCAGGGCGTCCGCAATGCGGGAATCCACCTGGCGGCCCGCCGCGTCTATGGTGGTAAGCTGCGGCGGCTCGTAGCCGTCGGGCAAAGGGTTTTGCGTGTTTGCCAAAAGCAGGCTCCACAGCTCGGGGTCCGCCGGGCCGTCCGGGTTCGGCGTAGGGGTGGGCTGGGGCGTGCTGGCAGGCGCAAGGCTGCTGGCCGGCACCGCCCGCAGGGCCGCATACTGCGTGCCTGCGGCAAAGCCGGCCGCGCAAAGCACAAGGCATGCCGCCAGCCACACAAGCCAGCCTTTGCCGCCGCGCTTTTTGGGCGTGGCGGGCCGGGCCTCGCGCGCGGGCGCGTGCGGGGCGGCCGGCGACGGCGGCACGGGCGGCTGGGCTGCGGGCTGCATGGGCACGCCCCACTGCCGGCCCAGCGCGTCTGCCTTGGCGTCAAACTCGGCCGCGCGCTGCTGCGGCGTCTTTTCAAACGGCGCATGGGCCGCCCTTGCGGGCGGCACGGCCTGCACCGCCTGCATCACCCGGCGGGCCATTTCCTCTTTTTCCGGCGCCGGTTTCGCCTGCGGCTCTGCGGGCACTTCCGGCGCCCGTTCCGCCTCCGGTTCCACGGGCGCTTTCTGCGCCTGTTCGGCCTCCGGTTCTATAGGCGCTTCCTGCGCCTGCTCGGCCTGCGGCTCCGCGGGCGCTTCCTGTGCCTGTTCCGCCTCCGGCTCCGCGGGCGCTTCCTGCGCCTGCTCGGCCTCCGGTTCTGCGGGCGCTTTCTGCGCCTGATCGGCCTCCGGTTCTGTGGGTACTTCCTGCGCCCGTTCCGCCTCCGGTTCTGTAGTCATTTCCTGCGCTTGTTCCGTCTGCGGCTCTGCGGGCGCTTTCTGCGCCTGTTCGGCCTCCGGTTCTATAGGCGCTTCCTGCGGCTGTTCCGCCTGCGGTTCTGCGAGCGCTTCCTGTGCCTGCTCGGCCTCCGGTTCCACGGGCGCTTCCTGCGCCTGCTCGGCCTCCGGTTCTATAGGCGCTTCCGGCGCTTGTTCCGTCTGCGGCTCTGCGGGCGCTTCCTGCGTCTGTTCGGCCTGCGCCGGGGCCGGTTTTGCTTCGGCTGCCGTCTCTTCGGCCCGGGCCCCGCCGGGGGCCATGCCGTGCTTTTCTTCTGACAAACTGCACACCTCTTCCCGCGCCGCGCGGGGCCTGCCCGTGCGCGGCGCGCTTGCTATTCAAAAAAAGGGCGGCGCGGGCCGTCTGGCCCATGCCACCCTAGATTATACACGATTTCCTTTGAAAGAAAAAGGTGGAAGCTGTAAAATTTGCCCTGCCGCTTTCGCCGCCTGCCGCCGCGGCAAACCCCCGCTTATTGGAAAAACGCCTCGTGCACGGCGGCCACAGCCCGGTCGGCGTCCTGCTTGGCAATGATGACGGAAATTTTAATTTCGCTTGTGGCAATCATGCGGATGTTGATGTTGCACTCGTACAAGCGCTCGAACATTTTGGCCGCCACGCCGGGGTGGCTTTGCACGCCCGCGCCCACAATGCTCACCTTGGCCACGTCGGTGTCCACCAGCACCTTGGTGGCGCCAAAGCGCTGCAAATTCTCTTCCAGAATGGCCACGGCGGTGTGCACGTCCTCCAGGGGCACGGTGAAAATCAGGTCTTTGTTGTTCCCGCGGCCAGAGGCCTGCAGGATGATGCCCACGTTGATTTTTTTCTGGGCCATCAGGCTGAACACGTTGAACGACATGCCGGGCACGTCCGGCACCTCCAACAGCGAAATAACGGCCACGTTTTCGTTTTTTGTCACGCCTTTGATGAGCATTCCTTCCACTGGTGCAACCTCCTTGACGATGGTGCCGGGCACGTCGGTAAGCGACGAGCGCACCTCCAATTCCACAGAATATTTTTTGGCAAGCTCTACGCTGCGGTTGTTCAGCACCTGGGCGCCCAGGCTTGCCAGTTCCAGCATTTCGTCGAACGATATCTGCGGCAGCTTGCGCGCGTTTGGCACAAGGCGCGGGTCTGCGGTGTACACGCCGTCCACGTCGGTGTAAATCTGGCACAGGTCTGCGTGCAGGGCCGCGGCAATGGCCACGGCGCTGGTGTCGGACCCGCCGCGCCCCAGCGTGGTGATGTCGTCGTTTTTGTTGATGCCCTGAAAGCCCGCCACCACCACCACGCGGTTGCGCGAAAGCTCGCTTTCAATGCGCTCGCAATCCAGCCGTTTGATGCGCGCGCGGGTGTAGGCACGGTCTGTGTGAAAGCCCGCCTGCCAGCCCGTGAGGCTGATGGCCTGGCACCCAATGGACGAAAGCGCCATGCTTAAAAGCGCCACGCTGATTTGCTCGCCCGCGCTCATCAGCATATCCATCTCGCGCTGCGAGGCGTCGTGCGTAATCTCGCCCGCCTTGGCAATCAGCTCGTCCGTGGTGTCGCCCTGGGCCGAAACCACCACCACCACGTCGTTGCCGTCGGCGTGCGTCTTTGCCACAATGCGCGCCACGTTCATCACGCGGTCCCGGTCGGCCACCGAGCTTCCGCCAAATTTCTGTACAATCAATGCCATCTCCGTTCCCCCTCTTTCCATCGGCGCGGCCCTAGGCCGCCGCCTGGGCGCCCGCGTTGTCCGGCGCCAGCCGGTGCAGCGTGTATGCGGCCAGCGGGCTGCTTTGTTCCGCCGCGGCCAGCTTTGCGCGCGCAGCGGTGAAAAACGCCTCGTCCTGTGCGTGCACAGCGCACAAAAGCGTGGGCCCCGCGCCGCTTACCCACCAGCCCAGCGCGCCCAGCTGCCGGCACAGGGCAAACACCTCGTGCATGCCGGGCATCAGCGCCGCGCGGTACGGCTGGTGCAGCCTGTCGCCCGTGGCCACGCGCAGAAGGTCATACCGCTCTTCGCAGAAGGCAGCGGCCAGCAGCGCCGCGCGCGAGACATTGTACACGGCGTCCCTGTGGGCCACCGCCCCGGGCAGCGCCGCGCGCGCCTTTTCCGTCAGCAGCTGGTAGCCCGGCACAAACGCCGCAAAGCACAGCGTTTGCGAAACGGGCCGCTGCACGGCGTACAGGCGGCCGCCCTCCAGCGCGCTTGCCACAAAGCCGCCCAGCATGGCGGGGGCCACGTTGTCCGGGTGGCCCTCCAGCGCGGCGGCGCGCTCTAAAAGCTGCATGCGGGTGAACGGGCGGCCCAACAGCTCGTTTGCACCCACCAGGCCCGCCGCAATGCACGCCGAGGAAGAGCCCAGCCCGCGCGCCATGGGCACGCCGTTCTCCTGCGCAAGGCGCAGGCCGCGCAGCGGCACGCCGCACTCGTCATACAGCCCCTTGGCCGTGCGGTACACAAGGTTGTGCGGCCCGGTGGGCACGCGCGTGCCGTCCAGCGAGGTGATGCACACGCTATCCCACTCTTCCATCTGCACGCGGTTGTACAGCGCCAGCGCCAGCCCGCAGGAATCGAAGCCCGCGCCCAAGTTGGCGCTTGTGGCGGGCACGCTCACCGTTATCATACGCAAAAGCCCCCTATTCTGCCAGCATGCGAAGGGTGTTTTCGCAAAAAGCGCCCGCTTTTTGCGCCCTTGCCTGTGCGGCGCGCACATCGCCGGGCGCCGCCGCGCGCGCCAAAAAGGCGCACTGCCCTTCGCCCTGCCACAAAAGCTGCGCCGCGCCGCCCAGGGCCGCGGCAAGCTGCGCCGCGCCCGCGCCGGAAAAGCGCAGCAGGGTATCGGCCCGGCGCGTGCCGGCCAGCGTCTCGCCGCCCGCAAGCGGCGGGGTCCACCACAGCGTGTCGTGCACGGCCGCCCCCTCGCGCAGGGCCTCGGCCACATCGGCCACCACGGCGCTGGCCGTGGGCAGCTTGCCCGCGCCGCGCCCGTAAAACACCGTGTCGCCCAGCATGTCGCAGCGCACGCGCACGGCGTTGAACACATCGTCCACATCGCTGAGAAGGTCTTCGTTGCGCACCAGCATCGGCTCCACCGCGGCCTCAATGCGCCCCGGCGCGCCCTCGCGCGCCCAGGCCACCAGCTTCACCGCACAGCCCAGCTGCGCGGCCAGCGCCACGTCCTGCGGCGTGACGGCGCGGATGCCCCGCGCGGGCACAGCCTCGGGCGGCACATGGCGCCCAAAGGCAAGCGAGGCCAAAATGGCAATTTTGCGCTTGGCGTCAATGCCGTCCACATCCGCCGAAGGGTCCCGCGTTTCGGCATAGCCCAGCGCCTGCGCCTCGGCCAGGGCCTGCTCGAAGCTGAGGCCCGCCTGCCGCATGCGCGTAAGCATAAAGTTGGTGGTGCCGTTTACAATGCCCTCCACGCTGAGGATGTGGTTTGCCGCAAGGTCGCGGTGCATGGGGCCTATGACGGGCGTTCCGCCGCCCACGCTGGCCTCAAACAAAAAGCACACGCCGTGCGCCTTGGCAATGCGCATCAGCTCGGTGCCCTTTTCGGCCACCAGCTCTTTGTTCGAGGTAACCACACAGCGCCCGCTCTCCAGCGCGGCGCGCACATATTCATACGCCGGGTGAAGGCCGCCAATGGTCTCCACCACCACTTTCACGTCCTTGTCCTGCAAGATGGGCTCGATATTGTTCACAAACAGCCCGGCCGCCTGGTGGGCGGAAAAATCGCGGATGTCGCAGATGTACCCCACTTCCACGGGCACGTCCGCGCGCCTTGCGCACACGCCGGCGTTTTGGGAAAGAATTTCCCACACGCCGCTGCCCACGGTGCCAAAGCCCAGAATTGCCACTTTTGCCATTGCCTGCACTCCCCTTTCAAACGCCGGTTAAACGCCGCGCCGGATATCCACCACCGTGGGCTGACGGCGCAGCTCTGCCAGCAGCGCCTCGGCCGAAAAGTGCATGCCGCCCGTGCGGAACGACACAGACACCCGCGCGGTGCCGCTTTCCGGCGTGGATTGGTTGATGGTGACAATGGAAGCGCCCGCGCCGGAAATGGCCTCCAGCAGGCTGTGCAGCGCGCCCGTCTCGTCGCGCAGCGTGGCGTGCACCGTGGTTACCTCGGCGCTGTCCTGCGCGTCGTACACGCAGTCTTTATACTTGTAAAAGGCGCTGCGCGAAAGCCCGGCCATTTTCACCGCAGCCGAAATGTTGCGCGCGCGGCGGCTGGCCAGCAGCTCTTTTGCCTGCAGCACGCGCACAAATACCTCGGGCAGCACGGCTGCGTCCACCAGAAGAAACCGTTTTTCCAAACCGTACACCTCCTGCTTGCTGATGCGTTCTCACGCTTTTAAAAAAATCTTGTTACAGCATAGCATGTTTCTGTATGAAATACAAGTGTATTTTCTAATGATGCACAAAAAAAGACCGTTTGCACACAAACTGTGTGCAAACGGCCCTTTTGCCCGGTAAAAATTACAACATGCCTTTACGCCGTGGGCTCTGTGGTGCCGTGGTTGCCGTCGCAATAGGTGATATGGCCCTCTTCGTCGTTGATATAGCGCTTGCTGTAATAGCCCACTGTTCCGCTGCGCGGGCAGCTGTCGGTGGCTATTTTTCCCGTTGCCGTGCACCATTGCGAGGCCAGCACGCTGTCTGGCATCTCCCACTCTTTATAGGGGTATTTCTCCTCGTCTGCCTGCACGGTGTTCATAATGTCGCGCCAGGCCTTTGCGCCCGGGTGGCGCGTGGGCGCCGCGCTGTACCAGCTTTCCATCTCCACGTTCTCGTCATAGCCATACCAGAAGGCAGAGACGAAATACGGCGTCAGGCCCACAAACCAAACGTCCTTTGTCTCGTTGGTGGTGCCCGTTTTGCCCACGCTCTCCATGCCGGCCTCATTGGCCGCCATGCCGCGCACCGTGCCGCCCGCGTCGTACAAAACGCCCTTCAAAAGGCGGTTCATCACATAGGCGGTGTCCTCGCCAATGGCCTGCACGGTGGTAATTTCTTTTTTCAGAATGACATTGCCCTTGTAATCCTCCACCGTGGTGTAGGTGTGCGGCGTGGTGTACTTGCCGCCGGAGCCATACATCATATACGCCGCCGCCAGGTCGTACGGCGACATGCCGGTGGTGGTGGCGCCCAGCACCAGCGGGGCGTAATCCATATCGCTCTCCGCCAGCTGGATGCCCAGCGTCTCGGTGACAAAATCGTACATTTCGCGCGCGCCCACATACGAGCCCACGCGCACGGCCACCGTGTTGTAAGACTGCTTCACAGCCTCGTACACCGTCATCATGTCGCCCTTGCCGCCCGCGCCGCCATAGTTTCGCGGCCAGGCGCGCTCTCGCCCGTTCTCTGTAATGGTTTTGAAGGGGGCGTCTTCCACCAGCTTCGAGAAATAGGCCACGCCGTAATCAATGGCCAGCGGGTAGGCGGCCACACCCTTCATGGTAGAACCCACCTGGCGCTCCATATCCACGGCGCGGTTCAGGCCGCGGTCCAGCGTTTTGGCGCCAAGGCCGCCCACGCAGGCCACCAGCTCGCCGTCATAGTTCAAAACGGCGCCCGCGGCCTGGGTTTGAATGGTGCGCGGCTCGGTGCCCTCGGCGGCGTTTTCCGGCACCCAGTCTTCAATGGGGTGGCGCACCCAGTAATCGTCGCCGCGGTTGAACACCTCTTCCATGGCGCTCTGCACGTCCGGCTGCACGGTAGAGAAGATGCGCAGGCCCTTGGTGTAAATATCGTTCAGCGCCTCGGCCTCGGTGTAATCTTCCCGGCCGTAGGGGTTTTGCTCCAGCATATCCTGCACAAGCTCTTCCAGCAGGGCGTCGGTGAAATAGCTGTTGTTCGTCTGCACGGCGGCGTTTTCGTCGCGCACAGCCTCCACCAGCGTCAGCGGCTCGGCCAGGGCGGCGTTCAGCGCCTCTTCGTCCGGGTTGCCGTTTTCGTCCACAATGTAGCCCTGCTCGTACATGTTCGTCAGCACCTTGTTGCGGCGCACCAGGTGCATTTCGGGGTTCGAGATGGGGCTGTACTGCGTGGGGTTCTTGGTGATGGCCGCAATGGTGGCGCACTGCGCCAGCGTAAGCTGGGGCGTGCCGTCCTCGTTATAGCCCACGTCCTTGCCGAAATACTGGTTTGCGCCCGCCTGCACGCCGCCAATGTTGCCCGTCAGGCTCAGCGTGTTCAGGTAGGCCTCCATAATCATCTCTTTGGAATAGCGGCTGTTCAGCGACATGGCGCGGAAAATTTCGCGAATTTTGCGCAAATAGCCCGCCGTGCCCTCGCTCTCGTCATCGTCTGTGATGTTCTTAATCAGCTGCTGGTTGATGGTGGACGCGCCCTGCTGCGTGCCGCGGATGTAACTTCCCGTCAGCGCATAAGAAAGCTCGTTCAACGCAGCGTAAATGGTGCGCTTCAGGTTGAAACCGCCGTGCGTCCAGAAGTCCTGGTCCTCAATGGCCACAAAGGCGTTCACCAGGTTGGAACAGATATCGCCGTATTCTACCCACACGCGGTTTTCTTCGGTGGTGTCAAGCCGCTGGTATTCCTTCCACACGGGCTTGCCGTCCTCGTCCACGTCCTCGTACATCACCACGCTGGTGTAGCTCAGCTTCAGCTCTTCCAGGTTCAAAAGCTCGCCGTCGTTCTTTGTGGCGTTCACCACATACAGGCTAAGCAGCACGCCGCCCACGCTGACGGCCATGATGCCAAGGCACATCATCACAGCCACAAAGCGCAGAAAGCCGTACAGGATGCGCTTGCCCCTGCCTTTGGGCTTCCCCTTGTGGCCTCTTGCGCCCGAAGACGGGCGGGGCGAGCGCGGCGCGGGGTGGTTTTTCTCTGTCATCGGTTTGCCTCCCAATATCCAGCCGCCGTGCGGCGGCGTTTCGTTGTGTGCCCAAGGCGCGGGCGGCGCGCCTTATTCGGCGGGCACAATCTCCAGCCAGTAGCCGTCCGGGTCTGCAATAAAATAAATGCCCATCCCGGGGTTTTCAAAGCAGATGCAGCCCATGGCCTCATGCAGGGCATGGGCCTCGGCCATGTCGCTTACCGCAAAGGCAAGGTGAAACTCGTTTTCACCCAAATCGTACGGTTTTTCGCGGCCGCGCAGCCACGTCAGCTCCAGCATGTGGGGCGTGGTGCCGTCCGAAAGAAAGCACAGGGTGAAATCGGGTGTTTCTTTTTTGCGCACAACGTGCAGGCCCAGCGCCTTTTCATAAAAGGCCAGGCTCTTTTCCAAATTCAGCACGTTGAGGTTATTATGTGCAAAGGTGCACTTCATGAATCGTTCCCTTCCTTTGTTGCACGCAGAAGTTTCCGGCCGGGCACGGCCGGGCGCACGGCGTGCAGCCGCCGCACGCCAAAAAGCGCCATATAGCGCTACATACGGATTCATTATAACCGCTTTGCCCCCCGTTTGCAAGGCGAAAGCTGTGAAAAATGCGCTTTGCAGGTTTTGCCTTTTGCCTGTGCTTTGTGTATAATAGCATAAGAAAACTGTTTACTTTCTTCCGCTTCCGCAATCCAAACTCAAAACCGACCGGTAAAGGAGGAAGTGCACTTGCAGGCACTGGAATATCCGTTCGACGGCGAAGCCCTGCTGCGCAAAAAGCGCGCGCTGCGCCGCGAGCTTGCCGCGCAGCCCGGCCTTGTAGAAAAAAAGGTGGCCATTGTAAGCGGCACCACCGTGGGCGAAGTGAAAAACATGCTGGAGCTGTTTTTGCTGAACAGCGGCATCCGCCCCACCTTTTGGGAAGGGCCATACGGCCTGTATTATGAGAGCATCGCGTTCGACGACGGCAGCCTTGCCGCCTTTGCGCCGGACGTCATTTACATTCACACCAGCGTGCACAATTTGCAAAACCTGCCCGTTCCCGCCGACAGCGCCGCGGCTGCGGAAGAGAAATTTGCCGCCGAGGCCGCGCGCTGGCAGGGGCTGTGGCAGGCGGCGGCGCGCTTTGGCTGCCCCGTGGTGCAAAACAACTTCGAGCTGCCGGATGTGCGCGTGCTGGGCAACTTTGACGCCGTGGCCGCGGCCGGGCGCGTGCGCTTTGTGCGCCGCATGAACGCCCTTGTGGCCGATTGGGCCGCGCAGCACGCAAACTTTTATGTGCACGATTTGTGCTGGCTTTCGGCCAGCGAGGGTCTTTCGCGCTGGTGCGAGCCCGCGGCGTGGTACGCTTACAAATATGCGTGCGCCGTGCCGTATATCCCCACGCTGGCGCACAGCGTGGCGTGCATCATCAAAGCCCTGTTCGGCAAAAACAAAAAGGCCATTGCCACAGACCTGGACAACACCCTGTGGGGCGGCGTGGTGGGCGACGACGGCCCCGAGGCCCTTGCCATGGGCAGCGAGACGCCCGCGGGCATGGCCCACACGGCCCTGCAGCAATATTTGAAAGACCTTTCCGGGGCGGGCGTGCTTTTAAACGTGTGTTCGAAAAACGAGGACGATGCCGCCCGCGCCGGGCTGCGCCAGCCCGCGGCCACGCTGCGCGAGGAAGATTTTGTGTGCTTTTGCGCCAACTGGCAGCCCAAGGACGCAAACCTGGCCGCCATGGCAAAACAGCTGAACCTGCTGCCCGAAAGCTTTGTGTTTCTGGACGACAACCCGGCCGAGCGCGCGCTGGTGCGCCAAAGCCTGCCGGGCGTGGCCGTGCCGGAGCTGGCCGGGCCGGAAAGCTATGTGCGCACGCTGGACCGCGCGGGCTATTTCGAGGCCGTGGGCCTTTCGGCCGACGACAAAAAGCGCGCGCAGATGTACCGGGAAAACGCCCTGCGCAGCGCCGCCAGCGCCAGCTTTTCAAATTACGGCGAATACCTGCGCAGCCTTGCCATGCGCGCGGAAATTGGCCCCTTCCGCCCCGGGCAGCTTGGGCGCATCACCCAGCTTATCAACAAGACAAACCAGTTCAATCTCACCACGCGCCGCTACACCGAGGCCGAGGTGGACGCCTGCATGCAGGACGCGGGCTGCATCACCCTGGCCGGCCGCCTGGAGGATAAATTCGGCGACAACGGCCTGGTTTCCGCCCTGATTGGCCGCGTGCAGGGCAGCGCCGTGCACATTGAGCTGTGGGTGATGAGCTGCCGCGTGTTCAAGCGCGAGTTCGAGCTTGCCATGTTTGACGCGCTGGTGGCCGCCTGCCGGGCAAGGGGCGTGCACACCATTGTGGGCGCCTACCTGCCCACGGCCAAAAACGCCCCCGTGAAGGGGCTTTACCCCTCGCTGGGCTTTGCCGCCGCGGGCGAAACGCCCCAGCGGGCCGAATACCGCTATGACATTCCCGCCGCCTATGCGCCGCAGTGCCGGTGCATTGCGGTGAACAACACCACCCCACCCAAGGAGGAAACACCATGACCGACGCAGAGCTTTTGCAAAAACTGGAAGAAATTTTCCGCGAAAATTTTGACGACGGCACCATCACCCTCACCCCCGCCACCGGGCCGGATGACATAGAAGAGTGGGACAGCCTGGAACAGATTAACCTGCTTACGGCCCTGGGGGCCGAGTTCGGCCTGCAGCTTGGCCTTGCGGACATTCGCGGCGTGCGCACCGTGGGCGACATGATGGCCCTGGTGCGCCAGAAGGCGGGCCAATGACGGGCGAGTTTCACCTTCGCCTGGCCCGGCCGGGCGAGGAAGATGCCATTGTGCAGTTTCTGGACGCGCACTGGGAATGGAAGCTGCCGCTTGTGCATGTGCCGCAGTTTTTCGAGTTCTACTACCGCCCGTTCGGCGGCGCGCCGCAGTTTGCCCTGGCCCTGCAGAACGGGCGCATTTGCGCCGCGGCCGGGTTCATCCGCGCCAACGCCGGCGAAAACCCGGACGTCTGGGCCTCTATCTGGGCGGCGGACGAGGCTGCGCCCGGCGCGGGCATGGAGCTGATGGCCGCCCTGCCGCGGCTGGCAAACGCGCGCTTTTGCGCCGTGAACAACATCCGCAAAAAGGTGGTGGGCCTTTACCGCTTTTTGGGCTATGACGCCGGGCGCCTGCCGCACTATTACCGCCTGGCCGCGCAAAGCGGGCACCGTGTGGCGCGCGTGGCCGCGCCGCGCATTCTGCCCTTGCCCGAAACCGGCCTTGCGCTGCGCCGCGTGCCCGGCGCGCAGGCCCTGCCGGGCATGTTCCGCCTGCAGCCGCAGCTGCGCCCGTTCAAAGATTACTGGTACCTTTCACGCCGCTATTTCGCCTACCCCTTCCAAAGCTATGACGTGTGGGCAAGCGAAACGGGCGAGCATCTGCTGTGCACGCGCACGGTGCCCGTGAACGGCACCAATGTGCTGCGCCTGGTGGATTATGTGGGCGAGCCCGGGCAGTTCTGGCTGTTGGGCCGCGCCATCGACGGGCTGCTGCACGAGGCAAAGGCCGAATATGCCGAGTGCTACTGCGCGGGCGTGGCGCCCGAATGCATGGAACAAGCGGGCTTTTGCGCCCGCGGGCCAAAGGATGAGGCCGTCATTCCAAACTACCTCACCCCGCCGCTTTATGAAAACACCGAATATTATTACGCCGCCCAGCCCGGCGGCGCCGTGCTGATGTGCAAGGCGGACGGCGACCAGGACCGCCCCAACCTGCCCGCACCGTAACGCCGCAAAACACGAAAAAAGCCCGCCCCTTACAGCGTGTAAGGGGCGGGCTTTTGCGCGCGGGGCGCTTTACTTTTTCTTTTCCTGCGCGGGCTTTGCAGCCTGCGCCTTCCGGGCAGGGGCGGCCTTTTTCGCCGGCTCTGCCTTTTCGGCGGCCGGGGCCGCCTTTTTGGCTGCAGCCGCTTTTTTGGCAGGGGCCGCCTTCTTGGCGGGCGCGGCTTTCTTGGCGGCAGGCTTCTTTGCCGCGGCGGCCTTTTTCGGCGCCTTCGGGGCGGCGGGCGCTTCCGCCTGTTTTTCCGGGGTGGTTTCGGGCTTCACCTCGGTCAGCTTCCACAGCTGGTTGTCGCCGTTCACATCTTCCCAAATCTGCACGCGCGCGCCGTTGCCGGCGGCCAGGCCCGCAATGTCCAGCACTTTGCCGGAAAGCACGCTTTTCAGCTTCACCCAGCCGCCTTTCACCGGCTGCACGGCCCAAAGCTGGTTGTCCTTGCCCACATAATCCCACTGGTGCACGGGCGAGCCGTTGGCCGTGCCGGCCTGGGCCACGTCCAGCACCTTGCCGGAAAGGCGGTTTTCCAGCTTGTATACACCGGGCTTCACTTCGCTTGCCACCCACTGCTGGCTGGCAGAGCCCGCGCTCTCCCAAAGCTGCACGGCCGCACCGGCGTGCCGGGCAAACCCGGCCACCTCCAGCACACGGCCGTCCTTGCTGGAAATGGTGTACACGGTATTCGAACTTACAGTTTCTTTCATGGAAATGTTCCTCCTCTATGCGGGCCAGTGCGCCCAACATCTTTTACAAAACATTTTTCTGCATTTTGTGCCATTTGCACAATGCTGCATCGGTATCAGTATACCCCGGCGGCCGCAAAATCGCAACGAAAGGCCTGCTTTTTCAGAAATTTCCCCAATGCGGCCCGGCTTCGCCTCAAGACTTTCGGCCATGTTGTTCACTCTTTTTTGTCGAAAAACGCGGCAGCCCGGCGCAGGGCAGCCCCGCGCCTTTTGCCCCGCTGCCCGCACGAAAAAAGGGCGCCCTTGTTGGGGCGCCCTTTCTGGCGTATTTGCTGTTTCCCGGGCTCAGCCCTGCGTGCTGGAAGAGGACGCAGCCGCGTCACTGCTGGCCGTGCCCGCCTCGCCGGGAATGCCGGTGGGGTTCGGCTGGGCCAGGTATTCCTCCAGCGTCAGGCCGCTGGCCTTAATCTTCTGGGCCTGGTCCACACCCACATAGCGGTAGTGCCAGGGCTCGTAGTCAAAGCCCGTGACGCTCTCTTTGCCGCTGGGGTAGCGCAAAATGAAGCCGTAGTTTGCGGCATTTTCCTGCAGCCACTGATACTCCGGCGTGGCCTCAAACGCCGCGGTGTCATAGCTTTGCTCGCTGTCAGACATGATATCTGCCGACAGGCCGAGGTTGTGCTCGGTGGCGCCGGGCGCCGCGTTGGACACGCCGCCGTCATAGCTGGCCTGCTGGCGGTCGTAGCTGCGGTAGCCCGCCACCAGCGTCAGGTTCACGCCGGCCGCATCGCCTGCATCCAGCAGCTGCTGGAAGGCATCCGCCACGCGCGAATCCACCGGCACGCCGTCCACGTTCGTGGTCTCCACAGCGTCCACCTCTTCTTTGGACATCACGTTATCCCGGTTCACCAGGCGCATATACCACTCGTCACGCGGAATGGCCTCCAGCTGGGGCGTGGGCTCCGGCGTGGGCGTGGCAGCCACCGGCGCGCTGGAAGAAGAACTGGGCACCGACGAGGGGTTTTTGTTGCCGCCGCCCAAAATGGCGAACAGCAGAATGGCAATGAGGGCAATGATGATAAGGCCAATCCACGCAAAGATGGCAACGCTTTTCTTGCCGCCCTTGCCGCCGTGGCCGCCGCCTTTGTGGCCGCCGGGGGCGGGGCGCCGCCCGCCGCCCTGGCCATTGCCGCCCTGGCGGCGCTGGCGCTCGCGCGAGGTGAGCACTTCCTCTTCTTCCTCATCGTCCGGGTCTGCGTCATACAGGTTGCCAAAGATGTCGTCCGACGTCTGGGCCACCTGCGAGGCAAAATCATCTGCGCCGCCCGCCTGGGCCTCGGCCGCCGCCTGGAAGGCGCCAATGTCAAAGCCCGTGTCCTCAATGGGGTCTGCCGCAGCGCCCGCTGCGGGCGCGTCAAACACGCCCGTCTCAAAGGCGTCGCCGCTCAGGGCCTGCGCGTCAAAGCCCTGGCTGTCATATTCCTGGCCGTCAAAGCCGTCCAGCGGGGCAAAGCCCTCTTCATCCAGGGGGGCAAAGCCCGCCTCGCTCAAGGGCTGCGCCGGCGCGGCAGGCTGCGCTGCGGGCTGGGCCGCAGGCGCGGGCTGCGCGGGCGGGTCAAAGCGCGGGTCCGGCTGGTCAAAATCGAACAGCACGGGGCCCGTCAGTTCCACCGCGTTGGTGCCCTGCCTGGGCTGCGGCGCCGCCAAAGAGGAAACGTCCCCTGCCGCGGCGGGGGCCGCAGGCTGCTGCGGCGCGGCGGGCCGGGCCTCGGGCGCGGGGTCGAACACTTTGGTGGCCTCGGTGTCTGCCGGGGTGTCTTTCACCGCGTTGTCCAAAAGCTGCTTCCAGGCAGGGGCCCCCGTGGGGGCCGCGGCCTGCGCGGGCGCCGCCTGCACGGGCACGGGGGCCGCCGCGGGGCGCTTGCGCGAAAGCAGGTCTGCGTTCCAGTCAATGGGCTTGGCCGGGCTGCGCTTGGGCATCGGGTCCTCCGGGAAGCGGTGGGCCTCCCCCGCGGGGGCCGCGGCCGCGGGCTGCTGCGGTGCAGCCGCCTGCTGCGGCGCGGCGGGCCGGGCCTCGGGCTGCGGCGCGGGCTCGTCGTCAAAGGTAATTTCCTGCACCAGGGGCTCGGGCGCGCCGGGCACGCCCACCGTCTCCAGCGGAATCTCCACCGGCGCGCTCGCCGCGTCCGGCCCAGCGGGCTGGGCCGCGCCGTCCGCCTGCGGCCCAAACACGTCGCCAAATACCATTTCCCCAATATTTTTCTGCGGCGCGGCGGGCTGGCCGCCCACCGGCTCAAACAGCTGCGTCACACCGGGCGCGCCCGTCTCCGGGGCGCTGGGCTCCTCGTCGAAGAGGTCCAGCTTCTGCATGCCGGCAAAGGCGTCGTCCAAATTGCCGTCATCGGCATTGCCGGGCGCCGGGCCATTCTTCACCGGGCCCTGGTCAAAGCCTTCCCCGGAAAAGAAATCATTATTAGGCACAAAAAACACCGCCTTTTTCAATATCAGTCGTTCCTGCTTGCCAGAAAGCTCCGCCCCAAAGCGTGGCGGAATTATCTATTATACTACAACAAAAGCGCCCTCAGCGCAAGCTTTTCAGGAAAATTGTGCCCCCATGCGCGCGCCGCGCACCCCTTTTTTCCAAAAA
>PPYF01525287.1_pt1 | contig 28207 bp, 18 predicted proteins | sample 1559871 | NCBI WGS metagenome assembly PPYF01 (sample SAMN08240021, study PRJNA423297) | Human gut metagenome, whole genome shotgun sequencing project.
TTTTTGTTATCTTTATGTACTTTTTTCTTTTGTCTTGATACAAAAGAAAAAGTACCAAAAAGAAAAAATCAAGGCTGCGCCTGCCCGGCTACTTCGGTCTCACCCCCGGCTAAAGGGCAGAAACTCGCTTCGCTCAAACAGTCTGCCCTTCTTGACGCCGGGAATAAGACCTACGCTTGACGCCGTTCAGACGAGGCCGGGGGAACCATGCGGTGTGTGGGGCTGCTCATGTTTTAGACTTATACTTATTAATAAAAACAACAATAATAAAAAAGAAATGGATTGCTTATGAAACAAAAGAAAATGCTTACGCTTACTTTTTCACAGTTGAAACAAATCTATGGTCAGGAGATGCCGGAACTGGTGGAGATAGCTGAAAGAAGTACTACTGTTGAGGACTTTAAGGCTGGATTGCTGGGATTTTTGGATACTTGTGACATGGGGAATGAGACTGCGGAAGAGGCTAGGGAGCAAATTCGACTCTTACTCCAGTATGACGGGCTGGATGTGCATGAACTGTCTACGGGACAGGATATGCCGGTACGGACTATTCGGTTGCTTTATGAGTTTCTGACGGAGACGTTGGAGAATATGGAGATGCCGACGGATTTGTTTATTGAGATTTTTCAGATGTTCGGGCGGTTGAAGGGGAATGTAGTTCCTTTGCCGTCGGTTCAGCGTATGAAAAACCGGAATGACCGGTGGGAAACGGGCTTGGATGAAGAGGTGCGGGAGATTCGGGACGAGAATAAGGAACGGATGCTGCATTTGCTGATTCAGAAGATTGAGAACAGGAAGTCGAAGCCTTCGGTACGCTTTCATTTTGAAGAGGGGATGAGTTATGAGGAGAAATATCGGTTGGTGAGTGAGTGGTGGAATGATTTCCGTTTTCACTTGTCGATGGCGGTGAAAAGTCCGGGGGAGTTGAACCGCTTCCTGGGGAATTCGCTTTCGTCGGAGACTATGTATTTACTTTATAAGGCGCGGAAGAAGGGGATGCCGTTTTTTGCGACTCCTTATTATTTGTCGCTGCTGAATGTGACGGGATATGGGTATAATGACGATGCAATCCGGAGTTATATTCTTTATTCGCCGCGATTGGTGGAGACGTATGGGAATATTCATGCGTGGGAGAAGGAAGATATTGTAGAGTCCGGGAAGCCGAATGCGGCGGGATGGTTATTGCCGGACGGGCATAATATTCACCGGCGGTATCCCGAAGTGGCTATTCTTATTCCCGATACGATGGGAAGAGCTTGTGGCGGACTTTGTGCTTCTTGCCAGCGGATGTATGATTTTCAAAGTGAACGGTTGAATTTTGAGTTTGAGTCTTTACGGCCGAAGGAATCTTGGGATCGTAAGTTGCGGCGGTTGATGACGTATTTTGAAGAGGATACGCAGTTGCGGGATATTCTTATTACCGGCGGGGATGCGTTGATGAGTCAGAATAAGACGCTTCAAAATATTTTGGATGCGGTGTATCGGATGGCGGCGCGGAAGCAGAAAGCGAATCTTGAACGGCCGGAAGGTGAGAAATATGCGGAGTTGCAACGCGTACGGTTGGGGTCGCGATTGTTGGCTTATTTGCCGATGCGTATCAATGACGGGCTGGTGGAACTTTTGCGGGAGTTTAAGGAAAAGGCTTCGGCTGTAGGGGTGAAGCAGTTTATTATTCAGACGCATTTTCAGACGCCGCTAGAGGTGACGCCGGAAGCTAAAGAGGCGATTCGGAAGATTCTTTCTGCGGGATGGATTATCACGAATCAGTTAGTATATACGGTGGCGGCTTCGCGACGCGGACATACCACACGGCTTCGACAGGTACTCAATTCTTTGGGAGTGATGTGTTATTATACTTTTTCCGTGAAGGGATTCAATGAGAATTATGCGGTATTTGCGCCGAACAGCCGTTCGATGCAGGAGCAGCAGGAAGAAAAGATATATGGACGGATGACTCCGGAGCAGGCGGAAGAGTTGTATCGGATTTTGGAGACGAAAGTGGGAACGGAAGAAGAAACCAAAGAGGATGTCGCCAAGCAGTTGAGACGCTTTATGAGAAAGCATCATTTACCTTTCCTGGCTACGGACCGTAGCGTATTGAATCTGCCGGCTATCGGTAAGAGCATGACTTTCCAACTGATAGGGCTGACGGAAGAGGGAAAACGTATTCTGCGTTTTGAGCATGACGGTACTCGTCATCATAGTCCGATTATCGACCGGATGGGACAGATTTATATTGTGGAGAATAAGTCGTTGGCGGCTTATCTGCGCCAGTTGGCACGAATGGGGGAAGACCCGGAAGATTATGCTTCCATATGGAGCTATACGAAAGGGGAAACCGAACCTCGTTTCAGTCTTTACGAGTATCCTGATTTCCCCTTCCACATCACTGATAAAATGAGTAATTTAAGTCTTGAGGACTAATCTTTTTCTTCTTTTACACGTATTACTATATTTGCTATAATTGCAGTTAGCCCGCCGGTGGTGATTCCCGAAGAGAATATGCTTCGAATCGCTTCGGGGGCTTGTTGTAATACGTCCGGCATTAATTCTACGCCCAAGCCTAAAGAGAGACTGACTGCTAATACCAAGGTTTCCTTACGACCGATTTCCTGCGAGGAGATGATGCGGATACCTGCGGCGGCTACCGTACCGAACATTAACAGGGTGGCACCACCCAATACGGGGTCGGGCATCAGAGAGAATACGGCTCCTACGATGGGGAATAATCCTAAAAGTATCAACATGGCGGCGATGTAGTAACCGACGTAGCGGCTGGCTACTCCGGTGAGTTGGATAATACCGTTGTTTTGGGCAAAGATGGAGTTCGGGAAGGAGTTGAACACTCCGGCCAGGAAAGAGTTGAATCCGTCTGCCATTACTCCGCCGGAAACTCGTTTCAGATAGGCATCGCCTTCTATCGGAAGACCGGAAATCATGGAGTTGGCGGTCACGTCTCCGGTGGCTTCAATGGCTGTTATCAGATAGACCAGACCGATAGCTATAAAAGAAGAAACGTTGAAATCAATGCCGTATTTGAAGGGTTGCGGGATGTTGAAGCTCATCAGCATTTCAACATTCAATGCGCTCATATCCACTTTTCCCAAGGCAAAAGCTAATCCATATCCCAGACAAAGCCCGAGTACAATAGAACTCATGCGCAGGTATTTGTTCCGGCAACGATTGAAAAACAATACACTTAATAATACCAATGCTGCGATAGAAAGATTTTCCCAAGTGGCGAACGTGCCGTTATCCATGGCAGAATATCCGCCGCCACAAGAGACGATGCCGACTTTTATCAAGCTTAATCCGATGAGCAGGACGACGATGCCGGACACTAGCGGAGTAATGATATTACGCAGGTATTTGAATGTGCGGCTGACAATCATTTCAATCGGAGCAGCAGCCATACAGCAACCAAATATTAACGGCAAACCGCCGACCAATCCGGTCGCGATGATAGGGCCAATAAAGGAGAAGCTGGTTCCCTGGATACAGAGCAGTCCTGCTCCTATCGAACCAATGCGACGGCATTGGATGAAGGTGGATACTCCTGAAGCAAAAAGGGACATGGAAACCAGGAAGCTCGTTTTTTCTACGTCCAGTTTCAAGGCACTCGCGATGATAAGCGGTGGGGTAATAATTGCTACGAAAATAGCCAACAGATGCTGCAAGGCTGCAAACAAGGCATCTTTAAAAGGGGGACGGTCTTCTACACCGTAGATTAAATCAGTTTTCATCCAATTATGCAGTATTCAGTAAATTAATTCAATGTCCATTTCAGAGCCAGTGTCGGGATGGCGTAGAAGCCGTCACGATTACCGAAGTTATTACTTAGTTCTAATTCAGAGCCTACGCTGAGGTTGAAGTTTTTATTTACCCCCTTGATACGGTTCAGGTTTATCCAAAACTGCGGTTCGGTGAGGAAGATTGTTTTTCCATAGGCGGTTTCTTCGCGCCACCAGTCGGCAAAGCCGGAGAATGTCAATAGGTTGTTACAGAAGTGTATGTACCAGGTGCCTGTCAACTGGAAGTTGTTGGGCGATTTATGTTTTTGGATGTACTTGTACATGGCGGTCAGGCTGAATCCTTTGGTGAAAGAAGTGTTGTTGAAGGTGTAGGTAGCTCCGGCCAGGTAGGCGTTGTTGTAGGAAAATTCTTTGGCCAGGCCACCGTTATATTCAAGATGGGCGGAGAAAGGACCTTTCCAAAATTTCAATTCACGGGCTATTTCCCAATAAGCGGAAGCTACTCCGTTGGAAGTATAGTCCATATCGACGAAGAAATAGGTACTTCCAAAAGTGTCGGGATGGAATTTCTCTACGGTAGAGGTCAGTAAGGGACGGTCTTTCAGGTCTTTATCGTACAGGGAACGTCCGAAATCGTAATGTAACTGGATGTTTTGCGCCCGCAATTCCGGTACGGCAGAAAGCAGCATACAAAGGAAAAAAGCAGAAATAATCTGTTTCATGAATAAATGTGTTTAAATGAAGGTGCAAAATTAGTTAAACCTAGACATATACACACATTACTTCCATAGATTTTTTTATTCCAGGTTATTATTTCCTGTATCCCACCAAAGACGTGTGCCGCCATGATCTTCTCCGTTCAGAGCTTCGACGAGAGCAAGATATTGCTCCGGGTCTTCCGTTTGCAGAGTACCGGGAAAGTTGAGACGACGTACCATGATTTCCGTATCTATACATCCGTTTTTGCTGTGATTGAAGCGCACGGGAAACAGGCGGGGATAACCCGTCCGCCTTTGTTCAGCCCAGGCTTCACAGCCTTCGGGAAACATGGCAATCCATTTTTGAGTGATTATCTTTTCGAGTTTCGTTTCTTTATCGTCCTGCTGATTCCATTTGGGTGAGACTTTACAACGGGCTTCGATGTTGTTTTCTTCGTCGTAGGTGTCTATAAAGTCAGTGGCAGTCAACTCACTTTGCAGATACTTTTCTACACCATCGACTCCCCACTGCCGGAAAGAGGTCATCACTCCGTTCCGATAGCAAGTCTCTTCATCTTCTTCTGTCCATCCCCGCAAAGCGGCTTCGGCACGCAGGAACCAAATTTCCGATGCGGTCATCAGAGGGGCATCGGTAGATTGGGTGACAGAGAGTTTCGACAGTCCGGCATAATGGTTGTGGGCAAAGCAGGTTCCCTGACGGATTCCACGATATTCATTTTTAAATTTAACGTCCGTACAAGATTTGAAGTAGGCTTCCACACGAGGGTCATCGTAGCCCGTCAGAATAGACTCCATCGGGGCACTCATATAGGTTTCATTCCATACAAGATTGAGTTCACCCAATGGGTTGGTATATCCCGATTGGGTAGAAACCGCCACATTCTCCGTAACCGTCTCAAGAACACCGTAACCGTTTTTCTTTATTTTTTCTACCTCAGCCCGCGCCTTATCAGGAGCAACAGATGCCAGACGCATGGCAAGACGCAGACGCAGGGAATTGGCAAATTTCATCCAGGAAGAATAGTTGCCGTCCAACAGGATATCGAAACGGGCAAATTCATTGGCATCCGGCTTTTCTTCTATGTAGCCGCCAAGGGCAACAACAGCCGAGTCGAGTTCATTGAAGAATTCATAATAAACATCTTTCTGGGTGTCGGGGCGGTAATGGTTTGCCGCGTTCGCAAAATTCTTGTAGATGATAGGACCGTAATAATCCGTCACCCGATGCATTGCTTCCACCTTTAGTATTTTCGTAACGCCGAACAAGGCAGGTTGAGTGTTTCGTGTGGCATTCTCCGACTGGTATATTTGTGGAAAAACATACGAATACATATGTGTCCACATCGCACTGTTCCAGCCGTCCTGCATATTATAGTCGGAGTTGTGCGAACCGCCGAGCAACGGCTTGGCGTCATGCATATATCCGCTGAACATATCCGCATTCAGGTTCTGCGTCAACTGGAAAGGCCAGTTCTTGCCTTTCCCATAATCGTAGTTAAAATAAAGACCCTGCTGGATAATTCCCAGGCGGATTCCGTAACCGTTGTCATCAATAATCAGGTCATCATCCGTAATGCCGGACAAATCGGTATTATAGTCACGGAAGTTTCCGGTACATGCAACGGAAAGCAGCAATAAGCCTGTCAGGTATAGATGTATATATTTCTTCTTCATTCCTCTTTCCTACTTTTAAAATTCACATTTCACCGAGAAGCCCAAACTCCGGGTAGTGGGCATTCCGAATACTTCGATACCTTGATTGTCATTCCCCGTAGAAAGCACTAAATCCGGGTCAAAAGGAGCTTTCTTATACAAGAAACAAAGATTGCGGGCTACAAACGAAAGCTGTACGTCTTTCAGGACTTTTGTCTTCTGCATCCATTGCTTAGGGAGATTGTAGCTCAATGACACTTCACGCAACCGCAGGTTGGTGGCGTCGTACATATAGTATTCCGTCACTCCGGCGCGTCCGCCCGTCATCTTATAGAATCCCTTTACGTCGTCTATCTTCCGCCCCTCAAGCATGACATATCCCCTATCCCGCGCATCGGCCGTTACTTCCGAGACTCCGTAAAGGTCCATTTCCGCCTGTGTCTGCGAGAGTACTTCGCCGCCATAACGCCAGTCGAGCAGAAAGTAAAGGCTGAACCCCTTGTAAGTGAATGTATGGTTCCAGCCCATCATAAAGACAGGGTTCGCATTTCCCACTTTTATCGTATTGCCGTCTCCTTCCACTGACGGAAGTCCTTTATTGTCGCCTTCTGTTTCGTAGACAATATTTCCCTGGCCGTCACGTACAAAAGCCTTTCCGTAAATATCGCCGATAGAACCGCCTTTAATAAGTTTCATCGCATAGCTGGAAGAAAAACTGGTAGGTCCATACATCATCTCCTGCAAGTCATCATGCAATTTCACAATCTTATTCTTGTTGGAAGAGAAGTTCAGAGAAGTTTTCCAACTAAAGTCAGAGTTCAATACCGGAGTCGCGTTCAGTGTCACTTCCCATCCCCGGTTCTGGATATTTCCGGCATTCACATACCGGTACGCGTACACGTCTCCCGCCAGTGCAGGGAGTTTGAAGAACTGGTTATAGGTATTGGTGCGATAATAAGTCAGGTTAACTCCCAAGCGGTGCTGAAAGAATCTCCATTCCGTTCCGAATTCTATGGCATGCGTCATTTCCGGTTCCATTTCCCTAAAAGGAGCGGCATCATTCGCCTGTATCTCTCCACCGGCATTGACGTGCGAAGAGGGATTGGTGATATGTATCGGAATATCGTTGCCTACTTTACTGTAAGCACCGCGCAGCTTCGCGAAAGAAATCCATTCGGGCATCTTCACCCATTTGTCAAGCAACATGGAAAGACCGACGGAAGGATAAGCAAATCCGGATTTCTCATGCGTCGTATGCGAGAGAGTGGATGCCCAGTCATTACGGGCCGTCAAATCGAGGAACAGTTTCTCCTTATAGCCAATCTGCGCCGTACCAAAGAGCGATTGCAACTGACGGTGCATATCTATTTTCTGGTCGATACTGGCGGAACTGTTCATTACGATATTGGCGATATTAAACACATTGGCAAACTTCAAAGATGCATTCTTCGAGTCGTAGCGGGTAGAGTTTGTGATTCTGTCGTTTATACTGCCACCGATAGCCGCATCCAGTGTAAAGTCGCCCCAGGTTTTCTTGAACATGGCCATGACGTCACCATACATTTGCGTCTCCTGATAGTCCATCTCAAGATATCGCCCGTTCGCCCCACATAAAGCGGGAGCGGTGGAAGCATAGAATTTCTGGCGTAGCTTGTCGCTCCAGTAGTCCATATTGCCGCGAGCCTGAATCGTCAGCCAGTCATTCACCTTGAAACTGGCCGAGAGTGCAAGGATGACGCGTGTCCGTGTTTCCTTGCTCAGTATGCGGTTCACAATCCAATAAGGGTTCTGTTCGAAGTCTTCGGTAAATGTATGCCAGTTTTGCACCCCCAGTTTCCGGTCGGCGTCATAGGTTTCAAAGTTATCCTTATAAGATGACAAGTTTTCGCCGCGGGGAAAACGATAAAGCCCTACCAGCGGGTTCATATAAAAACCGCCTGAGACGGGTTTATTCTCCACCGTCTGCTTCATCACATTGATATTACCGTCCAGTTTCAAGCGCTTGTCGAACATGGAAGCCGTTTCCCGCAAATTGATATTGTGCTTCTTCAGTTTATTCTTGTCGATAATCCCCTTTCCGGTCGTATTGGCGTAAGAGAAGTAAGTCTGCAGGTTTTCATTTCCATAGCTGACGGATACGGAAGTGATGGACGTCAGTCCCGTACGGAAGAAATCGTTCAGGTTATCATGCTTTTCCAGGTTCGCCTTTTCGCCCCAACTGTCCGTCACGTCGCTCACCCCATAACGGTTCTGCATCTTAGGCAGGCTGAACGCTTTATCAAAGGTTAATCCCGTGGAGAAATGGATGCTCCTTTGCCCGGTAGTATTTCCTTTTTTAGTAGTGATAAGAATCACCCCGTTGGCTGCCATGCTTCCGTAGAGAGCAGCGGCTGGCGCGCCTTTCAGGATACTGATACTTTCCACATCTTCCGGATTCAGATTCGAGATACCGTCTCCCCCATCCCTGTTTCCGGCATTAGCTGTTCCGCCGATAGCTGAATAAGATTGTTCCGAAGAAGTATTGGACATCGGTACTCCGTCTATTACATACAGTGGTTGGTTATCTCCGAAAGCCGAACGGATACCACGAAGACTGATCTTAGCAGAACCACCCATACCGGATGAGTTTTTATTGACTTGCACCCCGGCAGCTTTTCCGGCAAGGGCGGTAATCATATTAATTTCTTTTACGCGGCTGAGTTCTTCTCCTTTTATTTTCTGTGCGGAATAAGCCAGTGTAGACTCATCCTTTTCAAGCCCCAGGGCGGTCACAATAACATGGTCAAGTTCGATGGTGCTTTCCCGAAGGAAGATTTCGAGCATGGTTCTGCCTGCCACCTTGACTTCGGTTGTCTCATAGCCAATAAAAGATATTTGTAAAACAGCGCTATCCGGCACGGACAAGAAGAAATTTCCGTCAATATCGGTCACGGTTCCGTTGGCTCCGCCTTTCTCACGTACAGTTGCACCGATAAGCGGTTCACCTTTGGTATCGACAACACGCCCCCTTACTGTCGTTTTATCAGCAGGGGTTTCTACTGTTTGTTTTAACACTTGTTGCTCTGAAGCATAACATTTTTCACTCAGGAAAAAGAACAGGCTTATTAAACAGCAACTAACAACTACTCTTACTCTCAATGATATTACGTTAAACCATGCATTCATTATGCTGCAAAAATAACTAATTATTTTAAATCTAGCATTTTTCCGCATTGATTTTGAGGGAAATAAATAGAATCATTATTTTTGCAAGAAATTAAATAACGCATAAAAATGGAAATCGAAAAACATCCGTTAGCACCGTTTCTCCCCGCGAAAGCACAACTACTCATGCTGGGGAGTTTTCCACCACAGAAGAAACGCTGGTCGATGGACTTCTATTACCCGAACCTGAACAATGACATGTGGCGGATTTTCGGTGTTTTATTCTTCAATGATAAGGAGCACTTTCTAAATTCGACACGAAAAGCGTTCGTTCGCGAACGGATTATAGACTTTTTGAACGAAAAAGGGATTGCACTGTTCGATACGGCTTCTTCTATTCGCAGATTGCAGGATAATGCTTCGGACAAGTTTCTGGAAGTGGTGGAAGCCACTGACGTGGCAGCATTGCTTCGTCAGCTTCCCGAATGTAAGGCAATCGTCACCACGGGACAGAAAGCTACGGATACGCTCCGGCAGCAGTTTGACGTGGAAGAGCCGAGAGTAGGCGATTACGCGGAGTTCGTTTTTGAAGGACGGGCTATGAGGTTATACCGTATGCCTTCTTCCTCACGGGCATATCCGCTGGCATTGGATAAGAAAGCGGCGGCTTATCGGATTATGTATCAGGATTTGCAGATACTGGAATAAATCCGAGCTTCTGCCATACATTATTTTCTAATCTAAAAAAATGAGAATGTGCCGAAAGCTTGCCGCTCCAGACACATCCTCTTATCCATGAACATAAATAAGTGTAAACCCATCTTCACAGACAGTTGGCACAAAGAAATATAGGATGTTTTAATGCAAATTATTCCATATTATATTACGATTCTGACTATTCCAGTGATAAGGGGCCAACTTTCCGGAATTAGGAGCCATCACATCGTCATTTAGCCAAAATTTCCACCAAGGAGTACCAGCCACATGATTCGCTCCTAAAATATGCCCTACCTCATGTGCCACAGTCCTGGCAAAGATCGGAGTCGTGGCGCATACACCATATGCCGAAGCATTATCATACCTTGAAAGCTTGTAGGTATTCGTATAAGCACATCCTGCCAGACTGCCGTAACTTCCCCAACGTACAAGACAAATTATATCATGTCCTGCCGACTCTTTTAATGGAAAGCCGGACGAACGGCAATAATTTCTGAAAGCAGAAAGACTTTCACGACCATTCCAACCGTTACTACTGGAGTATGAGGTACTGGAACGCCATATTCTGATATCAAGATCCGGACGAATATCTTTTAAGGAAGTAATCAAATCATTCAGTTGCCAGGTAAGTTCCCATTCAATCGGCCTGTTTCCCGCATCCCTTAGCACATGAATAGTGATCCTGTTGTATCTCGGCCACTGCGTGTAATATGCGCTGCGGGTCTGCACAGGGGCTTCCGTTTCTTCCGACTGCTCCACTGCGACAGGAGCACATTCCGACGACTCACCTTCGGAAAGCAATGTATGTGATAAGGCAGTTATATCAATTTTCAACGGGCCACCGGCAGCCGAACGTGTGAAGAGATTTGAAACAGAGCGAGTTTGAGGGAACGTTTCATTATAGTTCTCCACCGAACGTTCCAATTCCGACTGATCTGTCACCGCCACATAGCCCAATTCCGAGCCATTATGTTTGAATTTAATACTCGCATACGAATTTTCCAAAATAATACTCGTCGAATCTTCATCCGCACCTACATAAAAAACAGCGTCGTTCGCATCAAGTCCTGCAACTTCCACCCCTTCCACTTTTTTCAGGACAGCTATTTTTTTCACTATTTCTCCATCCGTCAATTGCAAATTACGGATTTCAGTTCCGCCTTTCAGCAGTTCCTGCACATCAGTATAAGAAAAGCTTTGCAGATTTAGCTCTCTTGTTTCCTGCGTAGTGGTAGAATCTCCTCCTTCCGGCATTTCTACATCCTCACGGCAAGAGAATAATAACAGCACTCCTGCCAAAAAAATAAAGTTTTTAACATTAAGTCTCATGATTAAAAAATTAAATTAATACTTTGGATACATAAGAATTATTACACTACAAAGTACGCCATTATTTTCCATCCGGAAGTTTTCAAAACTTCCATTTATTTTATCATTCTATAACGAAAGACTGCATTTTCCCTCGCAAGAGAAAATGCAGCCACACAAACAAAACAAACAATATAGGCTATCTTCACAGACGGCATGTCGATTAAAATAATCATTTCAAAATACTAAACAACTATAATGAGATTAGGGTCAAAACGTCTTTTTCTAAAGATTCAGCCAATTTATTTCATTATTCAAACATTTTCTTTTTATAAAGTTCAAAATCTCTTTTCAATGCCGAACGTACAGACTCCGGAATGGCGGCAGATGTCATCTCGGCATAATAGTCGGACACTGCAAGAGGATAGTCGGTATTCTCTAAAGCCAGTTCGAAAGGCAAAACAATCTTCAGAAGCTTTAACGGACATTCTTCAGAAGCAGTAACCATGAAAAGGCGTAGTTGAGGAAACAGTTGTTTGAGCATAAACGCAGACAACTCGTAAGCTACCAGTTTTTCCTCTTCCACATAAAGAAACATGCGTCCCGCATTTTCTTTTTCCTTTTCCTCTATTTCTTTATAATTCATCATTATTTATCATTTTAGATTGCTTCGTAAAATAATCTATCACATCCTGCACATTTACATCCTTCAAGAGCACACGCTTGTCGCTGTCCAACAAATACAAAGAAGGAAACGACCGCAAATCATACAATTCCTTATCCCTTATCCTCTGCTGTTCGTCAAAGCCGTTCAGCCAATGTACCGGGAGCATGGAAAGGTGGCGTTGCCAGCTATCCTTGTCATGTTCCACGCAAACCGTCAGGATTTTCATAGGAACTCTGACCACCACATCCGTAACCGTTGTCAAATCCCGGATAACGGAAGAGTTGACCATCCCGTCAATCGCATGCCGGCAGTTTTCACACTCCGGGTCGTAAAGCAACAATAAGGTAAAGTCCGACTTTATATCATAGAGGTTGCCTTTCTTTCCTCCCTTCAGTGTATATGAAAAATTTTCAGCCCGGCTACCTTTCCGGTTCTTCAACAACATTCGCATCCGGTATTCCGGTCGTATCTTCTCCATCGGCTGATATTTTCCGGAGTCCAGCATACCTTGCAAAACAGCTATATAATGTTCGTCATTACGCATCGGTGAATTCGGGTCATAGAGATAATGATCCAGCTTTTCATCAAACCACGCATATACCACACTGTCCTTTCGCATATCCTCCGCCAGTTGCCGGAGACAATTCCCGGCAGTCACTTCATCGGCTGCTTCCGACAACATGGACAAATAATTCACCAATGTCTGCTCGGCATATTCAGGCTCACTGATAGCCACCGTATCGGCAAAATCATAATTCTCCCAGAAATGTTTTATCAGATACTCTGTCTTTGCCTCTATTGTCACCAATGCCACCGGAATCTCCGGAGGAGTAAAACTCCACTTTTTCTCCTGCATCGAAGTATGCCTGCCCTCCGCCCCGGAAGCCCCTTTCAGGTTTCCCGCCGGAGCGGAAGAACATGCACAGACAATTGAATTAATTACGTATATCAACAAAACTACAAACATTATCCTGATTCCATACCTAAAATTTCTTACCATATTTCATCCTCCTTGAAAAGCCCGTATTTCTTAATCAGCGTGGACAATTCTGGATCGAGGTTACCCCTGAACTTCAATTGCTGGTTCAGCTCACATGCACGCAAATACCTCAACACTGCCTGCTTCTCACGTCCAAGACGATATTCGAGCACAGCCTGCAGATATCTTGACTCCGCAGTCTCTTTCTGCCCGTTCATAATGCGTAGAGCCGCCTTGTCATATCCCATGGACATATAGGCGATAGCCGTATTCATATCTTCATACGGACGCAGCACATCCAAGGCTTCCTGGTATTTTCGTTTTTTAAGCAGTTCCACACCCTGCATATACACACGGTCCAGTTCGCTGGTATACATAGTATCCTTTTGCATACCCCTCCGGTGAAGACTGAACTGGAAATCTACCGAACGCATTTCCGGATAAAGTTTCTCACGAATATAGTCATAGTCTTTCCGGTATTTGCGCCTGATTTGATATTCCCGCTCGTCAGGATTCTTCACCGACTGAATCAACGCCAGAATCTCATTCCGGTTCTGTACATTCTCATCATTAACAATAAGGGCAGACAATTTCTTCCAGTTTTCCGGCACCCATTTCACCTTAATCAGCTTCGGCAAATTCGGTAATTCCTCTTTAGCCTTACTGCTCACCATATTTCCCTGGTCGTCAATCATCATCGACATAGAGATATTGAGTGAATCATACAACGTCTTGAAATCATGTTCCACCACTTCACGAATGGATTGCGCACGGTCTTTCGAAAGTTGCTCGTTCATTTTCCAGTTACCCTCGGGCGAACTTCCCGAATGAAGCGTAAGACTGTCGATAATATAGACAGGGTCTGTCATCAATGCCTGCGTCAACTCCCTGACCCGCTTCAATTCCTGCTCGTTATCGCCCAGCCGGCGGTCTAACTTGACTTTTCCGGTAGGAAAGACAAAGTTCACCTGTGCCGATGCTTCCGCATCTCGGGTTACCACACGGCGGATATACCTCGGACGTTCATCTACAAACTTGGTCATGGAAGACACAAAATAAGTAAGTGTATCCGATGTAGGCAACTTATATTTATTGCCCGAATGGTCTACTACATTCCCTTTCAGGAACACCTTCATGCGCGAAGTATTCTCATCCGCGGCTATTTTCTCCGAATAGAGGAAAAAGACCTTGTCGGCAGAATAAATCACCGTATCGAGCTTCGCGTCCGGATTATAAGGGAAACGTACCAAATCCCTGAATTTTTCATCTTTCTGCGCTTTTCGAGCTTCGTTGCGGGCAATCTTCCGCGTATCGTAGAATCTCTTCACTATTTCAGTAGTGTCCAAAGAATTTATACGTGTTATCTCTGTGCCTATCACAGACTGTTTCTTCAACACACGTTTTTTATAGTTGTCCACTCTCTCCTTTACCACATCATGGTCATAATGTTTGATACGATCCGTCTTCTTCTCATACCATCGCCGGAAATCTTCGTAAATCGCCGCCGAATCATACTGTGCCTCTTCAAAACGTTTTCGGATACGGGCTGCGGGCTGTACATAAAATACCGAATCCGGCAATTCACGGCTTATTTTTCTTTGCGGAAGAATGGCAAGCAACCGTTCCCCGAAAGAAGAACGATATACCGTATCGGCAGGGTCAGCTTCCCTTCTATGGCGTGAAGCCAGATAAGTAGAATCGTCCATCGGGCGTTCATAACTGAACATCGGAAGAAAATCGCGCACTTTTTCATACTTCATCGTATATTTTTGAAGCAATTCGTCCCGGTTCAGATAATTGCTTGTATCCTTTCCGGACACAAACGCCCTGATTGCACTGAGCGACTGTCCTCCCTCCTTCTTCGCAGCCTTCTCACGGAACTTGTAATAAAGCTTCTTTTTGTTCTCCTGCATCTTCCTGTTGAAAAACAAAAAACGTTCGTACAGTTCTTCCGGCATACCTGTTTCCTGCATACTCTCCGCCAAAGTTTTTTCCTTGAAGCGTACACGGTTCTTCTCATCGGCCGACTCAAGCAAATTATTGAAACGATTCTTCTTCATGTTGAACAAGCGAAACCTGGGCCGTATAAACGGATTGACATACCGCACCGTATCATTAATAGCCTCCAATGCCTTTCCGTATTCTTCACGACTCCGTTCCAACTCTTTTTCTGCTTTCACCACACTGTGGACTTTAAGCAGTGAATCTCTCCTGAACGCACGTTTTTCCGACTCCTGATAACGAATCCATAACGGATGCGGACGTTTCGCCCTCGCCCCGAGATGCGCCCATATTCTTTCCAAACCCTGCTTGTGATAATACAACCTGTCAAGATAACGCTCGAAAGAATGATAATCGACAAAGGTCCGGTAGAAATTCACCGAATCGGGAATAATCCCTTCCAGAAAACGGTCATAACGCTGGTAATCCCTCTCCTGCCGCTGGCGGAATTCAGGGCCGGTGAAGCGCAATTCGCGCAACGAATCCTCTTCTACCCCTCCTTTCGATAGAATAGGGAATACGTCGACCATCCAATTCTCTTTCTGAAGTTCCACCGGAACGGTCACTATAAATTCTACATTGATTTTTCCATCGCGTTCGGCTGTATTTCTTGACGATGTGGCAGCAATCACCACCTCATCAAGAGCTACACTAGTCATCGTTTCCTTATTGATACTGTCCCATTCTGCCGTGACATTGAGCGGCACTTCCGAACCGTCCGCCTTTGTGAAAACAAATTCCTGAGGTTCGTTCTGTACGCTGTCCGGCGGCAGTTCATGCTTTGGGGCTTCTACTACCCGCGCAAGCGGCAGTGACAGCGATACAGTCGGGCGTTTCTCCTGAAGCGATTTAAATCCGGAAGAACATCCGCCCACCAGCAGTCCACAGAAAAACCACGGCAATAAATATCTCTTTTTATACATTCTATTTTCTTACTACTTTCAGATACACATCGAATTTTCCTTTTAGAACAAGTATGCCACGTTCAGTGCCAGTTTCGGTGCGGGACGCAGGTAAGTTCCCTGACTCTTATAGTCTCCGCAACAGCCGCCCTCGTACTGTTTACGGTTCACCATAACTGCCCCTATCCCGGCTTCCGCTTCCAGATTCCATCTCTTGCCGATGAGCCATGCATGCCCGTAGGAGACTCCCAGACCGAAACCAGTCCCGTCAAAACGGTTCTTCTTCCACCCCATATTGTAACGGGTGGCGATGGCATAGGCTCCGATAAAACGTCCCACATAACTTTGCCACAACCAGTAGCGTGCGCCGGGCTCTACCAGCCAGTGTTTGATTTTCTTATTTTCAGGAAGCGTCCAAGGGTTGCATGCCACTTGCAGGTGCAGCGTCCAACGGGGCTTTATCAGCATGCTGCCCTCGATGTTAACCGTTCCCATAGCCCACTCCAATGTATTGGTTTGCACAGAATAGAATTGAGCCTTACCCTGCCGGGGGCAGAACAGGAAAAGAAAGAAAAAGAATAGGAAAATACATCCTGTTTTCTCTATGTGTTTGAAAGTCATTTTCATTATTACAGATCTTTTATTTTAATGTTGATAATTAGCAGTATCCGTCTATCAGTTCTATTCAATATCACGGATGCAACGGACACGCCCACCTGTGGTCTTAGCGTAATGGAATGTTATAGTCGGCATAAATCCGGGATACCACATAAAATAATATGCTTCGTCTACATTACCCTCATAAGTTGTGGAAGTTACATAATAAAAAGTAGCCTTTTTATCATTTTGGATTGAGGGATATGTAAAATCGGTTATAGAAGGAAGTGTATTGTATCCCGTCAAATAAAGAGCCATCAATATATATTCATTAATCGTAGGAACTCTCCACTGACCTTTGTCACTCTGATCCGAGTTCTCATAATATGCGAAGCAACCATTCTGATTTGTAGTATCGGACAGTGGCCTCATTGGCTTTCCCGGCCTGCCGTCATAAGGGCTTTCGAAACCGGATGATACGTAGAAATTTTGATTATACATCAGATGATCACGCTTTGCTATCTGATATTTTCCCGAGACCAAGATATTAGCAGGGGTCCCAACTCCTTGATGATATACGGTTCTCACACTGTTATCCTCCATTTTATATTTTTTCACAAAGTAATTCTGAACAACTAAATCTGATCGGACTCCAAAAGATTCGATATAAACTTTACCGTTTTCTATCAGCATACGTTGCGCATGGGTAGAGAGTACAGGCAAAGAAAAGAAAAAAAGCAATATTATATATCTCATATCTATTTTATAACTTATTGTAATAAACACATCTATAAATCACGCACACAACGTATACTATTTTTCATTGTAGCCGCATCGGAAAAAGACGCACAAAAAAAACGATAACCGCCCGAATAATTAATAGTATTCATCATATAAGCGCCTTGAGTCGTGACAGGCTTGCCATACATATCCTCAAAAGTATTAAAGCAACAGGAAGATGACCAATAAGAGGAACCTAAATTCTCTGTCAATACCTGATAAAACATGATTCCCATTCCTTGCCTGATGCCGGGCAAATACCATAATACTTCATCATCGTCGATCTTCCCATTACCATTCTGATCCCTATTTTTATTCAGACAATAAAGCGCTGCCGGGGAGTTGTATGTATTAGCCAGCAGAATTGTAGACTTCTTCCCGCTTTCAAAGACAGCATTTAAAGCTGACTTTTCTGTATCAGTAGCAGGATACTTGTCTTGAGGAAAAAGAGAGAGAGGCTCCTTATTTTCTTCATATCCTTCTATAACCAGCTGATGTGAAAATTGTAATATATTAGAGCCTGTTTGCATTGCACCGCCAAAAAAGCCCAACGTATATTTTTTTATGCCCTCTTGGCGGAGAATATATTTCTCCGGCACACCACCAGTTTTAGAGACAGTCTGAAAATAAACCTCACGATAATCTGCATTCATATTCTCATCAATATGCACATATGCCTTGAATCCGGAGCCCGACAATAAATCTTTGCCTATTACCGTATGTATATCAAATGGGGTATATACAGCTTCTGTCGAGAAATTCACCCACCACGGACTGATATCTCCCGAAGAAGAAATAAATTTGATATCTGTAATGTCGGAAATTTCCAACGACTGCGGATGTATATCGGCAGAGGGTCTTTTGATAATTTCAATCGTCTTATGATAAGAACCGAGAGAGATATGAATGCCTTTCGGATTCGAATCTGAATGTTCCAAATGAGAATAGGAAGAAGTAATTTTCACATTGAAAGTTTTCACAGTGTCCTGTCCAACAAATACATCAGTACCCAGCAAAACCAGTCCGTCATCCACCGTGACACTCCCCTGGGGAGTCGTTGTCAATGGATAATTAGTCCTCATTGTTGCCGTAGAAAGTTGTTCCAAGCTGTCTGCATATATTATAAACCGCTCATAATCAAGCGAAAAAAAATTACCACCAATAAGGGTTACGTTTGAATAATTATTCAGTTCTGTCACATTATAGTCCACATTAGAGGGCGGACTGGCAATTGCCGTATCCAAGTTTTTATACCCGTTGATATTTACCTTATTGATCTTGATAAGATAATGATGGTTCCGCTGCAACGACAAACCATTGTCAGGACTAGACAGATCAGTACTGATAAGAAGACGGTAAAACGAAGATTCTGCCCGTCCGTCATATTCTGCTTCTACAACTACAGATACAGGCTGATTACCAGCACCTCCGACAAGCGTGGGGTAGGCGTAAAGCAGACTATCCACGACAGAATACCCCATCCTGCCCGATCCTTTACCATCATCAGCAGCAGAGGCCGGCATAAGAATGTTCCCCGTTTGTGCCCCATTACATATGGTCAAGCCCTTAATTTTAAATTTAGAGGCAGGCAAAGGGGTGGACACTGAAATTTTAGACAATAAGCGCACTAATTGCACACTGATAGCATCAGCCGATGTCAGTCCGCTATCAAATCTTACCACACCGGACATCGGGACAGGAATTCCGGGAAGAGCATCACCGGTCACAAAACCTTTATCATCAGGTGAGACTGATGCTGTAGTAAGCATCGAACGAATATCCGTAAGGGAGTATTTATACCCGCCACCCGTTTCTTTAAGGTCAGTGTCCGACACAGGAAGAGTAGACAGGTACTTTCCGGCATTCGCCACCACATAGACCAAACGAGAACTTCCCGATGACAAAGGCAACTCTACAGTGGCAGCCGTACCATCAACAGACCGGTGCGCCACAAGCTTCACTCCACCTTCATTCGTATCACCCGCACTATTATCAAACAACAACACATTCAGCTTTTCTATCGAAGCATCTCCGCTTCCCCCTGTCCGTGTTTGTACGATTTGAGCATCAGGTATTGTAACCACAAGAGGAATACTGGCCTTACCTTCCATCCTGACAGGTGACGTCCCTGAAAAAGTATCGTCCGTACACGCAGATGCCAATATGGATAAGGTTGCGCCAAATACTGCTAATCTGATATTCTTTATCATAACCCTATTTATTTTTATGTATTATTTTACCTTCAATTTAATAATTTTATAAGTTCTTGAGCGTGTACTTTTACCGCCTTCAGTATGTACCAATAAATTACTCTCACTTCCACTCGCCGCGTCTGCAGAACAAGTAATTATAATGCGGCTAGTAGTAGTAGTAGTAGTAGTAGTAAATGCTGAATCCGTCCCGGATACCGGCAGAACCGATGTCGCAATTTTTCCGGTACTCGTGTAATAAATGACTTCAGCAGTTTCACCTTTTGAAAGCGTAATAGACTGGTTTGATAAAGATAATATATCCGCATTCAAACGACGTTCACAACGTACTCTGTATTTACTAGTTTTTAATGGATAACTAACAGCTCCAGTAAAGAAATTCATGACCCCATGCCGTGAGAGTCTATAACTTGTTGCCTCCCTCGTAGACCAAAAGCTGACATTGTTACCAATATCCCCACTTATAAAATTAAGGCCGTCACCGTAGACCTTATTCAAAAATTGATAAGTACCCATAGCGGAAAGTCCCCAACGCGCTGCATTTGCAGAATACGCACCGCCAATAGTCAAAACTGAAGGAGCAATAAACCAGTTCCCTTTTCCCGTTGTATAGTCAGTGGGGGAGCCTTCATAATAGTTGGCACATCCTGAATCAAACCTGTCAGGAACAGGCATATTGATAGCCACATCAGTAAGTACCTGCGATTTATTAAATATCTTATCCTGGATATAATCATATCCGGAATAAACTGAACTTATTCCCATTGCATCTATTAATGACAGATCCTGACTCAGATTTTGGGTCGCTAACGGACTTACAACGGAAATTGGCACAGTTTTAGACAGATTGCCGGAGCGGAATACTAAAGAATACTTATGTTTCCTCATCTCAGACATCATAGGGCCTTGCATATCACCCAAAGAGGTCATATACTCAGATGCAGCTTTTACTGTCGAATGAAGACAGAAGTATGCTTTCTTCATTCCCGCATAATCTTTATTAGGGAATGCAATCTGGGGCTCCGATGTTCCAAATAAAGCATCTTCAGATGCAGCGGAAAATCCTATAAATGGCATTCCTGCCCCCATATTAGAAATATCCTGTCCATTCTCATCCAAAAGCGAAATGGAAACCTCACCGTCCGATTCATAATAAATAGGTACTATACCGGGCACTTGACGATAAGTCATAGGAGCTATCTCATATGTATTATGAGAAACATTCAGATATGAAGCACCACCCGATGTATCAGAATTGTCTATATCACGGACACAGCGGACACTATACGCTATACTCTTCGTCATAGCCTCGTAGTACGGAGGTTTAGGCCACCCGAAATATGCAATCCCGTCAGAAGTTTCGGTAGATGACCATAAACGTTGTGTTGTGCTAAACTTTATCTGATCATATCCCATAGATGGAAGATCCTCCAAAGAGTTTATCAAAGATATCAGTCTATGTATTTCTCCGCTATAGGGCAGTCTCCAACATCCTCTTCCTTTCTGCCGATCGTCTTTCGAAACTTCCCAATAATCAGCACAACCTGTATATACATTGGGGAGAGCACCCTTCATTAGAGTTTGATTAGGATTTACCCCTTTTAGAGTAGAAGTCGCTCCGGTATAAGGATTTGTATATCCCATCGCTGTCCTCCAATCCATTTTCGCAGTAGAATTTATATCAGTGACAGGCGTAACACTGCCATAATCATAATTAACACCACTGCTTCTCAGGAAAAATTTGGAAATAGGATTAAATACTCCGAGCGTTATTTCTTTTTTTATTTTGGCATTTCCATCTTTAGCAGTGACTATCGCTTTTCCTGTTATGGGAGCACCGGTTGAAGTAGTAATACGCTTTACTCCTTCAACTTGATGAATAAAATAAATCTTACCAGGGTCATTCGCATTTATCACAGCCGTGAAACGATTGTCCGGATTGTCCACAATATCTATCTCAATACTATCTCTCGGCACAGAACTTGTATAATAGACAGGAGTTCCTCCTGAAATCGCACTTACCATCACATCCGTCCTGTCCACATTAAGAAACGGCGTATTGATATTCCCGTTAATATCCACCACTGTCCATTCAACGACATTAGTTGTCAGTCCTATCTCTGTCCGTTCGGCACCTTTCAACTTGCAGGTCAGCGTGTAATGTTTATTTCTTGTGACACTAAGTCCTTCCACCCCTACTAATGCAGCCGGTGTGTCCGCATTCTTAAAATCTTCGTAAGTGATACCCTTTCCGAACCAGTCGCCTATATATACAGGAAAAGTTAAAGGTTCGTCTTCTTTACCTGCGGTATGAGCATGAATAGACAAACAGGTGGAGTTGGATTTGTGAGCCTCATTGACCAGATATTCGGAAAGATAGAATTCTATCGGTTGATACGTGGTCAGTCCGTCCGTTGTTCCGGTTGCAGTCAAGCTTGTTGCTTTATCCGCGTCCGGTGATACATAGGTATTCCCGGAAAATGCGGCAGGCAACAAAGGTGAATATGAGGCACGATTACCGACAGTGATCTCGTCAATGACAAGCTCATCCCCACCGAGCGACTGATATTGCAAATTGACGGTTAATCTTGCCACAAGTCTTTTCAGATTATTCCCCACCGTTATCGTATTTCCGGCATTATCCTGGACACCGCTTGCACTTATGCTGACATTAAGATAACTGCCTACCATGATGTGCGGCAATTTCTTTACCGCCTCCCAGGCAGCTATTTTTTCCTTTAGCTGGCTTTCGGACGATATTTCATCCAATTTGAGGCTGTCCGGAGCGTTGGCAACGACGTATACGTTACTTTTCCCGACAGGGATTTGTATATGGGCACCGGTCGGAGTAATGTCTGAATTCACTTGAAGAACTCCGGAAATTCCCGCTCCTCCCGCCTCGAAAGCAATAAAACGGGCAGAAGTTACTTCACTGTCGCTCCCGGCATCTGCTTTGGGAAGTCGCACGTCGAGCGTAGCCATCCTGACAGAGCCTCTTGTGTTTTCGGAAAAGTAGTCGTCCGTACACGACATCCCCATACCACAAATCACGATCAAAAGAAGTATGCCGCACAACATACGATTGTAAATAGAGTATATTCTTATCATAATGCTATAACTTATCTTTATATTATATTCGTTTCACTTTTATGGATAATGAATGTTTTATCCCGTCATCCTATAGTCCCTCCCTGTCCGTCGTCGGCATCCACTGAATTCCATTCGTTCACCGTAATTCCAATCAGTGTATAGGAGTAATCAAACTTCAGGTTCAACTGAAACTCAGAGTCAATATCGAAGTCCAATTTCGGATTGTTCATCAACAAGTCACTCAGACTCGCGCTATAGAGTTCTCTTTTACTTCCGTCATCTTCCGTATGAAGAAGAACGATACGGGTATCATCTTCCCTGGAGAGACGCATGAGCGAAAATGCGGCCGTCAATCTTTTCCCCGACTGGGAATACTGCGGGAGATATGTTAACGTGGGAGCCAGCTCCCAACGAGAATTGTCAAATTTATAATCACCGTTGCTTCCGGTGACGAGTAGAGTGAAGCGTGTCCCGGGAGCTGGGTCAATAGCCCGCATGCCTGTGGAAGTTGCGGATATCGGCAGACCTTCCAGATTCACTTCAATATGGTTCACATTGTGGTAGAAGTCCATTTCCATACGTTGCATGCCAATATTTTTCATATTGAGGTCTCCCATTATAGCATGATAGAGAGGTTGCGGACTGTCGGTCACAATATTATCCGCATCACGGCGGAGACTAAGTATGGCTTCATCCATCGTAGTAACACCCGGCTGAAGCAAAGAGTACGAGAATTGCTCGGAGATATTTCCCCATGCGACAAGTGTATATATGCCTTTTTCCAACTTAAGGTGTAGTTCTTTGCCACTAGACGGATCATGCTTCCATTGTCCAACAAAAGTTCCTCCGGCATCGAAAGCAAACACGTCTATCGTATTTATTACTTCACGAAGTTTGTCGGTTTGTTCAGGGTTATGGGTGTACTTAAACTGCAGGTACAATCCACAGTCCGAATAATCTTCTTTCATGCATCCGTAAAAAACGAGCACGAATCCTGCAAGGGCAAGGAAAGGAAAAATAGATTGAAGTCTGATACGCGTCATTAGATTGATTCTTTGTTGTTTTAACTTAGATAAAAGTGAGAGGGAAGAAGGGGAATTTGAATAGAATGAAAAACTCGCCCTTCTCACTCCTCCCAGCTATTTAAGGATAAGACTTTTAAGCCTTATAGTATGAGCATTATTAGTTAATATCAGTACCTTGGCTCACTTCAGTCCACGGAGCTACAGTAACTGTTACGTCAAGATAAGTTTTCTGGTCGATAGGCGTACTCGGATCACCTTCAGCACCATTGGTTCCGTCAGGAGTATTGAAGCCCGGACCAGTTACAGAATTAACAGTAACCGTATAAGAGTTGTTACGTTTCACACCGAACACTGTAGCTCCTGCTTCTCCCTCACCAAGATTGATTCTATAATAAGAACCCGTTGTATATTCGTTATATTTAACATCAGAAGCAGTAATTCGCTTATCTGCAGTCACTGCAGCATTATAAGCATCGATCGCATCATTAAGAATATCACGGTTCAAGAAAAACTCCCCTGTCGGAATCACAGCGGCATTAGGACTTTCAGTTACATAGCAATATTCGTCACAATCCGCTTCTGTAGGAGTGCCTCCATATTCAAATTTCAAATTCTGAGTAGCGACATCAAATGCTCCACTCCGGATAATACGTGCAGGAATATAAACTCCTTTAAGAATAAAATGGGTAGCAGCACCTTTCAAGAAAGAAGGAGAAGTATTCTCTGTCAGGTAATAATATTGATTAAGTTGATTTACTGTATTTTCAGTACTACCCGTATAAAACGTCTCTTTAGCCATAAAGTCATTCTCAGTAATTCCACTCCCCCATGTCTTTTCATACAAAGGCGATTTCACGACACTCCCTACAGCATGCTGCACAAGATAAGTAACCTTAGCAATATTATTTGCCGTAAAGCCGGATGCTTTAAACTTATCATCTACTCCAGATTTCAAAACAAGTTTTGCTCTGGACAGCATTCTCAGCATCTTCAAATCAATATGATTCGACGTTGGCGCATCAGTTTGCTCAACACCATTAGCCACATCTTTGGCAAGACCATCATCTATGTTCGACATCGGTACATTAGTAGCAGTCTGCCCTAAGGATGTCCCAGCTTCGTCTGTCACTAGCGCCAACATCTCATCTACCGTCGATACCTTAGGTTGTAAAGCTTCAATTTTAGTGCTTCCACTTTCAGTTTTCAGATTAGCAAACGCATAAATACGCTTCTTACCGGAAGTCACAAGAAAAGTACCGTTAGCTGTCCCCGATGTAGGAGTCATTGTAAACTTATTCTCAAGTACTTTCGTCTGATAATTAAAAATCAGCAATGTCACATCACCGGTAATTTGGTCATCACCCGTTTCCGGAGCTGTAGCGGCACGACTATTTTTCACTTCGCCCGACTTAACAGTAAACGATGCATAAGTTGGTTCACCCTCTACAATCGTCGGTTCAGCAGCGCCTCCCCCCGTTCCAGTCACTAAATTGTCATCGTTTGAGCAGGCCGCAAACAATAAAGCTGCTACTCCCATTGAAAAAATAAACTTTTTGTTTCTCATTACACTTAAAATTTTAATTAATAAAAATGATAATACTATGTGTCTAATTAATACCGATTAATTCTTTTCAATTTGCATCTCTATTACGGAATAGAGATAATATGTAACAAAAGCCATCCTTAACTATTATTTTTCAGCAAGTTGCGAATTGAAAGATGCTACTAATCTTGTTCCATCGAATCTATAATAACCGATGGAAAAAAGGGAAAAAAATAAAGTATTGCAATTCAGCAACTTGCTGGCATAATAGTGAAACAATGGTGAAACACAAACTTGATAACATTAATAAGAAGCATTATGAATGACAAAAAACTAGTGGAAGAAGCGCCAGTTAAATTACTTTATTTTGAAGAACATGTCACATGTCGAAATTACATTGTTCATGTGGAAACCGGATTCAAAATATTAAGATTTTCTTCCGAATCTGAAAGACTACAAGAGGACATAGCAAAAAAGAATTATCTCCTGTTTTTTTTGGAAGGAGAATTTCAAGTTACGAATAATCAATATGAACGCACTTTTAAGTCCGGAGAAATGATACTTATCCCGCGTTCATCTTTTCTAAAGATTATACCTTCCTCTGAAGCACAACTGCTTTGCCTTTTTTTCGATCAACCTATTTCCAATTGTGACAAGTTACTGCTCCAGACCCTGTCTAAAAGGGCTAAAGATATGGAATATAATTTCACCTCACTTCCTATTATATGTCCGTTAGATAAATATTTGGAGCTACTTGTGTTATGTCTCAACAGTGGATTGAGTTGTGTTCATTTTCATGAGACAATGCAACGTGAGCTTTTTCTTCTTCTGTGCGGTTTTTATACAAAAGAACAAATCTCTATGTTGTTTTTTCCTATAATAGGAAAAAAACTGAACTTTAAAGATTTTGTCACAGAGAATAGTTCAAAGGTGCATCATGTATCGGAATTACTTGCATTGTCGAATATGGGAAAAAGTCAGTTTTATAACAAATTTAAAGAAGAATTTGGGATCCCAGCAAAACAGTGGATGCTGCAACAATTGAATAATCGGATATTTGGTATGCTTACTGACCCTGAAATATGCATAAAGGATATGGTGGCAGATTTGGGGTTTAGTTCCCAGGCACAATTTACCGTATATTGCAAAAAACATTTTGGATATACGCCCAAGCAACTGATAGACACTTTTCAAGGAGAGAATAAGCTATTTGGATAGCAATCACAATAAATCGGAGTGTTTAGACAAATTTATAAAAGATGTGGAAAGATTGATAATGAGTATTGTGAAAAAATAGGCTTACTTTGCACCCGGATTTAAATTCTATAACACAAAAAACGCATATTATCTCTATTCCGTAATAGAGCAACGCGACAAAGGTACATAAAAAAAATAAATATGCTAAATTCTGATAATATTTATTAGCCTGTAAGGTCATTTTTAGCAATAGACAGATTGGTTATGACCAAATTTACCTGATTAAGCACCTTCGAATCGAGCTCTTTCAAATACACCCTGGTCATCTCTTCTGAAGTATGCCCCAAACCAGCACTGATAACGGAGATAGGCGCTCCATAGTCATGAGCCAGAGTCGCCCAGGTATGGCGCGCAGTATATGTAGTAATTCTTTTCTGTATGCCAAGTGAAAGTTCGATCTTTTGCAAATGTCGGTTGATATTAGTTAACGCCAAACGATACTGATGGTATACAGATTGCGGATTATTAACATCTATAATAGGAAAAATATATTCTCCATTACCCGCATATTTCTTCATCAGCTGATTCATCTGCGGCGTGATAACGATTTGGATCAGTTGTTTCGACTTATGCCGGTTGTAAATTATCGTTTCGCCAACGATGTTTCCTTTTTTCAAGAATACAACATCTACAAACGACATCCCCTGTGCATAGAAACTAAAAAGATAAAGATCGCGCGACAGTTCCATCTTATAGTTTCCTTCAAGAGACAAATTCGCAATAGCCTCCATGTCCTCACGTGAAATAGCGCGTTTGACGGTTTTAGCCGGACGCGTCGATACTTTGACAAACGGATATTCCTTATCTGTACGCAACCCGTCGACAATCGCCTGATTGTAGAGCGTACGCAGATTGCGCAGATAATAACACACCGTATTCGCCCTTATTCCCTGTTGAGTAAGAAATTCGATATACCCCTGCACGAAGCGATAATCGACTTTCTCCATATCTATATCTACATTATACACATACTTCGCCAAAGACGACCGTGTACTCCGATAGGCAGCCGCCATCCCCTCTTTACCCTTCATCCGCTTAGTTTCAACCTGGCCGTCGATATATTCCAGCAATTGAAACTGGCGCACACCTTCTTTTTTTTCTTCTTCTTTCGGACGAAGCAAATCATCCACACTAAAAGGCAGACCTGTCAACTCCAATTGCCGGACACGCCCCCAAATGTTTTTTTTCGTTTGCTCCACTTCCTTATTGATTATCGAAACCTTCGAAGCTGTTAACCCCGAGCCTGCATCCGGCAAAACTTTCCCCACCGATTCGTCAAACTCATCTTCGCACACCCGGTATCCCGTGTACAGCAATTTTTTCCGACGGCAATGTATCACTCTAAACACAAGAGGATAGCGCCCGTCTTTCAGTCTCCTGTTCTTGTTTAGCATTAACCTGATTGATGTCCTCATTTCTTTTAATTTTTAATTAATAATCATACATATTTCCCAACCTACTAATAAATGGTGGTAAATTTAATCAATTTGCAACATTCACACCAAAAACTCTGTTCGCTCTATATAATTATTATTAGTATAAATTTGGTTAAAAATCAGATATACATCTGCACAAATAGTTGTTTACAGCCAGAAAATGCGCATACGCGCGCTCGAACCGAAGCAAGAAAAAGTAATATTAAATACTTACACTAATTATAAAAGAACATTTTTGTCCGTCTTGAAAAATCACACTATTAGAAGTAATTTTAGCACTGATATTCGGGATTCGAAGTGTTCCACACCGAGAAACAAAGTGTTTCTCGGTGTGGAACACTTCGTTTCTCGGTGTGAAACGGCTCGTTTGTTTTAAAGGAAAAATGCACCAATATAACAGCTTGATTATTAAAGCTTTGAAGAAAAC
>PPYF01267798.1_pt1 | contig 28204 bp, 23 predicted proteins | sample 1559871 | NCBI WGS metagenome assembly PPYF01 (sample SAMN08240021, study PRJNA423297) | Human gut metagenome, whole genome shotgun sequencing project.
ACATAGGGGTTGTAGACTGCCTCCAGCTTATCGTGGTTGGCTTTGGCGTCTTTCAGCGCCGCGGCCCCTTCCTCCCGCAGGAGTGCCGCCATCCGGGTCTGGAACCGCAGCCGGGCCTTGCCCTGAGGTTCCGTCATGGCGTCCAGCCGCACCCGGCGGAAGGGCTTCTGCCCGTACTCCATGCCGGGCCGGGAGGTGACGAAGGCCAGCCCCAGTCCGGGGATCAGCAGGTGCTCGATCCGCCCCGGCTCCTCCGGCGCGCAGCAGACGATGGTGTCCCAGCCGTTATCCGCCGCCGCCCGATGCAGCCGGGCAAGCATCTCCCCTGCCAGCTCCCAGCTGTCCGCCAGCTCATAGACCTTGGGGCACAGGGCGTCCACACTGTCAAACCGCCAGATGTACCCCTTGTGGGTAATACTGCCCAGGAAGCGGCGGGTGGTCTTCCCCGCCTCACCGCCCCGGCGGCGCAGCTCCCGTGAGAGAATGCCCGCCGTCCGGCGGTCCGCCTTCTCCCGGTCGAAGGTCTTCCGCACCGCCGCCACTGCATCCAGCTCCACCTGCCGGGCAGCCTTCAGATGGTGATAGGCCCGGATATATGCGGCCTTGTAGGCCCGGGTATGAGCCTTCACCTCCTCTGCCGCGGCCTTGGCGGCGGTGAGGTCGTAAAACCGCCCCAGGTCCACATACCGGTCCACCGCCGCAGGGTACCGGGGCTCCACCACATGAGGCGACGTACCATCCACCACGGCGCAGCGGAGCTCCGGCAGCACCACGCCGTCCAGGGAATCCGGGTCGCCGGAACACCATAAGTACTCCACCGGTGTGCCGGCCTCCTCCATGCTTCGGCCGATCTCCCGCATGAAGGTGGCCTTGCCCACGCCGGGGCCGCCTTTCAAAACCATCAGGTCATAGGTGTCTTCCAGGTCCACGATCTCCGAAAACAGGTTCTGGAAGCCGTCACCGCTGTTAGCGCCTGCGAAAAAATGGGTAACTTGAGCCATACGCTCCCCTCCAAGTGTTGTTCTTACACTCAGGCTATGCAAAAACAACTTGGCCTGACAGCGGTTTTTCACGGGTCAAAAGCCGGATGGATAAAATTCCCTCTGCCAAACCGGAAAATAGGAGATGCATTTTCTTCCATCATCTGTTATAATGAAGAGTACGAGACTGCGGCGGTGCCGGACAGGCCCGCCTTTCAGATAGGAGCGCCGATATGGACGAGGAGTACAAGCCCATTATCACGGACGAGGAGCGGGCCACCCGGCGGGCCCAGCGGGCGGAGGCCCGCCGAAAGAAGCAGCGGGAAAAGCGGCGGCGGCTGCTTCGCCGTCTGGTGCCCTGCGGGCTGCTGGCCGTTCTGTGTGTAGGCCTGGTGACCGTGGGAGCCCAGCTGATTGAAAAGCCTGCGCCGGAGATGGTTAAGGCCGAACGGCCCTTTCAGGTGACATCCGTCGCCAGCGCCCCTGCGCCGGAGCCCTATGCCAGGGCCGTGTCCGGCCCGGACACGATCCAGCTGGGAGAGGACTTTCCCAGCCGCTGCGCGGTCCTGGTTGACCTGGACACCCGGACGGTCCTGGCGGAGAAAAACGCGGATACTGTGATCTCTCCCGCCTCCATGACGAAGGTCCTGACGGTTCTGGTGGCCGCTGAGCACATCACAGAAGCGGAGCTGGACGACACCTTCACCATGACCATCGACATCACCGACTACTGCTATGTCAACGGGTGCAGCGTGGTGGGGCTGATGGTTGACGAAACGGTCCCGGTGCGTGAGTTGTTCTACGGCACCATCCTCTCCTCCGGTGCGGACGCGGCACTGGGGCTGGCCACTTATGTGGCGGGCTCCCAGGAGGCGTTCGTGGCGCTGATGAACGAAAAGCTGGAGGAGCTTGGCATCGCGGACACCGCCCACTTCACCAACTGCGTGGGACTGTATGACGAGGCCCACAAGTGCACGGTCTCCGACATGGCGGTGATCCTGGAGGCGGCCATGGACAACGACCTGTGCCGGGAGGTGCTGGGTGCCCGGACCTATGAGACTCTCCCCACTGCGGACCACCCGGAGGGGCAGATCCTCTCCAATTGGTTCCTGCGGCGGATCGAGGACAAGGATACCGGCGGCATTGAGGTCACCGGCGCCAAGACCGGCTATGTGGTGGAGTCCGGCAACTGCGCCGCCAGCTGCGGCGAAACAGCGGACGGCAGACGCTATATCTGTGTGACGGCAGACGCTTACAGCTCCTGGCGGGCCATCTATGACCATGTGGCGCTGTACAAAACCTATTGTTCCCCCGCAGATGACACCACAGAGGATGGCGGGGCGGCGGATCCCCTTGTGGAACCGGTGGCCCCCACCATAAAAGACACCACGGAACACGAAAGCGGAGCGTCCCTGTGACGCTCCGCTTTTTTCCGCTCAAAAGCCTCTGTTTTTCAGATCCGCTACCAGGGAGACATAGAACTCCCGGACGTCGAAGCCGGGAATGTTCTCCCGATTCAGATCCACCACATCCCCGTGTGAGATGCCCCGGTGCCCCCTTGGCTCCAGCAGGGTGAACTGATCGCCCCATTTGGCGGAGTCCACCGCCACCAGCCCGTCGTTCAATCCATCAAAGTGCTTGACGATGGGATAGGTCATGTTCAGAGGGAACTTGCCGTGCTGGGCCTTTCTGCAATAGGACATGACGCTCTGGTAAAAGACGCCGGGGGCGTCCGGGGTAGCCGCGTTCCTGGCCTCGCAGGCAGAGGCGGTCAGATCTGTCACCGCCGCCAGGAAGTCCGGGGCCTCATCCCCCAGCCGCTTCAGGGCGGCGTTGTAGGTATCTGCGATCTTCTGCCGAGCCGCTGCAGGGATCTTCTTCAGCAGATATTCGGCAAAGATGCAGCCCCGGTGGGGCGTGTTGATGGTGGTGAGGCTGGCCACACAGGGGGCACATCCAGCGTGGGCGATGGCGGCCCGGCTGTCCAGTCCCCCCTTGGAGTGGGCAATGATGTTCACCTTCTCACAGCCGGTCTCCGCCAGGATCTGCCGGATACGGTCCGCCAGCTCCCGCCCGCTGTCCTCCACCGCGGCGGCGGACTGCTGCTGTCCGTAGTACACTGTTGCGCCGTTGCGCTGGAGCTCCTTGGGAATGCGGCCCCAGTAGTTGACATAGCGGAAGTCCCGGAAGAACACCCCGTGGACCAGAAGGATCGGGTATTTCGTCTTACAGATCTCGCTCTCCGCCCGGGCGGTGTCCAGCTCCCACTTCTCCGTCTCGAACTCCGCCTCGTCGGCGGTGATGCGGATAATCTTCCGCAGATACCAGATGTTGAGAATTGGGATCCACCCGCACAGGGCCGCCAGCACCCGGTGCTTCAGCCCCAGCTGGACGGAGGTGAGATACACCCGGATCATGCCGTTCCAGAAGACGATGGCCTCCAGCAAGACAGCCCAGAGAACGCCAAAAGCCGCACCTGCAACAGCTGTTCCAGCGGCAAGGCTGTTCTCCGGCGTTATCATGGAAATCTGGCACCACAGCCATACCATCTGCACAAAGACTGTGACCGTAGCTGTAATCAAAAACAGGCGCAGCAATTCGCAGCCGCTTTTCAAATACCAGATCCGCTTTGTAGGCGCACCGCTCTTCTCAATGGGCCGCAGATTAAAATAGAGGAACTCCCCCAGAAGCAGTATCGTCGTCAAGAGCCAGCTCACCGGGCCAAACGCATAGATCAGAGAAACCCAGTTGGCTGTGACCGCCATCAGAAAGGCAAGAACCCACCGCCTCACAGATACACCTCATTCTCCTTGGGCTCTGTGAAGTTCTGCTCCAGCATGGCCACGTGGGACAAAAAGGCCGGGTCGTCAAAGTACTTGGCGTGCTTCGTGCACTTGCGGACACACCGCTGGCACTTGATGCAGGTGCCGGGCACCTCCGCCACGTTGGAGGGATTGATGGCCCCCATGGGACACAGGCGGGCGCAGGCGCCGCAGTCGGTACACTTGCCCAAATCCGTCTGGGGCTTGGCCTTCAGGAACTTGACGGGCTGGCCGTCCGTGCCCTTGGGCACGTAGTAGGGCGCCGCCGCATCGCCCGGCACGGCCACCGGAGCAGGGATGTCCGTCAGGTCTTTTACCTTGTCCGCAATGCGGGCCGCGAACTCCCCCATCTGCCGCTTGTCATCCCAGTCCGGGCGGCCGTCCGCCAGCGCGTCCGTAAAGGCGTGGCGGCACGCAAAGGCGCCCCCGGCCACGGTGTGGAAGCCGTCCGCCTCCAGCGCGGCACACAGCTCCGCCAGGGAGTTGTCGTAGGACCGGTTGCCGAAGGTGACCACCCCCACCGCCAGGGCGCCGTTCCCGTGGATCTGCTGCTGGACATAGGGCAGCATCTTGTTGGGCAGCTTTCCCGCATAGGTGGGCATACCGAACACCACCAGGTCTCTCCCCGTAAAAGACAGATCCTCCGCCCGGTCTGACGGGCGTGTGAAGTTCCTCCGCTCCAGAGGGACGCCCAGCTTCTCCGCCAGGGTCTCCGCGATGGTGTTCACCGTCTTGTCTGTGTTGCCTGTGGCGCTCCAGTACGCCGCGCAGATCCGCTTGACTTCCATGATGTCTCCTCTCCTTCCCATTTGTGACAGCGCCCGCCCGGGGATTTTCTCCAGGCGGGTGCTGAACGCTGCTTACAGCGAAAAATCTTCCTCTTTCAGCCGTTCAGTCTCCAGCGCTGCCGGCCGGGGCGGCACCCGCTTCAAGGGGTCGTATTTGAATGCCCGGCAGTGGTGCTCCACCGCCACGATGCCCCGCTTGACGCAGGCCACCTCCCGCTCGTTGATCTGCTGGCCCCGCTGGCAGTAGGCACAGCGGGGATCCATATCCTTCCGAAACAGCATGGTCCTCCCTCTCCTCTTCCTCCGGTCACAGGGTGTACAGCCGAATGGCACCGTCCTCCACCGTGGCCTTCACCTGGGTGATGGGATGCTCGTAGCTGTCGATGATCTTTGTGGCCATGGGGTCCTCCAGCTCCTTCTGGATGGTGCGCCGCAGGTTCCGGGCGCCGTAGGTCAGGGAGTAGGACTTCTTCGTCAAAAGCTCCACCAGTGCGTCGTCGTAGGTGAAGGTGATGCCTTTCTCCTTCAGGGAACCCACCAGTTCGTTCAGCATGATACGTGCGATGCCGTGGAAGTTCTCCTCGCTGAGGCGGTTGAAGGTGATGACTGCGTCCACCCGGTTGATGAACTCCGGCCGCAGGAACTGCTGGAGCGCCTTCATGGCCCGGTCGGCGTCCTGCTCGTTCACGGAGCGGCCGAAGCCCACGGTGCCCTCCTTGGTGGCGCTGCCGGCGTTGGAGGTCATGACGATGATGGTATTCTCAAAGTTCACCTTGCGGCCGTGGGCGTCGGTGATCTCGCCGTCATCCAGGATCTGGAGAAGGATGTTCAGCACATCGGGATGGGCCTTCTCAATCTCGTCGAAGAGGACCACGGCGTAGGGCTTGCGGCGGATCTTCTCTGTCAGCTGGCCCGCCTCGTCATACCCCACGTAGCCCGGAGGGGAGCCCACCAGACGGGAGACGGAGTGCTTCTCCATGAACTCCGACATATCCAGCCGGATCAAGGCATCCGGCGTGTTGAAGAGGTCTGTTGCCAGCTGCTTCACCAGCTCTGTCTTGCCCACGCCGGTGGGCCCCACAAAGATGAAGCTGACAGGCTTGTGCTTGGGGGAGATGCCCACCCGGTTCCGCCGCACCGCGGCGGCTACGGCGGACACGGCCTCGTCCTGGCCGATGATATGGCTCTTGAGCCGCACTTCCAGCTGGCTCAGGCGCTGGAACTCCTGCTCCCGGATCTTGGCCGCCGGGATTTTGGTCCACAGCTCGATAACATGGGCCAGATTCTCCATGGAGAGCTGTGGATCGCCCTTTTCCAGCAGACTGTTCAGCTCTGTGTTCAGCTGGAGTTCCTTGCTCTTCAGCTCCGCCATGCGGGCGTAGTCGCCCTCGGCCTTCTCCTCCTGCTCCTCCAGCATGGTGCGCTCTTTCTCATAGTCGTCCAGCTCCCGCTGAATCTCCATGCGGCGGGAGATATCCGGGTCTTTCAGATTCAGGTCGGAACAGGCCTCGTCGATCAGGTCGATGGCCTTGTCCGGCAGGAACCGGTCGGTGATGTACCGCTCACTGAGCAGCACCGCCTGACGCAGGATCCCCTCAGAGATCTTCACCCCGTGGTACTGCTCATACTTGGGGGCCAGGCCCTGGAGAATCTGCACAGAGTCCTCAATGGAGGGCTCGTTCACCGTCACCGGCTGGAACCGCCGCTCCAGAGCGGTGTCCTTCTCGATGGACTTGCGGTACTCGTTGAAGGTGGTGGCGCCAATCACCTGGATCTCGCCCCGGGAGAGGGCGGGTTTCAGGATGTTGGCGGCGTTCATGCTGCCCTCGGCGTCGCCGGCGCCCACAATGTTGTGAACCTCGTCGATCATCAAAATAATGTTCCCCAGGCGCTTCACCTCGTCGATAAGGCCCTTCATCCGGCTCTCGAACTGGCCCCGGAACTGGGTGCCGGCCACCAGAGCTGTCAGATCCAGCAGGTAGACCTCCTTGTTCCGCAGCTTGAAGGGCACGTCGCCCTTGGAGATCCGCTGGGCCAGCCCCTCCGCGATGGCGGTCTTACCCACACCGGGCTCACCGATCAGGCAGGGGTTGTTCTTCTGGCGGCGGTTCAGGATCTGCACCACCCGCTCGATCTCCTGCTCCCGGCCGATCACCGGGTCCAGCTTTCCCTCCTGGGCCCGCTGCGTCAGGGAGATGCAGTAGTTCTCCAGATATTTGCGCTTGCCGTTCTTAGGGTCCTTGCGCTCCTTTTCCCGGCTTCGGGCACCGCTTTCCTCCTGGCCGCCGCTCTCGCCGCCCTTGGCGGCCTCGCCGGAGAACAGGCGGTTCAGGAAGGGGAAGGTGGCGGTCTTGCCCTCTTCCTCCTCTTCCCCGGCGTCCTCGCCGCCGGGCAGGTCCTCGATATTCTCCACGCCGCTCATGGCCTGGAGCATCTCACTGTTGAGCGTGTCCAGATCCTCGTCGGAAATGCCCATGCGCTTCATCATATCGTCCACCTGGGGCAGGCCCAGCTCCTTGGCGCATTTCAGGCACAGGCCCTCGTTGGTGGTCTTGTCCCCCTCCATTTTGGAGATGAAGACAACGGCCACGTTCTTCTTGCATCTTGAACAAAGTGTGCCGGCGGGGCAACGGCCCCGTTCGTCATTGCAGAAGCGACAGCGCGCTCAGGGGCGTGTGTGTCGCAAAAAATCGTAAAATATGGGTGGCTGAGACGGTGTCTGTCTCAAAGGAGACGCCGAAGCGCCGCAGAACCCAGATGGCCAGAAACAGCACCAAGGCCCCCTCGATCAGGCCGATCACGGCGCCGCCCAGGGCGTTGACCAGGTGCAGCCCCGGCAGCTGCAGCACCAAGTCCATAGCCCGGATCAGCAGCTTCAGCAGGATCGTCAGTCCCACGAAGGAGACCAGGAACAGCGCCGCATAGAGAATGGACTGGGCCAGACTCTCCACCACGGCCATGACCAAGGAGACGCCGGTGTCCTGGATCTTCTCCTGCGTCTGGCTGGCCAGGGAGTTCCGCACGTCCTCGTCCAGTCCCATCAGGGCCAGCAGGTCCTCGATGGCGAAGCCCTCGTCCACGTCCTCCTCCGGCATCTGGACCTCCTGGGACTGCCGGGCCATAGCCTCGTCCACCTTCGTCTCGATTTGCTCCCGGATCAGGGGCGTCACCAGACGGGCCGCCGGGGCGGCCAGGGTATTTGCGATGATGGCCGCCCCCACCAGGGCCACGATCACCACCGCCAATCCCGCCAGGGCCCGGAAAAGGCCCCTGTGGGCACCGTAGATGACCGCAGCGATCAAAACCACAGCCATAATCACGTCTATTATAACAGGTGTTGTCATGCTTGCCTACCTTTTTGCTCGTAAACGTTTTGTGAATTCCAAGATCAATGTTTCCCACTCAAGGCAGGAACAGGTGGGCGCTCTCTGCCGCCAGCAGCAGGGCAGAGCCATCCTGGCGCATCAGAACCGACCGGGCGTAGTCCGTGCCCTCCAGCTGAGCATAGATCTCCAGCTCCTCTGTGTAGATCACCACGCTGTCCATATACAGCACCGCCAGATACCGTCCGGCAGCGGAGATGCTGAGGATCTCCTCGTTCACGTCCAGGGCGGCGATCTCCTGCCCGTCCGTGTCCACCGTCACCAACCGGCCCACACCGCCGGACTTGTATCGGTTCAGCAGCAGGGCGGTGAAGCCGTCCCCGTGCAAGTCGTATTCCCGCAGATAGCTGCCGGCATAGGAGTAGGTAGCACGCACCTCCCCGGCCGGGGACGCGTAGGTCAGGCAGGTGTCGGACACCGTCACCAGCTGGCCGTCCTGCTCTCCGACGGCAGCCACCAGACCGTCGGTCACATCGTAGTCGGCCGCCGGGTCTACATTTCCTGCCGTCTCCAGGCTGTAAAGTACCATGTTGCTGACGAACACACTGTTCTCCTGGCCTAAGGTCACCACCGCCAGAGTGTTATCGTCATCTGTCACCCGGGCGTCGATGACAAACCGGTCCGACGCGGTGAGTGAAAACACCTCCGTCCCCTGGCTGTTATAAGCGGTGACGCCGCCCTTGTAGCCCGGCAGTTCTGTGGTCACAGCCAGCCAACCGTCTTCATTCAGCCGGGCGGAGAAATAGGGGGCGTCCTCCGGTGCGGTGAGCGTGAGGATCTCGCCCCCCTCGTCCACCACATACAGCTCTGTGCCCCCCACGTCGTAAGCCACAGCCCGGCCGCCGCCCGTCTCCAGGGCAGGGGCGCTCATCCGCACGGATGTGGACCAGATCTCCTCTCCGCCCCGCGTCAGGACCTGCAGCTTTGTGTCGGAGAGCACCACCAGGGAATCCCCCAGGACGGCAAAGCGGTTGCTGTCGGAGGCGTCGTAGTCGTACTGGGCCTCAGCAGTGCTCTCCTCTCCGCTGCCGTAGGAAAACAGCCGCCGTAGGGCGTCAAAGCCGGTGCCGTCCCGGTACGCGGCCACGAGCACCACGCCCAGCACCGCCGCCAGCACCAGAAAGAAGATCCCAAAGCGGCGCAGCCGTCCGCCCTTCCGGGGAGCCTCGTCCTCTTCCCCGTCGTTGTCGTTCCAGATGTCGTTCGTCGTATCAGCCATTGAGCCGTTCATCCTCATACCAAAGTCTTGTCAGGTACAGTCCCCCCGGCGGCACCGTGGGACCGGCGGCGGTGCGGTCCCCCCGCTCCAGAATGCCGGGGATGTCCTCCGGGGTGAACTTGCCCTCCGCCGCGTACAGCACGGTGCCGGTGATGGCCCGTACCATGTTATACAAAAAGCCGTTGGCGCAGACCTTCAATTCCAGCAGATCTCCGTTCCGGGTCACGTCACAGTAATAGATGGTGCGGACAGTGGACTTCGTCTCCGTGCCCACGGAACGCACCGCCGCGAAGTCGTGGGTGCCCACGAACATCCCCGCCGCCCGGTTCAGGAATTCCTCGTCCAGGTGCTTGGGATAGAAGTAGGCCCGGTTGACGTAAAATGGGTTCTTGAACCGGGAGTTGTAGATGCGGTAGGTGTACTCCTTCTTGATGCAGGAGCCGATGGCGTTGAAGTCCTCCGCCACCTCGAAGGCCTCCTTCACCGCGATGTCCTCCGGCGTGTGGGTGTTGACGGCGAAGGGGAGCCGGTCCACGGGAATGCGGCTCTCCGTGCGGAAGTTGGCGATGTAGTGCTCCGCGTGGACACCGGCGTCGGTGCGTCCGCAGCCGGTGAGGTGTACCGGGCCGCCGCAGATGTCAGCAATGGCCTTCTCCAGGGTCCCGCAGACGGTGACCGCGTTCTTCTGCACCTGCCACCCGTGGTAGGCGGTGCCGTTGTACATGAGTTTCAGGGCAATGTTGCGCATAAGCTCTCCTTTGGCAGTTCCGCCGCCCGGGGTTCCCGGCGGGAACGCTCTTTTTATCCGGCAGGGCAACTCAGCGGTTGACCGCCGGGTTGTCTGTCCGCCCCAGCAGATAATCCACAGAGCAGTCCAGATAGTCGGCGATGCGAGCAAGGGCAATACAGGACATTTGCTTGCCTTTTGCAAATTCTGATATCGCGTTAATTCCCATGTTCAAATCAGACAGCATATCTTTTGTGCGGATGCCTTTTTCTTTGAGGCGCCATTTAATGCGGTCTGCAATGTCTTGTGTAACATACATAAAATTTGCCCCGCCTTTTGTAAAGCTCTAAAATCACGAAAAAACGTGAAAAGCATCTTGATAATCACGCTATTACATGATAAAATCCATTTAGCATATAAATAAGAAATACCATACCACAAAAAGGATATCGGAACAACACATATTAAGGAGGAATCCCCATGACAAGCATTTCGGAAACTCTGTTCGACACCTACGGCGACAGCCTGATGCAAGAGTATGCGCCCTATGATGAGGCGGAAATCCAGGCGGCGCTGGACCGGATGTCCATGCCGCAGGACATGCAGATCCAGGTCTGTGATCTCCTCTCCAGCTGCTATCTCCGCTGGGGCACAGCTGCCTTCGCCATCGGCCTGGGGCTGGGCCTCTCGCTGATGCAGGATTGCTCCGGTCGCCGTCTACGGATCTGACGGACTCCCCTGTGCGGCGCCGCAGTTCATGTATCCGGGGATAAGCCTTCCGGGGCGGCCGGAATCTCCTGCCGTCCTGCGCCTCTTCCGCCAGCGCCCCGTCCCGTTTACGGCCAGACCAGCACCGGGGTGTTGGTGACGGGCCAGCCCGGCGCCAGCCGGTCCTCCTTTACCGTCCAGGTCCGGACAGGGAACTCATATCCCAGGCCCAGGCCGTCCACGCAGAAGAACCGCACCTCCAGCTGGTCCCCGGCGGCGCAGGATACCGTCCCGGTGCCCTCCCAGGTGCCGGATTCCTGGCCGGAGGCGGCCGGGATGGTCTCCTCCAACTGACCGTTCCGGTACAGGCGGAATGTCTGCTCGGAGGCTGCGGCCGCCTTTTCACGCAGCCGGACGGCGGCGGTAATCCGGGCTTCTCCTTCCTGCAGGGCCGCCTCTCCGCTGCGGCTGGACAGCGCCATCGGCAACAATCCGGTGGCACGGCCCTCATAGAGCCGCTCTGTGGCCGTATCGCCGCCGGTCCGGACCGTCACCAGAATCTGGAGTGAGGTGCTGTCCGCAGGCACCGCCGCCTGACCGGAGAAGATTCCATCCCCGGACCGGGTCAGCTCCACCTGGGCCAGACGCTTGCGCTCCGCGCCGCCCTGATAGACATTCAGGGTGGCTTCCGCCGACTGGTCCGGCGTAGTCAGGGTCAGGGACACCCCAAGCTCCACCTGATGGGCCGCGGCGTCCAGCCGAAGGGGCGTCAGCTCATAGCGCTCCAGCAGCGACTCCTCCGGCTGCGGGGCGGTTTGGGCGGCCGCTCGTTCCAGCGCCTCCTCCTGCTCCTGGAGGCGGTTTTGTGTGCTTTTCAAGTCCAGGCGGAGTTCTCCCACCTCCTGTTGGAGCGCGGAATACGCCGTCTGAAGTTCCCCCAGCTGTCCTTGCGTCTCCGCCAGGGCTGCTGCCAGCAAAACCACAGCCGCAGTCAGGGCCCAAAGCCAGATGTTCTGCTTCTTCATAGGACTCTCCCCTCTCTGCCAAAACACAGCCGCTCCGAATCAGGCCATGTCCACTATCCATGATTTCCAGTCATGCGTCCGGACGGATCTCGATGATTACCAGCTCCGGGCGATTGAAAATGCGGGGCAGCCGGACGGCAGACTGTCTCCCCTACATTCCCCCCGGAGAAAATTCTCTTCCGGTGAGTCCGGTCAGCGGTTGACCGCCGGGTTGTCTGTCCGCCCCAGCAGATAGTCCACCGAGCAGTCCAGATAATCAGCGATGCGAGCAAGGCTATCTCCTTTGAGCATCGACCCATTATACATAGTAGACAGCGTGTTCTTGTTCAACCCCAAATCCAAAAGCATATCTTTCATCTGAATATTCCTCTCTTTTGCCCTATTCTTTATAGAGTCAGCAATCTTTTCTGGGTCGTACATCAAATTTGCCTCCATTTTGCGGAGAGTGTATTCCAAATATTTTTGGAATATACTCTTGAAATCCAAAAATATTTGGAATATACTGTTCTCAATCTCTTGTCGCATACTACCATACTACAAAAACTCTGTAAAACAAAGGAGTGTCTCCTATGTCATCCGTTTTTGAGCTTCTGTTCGATACCTACGGCGACCATCTGATGCAGGAGCAGGTGCCCTATGATGAGGCGGAAATCCAGGCGGCGCTGGACCGGATGTCCATGCCGCAGGACATGCAGATCCAGGTCTGCGATCTCCTCTCCAGCCGCTATCTCCGCTGGGGCACGGCTGCCTTCGCCATCGGCCTGCGGCTGGGCCTCACCCTGGGCAGCCAGTCCGCGGACCGGCAAATCGTTACGTAAATTGCCGCAGGACGATGATCCCCGCGGTGACGGCCAGCCCCAGCACCAGGGCCAGATAGTCCCGCCCCTCGTACTGCAGCACATGGAGCTTGGTGCGTCCCTCGCCGCCGTGGTAGCAGCGGCACTCCATGGCCACCGCCAGCTCGTCCGCCCGGCGGAAGGCGCTGATGAACAGCGGCACCAGAATGGGGATCAGGGCCTTGGCCTTCTGGATGATATTCCCGCTCTCAAAGTCCGCGCCCCGGGCCTTCTGAGCGGACATGATCTTGTCTGTCTCCTCGATCAGGGTTGGGATGAACCGCAGGGCGATGGACATAATCATGGCCAGCTCATGGACCGGCACATGGATTTTTTTCAATCCGCCCAGCAGGCGCTCCAGCCCGTCGGTGAGGCTGATGGGGCTGGTGGTGTAGGTCATCAGGAACGTGCCCATGATCAACAGCATGATCCGCAGCACCATGAACACGGCGTTCTGCAGACCCTCCGCGGAGATCCGCAGGAAGCCCAGCTCTGCCAGGATGTGCTCTCCCGGCGTGAAGAACAGGTTCAGAATGCCGGTGAACACAATGATGAACACCACCGGCTTCAGCCCCCGCACCAGGGATTTGATCCCTACTCGGGAGATGCGGACACACACTGCCAGCACCGCCGCCAGAATGCCGTAGGCCAGCAGGCTCTTGGCGCAGAACAGCGCCACGATGTAAAGGACCACCAGCAGGATCTTCGTCCGGGGGTCCAGGCGGTGGGCCACGGTGTCGCCGGGGAAAAACTGGCCCAGGGTGATGTCCTTCAGCATCCCGTCTCCCCCCTTCTCAGCGCCAGCAGCTCCCGCTCCAGGGCCTCCACGGTGTAGACCGCAGGGTCGATGGCGAGGCCCTGCTCCCGCAGGCGCATGGCAATACGGGTCACCTGTGGCACGTCCAGCCCGGCAGAGAGCAGCTCCTCCGCCCGGGCGAACACCTCCGCCGGAGTCCCGCTCATCAGCACGTGAGCGGACTTCAGCACCAGGATTCGGTCCACATTCCGGGCAATCTCGTCCATGCTGTGGCTCACCAGGATGATGGTGCGCTTTTTATTGCGGTGGTAGTCCCGGATGTTGGCCATCAGGTTCTCCCGGCCCGCCGGATCCAGTCCGGCGGTGGGCTCGTCCAGCACCAGCACCTGGGGGTCCATAGCCATGACCCCCGCCAGGGCCACCCGGCGCTTCTGGCCGCCGGAGAGCTCAAAGGGGGACTTGTCCAGCTGATCGTCCCGGATGCCCACCAGGCGGGCGGCCTCCCGGACACAGCGGTCCAGCTCCTCCCCGGTCTTGCCCTGGTTGATGGGGCCGAAGGCGATGTCCTTGTACACCGTCTCCTCAAACAGCTGGTACTCCGGGTACTGGAACACCAGCCCCACCTGGAAGCGGACGTCCCGGATCTTCTTTGGCTCCGCCCAGATGTCCTTCCCATGGAGCAGGATCTGCCCCGACGTAGGCCGCAACAGGCCGTTCAGATGCTGAATCAGGGTGGATTTGCCGGAGCCGGTGTGGCCGATGATCCCTAAGAACTCCCCATCGTACACGTCAAAGCTCATGTCCTCCACCGCGCTGCGCTGGAAGGGCGTGCCCACGCTGTACGTGTGGGTCAGATGTTGTACTTGCAGTATCGGTTCCAATGTTCTCTTCCCTTCCGATTACTTGGAAACGGCGGCCAGGATGGCGTCCGCGCACTCCTCCACCGTCAGGGCGGTGAGGGGCACGTCCAGCCCGTCTTTGCGCAGCCGGTCCAGCAGGTCCACCGTGTCCGGCACCGTCAGTCCCATGGACCGCAGCCGCTCCACCTGTGTGAAGACCTGCCGGGGCGCGCCGTCCATAATGACTTTTCCGTCGTCCATGACCGCAACCCGGTCGGCGTCCTCCGCCTCGTTCATGTGGTGGGTGATGAGCACCACGGTGATGCCCTTCTCCCGGTTCAGCCTGTGAACGGCGGAGAGCACCTCCCGCCGGCCCACCGGGTCCAGCATGGCGGTGGCCTCATCCAGCACGATGCATTCCGGCTCCATAGCCAGCACGCCGGCAATGGCGATCCGCTGCTTCTGGCCGCCGGAGAGCAGATGGGGCGCGTGGCGGGCGAACTCGCCCATGCCCACCGCCGCCAGGGCGTCGTCCACCCGCTGCCGGATCTCCCTGCTGGAAACCCCCAGGTTCTCCGGGGCGAAGGCCACGTCCTCCTCCACCACGTTGGCCACGATCTGGTTGTCCGGGTTCTGGAACACCATGCCCACCGTCCGGCGGATGGCCAGCAGCAGATGTTCGTCCAGGGTGTCCATTCCCTCCACGTACACATGGCCCCCGCAGGGCAGCAGAACACCGTTGAGCGTCTTGGCCAGGGTGGACTTGCCGGATCCGTTGTGGCCCAGCACCACCACGAAGGAGCCCTGCTCAATGGTCAGGTCCACGCCCTTCAGGGCCAGAACCGGCTCCGCTCCCTCGTCCGCCGGGTAGGCGTACTGTAAATTCTCCGTTCGGATGATCTCCGCCATAGCTGTCCTCATTTCGTCAGTCTTGTATTTGCCGGACCCTGAACCGCCGGGTCCAGCCGGGGGCTGCCCGGTCCAGCAGGCACCAGCTCCAGAAGCCGCAAAAGGCCCCCAGGGTGTTGAGCCACAGGTCGTCGATGTCAAAGGCCCGGCCCACCAGCAGCTGCCAGCACTCAATGAACCCCGTGACACACAGGCCCGCGGCGAGCGCGCGTTTCCACGTGCACCCCCGCCACAGCAGGGCGGGGAAAAAGCCAAAGGGCAGGAACATGATCAGATTCCCCGCCAGGATGTAACCGTCGCCCAGGGTCCGGAAGGGAACCAGATTGACAGTCCCCGGAGCGAAGAAGGGATTCCCCTCCCCGTTCCAGCCGCAGCCCTGAAGCAGGTCCGCCAGGGCCTGGACGACCCATCGGGGCGTCAGGGTCACCAGGGCCATGCCGCCGCAGAACATCCAGAAGAGGGCCATCCCCGCCTCCCGGACCGCCGGACTGGCAAGGCCCGCGGCGGCGAGGTGCCGCCGGCGCCGGGGGCTCAGGCACCCAAAGAGCGCCAGGGCAGGCACCGCCCCCGCTGCCAGCGTCAGCAGGTATGCCGCAGTCCGTCCCACGGCCTCACTCGCTGCACCAGCGGCCTGTGGCACCGCAGGGCAGAGCCAGGCCCGTCTCCGTCACCGGCAGGCCCAGCTCGTCCCAGGTGCACTTGCCGCCGTATTTGGCCCCCACCAACAGATGCAGCAGATACCCCAGCACCGACGGGGCCAGGCCCGTGGTGTAGGAGTTGATGAGCACGAACAGGGGCCGCTCCGACAGCACGCCGGCGCAGAGCTTCACGAAGTCGTAGAGGTTGTCCTCCAGCTTCCACACCTCGCCGCCGGGGCCCCGGCCGTAGCTGGGCGGGTCCATGATGATGGCGTCGTAGGTCTTGCCCCGGCGGATCTCCCGCTCCACAAACTTGCCGCAGTCGTCCACGATCCAGCGGATGGGGGCCTCCCCCAAGCCGGAGAGTCTGGCGTTTTCCCTGGCCCAGGCCACCATGCCCTTGGCCGCGTCCACGTGGCAGACGCTGGCCCCCGCCTTGGCGCAGGCCACCGTAGCCCCGCCGGTGTAGGCGAACAGGTTCAGCACCCGGATGGGCCGCCCGGCGTTCCGGATCTTCTCCATGGCGAAATCCCAGTTCACCGCCTGTTCCGGAAACAGGCCCGTGTGCTTGAAGTTCATGGGCTTCACCTGGAAGGTCAGGTCCCGGTAGCGGATCTTCCAGCTCTCCGGCAGGGTCTTCTTCTCCCAGTGGCCGCCGCCGGACTGGCTGCGGAGATACCGGGCGTTGGCCCGCTTCCAGGCGGGGTTCTTCCGGGGGCTGTCCCAGATGGCCTGGGGGTCCGGCCGCACCAGGTACTGCTCTCCCCAGCGCTCCAGCTTCTCTCCCCCGCCGCAGTCCAGCAGCTCATAGTCCCGCCATTGCTCCGCGATCCACATACCAAAATTCCTCCAGACAAACTCTTATCCATTGTAAATCATGTTATTATACCGCCTTGGGACCGTGTCCGTCAACCGTTTGGGGCGGTTTTATCCCGCCCATGCGCAGAAAAAGAGACCGCCGGGCGGCGGTCTCACAGGGGCTGTGCTTCAATGCACGGCATCCCACAGCTCCCGGGCAAAGGCCCGGGTGCGGGCCTCTTTCTCCGCGTCCATGAAGGGGACGTCATACCCCAGGTGCCGCTCCGCGTGGCTGCCCAGAAAACGGAGCTGGGCGTGCTTGCAGTACCGGCGCATCCCCTCCTCGAACAGGTCGCAGCCCCGCTCCGGGCGGTAGCCGCAGGTCAGCAGCAGAGCCAGGGCTTTCCCCGCCCACAGGGCGGGACCTTTTTCCGCCCCGTAATACTTGTCCATGCCATACACCAGCCGGTCCAGCAATGCCTTCATGGGCGGCGTGCAGTACCAGGAATAGATGGGCGTGGCCAGCACGATCAGGTCGCACGCCAGCACCTTGTCAAGATCGTGGGCACGTCGTCCCGCTGAGCGCAACCGAATGCCGTCCAGTCCCGCTGGCAGGCCCGGCAGGCCGTGCAGGGCCTGATCTCCAGAGCATGGAGCCATACAGTTTCCGTCTCCGCCCCCAGCCCTTCCAGCTCCTGCCGGAAGGGGCCCAGCAGGGCGTTGGTATTGCCCTGTTTTCTGGGACTGCCCATCAGAATGCACACCTTCATCGAATCGCTCCCCCTTCTCTGCCGGCCAATCTTGTTGGTTCCATCATACCTGGAACGGGACGGTCCGTCAAGGAGAGGACGCATGCAGGGCCGGGACAGTATGTCCCGGCCCTGCGGCACTCTGTTCAGTTCTTTTCCAGCAGTGTTTCCAGCCGCTGGAGGATCACTGCCGTCTGGGCGCGCGTGGCGGAGCCGGACGGATCCAGCGTGCCGTCGGACCGGCCCTGGAGCAGTCCGGCAGACACCGCCCAGGCCAGGGCCTCCCGGGCATAGTCCGCCACAGCGGCGCTGTCGGAGAAGCGGCTCAGGTCCGTCCGGCCCGCGGTATCCGCTCCCCTGTATTCCGTGTACCGGAACAGGATGGCCGCCAGCTGCTGGCGGGTGATCCGCCCCTCCGGGCGGAAGGTGCCGTCGTCAAAGCCCCGGACGATTCCCTGCTGTTCCGCCCAGGCCACCGCATCGGCGCAGTAGCTGTCCGCCGCCACATCGGTGAAGGGAGGCGTCCCCGCCCTGGGTCTGCCCTCCAGTCGGTAGAGGATGGCGGCGATCATGCCCCGGTTGGATGCCCGGTCAGGGGAAAAGGTGCTGCCGGTGGTCCCCTGCATCAGCCCCGCCTCATACACATATTGGACCGCCTCTTCATACCACGCGCCGGGGGGTACGTCCCGGAAGGGATTATCCCAGGTGCTGCGGAAAGCCCCGCTGGCGGCAGCGATCAGCTCTCCCCCATCGTCCTGGGAGATCTCCCAGAACCCCACGCCGCCCAGACCCAGAGACCGGGCCAGCTGTGCCTTGGCAGCGAGGGACATGGCATCGTCGTAGGAGACGAAGGTGCGGTTCCCGTAGAGCCAGGGCACCTGCGCCTCTTCATGGCGGAACTGGCGGTAGTCCGTGTTGTCCAGATAGCTCTTCTTCAGCATCTTGTAGCTGACGGATTTGGCTGATGTGTAAGTGCTGTACAGGCCGTTGTTCTGGGCCTTGACCCCCTGGTAGGCATAGCCGTACAAAGGCATCCCCAGGACGATCTTTTCCGCCGGGATACCCTTTTTCAGATAGGCCTGTACGCAATCGGAGATGCTGCTTCTGCTCTGGGGCGAGGTGCCGGAGGGCGCATACAGGGGTGCGTTGAAGTCCGCGTAGGTATCCCAGGTGCCGTGGAGGTCATAGCCCATCACGAAGATGTGGTCCACAATGGCGGCCACCTTCACGGCCTCGATCTGGTTTAAGTACCAGCTCCCGGCGGCGCCGGCGATAGTGAGGGCATAGTCCTTCCCGTCCCGGCGGCCCTGCCGATCCAGCTGCTCCCGCAGCTCCTGAAGCAGCAGAGTGAAGTTCTGCTTGTCCGCCGGGCGGTGGATGGTCCCCGCCGCGCCGCCGGATACCGGGTACTCCCAGTCCAGGTCCACCCCGTCCAGGCCCTGCTCCACCACAAAGTCCACACAGCTGGCAGCGAAGCTCTCCCGCCGGGCCGCCGTGGCGGCCGCGTCGGAGAAGTACTGGGAGTCCGACCACCCGCCCACGGAGATCAGCAGCTTGAGATGCTGGTTCTGCTGGCGCAGCTTCCGCAGGGCGGCCAGGTTCTTTTGGTCATGGGCGGGATTCTCCAGAGCAATGGTGAGGGTATCTGGGTCGATCTGGGCAAAGGCGTAGTTGATCTGAGTCAGATGCTCCGCCGGGATTTGGTCAGGGGTGAAGCCCTGGTAGGCCGCCCATCCGGCGTAGTAGCCCACCGCCTCTCCTCCGGCGGAATATGTACGCTCTTCCGCCTCCGTGGGGGTGCCCAGCAGCAGGGCCGCCATACACAGGACGGCCAGCGCGGCGGCGGTTCGTCTGATGAAATTTCGCAAGGGAAAACGCTCCTTTTTCAGATGATCGTCACCAAAATGCGTGTGTCGTCACGCCCTATTTTACCGGAACGGGCTGCGGGCCTCAAGGCACAAATGCTGGGAGCACGGCCAGAAAACAGCAGCGCGGCAGACCCTCTCGGGTCTGCCGCGCCGGCACTTCCAGTTATGGCTTTGTTTATACGGAGACTGTCTGAGGCTCCGCCGCGCTCTGTGGGGTCTCTGCGGGCGCCGGAGTCTCCCGGGCACTCTGGTCGGCAGTCTTCTCCGCCAGCCGCTCCCGGGCCACTGCCAGCATCAGCTTGATGCGGTTCTCCTGATTCACCCGGGTGGCGCTGGGATCGTAGTCGATGGGGGTGATATTGGCCTGGGGGTACAGCTCCCGGATCTTGTTGATCATCCCCTTGCCGCAGATGTGGTTGGGCAGGCAGCCGAATGGCTGGGCGCAGACGATGTTCTCGTACCCGGCCCGCACCAGCTCGATCATCTCGGCGGTGAGGAGCCAGCCCTCACCCATTTTGTTGCCGGTGGAGATGACGCCGTCCGTCAGTTTCACCAGCTCCTGGAAGGGCAGGGGCGCGTGGAAGCCGTTGTCCTTCAGGACCCGGATCATCACCTTCTCCATGCCCTCGATGTAGTCCAGGATTACGCTTGACACATGCTTTTCCAGGAAGGTGCCGCCATACAGCCGGGCGGTTTCGGAGGGGTTGTAGGCGCAGTACTGCACAAAGCCCATCAGGCCCGGCAGGTTCACCTCGCAGTCCTGGGAGGCCAGGAACTTCTCCAGGTCATTGTTGCCCAGGGGGGAGTATTTCACGTAGATCTCCCCTACCACGCCCACCTTCACCTTGGGTACCCGGTGAACGGGAATGGCGGCGAACTCTGCGGCGATCTTGGGCATGGCGGCCTTGATCTCCCGGCCGGACCAGCCCTTGTCCTCCATGACCCAGCCGCAGATGGTGTCCAGCCACTTCTCCTGCAAAGCGGCCGCGTCCCCCTTGTGGGTCTCATAGGGCTCCGTCTGGGCCTTCAGGGCCACCAGCAGGTCGCCGTAGTAGATGCAGGCCAGGAGCTTGCGCATCAGGGGCAGGGTCATGGGGAAGCCGGAGTCCTTCTCCAATCCGGAGAAGTTCAGGCTCACCACCGGAACCTGGCCGTAGCCTGCCTTCACCAGGGCCTTGCGCAGCAGGTGGATGTAGTTGGAGGCCCGGCAGCCGCCGCCAGTCTGGGTGATAATCAGGGCGGTGTGGTCTAGATCGTACTTCCCGGAGCCCAGGGCGTCCAGGAACTGGCCGATGACCAGCAGGGCGGGATAGCAGGTGTCGTTGTGGACGTATTTCAATCCCAGCTCGCTGACCTGGCTGCCGCAGTTCTCCAGCAGCTCGCAGGTGTAGCCGGCCTGCCGCATGACGGCCGCCAGGATGCGGAACTGCACCGGGGCCATGTTGGGAATCAGGATCTTATGGGTCTTTTTCATTTCAGGGGTGAACTTGGGGTAATTCTGGAATTCCAGCTCCATGTCTCACGCCTCCTTTCTGGCAGTTTCCCGGGCCTCGTCCTGCTCATCCAGGGCAGCGAACAGGCTCCGCAGCCGGATGCGGACAGCGCCCAGGTTGGTGATCTCGTCGATCTTCAGCTGGGTGTACAGCTTGCCGCCCGCCTGCAGGATCTCCCGTGTCTCGTCGGAGGTGATGGCGTCCACGCCGCAGCCGAAGGAGACCAACTGCACCAGGTCCATATCCCGCTGGGTGCAGCAGTAGCGGGCTGCCGCGTAGAGACGGGCGTGGTAGGTCCACTGGTTCAGCACCGTGGTGGGGAATTTCTCCACCCGGTTGGAGATGGAGTCCTCCGTGATGACCGCGGCGCCGGCGCGGGTAATCAGAGTGTCGATGCCGTGGTTGACCTCCGGGTCCACGTGATAGGGCCGGCCTGCCAGCACGATGATCCGGCGGCCCTCTGCCCGGGCCTGGTCGATGATCCGTTCCCCCTCCTTGCGGATGAGGGACATGTGGTGGGCGTACTCGGCGTAGGCGGCGTCGGTTGCCTCCTTCACCTCGCCCTTGGTGATGTCCGGGAAGTAGCTGCGCAGGATGGTGAAGATCTTTTTGGTGAAGTCCTTGGGCCGGTGGAGGCCCACATAGTCATAGATGAACTTGGTCTGCTGGACCTCTGGGCAGTTGCCGGCAATGACCTCCGGATAGTAGGCCACCACAGGGCAGTTGTAGTGGTTGTCCCCCAGCCCCTCATCCAGATTGTAGGTCATGCAGGGGTAGAAGATCGCGTCCAGGCCAAGCTTTGCGAGGAACTGAATATGACCGTGGGCCAACTTGGCGGGGAAGCAGGCGGTGTCGCTGGGGATGGTGCCCTGCCCCTTCAGATACAGGTCCCGGCTGGAGAAGGGGCTGTGGTACACCGCGAAGCCCAGCTTGGTGAAGAAGGTGTGCCAGAAGGGCAGCAGCTCCCACATATTCAGGCACAGGGGCAGCCCGATCTTGCCCCGCCTGCCGGGGACGGGCTTGTAGCCCAGGATCAGCTTGCGCTTGTATTCGTAGAGGTTCCGCTCCCCGGTGTCCGCCTTGCCGGTGACGGGCCGGTCGCAGCGGTTGCCGCTGATGAAGGTGGCCCCGTCGGCGAAGGTGTTGATGGTCAGCTGGCAGTTGTTGCCGCACAGGCCGCACACCCGGCTCTCCGTCTCCTGGCGGAAGTCCGCCAGCTCCTGACGGTTCAAAAGCGTACTGGTCTGATCCGCCCGGGCCTTTCCCCGGCCGAACAGGGCGGCGCCGTAGGCGCCCATGAGGCCAGCGATATTGGGCCGGATAACCTCTACGCCCATCTCCTTCTCAAAAGCCCGCAGCACCGCCTCGTTGTAGAAGGTGCCGCCCTGGACCACGATGTTCCGGCCCAGCTCCTCGGGAGATGAGGCCCGGATGACCTTGTAGATGGCGTTGCGCACCACGGACATGGAGAGGCCGGCAGAGATGTTCTCAATGGTGGCGCCGTCCTTCTGGGCCTGCTTCACGCTGGAGTTCATGAACACAGTGCAGCGGCTGCCCAGGTCCACAGGCCGCTCGGCAAACAGGCCCAGCTGGGCAAACTCTTTCACGTCGTACCCCAGCGCCTGGGCGAAGGTCTGCAGGAAGCTGCCGCAGCCGGAGGAGCATGCCTCGTTCAGGAAGATGTTGCTGATGGCGCCGTCCTCGATCTTGAAGCATTTCATGTCCTGGCCGCCGATGTCAATGATGAAGTCCACATTGGGCAGGAAGTGGCGGGCGGCGGTGAAGTGGGCCACCGTCTCCACCACGCCGTAGTCCGCGTGGAAGGCGTTTTTCGCCAGATCCTCTCCGTAGCCGGTGGTGGTGACGGACGCCACATGGAGGGCCGGATGCTCGTCATAGAGCTCCTGCAGCACCTGCCGGATGAGGGGCACCGGGTTGCCCAGGTTGGGCCGGTAGTCGGAGAAGAGGATGCGGGCGTCCTGGTCGATGACCACCAGCTTCACGGTAGTGGAGCCGGAGTCGACGCCGATGTGCACCGGGGCGGCGTAGTCCGCGCCGAAGGGCACCTGGGGCACCGTGGCCTTGGCGTGCCGGGCCCGGAACGCCTCATACTCCTCACGGCTGCTGAACAGGGGCGGCAGGGAGCGGTAGGTCTCCGCCGCGCCGTGCTTCTGCAGGTCGTCCGCCACCTGGTTCAGGTCGAATTCCTGGTCGGAATAGAAGGCTGCGCCCAGGGCCACGTACAGCAGGCTGTTCTCCGGACAGGTGCCCTGGACCCCCAGGGTGTGGTCAAAGCTCTCCCGCAGGACTCGGGAGAAGGTCAGGGGCCCGCCCAGGTACAGGACGTTGCCCTTGATGGGCCGGCCCTGGGCCAGCCCAGCAATGGTCTGGTTCACCACCGCCTGATAGATGCTGGCGGAAATATCCTCCGCCTTGGCGCCCTGGTTGATGAGGGGCTGCACATCGCTCTTGGCGAACACACCGCAGCGGGAGGCGATGGTGTACGTCTTCTCCGCCCGCTGAGCGGCGGCGTCCATCTCGTCGGCGCTCATTTTCAGCAGCGTCGCCATCTGGTCGATGAAGGCGCCGGTGCCGCCGGCGCAGGAGCCGTTCATCCGCACCTCCATGCCGCCGGTGAGGAACAGGATTTTGGCGTCCTCACCGCCCAGCTCGATGATGCAGTCCGTCCCCGGGGCCAGCTTGTTGGCCGCCACGCGGGTGGCAAACACCTCCTGCACGAATGGGACCTGCACGCTCTCCGCCATGCCCATGCCGGCAGAGCCGGAGATGGCCAGATCCGCTTTTGCGCCGTGCTGATCCGCCACCCGGCGCAGCAGCTCCTCCGACTTTTCCAGAATATGGCTGTAATGCCGCTCGTATGTACTGTATACCAGATTATCCGCATCGTCCAGCACCACGCATTTGATGGTGGTGGATCCTACGTCAAGTCCAACTTTCAACTCTGCTTCCTCCTTCTGGGAAAACGGTTGCGTCAGAGTTTTCAACAGCTAACCGCATGATACCACATTAGTTGACATCATACACTTTTTCCATGGGATGTTCAATCGGCAATATTCTGAAAGACTGTTAATTTTTCGTTAAGAAACTTGGCTGGGAAAGGGGCTTGGCCTTTTCTCTCTTCTATGCTATACTGGTTCCATCTCAGAACCAAAGAGAGGCATTTTCGACATGGAACGCGTTTTGCTGCACACCTGCTGCGCCCCTTGTTCCCTCAGCTGCATCGAACCTCTGCGGAGCGAGGGCATCGAGCCGGTGGCGTTTTGGTACAACCCCAACATCCACCCCTGGAAGGAGTATCAGGCCCGGCGGGACTGCCTGCTGGCGTATGCCCCCACCATCGGTATGGAGGTCCGGGTACAGGAGGACTACGGTCTGAAGGACTTTGTCCGCCATGTGGCGGGAGACATCGACCACCGCTGCGCCTACTGCTACGAACACCGGCTGGAGGGCACGGCGAAGTATGCGGCAGAGCACGGCTTTGCCGCCTTCACCTCCACCCTGCTGGCCAGCACCTATCAGAATCACGAGGCCATCGCCGCCGCAGCGGAGATGTATGCCCGGCAGTACGGGGTGGAATTTCTCTACCGGGACTTCCGGTCAAACTTCCGGGCCGGCAACCAGCGGGCCCGGGAGCTGGGGTTCTATATGCAGAAGTACTGCGGCTGCGTCTTTTCCGAGGCGGACCGCTATCAGAAGCAGATCGACCGGGACCGGGCAAAATTTGACGCGGAGGAGGCGGCCCGACAGGGCTGACGAGCTTCCCTTCGATGCGCAAAAAAGACCTGCACGGCAGCTGCCGCGCAGGTCTTTTTTGCCATTTGAGACGCAGGGATTCAGAATTTGCGAATATCGTCCAGCGACACGATGAACACCGCCGCACCGCCGGCCATGACCTCCATGGGTACCGGCGGCACCGCGGACATCTCCCCGTGGGGCATGGTCACGCTCTGGTACACGGTCTCCTTCCGGTGTCCCGCATACTTCTGCAGGACGTCCAGGGCCTCTTCCAGCCGATCCTCCTCCACGCCGATCATCACCGTGGTGCTCTTTTTCTTCAAAAAGCCGCCGGTGGAGCTCAGCACCGTCACCATGAAGCCGCGCTCATTCAGGTTGCGGATGGTGTTGTCGGAATCACTTCCCTGTAAAACGGCCAGCACCAGCTTGCTCTTTTTCTCCATATTGCTCACCTCCCATGTTCCAACGCGTTGGGCACGTCGTTCCTCCTTATTTTACCTCTCGTGCGAAAAATTGCAAGCGTTCTTTTCCACCCGGCGGCAGACTCATGCCTCCCGGCAGAAGATGGGAACGCCATCCTTCCAGGTCTCCAGTACCCGAATATCCCGGAGCTCCTCCTGCGGCACCGCCAGGGGGTCCCGGTCCAGAATCACCAGATCCGCCTGCTTCCCCGGCGCCAGGGTGCCCTTGTCCGTCTCCTCAAAATACTGGTATGCAGCGTGGACCGTCACCGCCTCCAGGGCCGTCCGGACGTCCACCCGCTCTTCCCGGCCCAGGACGCGGCCCTGCCGGGTCACCCGGTTCACGGCACACCACACCGTCTCCAGCATATCGGGCCGGATCACCGGCGCATCCTGATGGAATGTGAAGGGGATCCCCTGCTCCGCCGCCGAGCCTGCGGGACTGATGGCCTCCGCCCGGCCGGGTCCCAGATTTTCCAGATGGACATCCCCCCAGTGGTACACGTGGGCCACGAAGAAAGAGGGGATCACCCCCAGCCGCCTCACCTCCGGCAGTTGGTCCCTGCCCAGCAGCTGGGCGTGGATCATCACCGGCCGCAGTGCCGCCAGATCCACGCCTTCCCGCGCCGCCGCATCCAGCGCCGCCAGATACTGGGCGCAGGCGGCATCCCCGTTGCAGTGGGCCAGCAGCTGCATTCCATCTGTCCCGGCTCGGCGGACCATGTCCAGCACCTCTGCGTCCGTCAGGGTGCCGTAGCCCCGGTATTCCTGCTCCCCCTGATAGGGCCGCCGCAGCCAAGCGGTACGTCCCTGGGGAGATCCGTCCAGAAACATCTTGTACCCGCCCAGCTTGAAGCGCCGGTGATATTGCCGGACACTCTCGGGAAATGCCTGCCGGGCCGCCTCCGCTCCCTCCGGATCTCCGTAGGCAACCACATCCAGCTTCAGGGACCCGTCCGCCAGCAGGGCCTGATACAGGGGTACCAGCTCCCGGCGCAGCAGCCCTTCCTGCACGGTGGTGATTCCGTAGGAGGCGTACAGGTCCTGGGCCTTCCGGTAGGCCGCCAGAAACGACTCCAGCGGCCTCATGGGCACCCGCTTTTGGAACTCCAGAAAGGCGTTTTCCTCCATGTAGCCGGTGAGGGTGCCGTTCTCCCGTCCGATGACGCCTCCGGCGGGGGCAGGCGTCTGCGCAGTGACACCCAGCCGCTCCAGCGCCGCGGTGTTGAACACGCCCATGTGGCCGGACTGGTGGCAGATCACCACCGGGTTGTCCGGCGCCGCCGCATCCAGGCAGAGCCGATCCGGGTGGCGCCGCTCCGAGAGCAGGTTGTGGTCGTACCCCTGTGCCGTTACCCACTGCCCGGCAGGGATGCGCTCCCGCCGGATGTAGTCCCGGATCCGGTCCTGCATGTCCGCCCAGGAGGTGCAGCCCTCCAAAGACACCTGCAGAAACTGGTTGGCCACCGCCGTAAAGTGGCTGTGGGCGTCCAGAAACGCCGGCAGCAGCGTCCTGCCTGCCAGATCCACCCGGCGGACGTCGATTCCCGTCTGGTCCTCCACCGCCGTCCTGCCCCCCACGGCGGCGATCCGGCCGTTGCGCACCAACAGGGCCTGGGCATCAGGGCTGTTCCGCTCCAGAGTGCGGATGGTGCCGTTTTCAAAGAGAATGTCCATGCGATTCCTCCTTTTCTCCCAGTTTACCGCGGCAGGGCGCGTCCCATACCCCGGCGTGAAACTCCAAGTATAGGACAGTATGCCGCGAAAAGGCGTGAGCCCTGCTGCACATGAAGCTGCGGCATATCTGAACGCCTTTCCCCATCTGTATGGCAAAACAGGCCGCCCTTCCGGACGGCCCGCTGGCTCAGTTCTTCAGGCTGTGGAGGGGCGCCGGGATGCGGCCGCCCCGGGCGATAAAGTCCGCGCTGGACTCCGGGTGCACCGGCATCACCGGGGCGCTGCCCAGGAGGCCGCCCATCTCGATCCGGTCCCCCACGGTCTTGCCGGGGGCGGGCAGCAGCCGGACGGCGGTGGTCTTGTTGTTCACCATGCCGATGGCCGCCTCGTCTGCAATGATGGCGGAGATGGTCTCTGCCGGGGTGTCGCCGGGGACGGCGATCATGTCCAGGCCCACGGAGCAGACGCAGGTCATGGCCTCCAGCTTGTCCAGGCAGAGGGTCCCTGCCTCTGCGGCGGCGATCATGCCCTCGTCCTCGCTGACGGGGATGAAGGCGCCGGAGAGGCCGCCCACAGAGGAGGACGCCATGACGCCGCCCTTCTTCACCGCGTCGTTCAACAGGGCCAGCGCCGCCGTAGTGCCGTGGGTGCCGCAGACCTCCAGGCCCATCTCCTCCAGAATGCGGGCCACGCTGTCTCCGATGGCCGGGGTAGGCGCCAGGGAGAGATCCACGATGCCGAAGGGCGTGTCCAGCCGACGGCTGGCCTCCTGGGCCACCAACTGGCCCATGCGGGTCACCCGGAAAGCGGTCTTCTTCACTGTCTCCGCCACCACGTCAAAGGGCTGGCCCTTCACCGCTTTCAAAGCAGTACACACTACGCCGGGGCCGGAGACGCCCACGTTGATGACCTTCTCCGCCTCTCCCACGCCGTGGAAGGCGCCGGCCATAAAGGGGTTGTCCTCCACGGCATTGCAGAACACCACCAGCTTGGCGCAGCCCAGGCCATCCCGGTCCGCCGTGGCGGCAGCGGTATCCTTGACGATGCGGCCCATCAGGGCCACCGCGTCCATATTGATGCCCGCCCGGGTGGACCCCACGTTGACGGAGGAACAGACCAGTTCTGTCCGGGCCAGAGCCTCCGGAATGGAGCGGATCAGCTTCTCGTCCGCCTCTGTCATGCCCTTCTGCACCAGGGCGGAGTAGCCGCCGATAAAGTTGACGCCGCAGGTCTGGGCCGCCCGGTCCAGGGCCAGGGCAAAGGGCACGCAGTCCTCCGTCTCGCTGGCCCCGGCCACCAGGGCCATGGGAGTGACGGAAATGCGCTTGTTCACGATGGGGATGCCGAACTCCCGCTCGATGTCCTCGCCGGTCTTGACCAGCTTCTCCGCATACCGGGTGATCTTGTCGTAGATCTTCTCACAGGCCCGCTTCGGGTCCGGATCACAGCAGCTCAGCAGGGAGATGCCCATGGTGATGGTGCGGATGTCCAGGTGCTGCTGGTCGATCATCTCAATGGTAGATAAAATTTCCTTCTGGTTCAGCATAACGTATCTCCCAACGTACAAATTCTCTCTCAAAAGGACTCCGGAAACGGGTAAAAGAGGCTAGGGGAAAACCTCCGGTTTTCCTCAGTTCTTTTACCTCCGGCAAAAGAAGAATATTAAATCATTTTCGGCAGGGCGTGTACCTGCCGAAAATTTCTTGACCCAGCCGCCGGGGACGGCGTCCCCAGTGACCAACGTCTCACTGGGGAGGGGGAATCTAAAGGG
>PPYF01349525.1_pt1 | contig 28197 bp, 26 predicted proteins | sample 1559871 | NCBI WGS metagenome assembly PPYF01 (sample SAMN08240021, study PRJNA423297) | Human gut metagenome, whole genome shotgun sequencing project.
TAGTAGGGGCGTGCCTCCTCCGACTGGTGCGAAAACCAGCTCTGGCGGCTCTCCTCATCGACCTTGTCGCGTCCGCGTACGGGCATGATGGAGAACTGCCCGTAGTCGTTGATCCACGGCGAGGGCTGGTGCGTCTGCTTCAGACCTCACTAAAACCGTCTTACAGCATGTTGTAAGACGGTTTTTCTTTTATTTTCTTTTGTCATGCATTTATAATACCAGACAGTATTACATAGTTTTACTTTCCTTTTATTTTCTGATTCCGCTTTAATTCTTTTAGCGGATTCTGGTTGTATACTTGTTTGAGTTTATATAGATCCGTATTGGGTTCGATAATAGCTTGTCGATAATTGACGTAATATCCTATAATGTATCAATGTAAAGGTTTCCGGTAAGTATGATTTGCTAAAATCGTTTCTGTGAATAATATTCAATGTCATTTCCCATTCTTTGGGTGATACATTTTTTGCAATCACAAAAGGCTTTCCACCATGAATGTGTTGACGCATTGCATATTGAATCATTTCCTAAGATTTCAATAGTCATTTTCTTTCCTCCATTTTCAAGCCCAAGCCATTCGAAGAAATAGCGATAAATAATCATGGTTTCAGGTATCTCAAGGAGTTTATGGTACTCTTCGATATTTTCGCCAAAGGCTTTCCTGAAAAAAGATGTTCCCTTGCCTATTTTACCTTTTGTACTATTAAGAACAGCTTGAATAGCCCGAATATACTTGCGATTCCAATATTTGCCAATATAGTCCCGATTGTGAGAATAATCTTCACCCATATCCGTAGTGCGACGGATTGGGTGGCATTTCATAGGGAAAGAGTATATGCTCACATTTAACCTATCACACAATTCTTATATGGTTTAGCCCTAAATCCATACAGTTGGTTGGACTTTAGAAATTTGCACGGTTTATGATGGGATAAGGTAACGATCAGGCGACGGCTCTGTTTTCCGCATATTACGCCGATATTCACCACCTCAAATAACTGAAGTAAAGATAGTAAATAATCCGAGAAAGCAAATAAAAAACTTCGTTTTTTCGGGTTTCCAGGGCTATTTTTGCATCCCCGCGCCACAACGCCCTACCTCTCCGACACCTTGGCTGCGCTGGTCGCTACCGATACAGGGGCAGGGAATATAAGATACAAGGCACCCTATTAGGACCCTTAAAAAAAGGCAATAGTCTGAAAAATTGGGCTGTTGTATTTTTTATAATAGGACGAGGCAACGAAAAGGCAACGATTCCACTTGCTGCTGCTTGCGTTGGCGTTCACAATCTCAAATAACTAGCATAAAAATAATAAAATTATTGCACGAGAAAAAATATCACCTCGATATCCAATAACGAAATTACTACTTCATACCAATATTGTCGTACCTTTGAAACACGCCAGACGAAGCAGACATTGGGGATAATAATAAAAATCACGTCCGAACAAAACCGCAGAAGCGTTGTTAAGTTTTCCTTCATGCAACAGGTTGAATTTTTCGAGGATGGTCGGCAAATCCTCCCTTATGGTCGCTTCGGGCAAACGTCCGCATTTGATGCCCCCAGGTACCGCGCCCATGACGGCATGTTCGTCAAGGTCGGATATTTTAAGGTCGGAATTCGCCATAGCCTCCCAAGCTTATTTTCCTCCACGCTGCATCAGGTGCTGGTTGTATATTTCCTGCGGCATGGTGGATGTCATTTCCGTTTCCATACCTTTATAACTCATTATCCGTCATCATCCTTCTGCAACGCTTGGAACGAGCAAAACGACATACTTCTATCGGTTTTGAATCAATGCAGAAATAATCTTCGCCTCCATCTATTTCTGCGGCTATTCTTTCCCGGATTGTATTACATAGGGACAAAGTAATTTTACGTCTGTCATTGTATTGTCTGCGGAATATAAGATTGTGAATTTCAATACTATATTCCTGTAACTTTGCAAACAACAATGACTCACTGTCAATGCCAACAGCCTTTGATGTCATGTTCAATGCCTCTATTTCAAGGTTTGAGAACTACTCCTCTTCTTGACATATTCCCTGATTCATTGACCAAATTGCCGACTATTTGCTTGTATGGGTTAGGATTTTTTGCTAATATTGTGTTACTATATTTTCTATTGAAAAGTTTTAATTTGCTAAATATCAACAATATGCACAACTTTTTATACATAAATCTTTTTATCAATCTAATTCCGCCAACGGATTTTTAAATACCAAATATTTTATGAACGCACGTACACTTCTTATTCCACGTACACTTCTTATTCTTAGTCTGGTTGTCCTCTCCGGAGCGCCATGCGCATCTGCGCAGTCTTTCAAGGAAAGACTCAAGAACGCCGCAAAGAAGATAGAACAGAAAGTCAAACAGGAAGTAGCGCCCAAAAAACTTCCGGAAAAGTCCGGTAACACTTCAAGTCTCGACAGCGAACTCCAAAAGCGCCACGACGCCATGGTGGGGCCGGACAACAATAAGAACGCTGAAGACGAAGCTCCCACCGTCAGGTTGCCGGAGACCCACACTGCTCTTTTTGCGCCACTCGGATACCCTGTCGAGGCAACGTATGGGATCAAATCGGTAAAGCCGGTGATGCCGCCGAGAGAGGCATCCGATCAGGTGAACTGGAGTGAAAAACAGCCGAATGTCTATGAGCTCGACAACCAGAGCCTTGTAGCCGAGTTTCTGATGCTCGACGACTGCTTTGCCGACGGCTACATCAAAACCCTCACCCCGGCACATTGGAGATACGATGAGATCGTCAAGGGCGAACTTTGGGCTCGCGTGGGCGCATTGAACAAGATGGTCGAGCAATACAACGAAGCCAAAGAAGAATACGGCGCCGACACTTACCAGTGGGTCATCAACGGCATCCACAACAAAATCGCCTCCGTGCTTGACTCTCGCGAGTACAAAACCCTGATCCGCTCATCCCTCACTCCGCTCTTCACACTTAAAGACAAGTGGATCAGTGATGAGACCAAGGCATATTTCAATGCTCACGGAGGCTATGAGAACGCCCACAAAGCCAACTGGACCGTCTGGGATCCGCAGCCGAACAAAAAAAGCATCACGACATCAGCGTCCGGCCAGACCGGGAAAGTGATTGAGGAGGTCGGGGCAGGTGCTACGGTTGACATCGAGGGAGTCCTGTATGTCCTGCACAACTCCAACAACGGCGGCGCATCCCACGCATTCATCTCGGAAGTGGCGAAGACGGCCGTTGCCGGCAAGAACATCGTGATCCCGGACTATGTCACATACAACGGTAAAAAATATCCGGTGACGGAAATGCGTGGCAATATTTTCTCCGGCACCGCCATCAAGTCCGTGAAACTTCCGTCCACGTTGACGGAGATTTCCAATTCGGCATTCCGCGAGACTCCTATAACTGAAATAGTAATCCCGGCCTCGGTCAAGATAGTTCAGGGTTCGGCTTTCTACGGCTGCAAGAACCTCACGAAAGTAGTCTTCGAAAACGATGTCATGGATGAAGTCCACGGCTGTTTCCAGAAGTGCATAAATCTGAAAAACGTCAAGTTCCCACGCCGCGTCGGACTGATGAGTTACGATATGTTCGAGGGCTGCGTCAATCTCACAGAAGTGATGCTTCCGGAGAATCTGAGCGAAATTTATTCATCCATGTTCAGTGGCTGCAAGAACCTCAAGAATGTGGATATCCCGGCGAGCGTGACCAAGGTCGGCAACAGCGCATTCTCGGACAGCGGCATCACCTCGCTCGACCTCTCCAATGTCAAGGAATTCGAAGGGTTCTGCTTCTCCGGATGCAAAGCGCTCAAGACTGTCAAGCTGAACTCCAGCCTGAAGGAGAATTTCCTTATGGAGACCTATCAAGAATTCACGGAATGTCCGTTACTGGAAGTCAAGTACATAAACAACGAATATGTCTTCCCGGAAGGGTTCATCTTCGTAGACGGCAGCAAGTAGAGTCATGAAAAAGATATTATTTCTACTTTCAGTGGCGGCACTGCTGCTGCCTTTGGATAGTTCGGCCCAGAGCAAGCCGAAGATCAAGTCAGTGGATTTCACTATACAGGTTCCGACCCCGGGGATGTCGCTTTTCGATGCACGCGAGATGCAGTTCACATCTGCGAAGACCGAGTTCGGAGACCTTGCCGCCACGGGCGGCATCCAAGTCCAGGAGATTGACTGGATCGGGGATTTCCGCGAGGACGATGAAGGGGACATGTTCTTCAAGGACGGGTTCATATACAAGGCCCGGATCAAGTTCATGGTAGATCCTTCGGGCAAGTACGACACCGATTACATATTCAAGGACAACGACTACTACATCGACGGCAGCCGCATCAGCGCCACAGTCAACGGAGTGCAGGCCAAGGTCGAGCGCAGCGCTCCTTACTTCATCGACATTGAGGTATCCATGCCTGTTGGAGCCGGTGGAAAAGGCTCGATGCGTGATCTGGCACAGAGCAGCCCAACGGACTATGAGCTCAACAAGGACTCATACCGCGCATCGCAGAAAGCGTATTCAATCGCCGAGGCCGATGCTGCTTGCCCGGATGTGAGCCCGCTTGACGTGATAACCATCAATAATACGTATCACGCGGCGTTCCGTGCCATGCGCGAGTTCGGAGATGAGTTCATCGGGCATAAGAATATGCTTGTCACCAAGGTAATCGTAGATACCGATGACGAGCGCATATATGGAGATGTGGCATCGGACGTCAACAATACCATACAAGGCCCATTCAACATCAGGGAAGTCTGGCTCAGCGACAAAGTCGATGCGGTAAAGTTCATACGCGCCATATTCGCAGTAATGCAGGGTTATACACCGGAACACAGCGATATCTACTGCCCCGAGTTCAGTTACCTCTTCCATACCCAGCGTGCCACGCTCTTTATCCCGGAGACTGCTGTAGCCGATGTAAGGGCGATGTTCAGCCGTCCGACCTGGAGTTTCCGCACACTGTTCTCGCTGAAAACCTACTCCGGCGACGTGCACTCCGCACAGGGAGCCGGTGCGACGGCAGCCAAACCGTTCTGCACAAGCCACGTATTCACCGACAAGGTAGCTGCGGCAGACAAGGTTTTCAGGTACGGCACCTGTAGCAATTGGCCGGAATATTATTATTCCTGCAAAATCTGCGGAAAGTGCGAACACAATGACAAACACGTGTTCAGTATGAACAGGCCAACGTGGGAGGTCCGGGCTCATCAGTATGATCAGCCTGTTGCTGATGACCAGGCTTATGTCGGAGTCAACTCCGCCGGGCAGCATGTATGGTGGTACAGTTGCATCTGGTGCGGACACTCCGAAGGCTATGACCAGAGGCACATAACCAAAGCAGAATGGCAGGCAAGCGGCACAGAGGGAACATACGAGAGCTATAGGGACGCCATGGCCGACATGACAAAACAGTTCGAGGAGAGTGCCCTTCTGAAGACCACGGCACAGCCGGGGATGTTCATTCTCAAAAAAAAGTCGGACTCAAAGATGAGTCCTGCCTTCCAGAGTAGTGTGAACTTCGCCCTCAATGACAACCTCTTGGATGAAAGTGTCCTTGGCAATGATTATACACTTCCCCTGAATCACCGCCAGCTCAACTCGCTGGCCGAGCATCTCGTGAAAGAACTTACCGGCAGCGAGGCCACGGCGTCCTCCATTGGTCTGGACAAGGCTCTTGGCGGAAAAGCCCCGGCAGACGACTCCCCTGTCTCCCGCCAAGAGATGGCCGCCGTGATGTACCGTGCCCTTAGGTATATAGAAGAGTGCGGAGTATACTCATATACGGAGTTCGTTTCTGGGTTGGATAAATACTCCGATCACATCCGCATTGCCCCTTGGGCCAAGGAAGCCATGGCATTTATGGAGGCTCTCGGGCTTATGAACGCTTCTTCCGGCGGTACCCTCTTTCCAGAGAAGACCTGCTCCATCGAAGAAGCCATAGACCTGACCGAGAAGTGCACGCACGCCCACCAGCTCGGCTGGTATCAGGCAAGGTCGTGGGGCGAAGGTGACGGCAGATCCTATTTTGGCAATGTCTGTTATATACCTCACCAAGAAATGAGTACCAACCATACCTATGCCCCGGGTGAGAGGGTTTGGGTTACTGGACCGCGTTTGGGCGGGTCATCGAAATCCCTTCCGATTTTGGAGCCGTACACCGGCCAGATTCTGTATGTGGATGCCGAGTGGTTCCGTCCTGTGCGGAAGTTCGTCTATACATCGAAGCGCACAATCACAGGACCTATCATCTTCCAGGATTATTTTGATGGTGTTTCCATCAAGACTTTCTAAAACGAAGAAAGCGGCTAAAAAGGCAATAGACAGATGAATATCCGACGCCAAGGCGTACACGCGCAAATTCCTGACAGGATCTGCAAACTGCCGGGCAGATAAACGTAAAGCGGATAAAAATGCGCTGCTACTCTCGTAAAAGTAAACACAAAGAGGTGAGAGAAGATAGAATATTGTACTTTTGATAGGTGGTTCTCCTCGACTGTTCGAGGAGAACCATTTTTTTGAGTTTCCTCTCCCGCTGGTCGTACAGCGTTTCGGGATACGGTCGTACAGGACGGTAAGCCTCGTTTTTGCTGGTTCCGTCTAGCCGGGCTCGGTGATGACGCTGCCGGAGAGTTCCGATTCTGCGACCGTTGCGATGAGTACTTCCGTTTTTTCACTGCCTCTGCGGGTAGCTTCTTTCACCGCTCCGGGTAGATCTTTTGCCAGCCGCTTGCCCATGGCAGCCCTCTTCCACTGTTCCCTATGAGTTTCCATTATCGCCACGAGTATTGTATCTTTTTCGGCAAGAAAGCGACGCAGAGTGTCTATTTCGCCGCCAGGTATGATTGTAGAGTACCGTTGTCCGAGTACGCCGAGCATACTGTCCGTTCTCATGCGATGCGTATGGTATTTGTCCCTTTCCGCATCACTCCATCCTGCCGCAGCCTCGCCTTGCAGGGCAAGCCCGGTGACGTGGCGATGGGCGATGTGTATGTCCTCGTACATCCTCCACAGCCGTGCCACGCTGCCTTCCACTTCCCGCATCTGCCGCCGCTCATATATCAAAATGGCGATCATACTGCCTATGACCGCCACTAAGATGATATATCCGAAAATGATTTTATGCTGCAATGGCATTCGTTTCTTTTCCATCCGTATCACTTCTTATTCAAAATGCAATTTCTTACCACGGCAGACCTTGCAAGCTCGACCTGCCACAAGACTCAACAAAATCTTTCTATCCTTCTTCTCCCAACAGATGGAAGAGCATACAACACTTCCTCCTTTCTTTATCCGAATACTGTCCTAACAGCTTTTGGAAACAGTCGTCAGTACACCGGTTTCTCAGAAAGCAAGGACGGGACGCACATTGTCACTGCCGTCGAATTTACTTGCCCAGATGCAGCGCACCATGCCTTGGAAGTTGTTCAAAATCCAGTACCATGTGTGGTACTTCGAGTGCTCCGAAGACGAACAAAACGAGACGAGGTTGTTGAATGTATCCTTGTCCCCAACGGCGATATTCTCCATCCATTTGTTCAAAGCGGCGGGAACATCTCCTTGGCTCTTCCAGAGGAATTCTCCAGTGTCTGGCGAGGTTTGCTGGGTAACGTCCGCCAAAGCCGGACAACCGCCCAGATTTTGCAGGATGTCCCACCATTGGCCGGAGGCTGGAAGATACCAGCCGGTCGTGGTCGCAGGAACCGGACAGGTCGTGTTATAATCATAGGCGGCCTTGAATGCGGGATAACTGTCGAAGTTGCCGCGATTGGTGCGGATATGCTCGCAATTTCCGTAACCGCTGATGTCGTTGTAGTTATCGGCTTTCGTCCTGCATGTTGTAAGCCCCTCATCCATACCGAAAAGGCCCCACGCTTGTCTTGTCGCGATATTCTTCACAGCCATGACAAGGCCATGGACATTACCTTCTCCGCCTAACTTCTCTTTTTCCTTTGCACCGATACGGCTCTTGTCCGTCTGGAAAACGATGCCGACGACTTTAGCCGCCTGCACCGTCGTTTCGTCCGCCTCTTTCGGAATCAGATACCCCGTCGTACCGTTATTTTTCGTGCAGTAGAAGTCTCCGATGCGGGCAATGCCCGATTCGGCATAGGTGACGTTCTTTATGGTTTCCGCCGCGCCGTCCACCTTGTATCTCTTGTATTCCCCTACGACAGGATGGGACGCGGACGTGGTGATGGTAAACTCCCTGTTCCCCCCGTCATAACATCCCTCGATAGTCGGCATGGACGAGTGCACCAAGTAGCGGTAAGTGCCGTCAGCCATGCGCAGCGGCTTGGCGGTGCCTGTGAACGTAGCTTCTGCCCCCACGGTGTAGTCGGGAACATTCGCGTCGATAAACTTGTAAACGGTCTTCGGCATCTCGATGACGGCCAACGCCATGCGGTGTTTCATGGCGAAAGAGAGGTAGATGGTGTTGCCCGTCCCTGTCGTTGAGCCTCCGGCTGTCATCAGATCGGAGGCGGTGTAAGCGGCATGGGTGCTCTGGTCGTCCCCGGGTTGCCAGCCATCAATGAGCGGCTTGAAGAACTCGGCATCGGTCATGACCGCCCCCTCCGCAGGTGTGGCAGTCTTGCCCGCCATGTCCGCCTGATAAGGATAGTAGAGGTAGTAGCTCTCTCCATCCATTCCGGCGGCAAGCGTCGTACCGTCGGTTTTCCACATGATGCCGCCCGTGGCGGCATCCTTTTCGGCTGTCAGCTTCACGTTTGAATAAACCGGCTTTCCGCCGCGCACCATGTAGAATCCGCAGGCATCGCCTTCGGTGAACTCGGTGGTGTAGCCGTTCTCCACGGCACGGGTCTCGACACGGGTTTTCATATTCTCAACAGCCGATGTATATCCGCCATCGGTAACGGAGATTGTCAGTTGCTGCGCCTTGTCTTGCACGGCAGGGAACTCTTCTTGCGTGCAGGATACAAGCAGCAGGAGCAACGCAGCTTGCAAGAGGTGGTATATGTTTTGTATCTTCATATTCTTAAAGGACTAAATAGGCAAATAGTTCAGAAAGCAAGGACGGGACGGACAGCGTTACTCCATTTCTTATAGACAAAGTCGCAGCACACGTAATCAGAGGAGTACACGTTCCAGTTCCGTGCGCGGAACTGATTTAACTCCGATGACGACCAAAAACGGTCACCGGTGGTAAAATCATTCTTGCTGTCGGCTGCAATTTTATTCATCCAAGCATTCAAGGCAGCTGGAACATCGCCTTGACCTAGCCAACGGAAATCACCGGAATCCGACGAGGTTTGCTGACCTTTATCCGCCATAGCCGGACAACCGCCCAGATTCTGAAGGATGTCCCACCACTGACCGGAGGAAGGAATAAACCAGCCTGTGGTATTACGAGGTGGGCGGTATTCATTTATACTGTACATATCATTCCATTTCTCGACGGCTTCGAAGGCCGGATATGCCTCAATTCCACCGATACTATTTGCATGGTCAAGAATCTTGGTGTAATTGTGCAGACCGCTGATGTCAGAGTAGATTTCAGACTTGGACCAGCAGTCTTTCACGTCTTCCAAATTATTCTCTTCATGGCTCCATTGGATATCTGTTGCGGTGTTCTTTAAGGCCATTACAAGGCCATGCACATTCCCTTCGCCCAATTTGGACTTTTCGGCAGTGCCGATACGGCTCGGGTCCGTCTGGAAAACGATACCGATGACTCTTCTTTCTATTTCACTTTTTGTTTGGAGTACGGGAGCAGGCTTGGGGCTTGCTATCTTCATACTGCCGTCAGTATAGATTTTGCGCAGGCCGCCGTCGCTCCAAGTCCCGTCGGAATAGAAGTAGTCGCCGATTTTAAGTTCATCCGCCGTGAATCTTTGCTTTACCCTTTTGGAGGTGACGTTCTCCTCGCCATTTGCAACCCACGTGCCACTGGTCACCGACTGCACATCAATGCCGTTGGCTTTCACGGTGATGGTGTAGGCATACCGCTTGCCACCGAAAAACCCAAATTTGCCGGCAGCTTCTGTTTCGGGAGTGTAGGTAAAGTCATTGCTGCCTATGCTGATTCGGATGAGCGGCTTGCCCGTCATATCCTGCGGCGGCACTAACGCCTCGTATTTCTTCGTTGCGGCATCGTAATAGGGCTTTATCTCGCCGTCCGATTGGTCTCCCGGTGCAACCAAGCCGGCGGTTGAGTGGGTTAGCGGGTCTCCGAAAATGGTGACGGTCGCACCCTCCAACTCCTCTTCCGTAATGCCTTCGCCAGCTTTGAGAATTACTTCGATTTTCGCCATGCGGTGGATGAAACGGAGATTTATGGCTTGGTCATAACGCCCTATGGCACTGGCGTACAGGACATCGAAAGCGGCGTACCCGCCACTTTGGTCGGAAATATCCGTTTCCGATTCTATGTCCGGGGTCCATGCACTGACGCGGGCTTCATCGGTGTTCTTCCAATAGAAGGCATTATCGGCATCCTTCGGGCTTGCATTGCCCGATGCGTCCATCACGTATGTTTTGTTACCAAACACGCCTTCCAGTGACACTCTAATCTCCTCGCCGCCCGTCCACGCATCCTTACCTCCGGCGCGGGTCTGCGGCTGCGCCACCTCCGCCGTCAGTTGCAGCGGGTACTTGCCGTCGGGCAGGGGCGCGGTGCTTTCATCCTCACTGCTACAGGAAGCGAGCACCCCACAGATGAGCATCATAACCGGCAACCAGCCGCCGATGTGCGGCCACGGCCTTCTCGCTATGTTCCTTATTATTTTCATATTGTCTTTATTTATTTCGTTTTGTGCCACTGCCCGTTGCGACGCGGGCTGCCGCACCATTTATTATATATGGCGTGCCTCCGTCTTACGCCTGATGCACGGCAGTGGCTTTCAGACACACTACATTTTTGCATCACCCGCATGGCTACCACCGTCGTTCCAGTTTTCGATGGTGCTTCCGCTAAGGGTCAGCCCCGTCTTCTTCACCGTGATGGTGTAGGTATAAGAATAACCGGCCTCCAACGCGGGTTTGATCATGTCCTTGTTGGAGTAGCTCTGGTATTCCCCGTCATCGGGAGATATCTCAAGCACCAAAGCGTTGGCGAGTGTCTGCGGGAGCAGGATCATGGTGAAAGTCATCACGCCCGTGGCGGCGTCAAAGGTTGCCACGCACTTGTCCGTGGCCGTCTTCGGGGCACCGGTGCACTGGCGTAACATCCAGTCGCTCACAACGCTGCCCGCGGTCGCGGCGGTACCGGTCTTCACATCGAACGTTCCCTCGTGAACCAGGCCGCCCAGCTTGTAGTCGGCGAATTCCAGCACGGCAGTGTCGTCGAAACCGTCGGTGTTCGACACCTGCACCTTGAGGATAAGACGGGCCATCTTGTGCTTGAAGGAGCAGTCGCTGCCGCCCGCGGCGGTGTTGTCCGTGAAGCTGACGGTCGGGCTGTCTTTATCGGCCTTGGCTCCCGTGGCATGGATGTAGTCCACCTTCTCCTGTTCCGTGGTCGTGGGCTGGTTGCTTGTATTTACCGTAATCTTCCCGTCTGTACCAGGCAGGGTGGAGGCGTTTGCGCCCGATGCGTAAGGCGCGTAGGCGGCAAAAGTAAACTCGAGGAAAGCGTCCTCGAAGAAGATGCCGCCACCCGCCGTCATCGGGGTGAAGTCCGCGTTGGTGCCGGTGCTCGTGGTCGCGTATCCCACGTTCTTGTACTTGCCGCCCATGGTCGTGGTCGTGCCAGGGGCATCCACCACCATCACGCCGATTCGGTCGGCGTTCCACCCGTTGTCCACAGCACGGGTCTTCGGCCCGCTCACGCCTGCCGTGATTCGTGCTTCCACCGGATTGTTCTGTACCTCGTTCTCTTGTGTACACGCAGCCAATAGCGTTGCCGCTGCTGCAATAATGAAAAACCTCATGTTCATTGTCATAATCTTGTTTTTTTGATTAAAATATTTATCGTCAGTTAGCATCCCCATTGCCGCTTTCTACCTCGTTCCAGCCCGTGATGGTTGCGCCCGTTACCCCGGCCTCTACGGGCAAAAGCAGATTACCCGTGAGTTTAACCGGTTTGGTGCCGTTATTGAAGTCCCTTATGGCCTCGGTAAGGTCGCTCACTACCCGCTGCGTGTCACCGTTGTTGAAAGTGATGTCCACCGTCAGCGTATGCGTTTCCGTCGGGACGATGCCGAGCAGTCGGAAAAAGATTGTGAACTTGTTGTCGTCCTGCCTGAAAGCGTTTGTTACTTGTGCCGCTACACTCCGGTCGCCTGTTGCCATATCCGCTGCCGAAGCCACGCCGGAGAGCGTTGCCGTAGCCGACTGTACACGGCTGTAGTCGCCTTCCGTGGCGGTCAGTTCGATGTCGAGCCTGCGCACGTATTGTCTCATCGGGGCGGTGACGTGCAGGGTGTCGTCCGCCACGACGCTGATGTCCTGGTGCGAGGCGAAGAGGTAGCCGGGGTGCGGCTCTATTGCACCCGTCAGATCCACCGGATTCACCGTTGCCTTGTTTCCGTCGATACTAATCCCCTCCGGGGAGTTGTACACCGTCAGACCGTAGCCACCGGGCGCGAGCAGCGCGTCGAACACGTTGGTCGCCGCGCTCACGTTCTGTTCCCTCCCGCCGATGCGCAGTGTGTATGCCTGCGGTATGTCCGCCTCGGTGCTCTTTCCGCTCCAGTCCGTGGTTACGACCACCGCCCCACGGTCGGGGTGCGGCGTGTCATAGAGGTCGTCCTTCACGCACGAGGTCAGTATGGTCACCGCACCTATTAGATATAATAAGGCATAAGCCTTTCCGTATGCTCCCATATATTCCTTTATCTGTCGTATGATTGTCGTTGTATTCATTGTTCCTCCTTTCCGCTAAAAGATGTTCCACACCAGGGTGACACCCGCCGAGACGGGGCCCCACCAGTTCTTTGTTTCGCTGCCGCGCCTTACCCTCACGCCGTTGATGACCACATACTTGTCATAGTCGGCATGGATATAGCCCAACCCTAAGGAGAAGTCCATCGAGAGGGCATTGTTCAATTTCAGTTGGTAGCCTCCGGTGATGCCTCCACCCGTAAGGTCTCCCTGTTTGCCTGTCGCGGAGAGCTTATAATTGAACTGCCCGGTCTTGAACATTACCCCAAGGTAGCCACGCTTCTCCTTACCTATATAATGGCGGAATTCGGGAGCCACTTCCCAAAGGGCGTATCTTCTGTCCTTTTCATTCCACGACCACGAAGTCCACGATCCGTTCACGGATATTCCCCATGACGGGTTGATGCGCCACTCGATGCCGAGGTCGGGCGTGAACGTCGCCCAACGCAGCAGGTTGGCACGCAGTGATAATCCCAAAGTTGTGGATGATGCCGGCAGTACGGATTCAGGCTGATTTTCCTGTCCGGAGGATGCCTTTGTCTCCTCTGCGTCTTGGATTGTTTCTGTAGCCTTGTCGTTTTCACGGAGTGACTGTTCCTTTTCTTCCTCGTAACCGGGATGTGTATCCTCCACAATAGCCGGCACTTTCTCTTTCGGCAGTATGATACGCACCGTCACGAAGTCGCCATCCGAGGCATGGTTACGGGTGATGAAGTTGTTTTCACGCAGTCCTTTCCGGGTGATCAACTCTGATTTCACACGGTTGGAACGTATCTTCGCAATGGCAAGGCTTGCCCGTTCCGACTTGCCGGAGTTACAGTATCCGTCCACGTAAAGAGGCAGCCGTCCCTCCACTATGTCCGGTTTGTTACTTTCGATGCACTCTAGAAGGCGCGTAAGTTCTTGACCATTACCGTTCCATGGCACATAGAACATGTCCTTCTGCGGCACGAAGCGGAAGGTGTAAACTGTGTCTGTTTTCTGCTGCGCAAAAGCCGGAAAAGCTGCCGATGCCAGCCACGAAAACAAAATGAAGAATAGGATTCTTTTGCTCATTTTTTATATGCTTTTTAAATTTCCAATCCAGACTTGACATACAAAATAAGCGAAAAGATTTAAATTCAGCCCGATTCTTGCCTATAAAAAATGTCTCAATTGTCAGAATCGCACATCTTTGTGATTTAGAACGTTTTGGATTTTGTCGTTCAGGCTATTTTTTGTCGCTTGGGCTATTTTCCCCATCCACACACACCGTATTATTCCGCCTCTGTTTTCTTCCATTTAACAGGGGTACAGCCTGCATTTTCCTTGAACAGCCTTATAAAATGGCTTGGTGACAAAAAACCGGATTTCTCGGAGATGTCGGCTATCGTCAACCTCGGATATCGCGCAAGCAGACGTTTCGCATATTCTATACGAAGTCCGGTAATCCAATCGCGGAACGACATGTCATACGTAGTTTTGATGTACCCGGACAGGTAGGTGCGGTTGGTATGAAGCACATCTGAAAGCTCCTTTATGGTAAGGCCGGGCCGGATATAACCGTCCGCATCGATCCAACCTTTGATTTTTTTCGCTATTTCGGCATGGAAAAAGGGGTATCCTGCCTCTGTGCCTGTTCCCGGTTTGTGTGTGTCACACAGGTCTTCCTCTTCAGAAGTCATGCCATCCTCCATCGCGTTTTCCACCTGTTCGTAAAACAGCAGATAGTTCAGATAGCAAAGGAAGAGATAAATGTAGAACGGTACCGATGACAGAATCCAGATATAGATGTATTCATCAGGCAGGAAAGTAAGCAGTCCGCATCCCACACCGAATATGATAGCCCAGTAGGTGAAAATGGAGAGCCATTTGATATAGGCACCGATATCGTCCGCACGGGTGTCATCGAAAATGCGGATGACCCTGTGATAGGCCCGGAGAAGCCTACGGGTCAGGAACAGCCCATAGATAACCAACCATGCGGCCAAGGCAAACATCGCCGTTGTCTGTAAACCACCTTTGGGTAACAACAGCAGAACGATGCCGGAAAGGATGGAAAACAGTATCCATAGACAGATATGTGTCCGTAACCTACGTTTGGTGATATAAAAGCGGTCAAGCAGAGTGGTGAGGGCCGAACTGAACAGCCAGTAGCACAAAAAATAGGTGGCCAGGTTCATCAGGATGGCGGCATCGGTATTCTTGAACCTGATTCCAAAAAAGAAATGTACCGAATAGTTGGCTGCAAGTAACAGTATGGCTACCCCCATAATTCGCCGGGAACGCAGATAATTATTGAAAATGGCTTTTCCCGGGGTTGAAGCCAGCAAAAAATAAAAGCCGAAGAACGACATCAACGGTAGCGCAATGCAAAGTGAATAACTGTATATAGATGGTTCCATTTTTTATGCCTAACTATTTTATTGCAAAATTAGCAAAAATACTGAAAATATGGCGGATTTGCCGTGACGATTTACTTTCAACACCCTATTTCCCTTGCCACTATGGCATATTGATGAAAAAAGGCAGGAAAAGGGATGATATATCCCTAATCCTGCCACACATATCCGCACACTTGTTCACATTTTTATTCCTTTCGGTTTGCATACGAATCCCGCCCGTCCGATAACGATATGATCGGCAATGAAATTCCCAGACGGACTTCGGTCATTCGCCGGGCTGCGTATCTGCGGAGCATCTTCGGTTGGTTGTGACGGTACGTTCCGTACACCTTCCGTATCCGGCTTGACCTCCTGCCCGTCATTCTCCTTTTCGGCGACTTCGGGCACGGGCGGCGCAAGCTCCAACTGTATCTTGCGGTCGAGCGCGGCAAGTTCGGACTTCAACTGTTTCAGTTCATCTTCTTTTTTCCATACCTTGCCCGCTATTTTCTGCAACTGCAGAATATCCCTCTCCAATGCCTCGTTTTTCGCCTTGTACTGGTCAATGGTGGAGGGTATCTTCTCCAGTGCGTTCAGGAAGTTGCGTGCGGCGGCCACCGGGTCAGCCATCGCCAGATGCCCGTTGTTGTAGGTGTACTTGTAGTTCCCCTCCACCACGAAGCGGTTGTCGGTAAACTCCAGCCCCTCTTTGAGCATCCTCTCGCTGACCACCTTTATCGGGAAACCGTAAAGTTCTCCGACAGGATTGTACAGTCCGCCCGTCGTGGCGTTCTTGGCTATCTCCTGCAAACGCTTTCCGATAACCTTCTCATCCGAAGAAGAAACGCCGTCCTCCTTGACCGCATTCAGGCGGTTGCCCTCCTTGTCGGTCTTGACGACGGAAAGGAAACGGTTCCAGTCCTCCGTCATGGCATTGATGACCGCCGTGTTGTTGCGAAGTTCCCCCGTCTTGGCTTCCAATTTGAACTCCGAATCGCGCTTGCCCTTGCCCCACGACTTGCGTTCCCCTTCGAGCGATGCGATTTTCTTCTCCAATTTCGCCTTGTCGAGCAGGTCGGTGTTGCCGGAGAGCAACGCCATGTACTCCGAGAAGTTCATGCCCGACTTCTCGTCCATAGCCCCCTCGTCGATGGTACGTGCTCCCAACGCGCCGGACTTCAACTGCGAGATGAACGTCTGCTTGCAGTGCAGCAGGTTGAACTTGTAGCTGTCAAGCGACTTCTCCTCGGCATAGATGATGACGTCCACGTTGTTACCGGCAAAATGCTTGGCAATCTCGTTGCCCGCCCTGACTCCCCGTCCATCCTCCTTGTTTGCAGCTGACAACCGGCGATAACTGTAAAGAGCAACTCCTTCCACGCTATTGGTTCAAGTGTGGAATTAAGGTAACAGGCTCTGACAAAGCCCACAAGTATAAATAAGCAACAGCCCACGCCTGTTTGAGACGTAAGGATATCAGCTTATTCTCTACTTGTTTTGAATTGTCAGATTCGTTACCTGAGAATAAAGCCAAACACTTTCCCGTGTTATGTATGTCTGCATTGCCTGCAACAGGCAGTACAAGATAAAGATAACAAAAATATCGAAACATAATACTAACTAAGTGTCCCCTTTTCGGGCTGTTGCATATTATTTGTCCATATTGCGATGCAATGCTTTTTCATATATTTCCGCGACTCTGCGGCGTAATGAAGCGGGTTTTATAACGGTTAACGAAGTGCTTCTGGAGAGTAACTCTATCACGAAATCGTTTGTAATTCGAAGCCGGACGCTTATTCTGAATTCATTTTCCGTATCGGTAAGGATGGTTTGCGAATGATGCAGCGGAACCGATTTCAGGAAACGACCGTCGAGAGCACTGTATGAAAGGACTATATCCTCTACCGGAATGTCCTCCTGATTCCAAATGCCGAAACAGTCTTTGAACAGATTGGCGATGTCGATGGTTTCGTCTCTTTCAAAAGTATCTGCAAGTATCTGAAAGTTGGAAATACGCTCTACGCCGAATAGTTTTAGTTATTATTGCTGCTGCCGGGTGGCGCCGTGCAGAATGTTGCATTGCTGGCTTTGACAGCATGGCTGGTGATTTACGGGCTTGTGCTGGCCCGCAGGGTCATTGTCGCATACCGCAGAGCCGTCAGGATTTTCGATGACACGCATGCAGATGATATAGGGGCATATATAGAATGGCTGTCCACCTTTACCTATTGGACTGTTATCTTCGGTGTCGGATGCGGATTGCTGACATTCCTGCCTAACAAATATGTTTTTATTTGGATTTTGTCGTCAATACCGTTCTACAGCTATCTTTTCTACAGCTATCAGAACTACCTGCTGTTCTATGAACAGGTGGAAAATGCGTTTGAGCAGGATATACAATCTGAAGAAGAACTTCTGACAAATTCGGGAACTGAACCCGAAATGGTTTCAGAAGAGGAAGTTCCAGTGTCCTATACAGAAATTATAGAGAAGGTGGCCAACTGGATAAAGACAGACGGCTATGTCCAGCAGGGACTTACCATAAAAGAACTGTCCGAAATACTTCATACGAACCGTACCTATCTTTCCGCTTATATCAAGACTACGTATAAAATGACATTCCGCGAATGGATAACCGGTCTCCGGTTGGAGTATGCGAAAAACATACTGAAGGAGCATCCGGAAATCAATATACAGAAGCTGGCTGAGTCTTCCGGTTTTCTTTCCCGCAGTAACTTCATCAAATCATTTACCGAGAAGGAAGGATGTACGCCTGCCAAATGAAAAAAAGCAAATCAGGAATCAGGACTAATTTGTGTAGTAAAAAGCCATTGAAAAAGGTCACAGAAACCCATTTTCAAAAAGTGCTCAAGCGACAAAAAAGTGCTAATTCGACAAAAAAGTGCTCAAACGACAATTTGAAAAGTGCTCAAACGACAATTTTTATAAAACGCTGTATTTTAACAGAAAAAGTTTTTGTAATATTTTGGGCGCTGAATGGCATTTATTACCTTTGGAGAAGACAAAGATAATAAATTCAAGTTTATATGAGCAGAAAAATCACTTTTCTTACCCTGTTTCTGTGGCTGATGACGGTAACTTTTCCTGTCATTGCGCAGCAGAAAGCAGACACGACCTACACCTTCCGGTTCGTTCCGCAGAAGGACATGTTCTACGTGCCTTGGAATGGCAATGACACGGAACTTGCCCGTCTGTTGGAATGTATCGAAAACAACAAAACCACAATTCTTGACGGCAAGTTGCCGCTACTGGTTGACGGCTACTGCAATTCGCTGGGCGGTGAAGCTGAGAACCTTGCAACGGCGAAGATCCGTGCCAATCGAGTAAAATCAGAACTGATTACACGCGCGAAAATCAAGGAAGAAAACTTCATTACCCACAATCATGCGACAGGGGGTGATTTTGTGATCGTGCGCCTAACGGTACCCGCAAAGGAAACAGCCGCGATGGATGCGGAAGCGGAAGCGCGACGCAGGGCAGAAGCCGAACGCTTAGAAACCGAGAAGCGTGCCGAGCAGGAACGGCTTGCCGAAGAGCAGCGTAAAGCGGAAGAAGCCCGACTTGCCGCTGAAAAGGCAGAAGCTGAGAAAGCCGCTCAACAAAATACACTTGCCGACACGCCGTCGGAAACCAAAATCACAACTGATTATCATCTCTCCCTGCGTGCCAACCTGCTGCGCTGGGCTACCCTGACACCCGACCTTGGCGTGGAATGGCGCATCTGCCCATCGTGGGGCATTGCCGTAAACGGCTCATGGACTTCTTGGACGTGGAGCGACAAGGACCGCCGCTATGCACTCTGGGAAGTGGCTCCGGAAATACGTTATTACATGGGTGAGAAGAAAGCCTGGTATCTGGGGGCGATGTTCAAGGCCGGACAGTTCAACTACAAGATCTCCGAAACAGGCAAGCAAGGCGACCTGATGGGTGGCGGCATCACCACCGGCTACCAGCTGCGGCTGAACAAGGCACTGGCTCTTGATTTCAACCTCGGCTTGGGCTACCTGAATGCCGATTTCGAAAAATATGAAGTCATCGACGGTGTACGTGTACGCCGCGGCAACGAGACAAAAGATTGGTGTGGTCCCATCAATGCCGGTGTGACATTGGTATGGAAGTTATTCTAACACGGAGGAATAGAATATGAAAGCAAGACAATATATAAATATGATGGGAATGGCAGCCGCCGTGCTGCTCTCTTCCTGCGTGAAGGACACGCTTTATGACACGCCGCACCCCGACTACGGGAAGATTGCGGTGACAGCCGACTGGTCGGCCCGCGGTGAGGGTATCGACATACCTGCCACATGGACGGTCACCATGGGTGACTATACGGGTACGGAGACTTCCGCCACCCATGCCCCCGACCATCTGTTTGCTCCGGGCAGCTACACCCTTGCGGTGTGGAACCCGGCTGAAGGAATCACGGTGAACGGCACCACCGCCACCGTTGCCGCAGCCACGGGAAACCGGGCAGGCGCGGATGCCTTTGTGAACAATGCTCCGGGATGGTTCTTCACCTATACGAAACAAGTGACCATCGAGAAAGACAAGGACTATCCGCTGACTGCCGCAATGAAGCAGCAGGTACGCGAACTGACGCTTGTCGTCGAACCGACGGGTGATGCCGCCGGACGCATCACGGAGATTGTTGCCCATCTGACGGGTGCAGCCGGAACACTCGACTTCGCTACCGATACCTACGGAGCCGCTTCGAACGTCGTGCTGCCCTTCTCCAAGATTACCGAAGGTGACGATGCCGGCAAGTGGAAAGCCACGGTGCGGCTGCTGGGTGTGACCGGAACGGAACAACTGCTGACGGGTGAAATCCGCTATGCTGACGGCAACCCGACCCCCACCACGCTGAAAAGCGACCTCACAGAAGCTCTCAAGGAGTTCAACACCAGAAAGGGCAAATCGCTGACCCTCGGCGGAACGCTGGTTGAGACACCCGAAGGCATGGAAGTGGACGAAGCCGAAATCAACGGCTGGGAAGAAGTGAAAGGTGATGATGTAAATGCCGATTTGTAAATAATAAAATTATAGATATAATGAAGGCAAGATTTTTTTCACTTGCAGCGCTCGCCCTCGCACTGGCAGCCTGCAACAACGACAACGAGAACCTGAACGGTGACCCCGTGGCCGCCCAGTTTACCGCCAACATCGCCCCCGCCACCCGCGCCAGCGGAACCACCTGGACTGCCGGCGACCGTATCGGCATCACCGACATCGGCAACGATTCCCAGTACGGCAACGTGCCTTTCATCCTGAAAAACGGGAAATTTGAGGCAGAAGGAAAGGTTATCTATATCGAAGATACAAAGACCCATACTTTCCGCGCCTACTATCCGTACAACGCGGCGGGAGGCATCCTCACAGCCACGACCGATGCCACGGCGCAGCAGAACCAGCCTGCCATCGACTTCCTCTTTGCTTCAGGAGCCACTGGAGACAAAAACAACCCGGTAGTAAGCTTCACCGACAAAACCGCCAAAGGCGGTGAAGACAACTCCTTCCACCACCGCATGAGCCGGATAACCCTTACCTTCGAGGCGGGCGACGGCGTGAATTTCAGCGTGGTCAAGCCTGAACGTTACACGCTGGACGGATTGTTACTCACCGGTACGTTCAACACGGCCGACGGTATTGCCACCGCAGACAACGGACTACAGACCGGAGAACTGACCATGAATCTGGCAGACGGCAATCTCACGTCATCGATCATCCTCTTCCCGCAGACAGTTGCATCCCTGCCGTTGGTTGTGAATTACAAAGGTCGGGAATATCATGCCACACTCACCATGCCCGAAGGCGCACTGCAGGCGGGCAACAACTATACCTATACCGTCAAGGTAGGCAACAAAGTCCTTGAAGTCAGCGAAGCCACCATTGCAAAGTGGAACGATATAGACGGCGGAGAAGTGAATGCTGGCCTGTAAGATATTAATAATTAATTGATTAGGTTGAAGAATTATGAGACATAGAATTTTTATCCCCGCAGCCACCGCACTGCTGTTCGCCCTCGCCGCCTGCACACAGGACGAACTTGCTGGCGATAACCGTCTGCCCGAAGGTGAATACCCTGTATTCATCCGTGCCACCGGACTGTCCGTAGAAGCAACGCCGCTGGCAGCCTCTTCCACCCGTGCCGCTGTGGACGGCGACTGGCAGGGCGTCACTTCCGTGGCACTCAAGATGGGCGATGCGGTAAAGGAATACACCGTAACGGCTTCTACCGATTTCAAGAGTGCCACGCTTTCACGCGAGAACAACCCGTACTACTGGACCAGCCGCGACCCGATTACCGTATCGGCATGGTGGCCCTTCAACAAGGCTGACATCACACAGATGCCTGCCGTGAAGGTGGCCGAAGACCAAAGCAAATTGGCTGACTTCCAGAACAGCGACTTCATCTCTGCTGAGAACCGGAAGGTGGAATTTAACAACCCGACTCTTGAATTTACCCACCGCACGGCACGCGTGACAATCGAACTGAAGCCCGGCACGGGATTCACAAGCGTGGACGGTGCCACGGTGAGCCTCGTGAGCCTGTCCGCCGATAACGGCAACCCGACCGCCATCAAGACTTACAACGCAAGCGGCAACACCTACGAGGCACTGACCGCCCCGCAGACCGTTGCGGCAGGCAAACCGTTCGTCAAGGTGGAACTCGGCGGCGGCACCTTCTACTTCCGTCCGCAGAACAACGTCGTATTAGAAGCGGGCAGCCGCTATAAATATACCGTTAAGGTGAACGCCACTGGCTTGACATTAGAGGGTTGCACCATCGGTGATTGGGCTGACGGCGGCGGCGAGAGCGGCACAGCCGAGGATTTGGGCTACATCTACGACAGCAACACCAAGACCTACACAGTCTATAACGCCGACGGCCTGCTGGCATGGAACGAAGCCTCACAAAAAGATGAATCGATAAATTGCACCCTCGCCGCTGACATCGACCTGACTGGTAAGGAATGGACACGGTCAGGCATATTTACATTCTACTCCGGCGTCTTTAATGGGCAGGGACACCGCATTACAGGATTTAACTCTTCAGCAGTGAATAATACTGGATTTTTGGGTTCACTCTTAAGTGAACGTGGAGTGATAAAGAACCTACAACTCATAGATGTAAATCTGTATGGCAGTAGTGGAAATACTGCTGGAATAGTGGGCCGAAATCATGGCCAAATCATTGCCTGCTCTGTGACGGGAAAAATTTCTGCATCATATGGTGGAACTTGTGGTATAGCCGAATCAAATTATGGCGATATCATCGCTTGCTGGTTCGACGGCACATTGAAAGAGTCTAACAATGGAGCTATAGTGCGTTATAACTACGCTGATATAACTTCCTGTTATTGGGGAGGCAATGCCGGGCAAGGAGTATTCCGTATTGAAGGAGGAACGGTAGATGCCACGAAGGTGGACGGCGCGACCGTGAAATGGCAGACAGCCGTCGACGGCATGAACACCGCCCTCACCGCTGGCGACTACCAGTGGATACTCGGCACCGACGGTCTGCCCGTATTACAAAAGAGACAATAACGAACCCTAAACGACACGCATCATGAAACGAGCAACCATCCATACATCCGCAGCCATCGCCCTGCTGCTCGGCCTTGCCGCCTGCACGCAGGACGAAGCGGGCTTCCTGCCGGAAGGGGCGGAAGGCACACCCATCGTCTTTACCGCCACGGGGCTGAATCCCGTCGCGACAGCCACCGTCGGCACCCGTGCCCCAGCGGACGGCAATTGGGAGGGTGTGCAGAGCGTGGCAGTCCTGATGGACGGCACGGTGAAGGCATACGACGTGACGCCCACCACCGCCGACCCCACCAGCGCCACGCTGACTTCCACCGACCCGCACTACTGGACCAACCACAACGACATCACCGTCACAGCGTGGTGGCCCTACACCGCTGGCGAGACAACCCCACCTGCGGTAAAGGTAAAAGCCAACCAAAGTGCCCAGAAAGACTTTGAGGGCAGCGACCTCATCGTAGCCGACGGACAGACGGTGACCTACGGTAGCCCCACGCTCCGCTTCACACACCGCACGGCGCGAGTGACCATCGTTCTGACGGACTACACCGAGGGGCTGGCATCCGTGCAGCTGACGGGGCTCTCCACCGAAGGCGACAACCCAGCCGAAATCACCCCGTATGACAAGGGCAGCAACACCTACACCGCCCTCGTAGCCCCACAAAGTGTGGTAGCTGGCACGGCCTTCATTACCAGCACCTTCACCAACGGCAAGACCTTCGTTTATAAGATGAAGAATGCTACCGACTGGCAGGCGGGCGGTGAATATACCTACACCGTCTCCCTCGCTGCGGCAAAAGACCTGGGCTATACCATAGAGAGCGACGGCAGCTACACCGTGACCTCCGCCGATGGCTTGATGAATGTAGCCGAATTAGTGAACGGAGGTAAGACCGACATAAACATTACCCTCACCGCTGACATTGACCTCACAGGCAAAGACTGGACACCGATAGGCACAGACTACGACAACTCATACAAAGGCACCTTCGACGGCGGCGGCCATACCATTACGGGGCTGACCTTTACGACAAATGACGAATTTGCGGGTCTGTTCGGCTGGCTCAATAGAGCTGGTACGGTGAAGAACGTGGTGATGGAGGGCGTACAGATAACAAGCAATCAAATATATGGCGGCAGTATTGGCGGCGTGGTAGGATCTGGCTGGGGCACCATTGAAAACTGCTCGGTGTCGGGCAGCGTCAGCGGCACGGTGTATGTCGGCGGTGTGGTGGGTGTTCAAATAGGCGGTTCCATCACCGGATGCAGCTCCTCGGCCACAGTGAAGGGAACGGTCGATGTCGGCGGCGTGGCAGGTCAGACGAATTCGAGTGCCACCCTGACCGCTTGCTATGCCACGGGCAACGTGACCATAGAAATAGCCCCCAAAAAGAATATCGCTGGCGGCGGTCTGGTGGGAATGAACGCAGGAAGCAGCCTCCTTGCCTGCTATGCCACGGGCAACGTAACCAGTACGGGTAGTAGCACTGGCTATGTACATATCGGCGGTTTTTTGGGAAATAACTACGCCAACGTGATGACCGCCTGCTATTGGAAGAACAATCATGAACAAGGTATCGGCTACAATAAGAAAAGCACCGAAGCCACGAAGGTGGACGGCACTGGCGTTACCTGGAAGAACGCCGTTGATGCCATGAACACCGCCTTGCAGAACGCAGGCTCAAAGTGGCGTTACGAACTCACCGGAGCATTGCCCACCTTGAGGAAGCAGTAAACCGTCGGGCGGGAAAAGTTCTGCTCGCAACGGAAAGAACCGAAGTATAACCCCAATAAAGAAAGGAGGACGTGATGGAACACACGGAGAATCCACCATATAGGTTTTGGCATCAAGGCATTGTCAATAATAGTATAGACTCCAGTGAAAGCATACAACTTTTCTTCTATGAGATGGAAATCGCCGAAAATAGCGTCGCAATAATAACAGCCGTGCGATAGGTAGCTATCGGCAACCGTCCGGCTATACCTTTTTTTTACCGGGCCGACCTTGAGTTGTCGCCCCTCTTCCGTCTGTAAGAAATCTTGTACCGCGGCATAGACCCCAGGATGCTTGTCTATATCATGATCGTCCCACGAAGACCGCTCCACATCGAAATCGCAGTTGCAGACGCTCTTCAGACTTGGCTCTACCGTATAGCAGTATTGCAGCGCCCCGCACTTCCAGCATTTCATTTCAAAGAAGATGATGGTAATCTTTTGCTTAGGAGCCATTCTGATATGCTCGCAAAATTTCAACTTACGCGCCAGTAAATTACTTATCAATGCTTTTAACGGCATTTGAACTTTCCCTACTTGGGCAAGTATGTTTGAATTTTCGTCCTTGAATATTTTGAACGCAGGAGTCTCTTTGTCTGCAACTAAAGTTTTGTCATAATCCGACATTTCTTTGGGGGCTATGCGGAAAAACCAGCAACCTCTTACGTTCGATGCCTTATACCGTTCCTGCCGGAGGCGGGTTTCTTCATAAGTCTGCCGGCTCCATTGAACCTCGAAAGCAATCCTTTTACCTCCCTGTACAGCCAAAACATCCGCCCTCCAATCCGCTTCGGAAAATTCGGGGATGGCATCCCATCCTTGCTCCCGACATGCCTCCATGATAGCGACTTTCGCTTTGAGATGCTCTGCAGACTCGGGTTTCCAATCACATGGATTTGCAGATTTCAGATGAACGAAATGCTTCAGGCCTTTGCTGCTCGTTCTCAAAAAGCCCTCTTGTCCGCAACACGGCAGTATCAAGACGGTTTTTTTGGCCTTAAGACGGGCTTTCAAAGCACTCCATTCTTCGTCATTAAGATCGATGGAAACAATTTCTTTGTCTTCTATATAAGCACGTAAAGGCATTGTAGAAATGTATAAGGATTGTTAATGATCTCGGATATATTACATCAATCCAAATATAGCGAATCCGAACGAAACGAGCAAGTTTTGCGGAGTGAATCATCGTCGTCTTAATATTGAATCACCATATATCTTACGCCGACCCGTCCAGCAAAATAGCCGCCGTAAGCGACACGTCAAGGCAATGCCTTGTCTTTGTCGCTTACGGCGGCTATTCGGCTCTTGCTGTCCGGGCGTTCCGGGCAGTCTGAAATTTTATTCTCTATGACACTGCTCACAAAACAGATCATCTCGAAATTCGAGAAACATCCTATCCACTCACAGGATGGGAAAGGAATGGATGCCGAAGTCCTCGTCAAGTATTTCAACCCCTGCGGCTCGGGCACATGGCTCATCACCGAAGCCGAACGCGAAGGCGACGACTGGCGCCTGTTCGGTTATTGTCATATCCACGAATGGGAGTGGGGCTACCTGATGCTCTCCGAGCTGGCATATCTTCGTCTGCCGTTCGGACTTACCATCGAACGCGACATTTACACGGCCAGGAAATACGTCCGGGATTTTCTACCGCAGGATGAATGACGGCAAAGGCCTCGGAATTTTACTGCCCCTTGCCGATAACAGAATCATTACACAAAAAAGACTATAAATATGGCAACATTCGAAGAAAAAGCCGAACGGCTGAAGAAAGAGTTGGAAGAAGCTCCAAACGGCGACCAACGTCGAAATTTGTCCCACGAATACGAACTTACCTTGCGTCTGCTGCGCATCATCCGCGGAGAGGTCTTTACGCTCGACGACATCAATAAATGCCGCCAAGAGATCATGCGGCAACATCCCGGATACGAACGTCCTATAACGGCCGACTCGGGAATCCTGCTGGCTGCGGAGGCAATCCGCAAATCTTTCGGACGGAAATACTATCTGCCGCTTTACAAATATCCGATCCTCATTGATTTCGGAACACCGGACGGGCAGATATGCGTGATCCATCCGAGCAACTATATCAGTTATACATCCAAAAAAGAAGGGGAAGAGTGATTGATGTGCACCCCAAAGTTTGGACTGATTAATAATTCAGATAGCATGAGTTCGGTATTGTACCGGGCTCATGTTGTTTAAAGCGGTCTTTATTCGCTTGTTATTGTAGTAATTTATGTATTCCTCCAGTTCCTTGCGGAAATGATCGACAGACTCGAACTTCTGCAAATATAATAATTCTGATTTTAACAGTCCGAAAAAGTTTTCCATAACCGCATTATCCAAACAGTTTCCCTTACGAGACATGCTCTGACTAATACCTTTTTCACGCAGCCGATATTGATAGCGTTTCATCTGGTACTGCCAACCCTGATCCGAGTGAAGTATAAGTTCCGGAGTATCGGGCAGATCCTTTATGGCATCTTCAAGCATTTTCATTGTTTGGTAAAAGGTCGGATGTTCAGCTATATTATAACTTATTATTTCCCTATTATATAAGTCCATAATAGGCGACAGATAAAGCTTCTTGCCGAACAGAGAAAATTCAGTAAGGTCTGTAACCCACTTTTGATTAGGACGTTCCGCCATAAAATTACGTTTCAGCAAGTCGGGCACCACGGCACCAACCTCTCCTTTGTATGAACGATATTTTTTTAGGCGCACCTGGCATTTAACTCCACATTCGTTCATTAACCTCAGTACCGTTTTATGGTTTATAGAATATCCGCGATTGTGCATCTCTACTGTGATACGGCGGTAACCATAACGTCCCTTATGATCGTGGTATATACTTACAATCTCGTTTTTCTCTTGTTTGTATTTATCGGGGAACTTTAACTGCTTCAGATGATAACAATAGCGTGGGAAGGGTATGTTCCGGTCTTAGTTCTTCGATGGCTTTTGCCCGCTCCCGTTCTCGCGGACGATGCGTTCCTCGACTAAGACCCTCAATTTTTTTAAGTAAGCAACCTCGGCGCGAAGACGTTGGTTTTCGACTCGCAAGTCATTTTCTTCCTGTGGTTGTAGTTCCTGTTTATTAGGCTTGGTTCTCATCTTACCCCGATTATCACGGTAAAGACCGGATTCACCTTCTTCATAATAGATACGCTCCCATTTGCTCAGCGTACTCTCATTGTAAATACCGAACTTTGCCGTTGTTTCCGTTAAAGATAAGTGATTCTCGTGCATGTGCCTGATAGCTGACAACTTAAAATCGCCGCTGTAAGTATATTGCCGTATACGAAGACCTGCTTCGCCGAACTCTTTATAACGCGCAATCCAACGCGACAAAGGCGTATAGCTTATTCCAAAATGCTTGGAGGCGGACGATACGGAATGTTGGCCATTGACAACAGACAAAACTGCCGCTAATTTCTCCTCATAACTGTACTTCATAAAACACCCCAAAAGTTATGTCCAACTTTTGGGGTGCAGTTCATGATGATCTTCCCCTTTTCACAGACCGCATCAGCGCTGCGCTTTCATATAATGCTGTTCCAGCAGTTTATAAAGCGATGACTGCGGATAAAGAATCTTTCCACCAAGAGTAGTATAAGGGATTTGGCGGTTGTCCCGGTAATTCTGCAAGGAGCGTT
>PPYF01469576.1_pt1 | contig 28189 bp, 21 predicted proteins | sample 1559871 | NCBI WGS metagenome assembly PPYF01 (sample SAMN08240021, study PRJNA423297) | Human gut metagenome, whole genome shotgun sequencing project.
AAGTTGTACATGTTCTTCGACCAGTTCTCGATGGTCGAGTACCGCAGGTGCGCGCGCTTGCCAACAAAGAGCTCGACAGCGCCCGCATGCAGGTTGGCCACGTTGTACTTGGGCGCGGAGCAGCCCTCGATGAAGTGCAAGTCCGCGTCGTCCTCGACCACGATGAGGGTGTGCTCGAACTGGCCGGCGCCCTTCGCGTTGAGGCGGAAGTAGCTCTGCAGCGGGAAGTCGAGCTTGACGCCCTTCGGCACGTAGACGAAGGAGCCGCCGGACCACACCGCGCCGTGCAGGGCGGCGAACTTGTGGTCGGTGGGCGGGATGAGCGTCATGAACTTCTCGCGGATGATGGCCTCCCACTCGGGGACCTGCAGGGCCTCCTCGATGCCGGAGTAGACGATGCCCATCTTGGCGGCGGTGTCCTGCATGTTGTGGTAGACGAGCTCGGAGTCGTACTGTGCGCCGACGCCCGCGAGGTAGCTGCGCTCTGCCTCGGGGATGCCGAGGCGCTCGAAGGTGTCCTTAATGTCGTCGGGGACGGACTCCCAGTCGTTCTTCTGGTCGGTGTTGGGCTTGACGTAGGTCACGATGTGATCCATGTCCAGGCCCTCGATGCCCGGGCCCCAGGTGGGGTTGGGCGTATTGTGGTAGATCTCGAGCGACTTGAGACGACGCTCGAGCATCCAGGCGGGCTCGTTCTTGCGCTCGGAGATCTCGCGCACGATATCGGGCGTGAGGCCGGCGTCCAGGCGCTCGAAGCCCTCCTCGCCATAGCGGAAGTCGTAGAGGCTGCGGTCGATGTCCGCGACCTCGGTGCGGTTCTTTGCCATCGCGTGCCCCTTACTGCTTGTCGGATGAGCCGCAGGTGGCGCCGTTCGCGTCGAGCGTGGCGCGCAGGGACTGCACCATGCCGGCGCCGAGGTTCATCGAGGCGGCGCGCACGGGGTCGACGGCGGGTGCGGGCTGGGCGGCCTGCTCGGCGGCGAGCTGCGCGGCGGCCTCGCGCTCAAAGGAGTCGAAGCCGTTTGCGTCGATCCAGGGGATGAGGGAGGCGTCGTCCTCGCGGACGATGCGGCCGTTGACCATCACATGGACGCGGTCGACCTCGAGGTGCTCGAGGATGCGCGTGTTGTGGGTGATGATGACGAGCGAGCCGTCGGTGCTCTTGCGGTAAGCGTCCATGCCGCGGGAGACCACGCCGAGGGCGTCGACGTCCAGGCCGGAGTCGGTCTCGTCCAGGATGGCGAGTTTGGGCTGGAGCAGCAGCAGCTGCAGCATCTCGACCTTCTTCTTCTCACCGCCGGAGAAGCCCACGCCCAGCTCGCGATTGAGGTAGGCGGTGTCCATGTCGAGTTCGGCGGCGAGCTCCTTCACGCGGCGGCGGAACTCCTTGCCCTTCATCTCAAGGCCGGGGCGGCCGGCGATTTGCGCGCGCAGGAAGCTGGACAGCGGCACGCCCGGGATTTCGACGGGGGCCTGGAAGGAGAGGAAGAGGCCGGCGCGGGAGCGCTTGTCGGGGGAGAGATCGGTGATGTCCTGGCCGTCGAAGGTGATGGTGCCTTGCGTAACGGTGTAGACCGGGTCGCCCATGATGACGTGGCCCATGGTGGACTTACCGGCACCGTTGGGGCCCATGAGGACGTGGGTCTCGCCTGCGCCGACGGCGAGGTCGATGCCCTGAAGGATGGTCTTTTCGTCCACGGAGGCGGTGAGGCCGGCGATGCTGAGCAGGGGTGTTGCGCTCATATCAAATCCTTTCGAGACGCGCGATAGCGGTTGCGGCGCGTGCGTTGGGGCGCGCGGCCGATGTGCGATCCGCGCTAAACTCTAGAAGTTCACTCGGATTAACGATACGATGATATCCGATTTCTGGGAGAATATGCCGATGTTTCGTCGGTGCTCGTGTTGCTCCACATCGTTTACCGCAAGGGGGTTCGTCCATGCTCATTTCCTCGAAGGGCCGCTATGCGCTCAAATTGATGATTTACATCGCGGCCATCGGCGGGGATCCGGTGGGGGAGAGCATCAGTGCGGATGCCGTTTCACGTGAGGCCCTCGCGCCTCGTCCGCAGACCAAGGTCTCCTTGCGCGAGGTTGCCGAACGTGAGGGCATTTCCCTCAAGTACCTGGAGCAGCTCGTGCGCCCGCTCATGAACGCGGGGCTGCTGAGGAGTGTGCGCGGCAAGGGCGGCGGTTACGTGCTGGCCAAGCCTGCAGCCGAGGTTCGCGCTGGGGATATCCTGCGCGCGGCGGAGGGCGAGCGCTCGACAGTTGCATGTGAGGGGCTCGATGGGACGTGCGGGCGTAGCGAACTGTGCTCAACCGTGAAATTCTGGACGGGCCTTGAGGAGACGATCGATGCCTACGTCGACGGCGTGACCCTCGCCGAGCTTGCACACGTGCCGGAGATTAAGGTGAATATCGAGTTGTAGGCTTATGGGTTCTGCTGCGCGGTGCCCTGCCCGCTGTTCGAATGCGGACGTATGCAGAGATTCGTCTAGATCGCAAGAAAGTATGCAAGCAGAGAGGCTTCGCCTTATACCTGAAAATGAAAGTGTACGTTTTGGGGAAGGTTTTGAGGCCGCACGCCCAGTGTGGCTGGGCAGATTATCTTGCGACCTGGTGTTTTTCTGCGACCGGCGTTCGTGTTGCACGAGAAACGGCGGAAAACTACCCCCAAAACGTACAGTTATATAAATCCAACCTGAATTGCGTGGCGCCTACGCGAACTGCGCGCGATATGCTTTGCAGACTTCGTCGACGGGGCCGTCCATGCGCAGGTCGCCCTTCTCGATCCAAACCGCGCGCTGGCAGATGCGCTCGACCTGGTCCATGGCGTGGCTCACGAACAGGACGGTGACGTGGCCATCGTCGATGAAGTGCTGGATGCGCTTCTCGCATTTCTCCTGGAAGAACACGTCGCCAACGGAGAGCGTCTCGTCAACGATGAGGATGTCGGGCTCGGTGATGGTGGCGATAGCAAACGCGATGCGCGCGACCATGCCGGAGGAGAAGTTCTTCATGGGCATGTCTACGAAATCGGGCAGCTCGGCAAACTCCACAATCTCCTGGAAGTGCGCGTCGATGAACTCCTCGGTGTAGCCGAGGAGAGCGCCGTTGAGGTAGATGTTCTCGCGCGCGGTGAGCTCGAGGTCAAAACCCGCGCCAAGCTCGATCAGGGGCGCGATGTTTCCGCGGACGATGCACTCGCCCTCGCTAGCTTCGAGCACACCGGCGATGATCTTGAGCATGGTGGACTTGCCCGAACCGTTGGTGCCAACCAGGCCGACGACCTCGCCGGGCTTCACCTTGAAGGAGATGTTCTTGAGTGCTCGGAACTTGGTGAAGAACAGCTCGTGCTTCATCAGCTTGATGAAGTACTCCTTGAGGTTATTGAGCTGCTCGGACGCCATGTTGAAGATCATGGTGACGTCGTTGACTTCGATGGCGTATTCAGAAGATGCGGGCTTACCCATGGAGGAGATCCTTCGGTAGTTCGGACGGGAGTGCGGGTCGCGGGAGGCGGTGCGCTGTGGGTGCGATTCTGCTCGTGGACAACCTGATCGGGTTGGCGTGGGAGTCGCTCCTTATGCGGCGCGCGGCTTAGATGTAGAGGATGAACTTATGCTGTGTTTTGCGGAACACGAGGATGCCGATGCCGAGCATGATGACCGCCCAAAAGACGCACAGGCCAAGCGTCTGCATCGAGGGGTTTTGGTTCCACAGGAAGATGTCGCGCATGAAAGTGACAAAACCGTACATGGGATTGAGTTCGACGATGGACATGACCCAGGTGGGGGCGCCGTTTGCTGCGAGCTGCGTGGGAACCCAGAAGATGGGCGTGAGGTACGTCCAAGCGGTGAGGATGACGCTCCACAGGTGAACGACGTCGCGGAAGAAGACGGCGAGGGAACCCACGATCAGGCCGATGCCCGAGCAGAAGAGCACGAGCAGGAACAGGCAGACGGGCAGCCAGATGATGTGCCAGGTGGGTACAACGCGGAACCACAGCATGACGAGCGCGACGGCGACCAGAGAGAAGGTGAAGTTCACGAGTGCGAACAGAACCTTCTGAACTGGGAAGACGAAGCGCGAGACGCGGACCTTTTTGAGCAGTGGGGCGGCATCGATGAACGACATGAGGGCCTGGCTGGTGGACTCAGACATGAAGGAGAATGTGATGTTGCCCAGGATGAGGTAGAGCGGGTAGTTCTCGATGTCGGCGCTGAACAGGAACGAGAATACGATGCTCATGCCGTCATCATGAGCAGCGGGTTGAGCACCGACAGACGATGCCTAGTACGCTGCGGCAGTACTTGAGCTTGAAGTTCTTGGTGACGAGCTGCTTGAGGATAAAGCGGTTCTTCTCGGTTTCGTTCTTCGCGTACGGCTGAATGGTCGTCGCGGAAGTGGGGGTATCAGCCACGAGCGATGCTCCTTGACTTGAAGGTCGCAAATTCGACTTTCAAGTTTTCCATGCGTTCGCTCCAGGCGCCGTATCTGCACCGGGCGTTGTGGGATGCGCCGCGTGGTATCGTGGTCCGAAAGAGAAAGGTGGTGCGGACATGTCGGCGGAGCTGCGGGAACATGGTAACTGAATCTGGATGGCGCCCGGCGCGCGCATCATCGACCGCACGGGCCGGAAGCGCCTGCCATCGGCGATGACGGTTTCTCCAGAGCGGCGGCGGGCTCCGTGCTAATCGACAAGACCGCCTTTATCGCCGGCGTGCTCGATTCCGGCTACACCGCAACCCTGTTCTGCCGTCCGCGCTGCTTTGGCAAAACGCTCAACATGACCATCATGAAGGCCTATTTCGAGGCGCCTCCGGCGGGGTTGGCCGACCCCGGCTTGTTCGAAGGGACCGATATTTGGGAGATGGGCGGCGGCGCCTACCGGGAGCACTTCGCCGCGTACCCCGTCATCTACCTGAGTATGCGCACGGCCAAGGGGGATACTTGGGAGCAGACGTACGGCGCTCTCAAGGATATGCTCGCCGCTGAGTTTTCCCACCACTCGTACCTGTTTGAATCAAGCGCTCTGCCCGATCGCTACGAGGCCGCCGCTATTCCCCTCGCCTCCGGGACGCCGTCGGAGTCCGACTACGCAGGCACGCTGCTTTACCTCGCGCGCCTCCTGCGGGCCCACCACGGGCGGCCCGTCGTCCTGCTTGTCGACGAGCACGACGCACCGGCCATGGCCGGTTATTCCGGCTCGGACGGTGGTTGCTATCGTGAGGTTGTGACATTCCTCAAGCGCCTGCTCACCGGCCCGCTCAAAGATGGCGGCGAGGTTTTGGCGTTCGCTTGACTCACGGGGGCCCAGCGCATCTCTAAGGAGTCCATCTTCTCCGACCTGAACAGCCTAATGGTTTCAACTTCTTTGATGACGATTTCCGACGAACGTCTCGGTTTTACCGAAGACGAGGTCATCGCCCTCATGTCGTATATGGGTTGCTCTCAAAGTATCGACACCGCCAAGCGTTGGTACGTCGGGTATCGATTCGGTAATGGCGATGTATACAACCCCTGGAGCATGCTGTACCTCGCTGGATGTTTGACAACCGAAGAAACCTCGTTTTCGAACGATGCTTTGCTGCCGCGTCCACCGCGCATTCTGAATCTCGAGGTTGCCTATCTGTACCGTGCGGAGATAGTCGAGCGCTTTGCAACGGTTGCCGGTGGTCGCCCGCGTTTGACGCGCGTGCATCAGGCTCTTGTGGACGGGAATACGGGTCTAGTCGAGGAAGAGCTATCTCGGATAGCGGAAAACGCGGCGAGCTCCTTCGACCTTACGAGTGAGAACAGCTGGCAGATGCTGCTGTTGGGCCTCTTATTCAATATATGGGGTTACGCTGAGCCCGTTTCTAATCGTGAATTTGGGTTGGGCAGGCCCGATATTCGCCTAGAACCAATTGATCAAGCCAATTTGCCTGGAAAGCGGCCATTGATGACCATTGAGTTGAAATTCGAACGGGATGCCAATCCAAAGGCTTTGGATAGCTCGGCGCACGATGCCCTGCGGCAGATTTCTGAGCGTTGCAACGACGAGGGCCCGCTGCCGGCGCAAGCAAATGGGCGTGTCCGTTGGGGAATCTCATGCGCCGACTACCGCATCGCGGCGGCGTGCGAGAGAGTGTAGCAAGTTTGCTTCTTTCGTAACGCCTCGAGGCGTGGTCGCATAACACATAGCTTCTTAACCTCGCTTTTCGAGAGTTTAAGAACTGGCAGCATCAAAATCTTTCTCCTTTTCGAATAGGTAGGGCGATGCATGCGTCATGCGTCTGCGTAGTTAAGTCGTTGTTTCCGCAGAGGTTTGAACTCAGAGTTTGGACTTGGGAAAGAAGCGATTAAAGCGATTTGATCGATCTTGTTGATTCCGTCGATTTGGTCGATTTAGGAGCCATGATTGGATAAGTGGGGCGATGCGAACACGCCCGCCCGTGGGCGACTGGGTCGGCCCCGCCGTCGGCGCCGACAGGGTCGCCACCTACCCGCGCCGCCACGCCGGCGATGACGTCGGGGCGCCGCGAGCGGCGGGAGCGCAAGATCGCGAGGCGCCTTGCCCGGCTGGCAGGCGCGCGCGTACAATCCGAGGGGAAGGGCTGGGAGTACCCGCTCGCCGTCTCCCTCGAGGGCTTCAGGGCCGACGTCCGCTACGAGGCAGCCGGTGCCCCGCTGGGGCGGTGGTCAACAACAGCTTTATGCCGACCTACCGAACTTTCGTGTTCGCAATTTACCACCGGATAGAATGTTGTTACTTATGGGTTCAGGGGGATCACACATTTCATGGAAAGAAATCACATGGATTTAAGGCGCACTTGCTGGGATATCGAGTTCTCAGCCACGATTGTTTTTTCGTGATTTATTATAGGTAAGGTCGATGTTTCTGTCAGTCTGTGTGCAGTTGAGCGTATCGGTTTCTGTAGAGCTGAGCGCGTCTCTGAGTGCTTGGTCTGCCCTTGGGCTTGTTTTTGTGACAGTCATTATGGGAAAGAAGACCCTTATGATGCGCGATGCAATTCGGTCATTGGCGGAAGGCATGGTCGGGAACTCCGGTTGTTCGATGGCGCGCGTCTGATTACCTATACATGGCCAAAGCCTGGGGTTCGACTCCCCGGTTCCCGCCAGTTCCTTTTCTTTCGGAACGTGATGCGGCGAGGGCCGCGCCCTGGTCCCAAGGCGAACGGCCCTCGTGCTCTCTTTACTCAATTATCAATTGTCACGATGATCAAAAAGCGATGACCATTCGAACCGCTTCTTACCGAACATCAACAGTGGCCCATAGATAGCGTCCGGTCGCAGTGGGCGGTCCGGCGCGTCTCCCGTTTGACGGCGTAACCATGGCGTCCCGCATCGACGGTGTCGTTCACATTGGGCTCGAGCAGGTCGTTCAGCGTATCTTTGACGGTCCTCCTGAATAGCTGGCGCAGATTGGACTCGAGATCCCCTTGTTAAGATGTCGAGCTCATGGAGTCTAGTTCGACGTCGATGAAGTCGAGGCATTATTGGAAAGACGAGTTGTTTTGGCTTTAGCTGGAGCATGCCGCGGTCGGCCAGCAGGCTTCCGTAAAGGAGGGTCTCAGATATCCTGCTTTCCAAGCGCAACGCGATCACGCGCGCAGACGGGTTTCAAATTGTTGTGCAATCATTTTTAACAGAGGTCCAAGGCTTGTTGCGCGTGTGCGATGAAGCGCCAACTGAACGGTGAAATTACTTCTGGTGCCATGCACTTGCTTACCTATATCCGCGATTTGTTTGCGCAGCCCGCCAGAAATGCTCGCCCCTATAAACGAAATGTTGCGCAGTAGTTCTATGACTATCTCACGTCACCCCTTCTGCATCTTGAGAGCAGCAAATGGAGCGAGTTATCCGAAAAGCTATAGGAGTCATAGCCTGAGAAAGGGCAATTATTTGGACAGAAGGTTGTTTTTCTGGCCGCGCACGGGGTAATTGGCGCGCATTGCGGGCGGTTAAAATGCTCCATGATCAAGGCTATACTTACATCACGGTTTATTCACAATACTGAATGGAGAACAAGATGAATGTAAGTAGGCGTCACTTGTTTTTGAGCATGTTTGCTTTAACAATTGCGCTGTTGCTACCCACTTCAGCTTTTGCAGCAAATCCTTCAAGAATTGTGTGGGTTTCTAGAACGGGCACAAAGTATCACTATGTTTCAACCTGCTCCAATATGTCGAATCCGATTCAGATGACCTTCAGTCAGGCGCAGAGTAAGGGGTATGGACCTTGTAAAAACTGCGTCCGCGAGACTCCGGAGCAAAAGCCGGAAGCCGAGGGCCCGTTCTCTGATGTCAATGCATCGACTTCGCATCATGAGGATATACTTTGGCTTGCAAACTCTAAAATAAGCACCGGTTATCCCGATGGAACCTTCCGTCCTCTTGCCGATGTTACTCGTTGCGACATGGCTGCTTTTCTGTATCGCCTTGCCGGTTCGCCAAATTGCAGCCCTTCCGGTGAGGAAATGACCGCATTTTCTGATGTCAATTCATCCACTGATCATGCTAAGGAGATTTGGTGGCTTGCTTCGAAGGGCATTTCGCTGGGATATGTCGATGGGACATTCAAGCCTTTAAATAAGGTGACCCGGCAGGACATGGCGGCATTTCTGCAAAGGATGAGCAACGTTATCGCTCCTGAGCCGACTTTTAGCTTTGTAGATGTTAACAATGGAACGGATCATGCGGGTGATATTGTTTGGCTTGCCTCAATGGGTGTGTCCGAAGGATGGTTAATGCCGGATGGAAGTCGAGAATTTAGGGGTATGTCAACCGTTAAACGCGCTGATATGGCTGCTTTCCTGCATCGTATGTATAACCGCAATCTTGTAACGATTCGCTAGGGTGTATGTAAGCGATCAAGGCAAAATGAACCGGTCTCGATAGCCAGATGGGGTCATCTACGCTGTGGAGCGCCCTCTGATGAGTTTGATTCATCAGAGGGCGCTCATATATTATTCGACGAAATCGAAATAAAGCGAACGCGCTGTTCCCGGGGGGGGGGCTTGATTCACCGAGAATTAAGAGCCCTCTCGCAGGCCATTGAACATCTCGAAAATGTCCTCACCGTAATGGTTGCCGGGCACTGCCCACTTTCCATTCAGAGATGCGAGCGTGGTGGCACTGCCGCGCTTAACGTAGGAAAAGCGCGGGTCTACGCACTTGTTGACGAGGGGATCTGTGGATGCGTACGCCTTGAGGTGCTGCACCTGCGCCCGGATTCCCGTTCGCACATCGGGGAAAACGGCTCCGGAGACGGATCCACCCGTTGCTCCAAGTCCGGCGAAGTTGCATTGGTCGGGCTTGACCGAGCCGCCGAACCTGAGCCAGCCTGTCTCCTTCATGGCTTGACAAAACACGATTTCGGCCTTGACTCCTTCGGCTTGTGCCTCCTCAACGACGATCTGCGCGAACGCATCGATGGTGGGCGCCCCTTTTGATTCGTAGACGCTTTCAGGATACCTTGCATCCACGCTGGTGAAGTACGCGACCATCTGCTTAGCGGAGGCTGAGCTTTCACCCATGATCGAGTAAAGCTGAGCGCCCGTGGGGCGGTTTGCCCTTGAGTTCAGGCGGTGGAGGAACGCCGCCATGTCCTGGCGAACCACGGAGCCGGTGGGATCGAATCTGGCGTCGGCAAAACCCAGGGAAATGCCTGTGGCTCCAAGCCACCAGATGTCTTCGCATTTGTTGGTTGCGCTGTTCACGTCCAAGAACCGCTGCTTGGCCTTGCTGCTCGGCGTCCAGTTCCTGAATTGGTCGTGCTGGGAGAACGCTTTGTAGAAGCGGCGCATGAAGGCCGCCATATCGGCTCGCGTAACGGCATTCTGAGGGCGGAACGTGCCGTCTCCGTAGCCTTGCGTCAGGCCTATCGTGGCCATCCACCATATCTCACGCGCGTGGGGCGTCTTTTCGGTCACATCGACGAACTGCTTTTTGTCTGCCTGGGATGGCGTGTAGGCAGGGGAGCCGGCAAGACGGTACAAGAACGCCGCCATGTCCTGGCGCACAACGGTGTCCTGCCCCTTGAAGGTCCCATCGGAGTATCCGGTCGAAATTCCCTTTGCCGCGAGCCACCAAATGTCCTGAGCATGGCTGGTGCCCTCGTTAACATCGGTGAACGCTTCCTTGTCCTTCGCACTTGCGCGATACGATGGCAGATTGCTTGCTCGCCAGAGGAACGCCGCCATGTCTTGGCGGGCAACAGCGCTGGTGCCGCGGAACGTCTTGTCGGAATAACCGGACGAGATCTCCTCGGATGCAAGCCACCAGATGTCCTCCGCATGGGTCGTTGAATGGCTCACGTCCGAAAATGCCGCCATGTCAGAGGAACTCGGATGATACGTTGCGGCAGACGGGTCGAGGAATCGGGTTGTAAAGCGACGGAGGAGAGCCGCCATGTCTTGGCGTGCGACCGTACTGGTGCCGCGGAAGGTGCCGTCGGGAAAGCCCGACGTGATGTCATTGCTTGCGAGCCACCAGATCTCCTTGGCATGCGGAGTGGCTGCGTTGACGTCGGAAAAGCGCGACTGGTCTTCCTGCGTGGGGGAGTATTCGGGGGAACCGGCAAGGCGGTACAGGAACGCCGCCAAGTCTTGTCGCGCCACCTGCGTAAGACCGCGGAACGTCCCGTCCGAGAAACCCTCAGATATCCCTGATGCCGCCATCCATCCAATCTCACCGGAATGCGGCGTGTCGTCGAAAACGTCTGCGAAGCCATAGAGCGGCTGAGGGAGTTTGAGCCCGTAGTGGTCCACGATGCCCTGCGCATCGGCCTCTCCGAGTTTCTTGAGATTCGCTTCGGATGAGAGGAATTTGGCATCGCTTTGGTTACTGATGAACCCGTGCTCAACGAGGATGGCCATGATGCCCGCTTCGCGGCAGTTGCGGATAACCGATAGAGAGTCTGCCCAGGACCCATCCGGGTAATATTTCTTCTCCCCGTTGACCTCATAGTTGTCCCAAACTGTGTCCCGGTCGACCAGTCCAAGCGCCTTTAGCTTGGAGAGCATTTCGCAAGCGAGATCTTCGCCGACGCCGTTGAAGGCGGGGAACCATGTTCCCGGCGAGGGGACCCAGATTTCTGCGCCATTGGCTGAGGATGCAGTCGACGAGTTGATGTGCAGGCTGACGAACAGGTCGGCGCCAACAGACTTCGCAAAGTCGGCACGGGGCTTCAAATCTACAAACGTGTCGGAAGTGCGTGTCATGTATACCTTGGTTTTAGCATACTGGGAGAGCGTTTGCTGACAGTATTTTCCAATGCTCAGCGTAAGGTCGCTCTCGCGAAGGCCGAACCCCAATGCTCCGGGGTCGCTGCCTCCGTGGCCGGGGTCGAGCACAATCGTAAAGACGCCATCGCCGTTGGTGTCCCCAGCGGTCGTGCGTCCCTCAGTGATACTTGCCGCCATGCCGTCGTCCAGAACCGAGTTCACATTCCCCGATTCGTCAATGACGAACGCTTCGGAGGCAATAGATTCGCCGTCTGAGATTTCTTCAACTCGGATGACCCCTGTTTGCGATCTCTGTGGGCTATCGAGTATTTGCTCGGTCCACCCTTCATTGTCTGCGCCGCTCTTGTAACGCACAGCGGAGAGGACAAACTCTGCCGGATGGTCAATTGAAACGGTGAAGAGCGCTGCGCCCGCCTCGTCGATGGTGGTGGGCGTCAAGGTGAGGTCTTGCCCGGACGTGGCGTCGTGCAAGATGAGCTGGGCATCGTTGACCGGCGTATCGAAACCGACGATCACATACTGTTCGTTGGAAACTTCCGTTGAGTTCGAGCTCATGTACACGAATGTGACGCCAAGGTCGCCATTTGGTGCCGCGAAGGCGCGGATATTTGGAACAAAGCAGGCGAGTAGCGCCAAGGCGAGGGCAAGGGCAATCGCAACTGCCTTGTTCTTTTGCAATCTAAGATGGTTGGTGTGGAGGGGCATAGGTCCCTTTCTGTTCACAGCGGGTCCCGTCGTGCTGAGTCGCTGACGGGACCCGCTTGGCTAAATACAACGCAATTGCCGCGAGGCGCGTGCGCTGGAGGAGCGCCTAGACGTTCTGCGGTAAGCACGTCCCCGAATGACCTGGCTGTGCAAGCCATGTGGTCAATGCGCTTGTATCAGTAATTCGGTTTAAAGAGCAATCGAGATAGGTCAAAGATTTGCACGGGCTCACATCAAGGCGCTCGAGCTCATTACGGTCTACGATGAGGGAAAGAAGATTCGTGGCGCTCGATAGGTCAAGTGATGTGATATTGCTGTTTCGAATGGTGAGTGAGGAAAGGCCAGAGCACCCGGTTATGTCCAAGGAAGAAAGATTCGATTCGAGCACGGAAAACTGGTCGAGGGTCTTAAGGCCATGAACGTCAACTGCTTCTAGATTCGGGCATGCGAGCTGAAGGCTTGTCAGGCTGTTGGCCTTTGATGCGTCTACCGACGCGACATCCCCATAGGAGCTTCCGAGGCTGACCGCTCGCAATGGCATTCCATTGAGAGTGGACGGCAGCGTCACAGCTCCGTTCTCGTTGGTTTCTAGAACGTAGACGCCTTCACCCCTGTAATACAGGTATGCTCCGTTCGTGGTTTTTGCTACAACATCGCCCCATGTAATGCCGCTATCCTTGTTCACAACAATATAGGTGTATCCAGAACTCGATTCGAGCCTTGTATTCTTATGGATGCTTGCTTGCTGGCCAACTTGCCCGGTGTGGTTGGGCATCTTGAGCCAAGTTTCGAGTTTCGAGGTGTCTGATATGTAGTTTCCGCCGCAGTTAAGGTCTTGTAGGCGCCTGCATGGGGTGATATCAAGCTCGGTCAATTGTGAGAACGTGCAGCCAAGCGTCATCAGGTTGGGGCAATGTGATAAGTCGAGTGAGGATACCTTAGTGGCATTCAAAATGAGTGTCGAGAGCCTTTCGCATCCGTTCAAGTTGATTTCTGTTAGCGGACACTTTTCAAGGATCATCGTTTCGAGCTTCGCCAAGTTGTCGATAAGGACGGTGCCGAGGCGGCTCGTTTTCGTCCTTATCAGTTCGAGCTGTTTTGCGGCTCGCGCATCAATTGTTGTAAGGCTCGAGGTGGGGCCAGAGTCCGACTCTTCAAGAGTGACGGAAACAACCGGCAGGCCGTCGATACTCTCCGGTAGTGTCAACTTTTGCAGTGACGCAGGCACTGATGCGATATACACGCCAGGGGAGTCGTAGGTGATCTTCTGACCATTATCGGCGTAGCCAATAATTTGACCCATTTCACAGCCGCATTCAGCCGGGGCTTTGATGATCCGGCATCCATTCCAGGTGCTCTCGGTCGGAGTAGAGACATCCTGTTTTTGAGGAAGGACGGTGCCTGAATGCCCGGGCTGAGTAAGCCATGTCTCAAGTTGGGACGTATCGGCAATCCTGTTCCTCTGGCAGGCGAGCATGCTGAGCTTAGGGTTGTTTGAGATATCGAGAGAGGTAAGCTCGTTGTTGTCGACCTGGAGGTTGTAGAGTTCGGGGAGGGTACTCAGGTCAATTGAGCTTACCTTCGTATAGGAGATGAGGATCTCCCAGAGGGCCTTGCAGTTGTCAAAGCTGATGTTGGTAAGATTCTTACCGCCCACGTTGACGCGCTCAAGATGCTGGAGATTATCGAGCTTAATGGCGCTGACTTGTTCGACGCTGGAGAAGAACACTTCCAGATCTTTCGCGCTGGTTGCATCGATTGTCTTGAATGAATCTGGCGCAGCATAGCGCCCGAACTTGGCGAACTTGACGCTATGGCCGTCAAGGGATGCGGGGATGGAGAGGGTGCTGACCTTGTCTTTGCCGACGTATTCATAAACGTAGAGGCCTTCGCCAAAGTAGTTGATGGGAAGACCGCCGGGCGTTGTCCAGACAAGATCGAAGATGTCGTATTTCGAGCCATCGGTGATGAGGATGTACTTGAAGCCCTTGTCTTCACCGAATGCATAGCTGTCGGTGGGCTTGGCGAGTTCATGCTCTGCAACATGGTCGTTCAGACGGTGCAGGAAGGCCGCCATGTCTTGACGTGCAACCTTTACAAGCGGTTGAAACGTCTTGTTGGGGTAGCCCTCGGATATCTCCGTCTCGGCAAGCCATAGAATATCCTCCCGGTGATCGGTTTGCGCGGTGACATCGGGGAAAGCACTGGTGTTTTGTGGCTTCCAGCTCTCTGACTCGGGGTCTCCCATCACCTTGGCAAGGCGACGAAGGAACGCTGCCATGTCTTGGCGCACGACGGGCGCGAGTGGTTTGAACGTGCCGTCGAGGTATCCGGTTGAGACTCCCGATGCCGCCAGCCAGTAGATTTCCTTGGCATGGGGCGTTTGATCGTTCACGTCTTTGAAGCGAGCTTTATCCGCCGGCGTGGGGGCATAGTCTGGTTTCCCAGCGAGTCGGTAGAGAAACGCTGCCATATCCTGTCGGTACACGTCCGTCATGGGCTTGAACAAGCCCCCGGGATAGCCGGTAGAGATGCCGTTTTCAGCAAGCCAAACTATATCCTCTTGGTGCGGTGTAGTGACGTCAACATCGTTGAACGTCAGCGCATACGCTTGCCAAGGCGTGCACGCGAGCGCGAGAAATAGTGTGCACAGCGGCGCTATCCAACGGCGCGTTTTGGGGTGAAGAGTTCTCATAAACCATCCGCTCCTTTCATCTGTTCGCGATTGGTTTCCCCTCGCATTGATTATAAGGCTGCCAGGGTTGCGCCATGTGCGCGCAGGCGTCAAGGCGCATCGCATTCTTCTCACGGGGTTTTCTGGACCTGTTCATTCCATATTGCGGCCTGGGAGCGGAGGGCTGCCCGATATGCTTGACCTCCGGCAAACCAGTGAGGGGGTCTACAATAGTGTCAGGTTCGAGGGATATGGAGGTCCCCGTATGTTGTGTGGGCGAATATGTGAAGTTCTACGAAGAGGGCTTGTGGTTGCAGCACTCTGTGCGGGCTGCCTGCTTCCTGCTCGTGCCTGGGCAGATGTAGTCCCGAGTCTCGGTTCTCAAGCCGATGACCAGGATGTTGCGGTGGGCAGCATTGAGGTCGAAACCGGAGCCAATCACGACCTGATCGACCCTGTTTCGGTTGAGATGAATGCCAATGAGCGGCGTGCGTCCATGCCCAAGAACTATTTCCCCTTCTCGTTCAACGGCGCGCTCTATCAGTCGAGGGCATACGAGATGTTGGCGTTGGTAAACCGTGAGCGAGCGAGCAAGGGCATCGCTCCGCTCAAATGGGATGCGGACCTCGAGAGCTCCGCCGTCACGCGCGCCGCGGAGACGTCGATTATGTTCAGCCATTTGCGCCCAAATGGCAGTGATTGCTTCACGGCGTTTCCCGACGGTCTGTATGCTGGGGGCGAGAACATCGCAATGGGGTTTAGCTCAGCGCAGGACACGTTCAACCAGTGGAAGAACTCCTCGGGTCATTATGCCAATATGATGAGCCCCAGCTTTACGCACATCGGCATTTCCTGCTTCTATGGTGGAGCTTATGGGTGGTGCTGGGTTCAGACTTTCGGAGCACGAAGTGGATCGGTGAACGAGACTCCATCACACATGAACGGCGACACTAGCGTGCCCATTGTTTTGCCCGACAGCATTATTCGAAGCGCCATATGGACGGCGAATACCCTGACGCCCGGTGTGGGCGGCATGCGTGTGCTCCCATCGGTCACTGTACAGTTCGAGGGCGTGTTGAACGACGGCTTTCAACAGGTCTCTCTCGGTGGCGATGTGTCGTACGGCTACGAAATGTTCTCATGGTCAACCGATGACGAACAGGTTGCCGCGTTCCTGCAGGATCAGGGCTCCGCATACGCGGTCGGCGTATCCGAGGGCTCAACATTCTATACGGCAGAGTTTCCCACCACGTCTCGTTTGGATAAGAAGATTCCCGTCACGGTGACTAAGATTGGTGCGTTCACCGATGTGGTTGTGCCCAAGACCGATCACTGGGAATCCATTTTCTGGCTCTCCGGGTCGGGCGTGACGGCCGGCTATAACGATGGATCGTTCCGCCCGTACGCTCAGGTGGCTCGTTGCGACATGGCTGCGTTCCTTCGTCGCTTGGCGCGTGGCATGAGCGTGAGCGACGCTGCAACGTGGAAGCCGTCGGCGAGCGACTGGAAACGCTTTAGCGACGTGACGCGCATCACGCCGCACGCCGAGGATGTCCTGTGGCTTGTCCATGCAGGCATTTCCACGGGTTTCCCCAACGGCACGTTTGCCCCGTATGCCAATGTCGCACGTTGCGACATGGCTGCTTTCCTAAGAAGGCTTGCCAAGCTGTCACCTTCTTCGGATGCGGGCACATGGACTCCGGCTGAGGCAGATTGGCTGGCTTTTAACGATGTGAGTATCAAGACCGATCACGCGGAGGACATCCTGTGGCTGCGCCATGCCGAGATTACTCTTGGCTATCCCGGCAACCTGTATAAGCCACTTGGCAAGGTTGCCCGTTGCGATATGGCAGCCTTCTTGGAGCGCTTGAGCGCTGAGCTATCATAGGGTTTGCTGAGAAGCGTATGAGAAACCGCGCCTCGCCGGATGTCCGGCGAGGCGCGGTTTGTTAAAACAGGACAATGCCAACCCTTGAAGCTGTGCAAGTACGCATGGTGATACAGCGTGAGATTTGATGCGTAGCGACGATGACTATACTGGTCGGGATTCTCCGCCGTCAAGAAATAACTTGCGTGTAACGAAGTTCCAAACCATAACGGCTGACGTTGCAATGATTTTCACAATACGGTAGTCGATGGCGATGAATTCAGTACCCATCCACATGAGCCCATCGTTAATAAGTAGACCGAACACGGAGAGAATCAGGAAGATGATAGCTTCTCGTTGCTTGGACATGCCCTGCTTGTGCGAGAACACATAACGCATGCTTGCGATGTAGTTGAACGTGACGGACGCGACAAACGATATTGTTGCAGAGATAATGGGGTCGAGGCCCGTGATCTCGGTGAGGGCGACCATGAGACCGTAGTCAATCATGAAGGCGATTACACCTACGAGGCTGAATTTCATGATTTGTTGGACAAGATGATGCATCAGTAAACTCCTTATACGGTCCAACGGCCTGCACCGAATCTTGCACATTTGGTGTTCGCAAACAAACATGAACTTTTTTCCTGAACCGAAGAGGCGCTGGAGTGCCGGGGCGAACAATCCTATGCTGCGATGAATCTTTCAATGAACGGCGTAAGGGACCCTCAGCAAGTTCTGCAGCTCGGCGTGATACAGGCTGTCTCACAGTGCCAAGCTGCAGAAGGGTTGTCACTTGAGCCGCGAATCCGTTTCAATGGCATATACGGAAAGTTCCCAGTTTTTTCGATCAGCCTTCGCTACGGTATCGAGAATTAGTCCAGTTGCTAAAGAAAGAGCGCTTAAGAAAATGAGTCCAGTTGCCATGAGTGCGCTTGGAAGACGCGGGACTAATCCCGTCTGAATGAAATCAATAATGACGGGAATACCGACGAGTAGACCCAAGACTAAAAGGAACAGGGCTATCAGATTGAAAAATTTAAACGGCCTATAGTTCTTAAACAGGGAGCCGATTGTAAGAACAACTTTGATCCCATCGGAAATTGTATTGAGTTTAGAGGTGCTTCCATCCGGCCGATCGCGATATACGATGGGAATATCCAGTATTCTCCAGTGCCTATCGACCGCATGAATCGAAATCTCAGTTTCGATTTGAAATCCTTCTGATAAGACGGGAAATGTTTTCACGAAAGTTCGGCTAAAAGCCCTGTAACCCGTCATGACATCTTCAAATCCATATCCATAGATCAATCGAATCATTGTGCGTACAAGGTTATTGCCGAATCCATGAAATGCCCTCTTGTTTTCTTCGGCATATGTGCCATTTGAGAGTCTGTCGCCAACGGTCATATCGGCTTTGTGTTGCAGAATGGGGGCGCAGAGGTCGTATGCCGACTCTGCGGGATATGTGTCATCCCCGTCTACCATTAGGTAACAATCAGCATCTATGTCTCGAAACATTTGACGCACCACGTTGCCTTTGCCTTGGCGAGGTTCAAATCTAACAATAGCACCAGCTTCTTGTGCGAGCTCCGCAGTTCTGTCCGTGGAGTTATTGTCGTAGACGTAAACTTGCGCATTTGGCAGATGACGCTTGAAATCTGCAACTACTTTTGCAATGGTAACTTCTTCGTTAAAGCAGGGGATGAGCACTGCTATGCGTCCATTTGGAGTAATGGCTTCTTGCATACTGTTCCCTTCACAGATTGACCGGCACAACGGAATCCAATAATTCCATCTAGACCTTTGATTCTATTATAATTGAGTGTTGTTCATATGATCGCACCCAGGATATGGCGGCATCCGCTCGCTTTGACTTGAGGTGCGGGTTGCTTATAACTACCCCGCTTGGACTTGAAGGGGGATTTACATGGATTCGATTGAGTGTTTTTCTGTGGGAGCCGCATCGGGGTGCGCGTCCGCCTTTTCTCCGAAAAAGGCGGACGCCGCTCCTTCCAACTCTCCTGATGGGAGAATCGTCGCGTTCGACTTGATGGAGGTATGTGCTATTTTTATGGCATGCTCTCTGCATTACCCGCTATTTGCAAGGGGGTCCTTCATTGCGGAGTTGTGGCAGCTGCTGTGCATGGGGGCAGTCCCCGCCTTTTTTATGATTAACGGCTATTTGCTTTTTTCGAAGCCGCTAGACCTGTGTAAACATATACGAAAGATCGCCAACGTCGCCCTTGGAATCTTCCTTTGGAAGCTCCTCATATTGTTGCTGTTTTCCTTTTTGGGCTTGTTTGATACGGGACTGATCAATCCTGCTTCGCTTGCTCAGTACTTTTTGACCGCCGCAACGTTGGGAAATCTACCTGCTGCGCCAATTTGGTTCATGTACGCCTTACTCAGCATCTATATAGTTTTCCCGATCTTTAAAATCGTATATGATGCGGGGCATAAAACAATTCTCCTTATCATCGTTGCTCTTGGCATCCTGTTTATTCCTGCTGCAACGGATCTGGATTGGCTGTTTTATGCCGTTGGCAAGTTGTCTGCTGGCGCTCTTACTGTTGATTTGCGTATTGCGCCCGAACTGGCGGATTTCTTTCCGTTTGGGCCGTGGGGCATGTACCTTGTTTTCTTCTTGCTCGGGCCGCTTATTTGGCCCAGCATCGTAAAGGCATCTGAAAGATTCGGCCGACTGAGGCTCGGGTTATTGTCAATCGCATTGCTCTCGTGCTTCATTATGATCGCCCTGCTACAAGATTACGTCTATCAAGGGAGCTTTACTTGGACGGGCAATGTGATTCCTAACCAGTATAAACATATTGTTACTTTGGGAATCACTGTATCTCTCCTTGCGCTGAGTGCTTCCATAGCTCTTCCTCGGTGTTTACTTCAGACCGTCACGCTCATCTCGTGCAATACCATTACCATTTTTTACGTTCACGCACCTATCCTTCTGCTGCTTGCTCATTTTTCTAGTTGGCCCCAAGGGTTTGCAGCCAGCTGTGTGAGGACGCTCGTGGTCGTGCTGTTTGGCGCTGCACTTGGATTTGCTTTAAAGAAGATTCCGTTTATTCGTAGGATAGCGTAGGTAGATCACATGAAGTCATCTAGGATCACTCGGACGTTCCAATATTTGACTCCGTTTGTTTTTGTCGTTTCCATCTTAGTTTCAATCATCGTTGCGCTGGCTTCCTCTGTTGATCCCAATGGCGAGGTGGTGGTGCTTGCATCTATCGTGAAAACCCTTGCGCTACTCCCGGTTAACATCCTCCTCTTCGGAGGTTGTGAGTGCTTGCGTTCTAGGTATCTGTCCGGTACCCGCATTGAAATTTCAAAATATTGTGACAAGATTGCGAATGGCGCTGTTGTTCCCTATTTCAATCGGCGCGTATTTGTGTATATGGCTTTCCTGCTACTCTGCTGGATTCCGTATGCCATTATGCTGTACCCTGGTGTCGTTACGTTTGACACCTCATTCCAGTTGTGTCAGTTTTTTGGCAATGAGATGCCCGGCATCTTCCCTGTTCCTGATGGCTTTGCTTTCACTGATCATCATCCAATCATGGTCACCTTGCTATTTGGTTCCATTGTTTCTTTGGGAAAGGCGCTAGCGTCATATAACGTAGGCTTTTTTCTTGTCTGCCTGTTCGTTGCAATGCTCACCGCAATGGCTATGGGCGTGAGTGTTCGAAGGCTTGAGGCTTATGGTTTGCCTCGCCGATTTGCGCTTGTTCTGCTTGGTTTCTTTGCATTCTTCCCACTGTTCCCGTTCATGGTCATGACTCCATCGAAGGATTCTTTGTCTGTCCCCTTGTATCTCCTGTTTACTCTCTGCGTCTTTGAAATCGTTGCAACTCATGGACGTCGACTCGACGATCGACGGTTTTTTGCTATTCTTCTCACCGTATCCGTGCTCCTGCCTTTGGCGAAAAAAACCGGTGTCTACGTTCTCGCCCTTGTACTTTTTGCCCTTTTTATTCTTTTTAATAGAAATCGATCTAGGTTGATGCTTACAGGTGTTGTCTCTTTAGCTTTCTGTTTGGTTCTCGTTCCAAAGGTGGTGTTTCCTGCTCTGGACGTTGCTAAAGGGTCGTCTGTAGAGATGCTCGGTCCTCTGTACCAGCAAACTGCTCGCTATGTTTCTGAGCATAAGGACGAAATTGATCCAAAGAACCGTGACGCGATTGATAAAGTGCTTGGGTTCGACTCTTTGGACGATAGGTACAATTTTTCAATAGTCGATACAGTCATTCATGCTTATGATGAAATGAACTTGAATCCAAGCCTGAACGATTTGCTTGATTACCTTGGTTCGTATGTCTCTTTGGGATTGCGTCATCCCGGTACATACCTTGAATCATTTATTGTCTTGGAAAAGGGATGGTTTGATACTAACGAGTCGATGCTGTTTGCCGAGGGTGACGGGCTGCAGCTTGCTCCGCCTAATGGGCAACCGGATATTCGTCGATCGGATATTGGGCAAAAGATTGCAGCCTACCCTAGATCTTTGATGTCGTGGCTATCTGAAGTTCCAGGAATTGATATCTTTTTTCTTCCTGCTTTATACACATTGCTGCTGCCCTGCGCTTGTATGGTTCTTCTGAAAGGGTCCGGATCGAATGTGGTTTTAATTCCGACGTTCGTTTCTCTGCTGTTCTTGCTTCTGTCGCCGGTTTCGCTCGTCTCATCTAATATCGAGGCGTTGCGATATTTGCTGCCCTTTGTTTATACGAGCCCACTGTTGCTTGCAATGGCGCTATTGCTCGTATCTTTAAAATCAAAGCTTAACGCGTAATTATTTAGTCGTTGAAACTAGCTTCTCAGATAAACAAGCCTTCCACTTGATTGTGCAAGAGCGCGTTATTGCTATATGAGAAGAAGGTCGGAATTAAAATGAAGAAGGGGCTGGGGTTCCAACTGGAACCCCAGCCCCTTTGGCAACCGCGTGTGCGAATGTGCTAGTACTTCCGCTTGGCCTTGCGATCCTTTTCAGACTGAAGGCGCTTGACCCTGATTTTGTGCACGCTGTAGAACATGATAGCAACATCGCGCCTGGTGATGAACTCTTCGGGTGCGTAGGTGCCGTCCGGGTTGGCATAGGAGACACCCGAGGACGCGAGCCACCAAATTTCCTTCGCCCCCGGCGTATTTGCGTTTACATCGGGGTAGAGGGAGGTGAGCTCCGGCGTGGGCTCAAAGTCGGGCTCCTTGTCAAGCATGTAGAGCATCTTGGCCAGCTCGTAGCGCTTAACCTTCGCATCGGGCTGGAACTCTGTCTGGGCGAGAACATCGGCAATGCCGGAGTTGCCAAGCCACAGGATCGACTCCTGGTGCGGGGTCTTATCGGTCACATCGGTAAAGCGATTGCGATCGCCCTCGGAAGGGGAGTAGTCGATGGCGTCGGAGTAGCGGTACAGCATTGCCGCAACGTCGCAGCGAACGACCTTGACGTCGGGGCGGAACGTGTCGTCGGGGTAGCCCTTGGAGATCTTCTGGCGGGCGAGCCACCAAATCTCCTTTGCGTGCGGAGTGTCCTCGGTGATGTCGGTGAATGCGAACTGCTCGCGATACGCCTGGCAAACGTCCTCAACGGGACCGTCCATGCGCATGTCGCCCTTCTCAATCCAAATAGCGCGCTCGCAGATGCGCTCCACCTGGTCCATGGAGTGGCTCACGAGCAGCACCGTAACGTCTCCGGAATCAACGAAGTGCTTGATGCGCTTCTCGCACTTCTTCTGGAAGAAGACGTCGCCAACAGACAGGGTCTCGTCAACGATGAGCACATCAGGCTCGGTGATGGTCGCGATGGCGAAGGCGATGCGTGCGGTCATGCCGGAGGAGTAGTTCTTAAGCGGCATGTCCATGAAGTCTTCGAGCTCGGCGAACTCGATGATCTCTTCCATCTTGCTGTCGAGGAACTCCTTGGTGTAGCCCAAAAGGGCGCCGTTGAGGTAGATGTTCTCGCGCGCGGTGAGCTCGTAGTCAAAGCCGGCACCAAGCTCGATGAGCGGGGCGATGTTGCCGCGAACGATGCAGTTGCCCGAGGTCGGCTCGAGCACGCCGGCGATGACCTTCAGCATGGTTGATTTGCCGGAGCCATTTGTGCCCACAAGGCCGACCGTCTCGCCGCGCTTGATCTTGAACGAGATATTCTTGAGCGCCTTGAACTCCTCGAAGAAGAGCTCATGCTTGGCGATCTTGATGAAATACTCTTTAAGGCTGTTGAGCTGTTCGGAGGCTATGTTGAACACCATGGTGACGTCATTGACCTCGATAGCGTAATCCTCGACGGTGGTGATGTCGGAAGGCATGGGATCTCCTAAATGAACAAGATGAATTTGTGCTCGGTCTTATGGAAGACGAGGTAGCCAACAATCATGGCGAGGGCGGCCCAGAACACGCAGCTAAAGAGGATGGCGGGGCTGGGGTTTGCTTGATAGAGGAAGATGTCGCGCATGAACGTGACGTACGCGTACATGGGATTGGCGTAGATGATGCCCTGCACCAAAGGAGACATGCCCTGGATCATCGAGATGTCCCAGAACAGCGGGGTCGCGTACGTCCAAGCGGTGATTACAACGCTCCACAGGTGGATGACGTCGCGGAAGAACACGGCAAGTGCGGACAGCGCGAGGCCCACACCCATGCAGAACAGCATGAGGAGGATAAGGACAGCGGGAAGCCACAGGAGGTGCCACGTGGGGGCGATGTGGAACCAGAGCATGACGACGGCGACGGCGATCAAAGAGAAGGCAAAGTTGACGAGGCCGAACAGAACCTTCTGGACAGGAAAGACGAAGCGATGGATCTTTACCTTTTTGAGAAGGGACGCGGAGCCGATGATCGATGTGAGCGACGAGCTGGTCGCGTCGTTCATGAGGCCGAAGGTGATGTTGCCAAGGATGAGGTACAGCGGGTAATTGACGATGTTCGCGCCGCGCAGACCCACAAAGAAGGAGCTGAAGACCGCGGACATCACGATCATCATGAGCAGGGGGTTCAGCACGCTCCACAAGACGCCCAGGAAGCTGCGGCGATATTTTAGCTTGAAATCCTTTCCTACGAGCTGCTTAAGGATATATAGGTCTTTTTTCAAGCCGTTTTCCGCATGGGGGGTAACGGCGCTCGCGTTGGTAGGAGCCACGGGTCAACCACCTTAATACTCAGTCATAGCCTGTCGTTTCGCAGTCACTTATACTAACATCAAGCGTATTGAGTCATAGAATCTGCGCGGCGACGCCGCCGATCCCATTGCTCTGAAGACTCCCCTGAACCCGAATGTGAGGTTGTATCTGCATGGGTGTTAAATCAAGCGTTCGGTCCGTGCTTCCCATCACGACCCGAAACTTTGAGCAAAAGGTCTGTGACGTACACGACCGGATCTCGTTCGTTCAGAGTGAGGTCCATGAGATGCATGGCGAGGCTATGGCAAAGATCGCCTGCGTTTCCGATGCGACCGGTGCCGCCTTGGCGACAGTGAGGGATATACAGGATCGTGTTTCCGCATTCGAGCACGATCGCAACAGACCCAGCTATTGTAACCTCGAATATCTTTCGCTTAATCGCGAGTACACGGATCGCCGCATTCTACTTGCGGGTTGGTACGGGGCGAGCAACTGCGGCGACGAGCTCATGATGCGCACCATGCTCCAGCACCTGGAGAACAGGGGTGTTCGCGTCTCTGTCCTGCTTTGGGATGATCCCGATTACGACTTCAGCCGGCTTCCCGCACATGCCGATCAAATCCATTACCCGCGTTCCACATGGGAGCTGCGTCAGCTCGCCGAGTATTTCGATGCGCTGGCGTGGGGCGGCGGTGCGATCATCGATGAGCGACAGTTCACGCACGATCCCAAGAACATCAACACTGGCAACCTGCTGATTTGGCTGAGCGAGGAGATGCAAAAGCGCGGCAAGGACGTGTACGCCGTGGGCTTGAGTGCGAACGAGTCGCTTGCGCCGGGCACTGAGTTCGCCCAGCGGCTTGGCGGTGTGGTCGAGCGCTGCCGCCATATCTCACTGCGCGACGATTACTCGCTCAAGACACTTCGGGACGCTGGGATCGACGTGACTAAGGTCGAGCTCTGCGAGGATATCGTTTTCGGCAATCGCAGTGTTGGGAGCCCCACATCCATGGGGTCCCCGGAGGTGCGCACGGTCGGCGTCGTCCTGATGATGGGCGATGTCACTGCGGAACATAACCATCGCGTGCTTCCTCGCATGATCGATGCGGCTCGCGAGCGGTTCGGCTCCTCGTGCTGCATCAAGCTCATCCCGTTCTACAATTTCTGGAAGTTCGACACGAGCCTTCTTAAGGGGCTCTGCGACGAGCTCGGTATCTCCAAGGATGTTGAGATCGCTCCCTACACCGATGTGCTTGAGGACAGCGCTTTGCTGAGCTGCGACGCGGTGGTGGCGTATCGTTATCATGCCTGTCTCGTTGCCGCTGCCTCAGGCATCCCCACGCTGTTCATGTGCGTTGACGCGCACCCGCACTATCGCAACAAGATGCGGCACATCGCCGATTTGTTCGGCATGTCCGACTATCTGCTTATGGTGAGTACGTGTTTGGATGACGGCTCGTTTGACGCCGGCTTTGCCTCTCTTCTTGAGGGAAGGTGCGTTCCTGAGGTACCCCAAGGGCTCTTTGCGACAACTTCTGAGTTCCTTGAGCGAATTTGCGATTCAATTGCAGGACCGCGCTCTTAGGTATAATGAACCGAATTGTCTGACTGAGGAGATTGGCCGATATGACACCCAAGGTTTCCATTGTTGTCCCCGTTTACAATGTTGCCGCGTTTCTTCCCGAGTGCCTCGATTCCATTTGCGCTCAAACGCTGAAGGACATCGAGATTATCGTTGTCAACGACGGCTCCACCGACAACTCCCTCGAGATCGCGCAGTCGTACGCCGTTCGCGATGAGCGTATCAAGGTGCTCACCAAGGAGAACAGGGGCTATGGCCACACCATGAACCTCGGTTTTGCCGAGGCCAAGGGCGCCTATATCGGAATCGTCGAGTCGGATGACTGCGCGCGTCCCGAGATGTTCGAGACGCTCTACGAGCTCGCCGTTAAGAACGATGCCGACGTCGTTCGCTCGAACTACTGGAACATGTCTCAAAACGGCACGCAGTTCGATTTGGTCGACGTGCTCAACCTTTGCGATGCGCCGTACGAGTCCTCCTTCGATACGGTGAACCATCCCGATATCCTGCGTGGCAGCCCCGCTATCTGGACGGCCATCTACAAGGCCTCCTTCCTCAAGGAGAACGACATCAAGTTCCTGGAGACCCCCGGTGCGTCGTTCCAGGACACCGGCTTTGCTCTTAAGGTGTTTACGTCCGCCAAGCGCATGGTCATCACGCGCAAGGCGTTCCTCAACTACCGTGTCGATAACGCCGGTTCGTCGGTCAAGTCCGGCGCCAAGATGTACTGCGTCTGCGATGAGTACGCTTCGTTCGAGGAGCATCTCGCTCGCAACCCCGAGCGCGCTCGCGCGTTCCGCTACGTGATTCCCTCCAAGAAGTACGAGACGTACGTGTGGAACTACAACCGCCTTGACGCTTCGCTCAAGCCCGAGTTCATGGATCGGATGTCCCGCGAGTTCGGCGATGCGCAAAGCGCCGGCAACCTCAAGCGCTCCGCCTTCCAGGACGTTGAGTGGGGTGAGCTGGAGGAGCTCATCAAGGATCCCGCCGCCTTTGCCGGCCGCATGTTGAGCGTGCAGTACCCGCCGCAGGATTTCAAAGAGCACCAGCGCACCCGCTGCGCGAACGGGGAGCTCTCGCGCATGCGCATGTACGCCTCCTTTATCAAGCATCTGATTCAGTAGCCCGATTGAAAGACGCGTTATGAGTGTAGAGTGCACAGTCGATCGCGAGCCTTTGGTCTCCATTATCGTTCCGGTTTACAATTCCGAGAGATACCTTTCCACGCTTCTCGATTCTCTTTTGAACCAGACGTACCGCAATCTTGAGGTCATCTGCATCAACGATGGTTCCAAAGATACGAGCCTGCAGATTCTCAAGGATCGTTCTAACCAAGACGCGCGCGTGGTCGTGGTCGATAAGGAGAACTCGGGAGCTGCTGCGACTCGTAATGTCGGTTTGGACCGAGCGACGGGTGAGTTCCTCTGCTTCGTTGACTCCGACGACTATGTCATGCAAACGGCGATTGAACGCCTCGTTGGCGTTGCGGTTGAGCATGATACCGATGCCGTCATCTTTGATATGGATAATTTCGACGATGCCACGGGAGAGACGTCTCCCACGAACGCTGTGGTCAAAGAGTTCGTTCCATCTCGAACTGTATTTCAGTTGAAGGATATTCCAAACTTCTATAAACGGATCGTCGGTTTTACCGTTAATAAACTATATAGATCTTCCTATCTGAAAGAGATGCATTTAAGGTTTCCTCAACTTGGCGCGCATGAAGATATGCCCTTTACTTATGTGGCGTTGAGTGCTGCGCGAACGCTTTACTATCTGGATGAGACCCTTTACTACTACAGGCGTTCTCGCGAGGGCAGTCTGAGTGATGGCACGAACGATGATTACCGTTTTATGATCAATGCTTTAGAGTCTTTCCGCCTTGAGCTCGTTCATTATGATTTATGGGATGCGTGCAAGCGTGATTTCATTAACTACGCGCTTCACATGTGCCACTGGAAATACACAGTTTTGTCACGTCGGTATCGCTGGGCGTTCGGTGGAGACTGTAGGCGGAATATTTTTAAGCAATTTGATATCACCGATTATGATCAATCTTACTTTTATGATTCCGATGACTATTCGTTTTTTATGCGCGCGGCTTATCCAAGCTTGAGCTATAGAATTGCAAGTTCTGGTATGTATTTTGTCCAAAAGGCAGTGCGTGCGTTTGAGTAGCAACTGAAATTGGCGTTTATTGGGTTAAGGGTGGGCGAGTTGTGAGCGATATGGTCAATAAAGTATACTCTTTGGGTTCTCAGATACTCGTCTCGGTCATTGTGCCGATTTACAACGCGGAGAAGTATCTCGATCAGTGCTTAAGCAGCATTAGGGAACAGGTATATCGCAATCTTGAGATCATCTGCATCAATGACGGAAGCACCGACGATTCGCTTGCAATTGTTGCAAAGCATGCCGCCCTGGATGATCGCATTCGTATCATCGACAAGGAAAACGCTGGATACGGTGCCGGGTGTAACCGTGGCATGGATGAGGCTCACGGGGAGTGGCTCGCCATCGTGGAGCCCGACGACTGGATTGAACCGGGCATGTATGCCGACATGCTTTCTTTTGCCAGCACATACGATGAGTCGGTTGATGTCATTAAGACCCCCTGGTGGAACATCAATGATTGGGACCGATCGGACTCTGAGCAAACACGCACAAGGTGTCCGCTGACGGTGCGCATGGGGGCGTCTTTTGGTCCCTTCGCCCTGTCGGAGCATCCAGTGCTTATAGAGCATCATCCTGCGATATGGTCAGCCTTATATAGACTTGATTTCCTTCGCGAGCATCATATTCGCTTTCCTGAATACCCCGGGGCTGGCTGGGCGGACAACCCGTTTCTCATCGACACGCTATGTCGGGCCGAGTCGATCGTCTATTTAAATAAGGCCTACTACTGCTATCGAGCCGACCTGCCCGGCTCAACCCGCAACCATGCAACCAATGCGGCGATTCGCCTCCCGTT